>FRDC01001266.1_pt1 | contig 124828 bp, 119 predicted proteins | sample 1106171 | NCBI WGS metagenome assembly FRDC01 (sample SAMEA3930566, study PRJEB13176) | freshwater metagenome | biome: Drinking water system; feature: drinking water; material: water | place: Singapore | collected 2014-12-20 | reverse complement strand
GTGGGTGGAAGTGGAGGTATGTGGGGGAAAATATTGCTAATGAAAACCTACATATTCCAGTACTCGGTCCAGAAGTTTGTTCTTGGCTCATCTCTGGGCGATCTACAACTATTTTGGATTGTACGGTGGGGTATGGTGGGCATGCGGAAATGCTCTTAACCTCTAGCCCCCCTGGAACAAAGATTGTGGGCTTGGATCGGGATTCTCAAGCCATTGAGTTCTGTCGGCGGCGATTGATTCGATTCGGAGATCGTATAGTGTTGCGCCAAGCAAATTTCCGAAATCTAAAGTCGCACCTTGCTGAAACGGGTGTCTCGACGGTCGACGGTGTGCTTTTTGATTTCGGGGTTTCATCTCCACAGCTGGACGATCCCTCACGGGGGTTCAGCTTTCAACGAGAAGGTCCGCTGGATATGCGTATGGATCAAGCCATCGGACAAACCGCCGCCGATCTAGTGAACAGCAGTCCTGAACACGATCTCGCGGACATATTCTTTCAGTATGGAGAAGAACGATATGCCAGGCGAATTGCTCGAGCAATCGTACAAGAAAGACAGCGCCGTCCCATCCAGACGACAGGTGCACTCGTTTCGATTATCGCCCGATCCGTGCCGGCGTCTTATCGCCACGGACGGATTCATTGTGCCACGAGGACGTTTCAAGCGCTTCGCATTGCGGTGAATCAGGAACTTGACTGGTTGGAGTCGTCGCTTCGAGATGCCGCCGAAGTGCTGGCCTCAGGTGGGAGGATCTGCGCGATCTCCTTTCATTCCCTCGAGGATCGTATCGTCAAGCATACGTTCCGCTCCCTCTCGCAAGGGCATGCCGCCGCCTTGTCGATACTCACCAAGAAACCGATCCTCCCCTCCCAAGCCGAGTGCGAAGCGAATCCCCGATCGCGGAGCGCCAAATTACGAGTCGCTGAACGTCAACCGAGCATGGGGTTTTTATGAAGGCCGTCGCTGTTTTTGTAGGACTCTGTCTCGTGTTTGTATTTGTTTGGGAACGCGTCGATGTGGTGCGGATCGGCTATCACATCGAGCGGTTGAAACGTGACAAGACGGCGCTGGAACGTCAGCGGGATGAGCTCCGCGTCAAATTTTCCGCATTGAGTGCCTCCGACCGGATCGCGAAATTGGCCGCTGAAAAGCTCGGCATGAGTCCCCCTCAGCAAGGGCAGCTCATTGTGGTCCAGTCCAAGCCAAGTGGCGTTCGTCCTTCCGATGTCGCGTTGGTTGAACTGAAAGTCGCCAAGAATGATCTTCCCAGCGGGAGGTTCTAGTGGCCGGTTCTCTCTCGCGCGGTCGTCGGTACGTCCTCTTGCTGTTGCTGCTCGGCGGTTTTGGCGTGGTGCTATTCCGCCTCGCCACCTTACAAGTGTGGCAAGCGGCTGAACTCTCGGTCAAGGCGGATCGGCAACATCAAAAGACGGTATCGCTGGAAGGGGCGCGCGGTACGATCGTCGACCGGCATGGCAAGATTCTCGCCATGAATGTGGAGGTACCGTCCGTATTCGGAGTCCCGACGACATTGGAGAGCCCACTCAAGACCGCCCGGCAGTTATCACAGATTCTGCATGTGAGAACCGAGGAGTTGGAACGAAAACTTCGACAGGACCGGAGTTTCGTGTGGTTGGCTCGGAAGCTGGATCCGGAGCAGGGGCGTCGGCTCGATCTTCTGTCGCTGGATGGAATCGGGGTTGTGATGGAGGGGAGGCGATTTTACCCCAAAGGTCCGCTCCTCGCTCATGTGTTGGGCTTTTCGGGAATGGATGGTGAGGGCTTGGAAGGTGTGGAGCATCGCTACGACTCGTACTTGCGCGGCGAAAAGCGGATGATGGTGCTGCAGCGCGATGCGTTCGGGCGAACGGTGTTCCCCAAGGGGATGGCGGAACGGAATCCGACGCCCGGCCATAGCCTCGCGCTAACGATTGATGAGGTGATTCAGTCGATCGCCGAGAGGGAGCTCGAGAATGCGGTAAGTCGTGCGCAGGCCAAGTCGGGAACAATAATACTGCTTGATCCAAAGACCGGCGCGGTGTTGGCTATGGCAGTGAGTCCCCGATTCGATCCCAATGCCGTGTCGGCGCTCAGTCCTGATCGCTGGCGAAACAGGGCGCTGACAGATGCGTATGAGCCCGGGTCGACGATGAAGGCAATGATGGCTGCCGCCGCCATCGAGGAACGGGTGGTCAGGCCCAATACGATGGTCTTTGGGGAACATGGCCAGATGACGGTCGCCAATACCGTGATTCATGATCATGAGCGACTGGGATGGGTCTCGTTTGCTCAGGTGATTCAGAAGTCGAGTAACATCGGGGCGGCGAAGACCGGTATGGCGTTGGGAGAGCAGAGGCTCTATCGATATCTCCAGGCATTCGGCTTCGGCCAGCGGACGGAGATCGACCTTCCTGGGGAAGGCATCGGATTGGTTAGAAATCCAAAAGACTGGGGGCGTCGTTCAGTCGCCTCTATCTCTATGGGGCAAGAAATCGGGGTTACGCCGCTTCAAATGGTATCCGCCGTGGCAGCCATCGCCCGCGGAGGTGTATTGATGAAACCTTACGTAGTTTCAGAAATACGAGACGCTGATGGCCATATCGTGAGGCAGGTGCCTCCTCAAACCAAGCGGCGAGTTGTTTCTCCGGAAACGGCTCGCAGTGTGACGAAGATTCTTGAAGGTGTCGTCACGGACGGCACCGGGACGAAGGCGGCTATTCCAGGGTTCCGTGTGGCCGGGAAAACCGGTACCGCTCAAAAGATCGACCCCCGGACCGGAACCTATTCCGCCACTCGGTTTGTCGCGTCTTTTGCGGGCTATGTACCGGCCGACAACCCTCAGCTTGCCATGATTGTGGTCATCGATGAACCTCAAGGTGAGGTGTCGGGCGGGGCGGTGGCCGCTCCGGTGTTCAGTCGCGTTGGGGAACAGGTGTTAAGCTACTTGGGCGTGCCATCGTCGAATGCGCCTATCACGGTGGCGATGGCCTCCCGGAGGCCGTAAGCGTACTTGAACAATGCCGATGACCTTGGCAACTCTGCTTCAGGGGTTAGACGAACGGGTGAAGATCCTTGATTGTCAGGGGGACATGGGTGTGTCGGTTGGTGCAATCACCGACGATTCTCGAGCCGCCTCTCCCCACAGCCTCTTTGTCGCCGTGAAAGGCGAGCGGGTCGATGGTCATGACTTTATTCCGGTGGCAATTAGGGGGGGGATAGCCGCGTTGGTGTCGCAGGAGCCGGTCACTGGGGTGCGTCTTCCGTTCGTCCGCGTTGACGACTCCAGAAAGGCACTCGGTCTGCTGGCGAGTCATTTTTATGGAGACCCATCGTCGCATCTTCGAATGATCGGCGTGACGGGGACCAATGGAAAAACCACCACGAGCTATGTCTGCAAAGCGCTGTTGGAAGCGCTTGGGCGATCCGTAGGGTTGATTGGAACCGTCGCATATCAAATCGGTGCGCGGACGATACCGGCGACACACACGACGCCTGGTTCTCTTGAACTGCAACGGCTGCTTGCCGAAATGGTAGCCGGCGGGTGCGCCACTGCCGTGATGGAAGTGTCTTCTCACGCCCTGGCGCAGGATCGCACGAGTGGATGCGAATATGACGTGGCGGTCTTTTCGAATCTGACTCAGGATCATCTTGATTTCCACAAGACCATGGAAGAGTACTTTGAGGCGAAACTGAAACTTTTTACAGGATTGAAGGGAGGGCGCAAGTCGAATAAACGGGGGATCGTCAATATCGATGACCCCTATGGGAAACGTATCGTCGGGCTGTGTCCTGCGCCCGTGTGGACCTATGCGCTGAAGGCCAAGGCGGATCTGCGTGCTGAAGCGGTGCGACTGTCTCTTCAAGGGACCACCTTTATCGCGGCGACGCCGGCCGGAAGCTTTCCGATCGAGAGTCATCTTGTGGGTGAACACAATGTCTATAATTTGCTCGCTGCCATCGGGGTCGCGCTCCACGAAGGAGCTACGCCAGAGCAGATTCGTCAGGCGGTGGCGAAGGTCATGAACGTGCCGGGACGGTTCGAAAGGGTGATGGCGGGCCAACCGTTTACGGTGGCTGTAGACTATGCCCACACCGAAGACGCCTTGGTCCGATTGTTGACGGCGGCACAAGCGCTGAAAACCGGACGCATCATCACTGTCTTTGGGTGTGGCGGAGATCGCGATCGGGGGAAGAGGCCGAGGATGGGGGAAGCGGCCGTGCATTACAGCGATGTCGTGATATTGACCTCGGACAATCCCAGAACCGAAGACCCCCTCTCGATCATCGATCAAGTCGAAGTCGGAGTGCTCGAGGCGCTCCGGCAACGGCCACATGTACAGTATCGAAAGGTGCCTGATCGGCGGGAGGCCATCGAAGAAGCGGTGCGGGAAGCTCAGCGTGCGGACATGGTATTGATCGCCGGCAAAGGGCATGAAGACTACCAGATCCTTGGTACAAAGAAGATTCATTTCGACGATCGTGAGGTGGCACGCGACGCCATCGAGCGACTCGGGACCCGCGTCTAGCCAAAGGATGGGCTAGTCGGTGCACGGAAGCATCCAGATGACGCTGTTTACCGTCGATGAAGTGCGGGAAGTGATCGGCGCGAGAGTCTTGGCCGGTGATGGGGCCGGAGGAGCAAAACACCGTATCCGGCGAATCAGTCTCGATACTCGGTCTCTTCGACCTGGAGACTTCTTTATCGCGTTGCGAGGAGATCGATTCGACGGCCACGAGTTTGTGGCGACGGCGCTGTCCCGCGGCGCCGTCGGAGCGATCGTACTCGATTCCTTCGATGTGTCGGGGCTGACCGTGAAGCGGGGCTCGAAGCCGATCCGGCCGATTCTTCTCGGCGTCAGCGATCCACTCCGGGCGTATCAGCAACTGGCCGCATACCACCGAAGCCGGTTCCATATTCCGGTCGTCGCAGTCACGGGGAGCAACGGCAAGACGACGACGAAGGAAATGGTCGCCGGTATCATGGCCCGTCGCTGGAAGATCCTCAAGACCGAGGGTAACCTGAACAACCGCGTAGGAGTTCCACAGACATTGCTCCATCTCGGCGATCGACACAAGGCAGCGGTCATCGAGATGGGAGTCGACAATATCGGCCAGACCGCGAGGCTCTGTGAAATAGCGAGGCCCACGATCGGGATCATTACGAACATCGGTCCGGACCATTTGGAGTTCTTCGGGACGATGGAGGTATCGGCTCAGGCGAAGGCGGAATTGCTCGATTTTCTTCCTCATGATGGGACGGCCATCCTGAATGCGGACGATTCGTATTACGACTATCTCGCGGCGCGCGCTCGATGTCGGGTGGTATCGTTCGGCTTTTCATCAAAGGCCGACGTCCGCGCAATGGACGTGAAATCAGACGGGCGCCAGGGGGCGACCTTTCGTCTTCTGCTTCCAGGAACGGCACGTTCCACCGCTGTCCATATTCGAGTTCAGGGAGAACACAACATCGTCAATGCGTTGGCTGCAGGGGCGGTCGGTTCGGCCCTCGGCTTTCCCGGAGGGGTGATCGCTCAAGGACTGTCCCGGTTCAGGCCGGCTGCCATGCGGTCGCAAATGATCGTCAAACAAGGCGTGAAGTTGATCATCGACTGCTACAATGCCAATCCTGCCTCCATGAAAGCGGCGGTGCAATTGCTCGCGCAAACGGGAGCCAAGCGAAAGAAAATCGCCGTGCTGGGGGATATGCTGGAGCTCGGTCCGAATGCCGCTCAAATGCACGAGGAAGTCGGCGGATTCTTGGCGCGCCAGGGCATCGATCGGCTCATCGCTTGTGGCGTATTAGGGCGAAGCCTAGCCAAGGGTGCGAAGCAGGCGGGGCTAAATCCATCATGTATTCTTGAAGTGCCGGATGCACGCGCCGCCGCTACCGCCATGAAAATGCTCGTAAAACCCGGTGATGCCGTGCTGATCAAAGCGTCGCGTGGGATGAAATTAGAACTGGTTGCTGAGGCAGTCCTAGGAGCTACGCGCACGAAGAAGAAGGCTTCGTAACGGTCTTTCAGACTATGCTGTATATCTGGCTCTATCCGCTCCATAAAGAGTTCTCGTTTCTGAACGTCTTTCGGTATCAGAGCTTTCGCATCATCTACGCCGCCGTCACGGCGTTCCTGATCGCCTTCGTGCTTGCGCCGTGGGTGATTCGCAAGCTTCAAGAGATCAAGCTGGGGCAACAAATACGCGACGACGGCCCGAAGCGACATCTGGCCAAAAGTGGAACCCCTACGATGGGAGGCATCCTCATTATCTTCGCGGTCACACTGTCCACGTTGCTTTGGGCCGACATCTCACGGCCTCACATTTGGCTGGTGCTTGCCGCGACGCTGGGATTTTGTGCGATTGGGTTTGCGGACGACTATCTCAAGTTCATCAAGGCTCGGTCGAAAGGGCTTTCGGCGTCGCAAAAGTTCACGGCTCAGATAGCCGTGGCGCTCATCGTCGCGATGATTCTGTACTCGTTGCCCGGCTACAACACGAAGTTGAGCGTGCCGTTTTTCAAGAATTTCATGCCGGACTTGGGATGGTTTTATGTGGTCTTTGCCATTCTGGTCATCGTCGGAAGTTCCAATGCCGTGAACCTCACCGATGGTCTCGATGGATTGGCCATCGGCCCGGTGATGGTCGCGGCATTGGCGTACACCGTGGTGGCTTACGTCACGGGTCACCGATTGATGTCGGAATATCTCCTCATCCCCCACATCGACGGAGCCGGGGAATTGGCGGTCTTTACGGCGGCCATCCTGGGATCGAGTCTTGGGTTTCTTTGGTACAACACGTACCCGGCCTCGGTCTTCATGGGAGATGTAGGGTCGCTCCCGCTCGGAGCGGCGCTGGGGACCGTGGCGGTCATCAGCAAGCATGAGTTGTTGTTGCTGCTGGTCGGCGGTGTCTTCGTGATCGAAGCCGTGTCGGTCATTTTTCAAGTCGCTTCATACAAATCCAGAGGGAAGCGGATCTTTCTCATGGCTCCGATTCACCACCATTTTGAGATGAAGGGATGGGAGGAGCCCAAGGTGGTCGTGCGCCTCTGGATCATCGCCATTTTGCTGGCGCTCTTGAGCTTGAGCACGCTCAAGTTGAGGTAAGGAAATGGTGGGACTTGACACACAGTTGACGGGTGCTCGCGTCACCGTCGTGGGGCTGGCCCGGAGCGGTGTCGCCGCTGTCCGCCTCTTGCAGGAGGCCGGGGCGGTGGTGACGGTGGCCGATCGGAAAGATCGAGGAGAGTTGCTCCGGGTGCTTGGCTCGCTGGATCAGACAGCAACCTGCTTCGTGTTGGGGAGTGATTATGAGTCGGCGCTGGACCAGGCAGAACTCGTGGTCATTAGCCCTGGAGTTCCCTATCGATTGGAAGCCCTTGAACGAGTTCGTCGCCGAGGGGTGAAGGTCATCAGTGAACTGGACCTGGCTTCAAGATTTCTTTCCGCTCCGATCCTGGCCGTCACCGGTACGAACGGAAAGAGCACCACGGTGACGCTGATCGGAAAGATGTTGGAAGCGAGCGGGAAACGAGTATTTGTCGGCGGTAACTTGGGCACGGCGATCAGCGAGGCCGCGGTGCAATCGCTGCAAGTCATGAAGATGGGGCGCCCATGTCCGTACGATGCCTTGGTGGTGGAGGTATCCAGCTTTCAGTTGGAAACCATTGAGCAGTTTCATCCGTGGATTGCCTCGATTCTCAACGTAACGGTGGATCATCAGGATCGTTATGAGTCGATAGACGAATACATTGCGGCCAAGAACAGAATATTCGAGAACCAAACTCCATCCGATTATGCCCTCTTCAATCTCGACGATTCGCGGGTGGCTCCTTTACGGCGGAACGCAAAGGCTCGCGTACTGGGTTTCACGAAGACCCCGACCTTACCGTCCGATCTGGCAGGAGGCACCTATCTCGATCGCGATCATATCATGACGACCGTTACGGGTCAGACTCAAGCGATCTGTGCGAAGGAAGAAGTCAAAATCATCGGCAATCACAACGTCGAAAATGCGATGGTGGCGGCAACCTATGCCCTCTTGAGCGGGTGCTCTCTCAGCGCCGTTCGTCAGGTCCTTAGAGAGTTTCCGGGCTTGGAGCATGCGTTGGAGATCGTTCGTGAGCGGCGCGGGGTGCGGTTCATCAACGACTCCAAGGGCACCAACGTGGACGCGACACTCAAAGCATTGGAAAGTATCGACCAGCCGATCTGGTTGATCGCCGGCGGACGAGACAAGGGAGGAGATTTTTCTCGGTTGACTCCCGCGATTCGTCGGCGAGTGAAGCGGCTCATTTTGATCGGCGAAGCAGCGCCGCTGATTGCGAAAGTAATGGAAGGCTATCAGGCGGTCGAACGGGCCGCCACATTGAAGCAGGCGGTTGAGTCGGCCGCGTCGGGAGCCTGTGCGGGTGACGTGGTGTTGTTGTCGCCCGCCTGCGCGAGTTTCGACATGTTTGCCGATTATCAGGATCGAGGGCGGCAGTTTAAGGCCCTCGTACAATCCTTGCCGGCATAGCCGTTGGCAAAGCAGAGGAGCATTGACGCAGGAAGATGCCACAGAGATCTGCAGGGACCCTGGCCTTGCCATGGCCCACCGTGAGCCCGCGCGCCCCGAAGCGGGTGGGGATGGATCATATCCTGCTGTTCGTGACCATCACGCTGGCGCTGGTCGGTCTTGTGATGGTCTTCAGCGCGAGTGCCGTGGTGGCAGGCAATCGATTTCACGACTCCTGGTACTACTTGAAGCGGCAATTGGCGTGGTTGATGTTCGGCTTGGTGTTGCTGCATGCGGTGTCTCGGATCGATTACATCTGGTGGAAACGTCTGGCGATTCCGCTCATCGGTCTCGTCATCATGTTGCTGGTGGTGGTCCTCATCCCGTCAATCGGCGTCGCCGCCAACGGGGCCCGGCGTTGGTTACGGCTGGGGCCCATTTCAATTCAGCCGGCCGAGATGGCGAAGTTGATCGGCGTGATGTATCTGGCTGCGTACATGACGAAAAAAGATGGACGGCTTCAGCAATTCTCCACCGGCGTGCTGCCCGTGCTGCTCATCATCGGGCTTATCAGCGGGTTGATTCTTTTGGAACCCGATTTGGGAACTGCGGTGGTGCTGGGTCTGGTGACGGGAGGACTGTTGTTCGTCGGGGGCGCGCGCCTGTCTCACCTCTCCACGCTGGCGTTATCGGCCGTGCCGATCGGGCTGGCGCTTGTCCTAACATCCAGCTACCGCCGTCAGCGCTTCATGGCGTTCCTGGAACCGTGGAGGGATGCGTCGGATACGGGATTCCAGATTACACAATCCTTCTTGGCGTTCGGCAGCGGGGGACTCTTCGGTGTCGGATTGGGGGAAAGCAAGCAGAAACTGTTCTTTCTTCCCGAGGCGCATACGGACTTTGTGCTGGCGCTCGTCGGCGAAGAGCTCGGGTTTGTCGGAGCGGGGATCATCGTTTTGTGCTTCGTGCTCTTCGTGATCCGGGGGTTCCAGATTTCCACCAGAGCGCGAATGCCGTTCGGCCGCTATTTGGGAATCGGCATCACGACACTGATCGGTATCCAAGCGTTGATCAATGCTTGTGTCGTGACGGGGTTGTTGCCGACCAAGGGACTCACGTTGCCGTTCGTCAGTTACGGCGGATCCTCCTTGGTGATCAGCCTGACGGGAGTCGGAATTTTGTTGAACATCTCGCGAGATCGACAGGCCGGACGTGAAGAGACGAGACAGCAGCACGGACGCGGCTGGGCGGATCGGCAATGACGATTGTGATCGCCGCGGGGGGGACCGGTGGGCATCTCTATCCGGCTGTCGCGCTGGCTCGAGAGTTTCTGCGACGCAACCCGTCCACGAAGATTCTCTTTGTGGGGACTGCGCGCGGGATCGAGTCGAGGGTCCTTGCTCACGAGGGATTTGAATTGGAGTTGATCACCGCCAAGCCGGTGATGGGGAAGGGATTGCTGGAGGTGCTGCAAGGTGCGCTTTCCGTGCCAATCGGAATTTGGCAATCCCTGAAAATCCTGGAGCGGAGGCAGGCTGATCTGGTGATCGGCGTAGGAGGTTATACGAGTCCGAGCATGGTGGCGGCCGCGGCCATGAAAGGAATTGCCCGCGTGATCCTGGAGCCGAATGCCTATCCCGGCTTAGCGAACAAGGTTGTCGCGCCGTTGGCCCAGCGGATTTTTTTGGCATTTGAGTCGGCCGGGATTTCGTTTGACCGGAAGAAGGTGCGTGTCGTCGGCACACCGATTCGGCAACAGTTCTTAATGCAGCCGGACCGCAATACGGCGACCAAGCAGCATGGCAAGCACCTGCTGATTTTCGGCGGAAGCCAGGGTGCCAAGGCCATCAACAGTGCGGTGTTGGAAGGGTTGTCAACATTGAGTCAACGGCTTCCCGGTCTGTCCATCACGCATCAGACCGGGGAGGGAGATTTCGAGCGAGTCAGTGAGGGGTATCGGACGCTCGGTGTCCAAGCCAAGGTCGTACCCTTTCTCTATGACATGCCTGCGGTCCTGCGGACCGCAGATCTAGTGGTGGCTCGCGCCGGGGCCATGACGATCGCCGAATTGACGGCCTGTGGGAAGGCTGCGATTCTCATTCCCCTGCCGACGGCTATCTATGACCACCAGATGAAGAACGCACGGGCAATGGAAACGGCGGGAGGTGCCATTGTTCTTCCGCAAGCGGATCTTACCGGAGTGAAACTGGGTGAAATCATCGAAGCCGTGTTATCGGACCCGCAGCGGTTGGAGAAGATGCAGCAGAAGAGTTTGGAGATGAGACGAATCGATGCCGGCGAAGTGATCGTCGGTGAATGTTACGCGCTCATGGGAGTGACACATGACATCAACCAATCTACTCGAGCGGCCGGAGGCTAATGTTGGTGGGGAACGAGGGATTCAATCACAGATTGCCACAGGACGACAAAGGTTCAGCCGTATGACGCTCTTTCGAAAAATACAACTGATTCATCTGGTTGGAATCGGAGGGGCCGGGATGAGCGGCATCGCCGAAGTCCTTCTCACGATGGGCTACAAAGTGACCGGTTCGGACCTGCACGCATCGGAGACGACGAAGCGGCTGGAAGAACTCGGTGGGAAGGTTTTCATTGGTCATCAGGAATCCAATGTGGGAGACGCGCAAGTCGTGGTGATCTCTTCCGCCGTAGCGGCCGGTAATCCCGAGGTCGTGGCGGCAAAGGCCAAGCAGATTCCCGTGATTCCTCGGGCGGAGATGTTGGCGGAACTGATGCGCCTGAAGTTCGGGGTGGCCATTGCGGGGGCCCATGGCAAGACCACCACGACATCGATGGTTGCGAACGTGTTGGCGCAGGGTGGCCTTGATCCCACAATGGTGATCGGCGGCAAGGTCAATGCCTTGGGCAGCCACGCGCGGCTCGGGCGTGGCGACTTACTTGTGGCGGAGGCAGATGAAAGCGACGGATCGTTTCTTCGTCTCTCTCCGACCATCGTCGCGGTGACCAATTTGGACCGCGAGCATCTTGATCATTACGGGTCGATGGAACGGATCAATGAAAGCTTCCTGGAGTTCATCAACAAGATCCCGTTCTATGGGTTGGCGGTCTTGTGTGCCGATGACGATCATTTGGCCGCACTGTTCCCTCGTCTCGTGAAGCGGTACCACACCTATGGGCTTCGCGATCGAAATGGGGTATCGCCTGATTTCAAGGCAACCGATATCAGTCTGAAGCAATGGGGTGCCGAGTTCCGGGCACACTTCCGTGAAAAAAATCTTGGCCCCTTCCGATTAGCGGTGCCGGGCACTCATAACGTGTCCAATGCCTTGGCGGCCATCGCCATCGGCATCGAGTTGGAGATTCCCGTCGACCTGATTCGCAAAGGATTGGCGGCCTTCACGGGCGTCGAACGGCGATTTCATCTGCGCGGAGAAGCGGATGGAATCATGGTGGTCGACGATTATGGTCACCATCCCACCGAAGTGAAAGCGACGCTCGCCGCCGCCAAGCAGGGCTGGGACCGTCGATTGGTCGTCCTGTTCCAGCCGCATCGATACAGCCGGACGAGGGATTGCATCGGAGAGTTTGCCCATGCCTTTGACCACGCCGATATGCTCTTCATGACGGACATCTATCCGGCGGGTGAGCAACCGATACCGGGTGTGTCCGGAGCCAACCTCGCCGAAACGATCAAGGCGGCGGGGCATCCATCGGTGACGTTTATCGAGCGCAAGGAAACCATGCCCGACCAAGTGTTACCGCACTTAAGGCCGGGCGACCTCGTACTGACGTTGGGTGCGGGTGATATCTGGAAGGCCGGGACCGGGATTCTTGCACGGCTCAAGTTTGCGTGATGGCTCATGAATCGTCGGACTCGAACGGATGGAACGAAGGGACGATCAATGCGGACACCATGCAGACTAGAGTCTGCCGTGGCCGGCGTTCGAGGAGAGGTTCGTTTCAATGCCCCGCTTAAAGAGTATACGTCGTTCCGTATCGGCGGTCCGGCCGATGTATTGGTGGAGCCGGCAGATGTGGAGGATGTCGTTCGTCTGGCCAAGCAGGCGCACGAACAGAAACTGCCGCTTTTTGTGTTGGGCGGCACCAATCTCCTCGTGCGGGACAAAGGCATTCGAGGCGTGGTGGTCAGTTTGGCAAAGTTGCGCGCAATCAAGGAAGAACCGGGAGCCGTACTGTACGCCGAAGGAGGCGTCGGCATGCCGACGCTCATCGGCCACGCCATGCGCCGGTCTTTGGCGGGGTTGGAGTGGGCGGCCGGTATTCCCGGTACTGTCGCAGGCTGTGTCGTGATGAACGCAGGGACACGACTGGGTGAAATGAAGGACTCGGTGAAAGCCGTTCGGATTGTGTCGCCGGAAGGCGCCCTCATCGACTGTCCGTCGAAAGCGATCGAATTTGGATATCGTCGAGCCACCATGCCATCCGGGGTTGTGGTCGGAGTATGGATGCAGCTGAGGCCGGGAGTGCGGGCGGATATCGAAAAGGTCGTGAAAGACTATCTCCATTACCGCCGTGATACGCAGCCGCTTACATTACCGAGCGCCGGCTGTGTGTTCAAGAATCCGCGGAACGACTCGGCCGGACGAGTCGTTGAAGCGGCAGGACTCAAAGGACTCTCGGTCGGTGATGCACAGGTGTCGACCAAGCATGCCAATTTTATCGTGAACCAAGGGCATGCCAGTGCCACTGACGTGCTTTCACTGATCAAGAGGGTGCGCGCTCAAATTGTCAGAAAGATGGGGATTAAATTAGAACTGGAATTGAAGGTCGTGGGTGAAGCGTAGCGAAAGGGAATCGTCGTTACCATGGGTCGACTAACAAATGCCCGGATCGGCGTGCTCATGGGAGGACGTTCTTCGGAACGAGACATTTCACTGAAGACCGGTCAGGCCGTCCATCAGGCGCTGATTCGCCGAGGATACGATGCGGTGGCCATCGATGTCACCGATCATCTGCATCGTGATTTGGAGGATCAGAAAGTCGCCATTGCCTTTCTCTCCCTGCATGGATCGGGCGGTGAGGATGGTATCGTCCAGGGATTTCTCGAGACGTTGGGTATTCCGTACACGGGATCCGGTGTGCGGGCGAGCGCGGTGGGTATGCATAAGGCGGCCACTAAAACGTTGTTAGCCGCACATGGTATTCCGCTCCCGGCCGGAACCGTTGTGCGGGAATGCGACGGACTGTCGCTCGCCAAGGTTCTGAGACAAACAAAACTGAAATTACCGATCGTGGTCAAACCGGTTTCCCAGGGTTCTACGATCGGGGTGACGATCGTCCGTCGTCGCGGCCAGTGGAAGGACGCCCTCGCCCTTGCACATCGGTATGATCCGGAAGCCATGGTTGAGAGTTACATTCCCGGACATGAAGCGACCCTTTCCATCCTGGGAACAGCGGCGGAAGGTCTCACTGTTCTCCCTCCCATTGAGATCGTGGCACCCGATGGTTTTTACGACTTCTCGGCCAAGTACCAAAAGGGGAGGACTCGGTATCTTTGCCCTGCTCCGCTTCCTCCCAAGGTGGTTCGTCACATCAGTGAATTGGCGAGACGATCCTACGAGGTGCTGGGGTGCGAGGGAGCGGCTCGTGTCGATTTTCGTATCACTCCGAGAGGCCGGCCCTATGTGCTGGAGATCAATACGGTTCCTGGGATGACGGAGACGAGTCTGCTGCCTATGGCTGCGGCTCAGGCGGGAATTGCCTATGACGATTTAGTGGAACGGATTTTACAGTCGGCACTCGATCGTGCGAGTCGCTTTGCACGGGTGTCCCGAAAGGGTGAGTGATGCGATTCTTGGGGAGAAGGCGGCGACCTCCACCGGCGGAGCCACGAAAGAATCAGTGGAAGGATCCGCACGGAGAGCGAGCGGTCAAGGAGAGCAGCAGGGCTAAAAGAGCCAGACGAAAGGCTCTTGCCCGATTGGCCGGTGTGACGATTGGCCTGATATTCGTGATAGGGCTCATCGTCATGGGCGTGAAATATTCAGGGCCTGCGCTGCAAACGTTGTTGGAGATCAAAATCATCTCGGTCGAGGGACTCCGCCACATCGATAAACAGAGCGTGCTCGACCTGGCACAGGTGAAGCCGGGCACCGGACTCCATCATATCGTCACAAAAGTGATAAAGGAGCAGCTGGAGTCTCATCCCTGGGTCAAAGAGGTCGAAGTGACTCGTGTGCCGTTTCATGAGTTACACATATCCCTGGTCGAGCGGGTCCCTGCCGCCGTCGTTCGTGCCGATGCCCAAAATTTTCTGACCGACGGGGAAGGGCATGTGCTGACCAGGCTCGGTCAGACCGATGATGATGCGTTGCCTCTCGTGACGGGGATTGACAGCAGGCGTTTGTTAGAAGGGACTGAGTCGGTGAAGAAAATCGTCGCGTCGGGCATCGAGCTTGCAGAATTGCTGGGGCAAACGTTTAAAGGCCGACCGCACGTGAATGCCGAAAATCCTGTAAACCTCGTCGCATTCGTGCAGGGTGTGCGATTCCAATTCGGGGAGGAAGCGATCGGAGAGCAGTGGAAACGGTTCCAACGCGTCAAACCGACAATAAAGACTCTGAACTTTGACGGTCGTGGGCAGGGAGTGAGCGAAGTGGACCTCCGGTACGAGAATCGAATCATCGTACGGGAAGGGGGGTAATTGCGATGCCGAAACGGGATCAAATTCTGGTCGGACTCGACATCGGAACCACGAAGATTTGTGCGATCGTGGCCGAGATGACCGACGCCGGAGGGCTCAGCATCATCGGCGTCGGATCGAGCCCATCCCGCGGCTTACGCAAGGGAGTCGTCGTTGATATCGAAAGTACCGTCGAATCCATCAAAAAAGCGGTCGAAGAAGCGGAGTTGATGGCGGCGGTCCAGATCAATTCGGTCTACACCGGCATCGCAGGCAGCCACATTTCCGCCGAAAACTGCAAAGGAGTTGTGGCGTTGAAACGGGCCGAGGTGACTCGTGAAGATATCCACCGGGCCATCGAAAGCGCTCGTACTCTTGCCGTGATTCCCCATGAACGTCGGATTCTTCACGTGTTACCGCGGGAGTTCATGGTGGATGGGCAGGAGGGGGTCCGCGAACCATTGGGCCTATCGGGTAACCGCTTGGAGGTTAATGTCCATGTCATCACCGGCGCCGTGACCTCCGCCCAAAACATCGTGAAGAGCGTCAATCGAGCCGGACTCGATGTGGTCGACATCATTCTCCAGCCCCTGGCGTCCAGCGAGGCGGTGTTGAGCCAAGAGGAGCGGGAACTCGGCGTGGCGATGGTGGACCTGGGAGGAGGGACAACGGATCTCGCCATTTTCCTGGACGGGAGCATCCGGCACTCGGCGGTCCTTCCCATCGGCGGACAAAACTTGACGAAGGACTTGGCGATCGGCCTTCTCACCTCACAGACTGAGGCGGAGAAAATCAAGACCCAGTACGGCATTGCCAGGACTGAGCTGGTGACCGGGCATCAGGTCGTCGAAGTGCCGTCGGTTGGAGATCGGCCGGCTCGAACATTTTCCCGACGGGACATCGCCGAAATCTTGGAGCCGCGAGTCGATGAGATGTTTGAGCTCGTGCGCAGGGAAATCGTGCGCGCCGGCTATGAAGGGATGCTGGGGGCCGGTGTGGTCATTACGGGCGGCACGTCCTTGTTGGACGGCATGCCCGATGCCGCCGAGAGGGTGTTGAACTTGCCGGCACGCCGAGGCATACCATCCGGCATTGGAGGATTACGCGATATTGTCGGCCATCCCAGCCATTCCACCGGCGTCGGTCTGCTGATACACGGCCGGCGACATGTCGATGAGTTAGAAACGGCCGGGCTTCGCAATGGGGGAACCTGGGAAAGAATGCGTAGGTGGACGAAGCGGGTGTTGGAGGTCTTTTAACCTTTAAAACCCTTGCGGGCGGCAGGTGGGTCGTCGTGCGAGGCGCTGTGAGGAGGTGCTCCAATGTTCTCATTTCAAGAAGATATGCTGTCACCGGTCCGCATTAAGGTGATCGGAATCGGTGGTGCTGGATGCAACGCGATCAACACGATGATCACCTCCGGACTCGCACGGGTGGATTTTATCTCGGCCAACACGGATCTCCAGGCGCTTGATCGGTCCTTGGCACCCTATAAGATCCAACTGGGTCCGGAGCGAACCCGGGGATTGGGCGCCGGGGCCAAACCGGAGATCGGCCGAGATGCGGCGCTTGAGAGCAAGGAGCACATCCGAGAATGTCTGGAAGGGGCCGACATGGTGTTTGTCACGGCCGGGATGGGGGGAGGAACCGGTACCGGAGCCGCCCCTATTGTGGCCAGCATCGCCCGTGAAATGGGCATCCTCACGGTCGGAGTCGTCACGAAACCGTTTCAGTACGAAGGCCAACGACGACACAAGCACGCGGAGGAAGGAATCCGCGACTTGCGTCGGCACGTCGATACATTGCTCGTGATCCCGAATCAGCGGCTCCTGGGAATCGTCGATAAATCGACCCCGCTCCTCGAAGCGTTCAAAGTCGCGGATGACGTGTTGCGGCAGGCGATCCAAGGCATTGCCGACGTCATTACAACGACGGGACATGTCAACGTGGACTTCGCCGACGTCCGCACCGTGATGTCACACACCGGACGGGCGGTCATGGGCATGGGCGTGTCCTACGGGCCGAATCGAGCGATTGAAGCGGCCCAAAAAGCGATGTGCAGCCCTCTCCTTGAAGAAGGAAGTGTCGAGGGGGCCCGTGGCGTGCTCCTGAACATCACGGGGGGCCCCAGCATGTCCTTGCACGAGATCGAAGAAGCCGCTTCGATTATCCAACAGACGGCCGATCCCGAGGCCAACATCATCGTCGGTCAAGTGATCAACCCGGACATGGGCGAGGAGCTCATCATTACCGTGATCGCGACCGGGTTTGAGCGAGAAGAGGATTCTGCATCCTCGGGAATGGGATCCGATAGAGCATCCCATCGACCCGCTAAGCCGGTCCCTTCCATGTTGGCAGGCGTAGGTGCGTCTCTGGCAGCCGATCGGCCGATGAAAGACCTCGATCGTCCTACGTTTTTGAGAAGAATGAACGACGCGCGTGAGTCGATGGACCGGGCGGTGTTGACCGCGGAAGATGAATGGGATGTGCCGACGTTTCTTCGAAAACAAACTGATTGATCATTCCGCATGCTGAGGTGCCGAACGTGAGTATGACAAACGCATCGGTGATTACCATGCCAGCGTTCGCGGATGCCGGATGTAAGGTTCGCCATTTTTTCGGGACCCGGCGGCATGCCCAGAGCCTTGGCCTTGAAGCGGGGATTCCCAAGAAGGGCATTGCGGGCACGGCAGCATCTTCCTGGACGCTGTCGGTGAAGCAAGTCCATGGAACGGAGGCGCTGGTCGTGGATCGTGCCCTGGCTTCAACAGACCGATTTGTGGGCGGATGGGATGCCTTGGTGACGGATCAGCCCGGAGTCATGGTGGCGGTGCGAACGGCCGATTGTGTTCCGATCCTGATACATGACCCCAATCGGAGGGTTGTGGCCGCCGTCCATGCCGGCTGGCGTGGAGCCGTGTCCGGCATTGTCCCCAAGACTCTGGCGCTCTTGCAATCTCAATTTGGTTCCTGTCTCGGTGATGTCCGGATCAGTATCGGTCCATCCGCCGGCGTGTGCTGCTATGAAGTAGATGAGCCGGTTCTCGATCGCCTGAGCCGGGAATTTCCGGAGTGGAAGAAGGTGGTTCAGACGAGGGAAGGCGGACGAACACACCTTGATCTAAAAGCGCTCGTCAAAGAACAGGCGTGCGCCCACGGAGCGGCTCCGAACTCCATCACGAGCGTCAACTTGTGCACGATTTGTCACGAAGACCTCTTTTTCTCCTATCGGCGGGAAGGCAAAGTCAACGGTACGATGGTCAGTGCCATCGGGTTGTCGATGAGACGATAAGTCAGACTCTGCCAATTCTGAGGTTCTTCCGCTACAATGGGGGAAAATGACGGTTCGCTGAATGAGCGGCCGGGGTTTGTGTGAGAGAACGATGGAACCGCTCATCCAAGAAGCCATAGCGCAACGTGTCCAATCGGTTCTGGCGAAGATTCGATCGGCTGAAGAAAAAGCAGGGCGTCCCAGCGGTACTGTGCGGCTCGTGGCCGCGACGAAGACGGTGACGCTCGAACGCATTGCCGAAGGTGTCCGTGCCGGATTGTCCATCCTGGGAGAAAATCGTGTGCAGGAAGCGCTTCCCAAAATAGCCGCCTTCACCCGGACACCGGTTTACTGGCATTTTATCGGGCAATTACAGCGAAGGAAGGTGCGGTCCATCATTGGTGTATTCGATTTGATTCATTCGGTGGATAGTCTCGATTTGGCGCAAGAAATCGATCGCCGTGCCGGAGAGGCCGACCGGCGGCAAGATGTTCTGTTGGAAGTGAATATTGGAAGAGAGCCGACGAAGGCGGGGTTTCACCCCGATGATCTTGTAGGATCGATATCAAAGATGGCGCAGCTTTCTCATGTCTGTATCAAGGGCTTGATGGCAATCCCTCCGTTGAGCACCGACCCAAATGTGACGAGGCCGTATTTCCGCAGACTCCATGATCTCGCCAAGCAGGTCGCGGCATTAGATTTACGAAGCGTGAGGATGGACGAATTGTCGATGGGAATGTCCAACGATTATGAAGTGGCCATTGAGGAAGGGGCGACACTGGTCCGTGTTGGCACCGCCATCTTTGGAGCACGCCATGTCTAGTCCGGCGCTCACACAAAAAGTTGCCTTTGTGGGTGGTGGCCGAATGGCGGAAGCATTGATCAGTGGAATCCTCTCTTCCGGGCTCGCTAGGCCCGAGGGGATTCAGGTGGCTGATCCAGATGCAGCCAGACTTGATCATCTCAAAAGGCAGTACGGGGTTCAGGTTGGTGCCGGGAATCAGGAGACGGTGGCGTCCAGCGACATCGCCGTGCTGGCGGTGAAGCCTCAAGTCATGGCCGACGTCCTCAAAGAGATCGGACATGTATTGGCAACACGACTTGTGATTTCGGTGGCGGCCGGAGTTCGGCTCAGCCGGATGATTGAGGCTTGTGGGCCGCAAGCCCGTGTGATTCGCGCGATGCCGAATACCCCGGCGATGGTCGGCGAAGGGATGACGGCCATGGCGATTGGTCCGGGAGTAGGAGAACATGAAATGGCATGTGCGAGGCGGATCTTTGAATCTGTCGGCCGGGTCGTGCCCGTCGACGAGCGTCTCATGGATGCCGTGACTGGGATGAGCGGAAGCGGGCCGGCGTACGTTTTTCTCATGATAGAAGCAATGGCGGATGGCGGCGTCAAGATGGGGTTGCCACGGGAGACGGCCAGTCTCCTCGCGGCGCAGACCGTTTTAGGTGCGGCACGGATGGTCTTAGAAACCGGACAGCATCCTGCTCAACTAAAAGACCAGGTGGCATCTCCAGCCGGAACGACGATAGCCGGGTTGCATCGGCTGGAAGAGGGAGGCCTCCGGGCCGTGCTGATCGACGCCATCGAGGCCGCCACGAAACGGTCACAGGAGCTTGGAAGCTGATGTTTGTGGTCGGAAATACGCTGTTAGCGGTCGCTACGGTGCTAGACTATACACTGACGTTCTATACGTGGATTATCATCGCTCGAGCGCTGATTTCTTGGGTGAATCCGGATCCGTGGAATCCGATCGTTCAATTCTTGACTCGCGTCACCGAACCGGTGTTGGCCCCGATCCGACGGCGATTGGGTTGGAGTATGGGCGTGGATGTGTCGCCCTTGATCGTCATCGTGGCCATCTGGTTTGTGCAGATCGCGGTCGTACAGTCGATTAAGGATCTCGCGGTACGGATGAATTGATTCAACCAAGGGGGGATGCCATGAAGATTACACCACTCGACATTCAACAGATGGTCTTTCAAGTCAAGCTTCGTGGCTATGACCGTGAAGAGGTCAATCGTTTTTTGGAAGAAATTGCACAAACCGTCGAATTCCTGAACCGTGACAATGCCACGTTGCGTGAACGAGTTCTGTCGCTTGAGCAGCAGGTTGCCGAGCTGAAACGAACGGAGGCGACCTTGTCCACCACCTTGGTCTCGGCGCAGTCGTTAGCCGAAGATGTCAAACGAAGTGCGCAACGCGACGCCGAGTTGATCGTCAAAGAAGCGGAGTTGAAAGCCAGCGAACTTTTCCGACAAGCGCGAGCCGAGCTGGGAAACACCCAACGAGACCTTTCAGTGTTGCAGAAACAGCGGCTGCTCATGGTTGAGCGGATGCGGGCAACGCTCCACACCTTCGAGCGGATGTTGGATGTGGAAGCAAGTGAAGCATACCAGGAGCACGGCGTCATGCAGGAAGAAAAGCTGGAGGGAGAATCGAGCCCTACCCGCTGACCCTTTCCAGTTATTGGTGCCCCGTTGGGTAGTGCTCGATCGTTTCTTCTGCTGGTCTCCCTCAATTATCATTCCGATGCCCGATCTCAGTATCATCCAAACAGCACTCAATCAAGCCGTTACCGATGGGGTGTTCCCAGGGGCGGTCTTGGCCGTGCGGCACGGAGACAGGCCGGTCTTTCGATTTCATGCCGGTCTCCTTTCGACCGTTCCTCCAGGGTCGCTCGTGAGCGCATCCACGATCTATGATCTGGCGTCGCTCACCAAACCGTTGGCGACTGTCACGGCGCTTGTTCTATTGATGCAGAAAGGCAGTTGTCGGCTTGATGACCGCGTGGCCGACCATCTTTCGGAATGTGCTGGTGCCTTCCTCGGCACAGCGACGATTCGTCATCTCCTGACGCATTCGTCTGGACTGCCAGGTTGGCGTGGGTTCTATGAACGGCTTAGTCCGGATGGCACCACTCCCTCGTCTGCCGAAGAGCGAGAGAGGGCCAAACAAGCTATACTCGCCCTCATTCAGTCTGAGGCACCGGTGTATGAACGGGATACGCGCAGCCTCTATAGCGATCTTGGCTTCATCTTACTCGGTCTTATTGTCGAGCGAAGCAGCCGCCAATCGCTGAACGACTACTTCCTTGATCATATTGTGCGCCCCCTCGGGAAGCCTAAAATCGGATTCATCCTGCCGGATCGGAACCCTGCGGTTTCCGCTGATGTAGGAGGCAATGTCGGAAGTGTGGCCCCGACAGAGTTCGATCAATGGCGAGGCCGTCTCTTACGCGGGGAAGTGCACGATCAGAACGCAGCCGCTCTGGGTGGCGAGGCCGGCCATGCCGGGCTATTTGGAACTGCGGACGCGGTGTTGACGATCTCGGGGGAATGGTTGCGTGCCTATCAGGGCCGATCGACCATCCTCGATCCGACAATGGTGCAAAGATTTATCCAGCGGCAGAAACCGGAAGGATCCTCCAGCTGGGCGCTCGGGTGGGATACACCTTCAGCACCATCCTCAGCAGGACGTTACTTTGCAGCCCGATCGTTTGGCCATCTTGGCTATACGGGGACTTCCGTCTGGATTGATCCTGTGCACAAATTAGAAGTCGTCTTGCTCTCCAATCGCGTGCATCCCTCGAGCAGGAATGAAGCGATCCGAGAGTTTCGCCCTGCGCTTCATGACTTGGTGTATGAGGAATTCATCGGCGCGACTTAAGCCCGGTCAGGGTAGTCGAGCCATGTTTCCTTTTCGGCGAGATAGCGTGTTCCCTTGAAGTTAGGCCGTGTTCTCATGCGGGTGAACCCTGAGTCTTGGAGTTTCTCCACTAATTCCTTCACCGCCGCCGCGATGGTCGGGTGAGACCGACTCTCAACAACGAACGCTTCATACGTAATCTTGGCTGAGTATCCAGATTGAACCCGGTTGATCAGAATCGTGCGGTTGAAATATCGATCACTTGGATCGACTCCTTCAAGCTGATGTTTCTCGACCAACCCTTCTTTCTTGAACATCAGTGGTAGCGTACTCATGCTTCTTTATCCTTCCGACATAACAATTGGCGCTCAAACCTACGTCCTTGAATTATAGAGGGTCATCCGTACAGCCTGCAACTCGTTGACAAGCGTAGCGTCGATTACTAAGATGCATCGCTCCAGTCAGTCCGAGGCTTGTCCAGCTTCCATTCCATGAACATTCCCAATAGCCTCACAATCCTTCGAATTCTCTTGATCCCGGTCTATATAGGATTCATGACCTACGGCTCGTATGGGTTCGCGCTTCTGACGTTGCTTATCGCCGGACTGACGGATGCCATTGACGGTCATCTCGCGAGAAAACTGAACCAGCGGACACGATTGGGCACCTTACTGGACCCATTAGCAGACAAGTTGCTGCTGACGTCGAGTTTCATCTCGCTGGCGATGCTGCATCTAGTGCCGTCCTGGCTGGTCATCTTGGTCGTGAGCCGGGACATTATTCTCCTCCTGGGGACCGTAGTGGCTCATGTCACGAGCACGCCCATTAATGTTACTCCCACATTCTTGGGGAAAGGAACCACCTTGCTTCAGTTGAGCTACGTCTTCTTGATTGTCTTTTGGGCATGGCGTGGGATCGACCGCTCCTTACTCACACCGCTCGTCGTCCTGATGGTTGGATTCACCCTTGCCTCAGGGTTTCATTACCTCTATCGAGGGTATCGTGACACGAATGTCGCTCCACCGCTTGCCTGATGATCACTTCCCTCAGCATTCGTTTGCGGCTCGGTAAATAATTCAATTGTTTTTGACAGGTTATTAACCCCCCAGTAGACTCGCTTCGTAGCCTTAGCCTTTCCTTAACCGGTTCTGGCAGCCACGACAGGACGAGAATCTATGGCCACCTTTGCATATGTCGGACGAAGCAAATCCGGAGCGGTGAAAAAAGGCGAACTCGTCGCCAAGTCGCGAGATGAAGCCGTGGAGCAGCTACGCAAGCAGAGCGTGGTGGTGACGAGTCTCGAAGAGAAGGCTGCCAAAGAAGGGTTCAGCTTCAGTCTGGGAGGCGGGGTAAGCGAAAAGGATTTAGTGGTGTTCACCAGGCAATTCGGAACCATGATCAATGCGGGTTTGCCATTAATCCAATGTTTAGAAATTCTGTCGACTCAATCTGAGAATGCCGCTCTGAGAAAATCCGTGGGTGAGATCAAGGTGCAGGTCGAGGGAGGGTCAACGTTTTCAGACGCTCTTCGCAAACATCCCAAAGTGTTCGACGACCTCTATGTCAACATGGTTCATGCGGGAGAAGTCGGAGGGTTGCTCGATACCATTCTTGGTCGGCTTTCAAAGTATATCGAAAAAGCGATGAAATTGAAGGGCCAGATCAAAAGTGCCATGGTGTACCCGTCGGCCATTTTGGGAATCGCGTTCATCGTGATCGCTGTGTTGATGATCTTCGTGATTCCGGTGTTCGAAAAGATGTTCAAAGATATGTCCGGCGGAAAAATGGCGCTGCCCGGGCCGACTCAGCTTGTGATCGATATGAGTAATTTCGCACAGTCGAGTTGGTACATCGTTCTTGCAGCGGTGATTCTTGGAGTCGTGGCATTCAAAAAATACTATGCAACGGCCAATGGGAAGTATCAGATCGACAAGTTTATCTTGAAGCTGCCCGTGTTCGGAGACTTGGTGCGAAAAGCATCGGTGGCCAAGTTCACGAGGACGTTGGGGACGCTTATCACCAGCGGTGTTCCTCTGTTGGACGCCTTGACGATTTGCGCGAAGACGTCGGGTAACAAAATCATCGAAGAAGCGCTTGTGAACGCCAGGGTGAGCATCAGTGGAGGCAAGACGATTTCCGAGCCTCTGGCGAAGAGTCAGGTCTTTCCGAAGATGGTGACGCATATGATCGCGGTCGGAGAATCAACGGGTGCGCTCGATGCCATGTTAGGGAAAATTGCCGATTTCTACGAGGATGAGGTGGACCAGGCCGTAGCCTCGCTCACGGCGTTATTGGAACCGATGATGATGGTATTTCTGGGAGTCGTCATCGGATTTATCGTGGTGGCGATGTATCTGCCTATCTTCACAATGGCTCAGGCAATCAGCTCGTGACATAAGGATGGGAATGATTGGAAGGGTCTCCGCATAAAGAAAGGGGTGGTTCTGGCTGTTGGCATCCAATTTGACCCTACCTCGATATGAGTTCATGCCCCACTTCTCGATAAACGCAGGTATGCGTCTATTCACGTCGCGCTGACATGGGGCCATGGGCGATATTAAGACCAGAATCTACTGGTTAATGGGGTGGCGAGTCGTTATCGTCACTCTGCTGTTAGGGCTGTCCCTCGCGTTTCAGGTTACCAAGGGCGAACGAGTTGAAACATTCTATGCCCTGATCATCTTCACGTATGCGGTCACAATCCTCTACGCGTTCCTGTTTCGATGGCTTACTACTCCTGATGTTTTCGTGCAATTCGCCTGGGCTCAGATTGCCATCGATTTCTTGGTCGAGACGGTATTGATCGCCAGAACCGGCGGAATTGAAAGTCCGTTTGCGGTGCTATATGTCATCAGTGTGACGGTCGCGAGTTTGGTCCCGCGTCGACGTGTGGGACTCTTGACGGCCAGCCTCTGCATCATTCTGTTTGGGATTCTGACCAATGTGCAGCTTTACGGTCTCACGGAAGTATGGGGATGGTTGCCTCGTGCCGACCTTAGCGCCGCCGAGACGCTTCATGCATTCGGCGTCTATAGTCTCTCGTTCTTGGTCGTCGGTTTTCTGAGCGGCGCTCTTGCGGATCAGCTTCGGCTGGCAGATCAAGCGCTCCGCGAAAAGGAGCAGGGACTGAGCCGTCTCCAGGCATTCCATGAGAATATCGTTCACAGCATCAGCAGCGGCGTCTTTACGACCGATGAAAAGGGTCAGATTACGTCGTTCAACCCTGCGGCGCAGGAAGCGACGGGTTACAGTTTTGAGCAAGTACAAAGCCGTCCCTGGCGCGAAGTGTTTAACTGGCATCCCAGCCAGCAAGATGACGATTCCATGCAAGGGGGCTTCGCCCACATGCGATTTGAAGTAGAGTGCAAGCGGTCCGACGGTAATCGATTAATTCTCGGCATGACGCTTGCGCCGTTGCACGAGCGAGGAGAGAAAACCGGACTGGTTGGAGTGTTCAAGGATCTGACTCAGATCCGCGACCTCGAAGAAGAAATGCGGCGAAAGGAATGGTTGGCCAGCTTGGGAGAGATGTCGGCAGGGATGGCGCACGAAATCAGGAATCCTTTGGGAGCACTGGCCGGCGCGATGCAAATGCTTCGAAAAGATCTCCACGCCGATGAGACCAGCCAACGCCTCATGGACATCGCGGTTCGGGAGGCGACCCGGTTGGATGCCATCATCACGGAGTTTCTCCAATATGCCAGGCCACCGGCACTGAATCGGGTGGAGTACGATTTAAACAAAGTCCTTGCTGAGACTCTTGATCTGGTACAACATGAAGCACGAGCCAGAGGGAATCTTACCATTGCGGCAGCACCGTGTCCCGGGGTGTTGCTCGCACAAGTGGATCAGGATCAAATGAAACAGGTGTTTTGGAATCTGGCGGTCAATGCGTTTGATGCCATGCCCAATGGCGGACAATTGACGATCGCAACGGGGTGCAGGAAGGTCGATGTCGCGGGGCGCAAGGCCGAGGTGGTTGAGGTCTCGTTCCACGATACGGGGGAAGGCATTCCGAGAAAGAATCTCGATAAAATTTTTCTGCCATTCTTTACCACCAAAAAGCGAGGCTCAGGATTGGGGCTGGCCGCGGTGCATCGCATTGTCGACCTCCACGGAGGATGGATCAAAGTGGAAAGTCAGGAAGGGCAAGGAACACGATTTGGAGTGTGCTTGCCTCGTACGGCTGATTCAGGGGTGCGACTTTGGCACGAGGGTAGAGAACCGTGGAAAAGATCCTAGTCGTTGACGACGAGCTAAGCTTGCGTGATGTGTTGAGCATAATGCTCAAGCGGGCTGGATACGCCGTAACCGTTGCCATGGACGGTGAAGAAGCCATCGAGCTGTTGAGTCGAGAAATCTTTGATCTGGTCATCACCGATTTGCGGATGCCGAAAATCGACGGCATGGAGGTTCTCAAGGCCGTCAAGTCCGCTTCGCCGGAGACGGTCGTGCTGATCATCACGGCCTTTGCCACGGCGGATTCCGCCGTGGAAGCCATGAAACAAGGGGCATACGACTATCTGACGAAGCCGTTCCAGGTCGACGAAGTTCAGTTGATCATTCGGAATGCACTGGAGAAGCGACGGCTTACGACCGAAAACATGCTTCTCAAACGGGAAATGGCGAGTCAATCGTCATTCGCGCAGCTGGTCGGCCAGAGCGAGGCGATGCAAAAAGTGTTCGATGTCGTGCGGAAGGTCGCTGACTCCAAAAGCAATGTCCTTATCTGCGGCGAAAGTGGAACGGGAAAAGAGTTGGTCGCACGCGCGATTCATTACAACAGTGCGAGAAGTACCCTCCCCTTTGTGGCCGTGAATTGCAGCGCAGTCCCGGAAACATTGCTGGAGAGTGAGTTGTTCGGCCACATGAAGGGATCATTCACCGGAGCCATCTCCAATAAAGCGGGGCTTTTCGAGATCGCCAACGGAGGAACGATTTTCCTCGACGAGATCGGCGATACGACTCCGACGATTCAGGTGAAGCTGCTCCGGGTCATCCAAGAGCGGGAGTTTCGACGGGTAGGCGGCAACCAAGACATCAAAGTCGATGTACGAGTGGTGGCCGCTACCAATAAGGATCTCGAGAGAGCAGTGGCGGACGGTTCGTTTCGAGAGGACCTGTACTACCGTTTGGATGTGATTCCTATCCGGCTTCCGCCTTTGCGCATGCGCACCGGTGATATTCCGTTACTGGTCAATCACTTTTTGGATCGTTTTTCGAAGGAAAGCGGGAAGCCCAAGCCCGTGATCAGCCCGGAGGCGATGCACGTCCTACTGGAGCATGAATGGCGCGGCAATGTTCGTGAGTTGGAGAATCTGATCGAACGGGTCGTCGCATTTTCGACTGAAGGACCGGTGACTGACGCCGAGGTGCGTGGATGGCTTCATCGGTCCACAGTGCAGCCGCAGCAGCCGGTAATGCCTATGGATCTGACTGACGAGGGGTTGGACCTTGAAGGACTTATCAACGGAATCGAGAAGGATCTGTTGCTGAAAGCGCTTGAACGATCGAAATGGGTCAAGAACAAGGCCGCCCGGATGCTCAGACTCAACACCAGATCGTTTCGGTACCGCTTGGAGAAGTATGCTATAAAAGGAGGTCGTGACTAGCCTTTCTTTTGGAACGAGCGCCGTACCTGCTTCCCTAACCGTGTTCGCGCCCGCGAAGATCAATCTTGTCCTTCGCATTCTCGACCGCCGCCCTGACGGTTATCACAATCTCTGGTCTCTGATGCAGACGGTGCAGCTGGCGGATGAGCTTTCGATTTCCGTTCGTGCCGACCATTCGACCATCATCTTGCAGTGCGACGATCCTTCGCTGAAGACCGATCTTTCAAACCTGGTTTATCGTGCCGCGGCGGCCGTCCTCGAACAGAGTGGACGCACCGTCGGCTTAGATATGACTCTGAAAAAGCGAATTCCAATGGGAGCGGGGATGGGGGGCGGGAGCAGTGATGCCGCGGCGACCATTGTCGGGCTGAACCAGCTGTTAAACTTAGGGTGGTCAGTCGAGAAAATGGCCCATATCGGTCAAACACTCGGAAGTGATGTTCCTTTCTTCTTTTTCGCTCCCTCCGCGACTGTGGAAGGGCGAGGCGAGAAGGTCGCTCCGGTACGAATCAAGGGAAGCCGGTGGGTCGTTCTGATCAATCCCGGGTTCCCGGTCGAAACAAAGTGGGCGTATCAACAACTCTCCGTAAGCCGATCAGGGGTACGACCTCTTTCGGATATCCATGCGGCGTTGCGGCAAGCATCGGAACTCTCATGGGAAGAGGTGCTCCAAGCGGCCGAAAACGATTTCGAAACCGCAGTGTTCAAGGCTCACCCGGTTCTTCACGAAATCAAGCAGAAACTTCTGGCTGAAGAGGCTGAGATGGCCCTGCTGTCGGGGAGTGGTGCCACGGTCTTCGGTGTATTTTGCGACGAGAGGTCGGCGCGGCGAGCCGAAGTGAGTTTTCAGAACGAGCCTCGTCTCAAGATCTATACCGTTTCAACTTCCTCACCCTCCGCCTGTATCAACATGACGTAAAACATTCCTTCACCGCAAAGAGTTGAGGAGTCCATTTGATTTTGATGAGAGGGGACTTTTACAATGCCGCGGTTGAGAGACTGTGAGAGGAGAGGTCTGTCCATGCCCGCGCGACGTCCTGCCAACAAGAAAAAGCCTCGTACGGTGGTATTCCCAGGTCTGTCTGCAAAGCGTCGGTTTCAGCGGAGACTCTTGAAGTGGTATGGGGAGCATGGCCGTGATTTGCCCTGGCGAAAAACGTCGGACCCTTATCATATCCTCGTCTCAGAGGTGATGCTTCAGCAGACCCAAGTTGATCGGGTTGTCCCCAAGTACCACGAGTTTTTGGCACGTTATCCAAGTTTCCAAGACTTGGCCGAAGCTCCGGTCGCCGATGTCAAGAAGACTTGGTATCCCCTTGGGTATAATATCCGCCCGGAGCGGCTCCACGGAATCGCTTGCGAGACAGTGGAGCGGTACGGAGGAAAATTACCCAATGACGCCGACGAGTTGCTCTCGTTCAAAGGGATTGGGCGGTATACGGCCGGGGCAATTCGCTCCTTCGCCTTCAATGAAGATGCACCCATCCTGGACACGAACGTGATTCGTGTCCTACACAGGGTATTTGTGGCGGGGGGTGAGCCCAAAGCACAGAAGACGCTGTTATGGGAATTGTCAGAAGCGTTGATTCCGCCGGGGAAGGGGTATGACTTTAACCAGGCGCTCATGGACTTCGGAGCGATGGTCTGCACCGCTCGCGACCCCTATTGTCTCCTGTGTCCGATGAAGTCGCTCTGTAAGACATATCCGTTCAGTCCGGTGACGCGTGAACGGTAGTAGGCTGATCATGCAGGTCATTGAAGTGGCGGCAGGACTCATTCACCGTGACGGTCGCTACCTCATCGCCCGTCGAAAGCTAGGTTCCCACTTAGCCGGTTTCTGGGAATTTCCCGGTGGAAAGCGGGAAACAGGCGAATCGCTCACGGAATGTCTGCAACGGGAACTCTTTGAAGAGCTAAACATTCGAATCGACCTCCCTATCCCATATCGGGTCATTCGACACGACTATCTGGATAAAATCATAGAGTTACATTTTTTTCGATGTGCCATCGAGGAGGGGGAACCGGTTCCTGTCGGTTGTGAGGAGATCCGATGGGTGCATCCCAGCGATCTCATACAGTTTAAGTTTCCTCCGGCGGACTTCACGGTGATCGAGTCCTTGTGTCGCGATGCGTTCGGAGCTTCGAGATGAAGGTCGTGCTGGATATAGAAACGGTTCAACTCCCACGTGAGGAGTGGGCTCGCCTAGCGGGGAAATCTCCCGCCGGTCATGATGCTTCTTTAGGGGAAGCTAGCTATGACCTTTTTTCTGCAGGAGCCGCCGAGGCACAGCGCCGTGCGGAAGACGAGTCATACGCCAAGTCGGCATACGATGGAACGTTCAGCCGCATTGTCTGCATCGGTCTGCTCGAATTTTCCGATCAGATGGAAGCACGCAGCGCCGTCGCCTGGTACGGACCGAACGAACGGGAGCTGCTCCGTCAATTCTGGGCCAGATTGGCCCTGGACCGTCCGACTCTGTTTATCACGCATAACGGACTAGGCTTCGATCTGCCATTCATTAGAAAGCGGTCGATCATCAATCAAGTGAAACCCAGCCTCGACATCAATCTGGCGAAATTCCGTACCGAACCGGTTTATGACACCATGGCCATCTGGAGTAATTGGGATACGAGGGGGTGGATCAAACTTGATGTATTAGCTCGAGCTTTGCATGTCGAAACGAAATCAGGCAGTGGGGAGCAAGTCGCGGAGATGTGGGAGAAGAGGCAGGGACGTGAGCTGGCACAGTACTGTCTCCAAGATACCTACGTGACGTATGCCTGCTACTGTCGCATGAACTTTCGTCAGCCTCTGTCCAAAGAGGTGGTTCTGCTGCAGCCTGAGGTCTACGATGTCGAATGATCGATCACTCGGCCGATCAACGGGTTGGATAGGCCTCTGCCGATTTCTTTTTAGGAATTGATTTGGTGACAGTTTTGCTGGCCTTCATCGCTTTGACTTCTTCTGCGCGCTGACGCAATTCCTGTTTCATCCATGCGGCTTCCTTCTTCAACATCGCGATCTCGGAGTCTTTGAGCTTATTGGCTTCCCGGGCTTGACGGAGTTCATCCAATTTTCTGTTCAACAGTTCGTCCGACGCCGATTCCGGCGTACCCAATTCCTTCCGGCTGTGTCCATGGAACTCCTGAGGGTCTAACAGCGAATCATCTAGTGACGGCGATACTTTTGCCGCCGAAGAGATCGGTGCCGGTATAGCGGATGGTGCAACTGAAGCGGCCTGAGACGCGGATACGGGGGCGGCCTTTGAGGCGCTTGCAGCAGCAGGCGAACCTGGCATCGGTCCTTTGGCAAGAGCCTGATGATCGATGATCATCGTCATAGCGCCACTTCCTAAGGCAATGAACGAGGGAGCCTTTTCAAGACGGGCGGCAGAACTAGGTGTGAACCCCGTGACCTTCCTGTTTTGAGAAGAGGCGATCGTCAGATGGATCGATCCTTTGGACATATAGAGGGTGCCCGCTGTGGGTTCAGTGCCTGACCCTGCCGATGGAGACACCTTGAAACCGACAATCTGCTCCGGTTTCGCTTGCGATAAGCCTTGGGCTAGCAGGGGAGCAAGAAATTCGGCGTCTTCATCGCTGAATACCCTCATCGGCTTGCTGCCACTGGCGGGCATGTTGCCTGTCATTTTCTGAACGTCGTCCGTTACAACGCCTTTGACTATTTTCAGCATCGTCATTTGATCGATGGTGGCGGGGTGATTGGCTTCAAACGACCAATCCGCAATTTCCTTGAGGTAGACTGATCCTTTGGCATTTTTCTGAAGCTTGGCTTCTCCGGAAAACATTGAGCATCCCGCCACCATCAAGCTGAGCGATATCAATGTGCCGACATATTGAGAACTGCGGATATTGAGATAAGCATTCATTTGGGATCTCCTCACATGTGGTCTTGTGACCGAGGGGGCCGTTCTTGCCATTTGACAAAACATCCGAATCTCTTGTGGTTCGAATGTCGGTCTACCAGATACCTAAACCCATCAACACCATGCCGATGGTCAACCATCCGAATACTCCGACTGAAATGATCGTTTCGAGTGTGATGCGGGAATCAGAAGGGTTGGGATTGGGCTTTGAGTCAGAGTCAGCGGGCTTCATGACGCGAAGAAGTTCCTGATAACGATCGCGGATCGACGCGAAATTGAGCAAAGTTCATGCCTTATTCACTTTGGAAGGAACGGGTGGTATTGCCTTTGGAGGCCTAGGAGTAATCTCGAATAAAATTCAGTGTCGGAGGTTAAGCCTAGCTGTCACGCCCAGGGAGAAGGGCTCTAGAGGCGCCTTGGTAATCATGGGGTTAGCATCAAAAGATTTGGTCGGAACGAGGAGAAGGTTTGGACAATCGATGGCAAGTCTAGTCATAAGCGAGACAAAACTGAATGAACATAGAGAACGGACGGCTGTGGAACCACAAGAAAACGGTTAGGGAAAGCGTCAGAAAATGTTCAGCTTGACCGCTGAGTGTGCAGAATTGTCCGCAGTGTTGAGTGAGACAGACATCCTAGGCGCGAAGCTTATACACGTGCCCCTTGTTCTCATTTTCCATACAGAGTTGCGGCCGAGGCATCAAAGATATGTTTCGTCGTGAGGGTGCCAGGTTCAAAATGGCCAGTGCTCTTCTCCCAGACGACCGTGACATTCCCGTCGGTTTTCCCCATGGCTTGAGTTGATGAGCGGGTCGCGTCACCCTCGATCAGAATCTCGATATCTTTGCCGATGTATCGGCGGTTGCGTGCCGCTGTGATCGTACGTTGGAGCTCAACCAGCTGGGACACCCGCTGGCCCTTCACCTGTTCCGGCACATCGTCGATATATTTCCTCGCCGCGATCGTATTTTTCCGTTCCGAATATTTGAAGATATAGGCTGAATCAAGCTGGGCCTGTTCCACCAAGCGAGCGGTGGCTTGGAAGTCGTCCTCGGATTCGGAACAGAAGCCACAGATGATATCCGTGGTCAGGACAACGTCAGGGACGACGTGCCTAATGCGATCAACCAGTGCCAGGTATTCGGTTCCGGTATAAGTCCGCCCCATCAGTTCGAGGATTCGGTCGCTTCCTGACTGAAGCGGTAGATGGATGTGTTTGCAAATCCTTGGATGTGTGGCAATGGCTTCGATCAGTGCCGGAGGAAAGTCTTTGGGGTGCGGAGAGGTAAACCGGACGCGCTTGATGCCCGGTTGGTCGGCGACGGCACTGATGAGTTTGGCAAAGTCCCATTCTCCGTGGCGATAAGAATTCACGTTCTGACCGAGCAACGTCATTTGCCTGAACCCGCGGGCGGCGGCGTCACGGGCTTCAAGCAGAATGGACTCCGGATCGCGCGACCGTTCACGGCCTCTGGTATAGGGGACGACGCAGAAGGAACAAAAATTATCGCAGCCTCGCATCACGGTAATCCATGCATTCACGCCGCTGTCGCGGTCCGGCAGGATCCCTTCATAGGTTTCATACTCGGAGAGATCGAGCGCAAACCTCTTCCGAGCAAGTCCTTGCTCTTGCGCTTCAAGTGCAGTGGTCAGCAACGAGGGAAGCTGTCTGTACGAATCGGGACCGGCTAAGACGTCAATGATGGGTTCCTTGTCCGCAAGATCGCTCTTTAAGTTCTGAGCCATGCAGCCGAGGACGCCGACGACGAGGGGGCGCTGTTTCTTGACCGCTTTCAACTCCGAGAGATGGGCATAGATCTTGTTGTGGGCATTCTCTCTGATGGCGCAGGTGTTGACCAACACAACATCGGCACGTTCGCGGTCCTCCGTGAAGACGAAGCCTTGTTGCTTCAACATTGAGCGAACGAGTTCACTATCGGACTCGTTCATCTGGCAGCCGAAGGTCTCGATATGGACGTACGGAAGGATTTTCAGGCTCATAGCAGCGCCATTGCAGAGTTCAGCGGTTGGGCGGAGGCGAGATGGCCGAACGCGCAGCGGTCTGTTGCAGCGGTAACCGTCACAGGCATGATCCGACTCTGAAGATCCGCAGAGTTTGCCACCGCCACTCTCGTAAAATTGGGGGTCGTGCCGAAGCGTGAGGCGTCTTGAATCCCTTTTTCAAATAAGACCGAGACGGTCTTCCCAATTTGTTTGTTGTGGAAGGTGAGTCGCTTGGCACGATCGAGATCCAATAGTATTTTGGTTCGTTTTTTTACCGTCGCCGAAGAGACCCGTTGCTTCATGCGAAGTGCGGCGGTTCCGGGCCGTGGAGAATAAGGAAACACATGGAGATAAGAAAAGGGAAGGTCCGTTGCAACGGCTAAGGTGTTCTGAAATGCCGCGTCCGTCTCACCCGGGAATCCGACCATGAGATCGGTCCCAAGACCAAGGTCTGGAATTTTTGTGAGTGCCGTTTCAATGAGCTTGCGATAGGTCTTGATTGTATGACGCCGATTCATGGATTCTAAGATCCGGTCATCTCCGCTCTGCAAGGGGATATGGAGATAGGGACAAAGTTTTTTCGACGAGGCGAGGAGATCCAACAATTCATCGTCGACCGTGGTAGGTTCGATCGAGGAAATGCGGATCCGTTCGAGGTTCGCCGTTTGGTCGAACCAGCGAAGTAACGAGCAGAAGTCTCGGTCTTGGTGATCATATTGACCGATGTTCACTCCGGTCAGCACGACTTCCCGATACCCTCGTTCTATGAGGCGTTCAACCTCACGTTGGATATCAGCGAACGTTCGACTCCGCTCGTGCCCCCTTGCGAACGGAATAATACAGAAGCTACACATGGTGCTGCAGCCGTCCTGGATCTTGAGCAGCGCGCGGGTGGAATCAGGCTCGGCAAAATGCGGCAGAGCGAAGTCTCCACGCGCCATTGTTTTTGTATGGTGCACTTCCATGGCAGACCGTTTACGTAGGACGTGAGCGGCTGGAAGGTAGGCCGGTAGGTCGAGCTTGTATTGGTGGCCCACAATGAGGTCAATTCCGACTTGTTGCTTGAGGCTTTCAAGTCCCGTCTGGGCATAGCAGCCGGTCACGGCGATAAAAGCATGAGGAGAATGCCTCAGTGTCTTTCTGATCAAGTATCGCGATGTCCGTTCGGCATCCTCTGTCACGGCGCAGGTATTGAGCACAAGAAGGTCGGTCGGTTGACCGAACTCGACAAGCTCGAATCCCTTGCGCCTCAGTCCTTCCCCGAGTATCGAGGTTTCGGCTTGATTCAGCCGGCAGCCGAGCGTATGTAGAGATGCACGGGTCACCATAGTCCATTATAGGGAGGGGATGCGTATTCCGGCAAGGTCGCTTGTGAGTACCGTACCGGTAAGAGGCGGGATCTGATTACATCCAAGTCTTTGGGGTAAGAGTGAGGGGCATGGGCCGTCGTGCGCTCATTGTTGTTCTGGCGTGCGCCTTGTGGAGTCTTCCTGCGTCGGGCTGGAGCACAGATGCTCTTCCTCAAGAACCTGATCTTAATACACGCGTGGATGAACTGTATGACCATGAGGCCCGATTATTTATCTTGCTCTATTCCCTTCGAGGAAACGGCCAGGTCGACTATGTGACGGCCCGGCTGGTTCAAGAATACTCCCGCAGCAGCTACGGAAACCCCGTCTACCAGACCGAAGCTCAACCGCTGTTCTATTGGTGGAACCACACCATGTGGAACGATCCTGAGCAAGACGGCGTCAACGGCAACGAGAAGGTCTATCAGGAAAATACCGATTTCGACATCTCGCGGTACAAGCCGTGTTTGTTCAACGGACAACCCTGTTAATTTCCACGCCAGCCGGCTAATGTCGAGTCTTGAGAGTTCTTCGCGGTATCCGTTCGTTCTGAGCTTTGTCCAAGGGCGCACGTTTATTGATTCTGCTCAGTCACGGCGGGCGGCGATGGTATTCTGCGTTCCAGCTGGGGGCCTTGCTGCACATCAATGAGTCCGATTTGATCCACTCTCGTATGGGTGCGTACCGTGACGCCAGAGTCATCTAACTTCGCTGCGTTGCTAAACCGGCGCCTCATCGTGATGTTGCCGTTAGGGTTTGTATCCGGCCTTCCGCTCGCGCTCACGTCCGGGACTCTCCAGGCCTGGCTGACGGTCGAAGGGGTTGATCTCAAGACCATCGGTATTTTCACGCTGGTCGGCCTGCCCTATACGCTGAAGTTCTTGTGGGCTCCGGTGATGGATCGCCTGGTGCCTCCTTGGTTGGGACGGCGTCGCGGATGGATGGTCGTGACGCAACTTTGTGTCGCCATCGGTCTTGGGCTCATGGCCGTGACTAATCCGAAGATTCATCCTGGATGGCTGGCGGCCTATGCTGTGCTTGTCGCATTTCTAGGCGCCTCGCTGGACATTGTCTTCGATGCCTATCGAACGGACACGCTCCAGCCTCACGAGCGGGGGCTGGGCGCCGCCGTCTGGGTGAATGGCTATCGAGTCGCGCTCTTGGCTTCCGGGGCCGGCGCATTGGCGCTCGCTGATCATGTCGGCTGGCAGATGACCTATCTGGCGATGGCAGCCCTCATGGTCGCGGGGGTGGTGATCACCTTGGTCAGCCCTGATCCGACGATCGTTGCCAATGCTCCCCAAAGTCTCAAGGAAGCAGTCGGGGCGCCGCTGGCGGAGTTCTTTTCAAGGCCCACGGCGATGGGGTTCTTGGCCGTGATCATTCTTTACAAACTTGGAGATGCCTTTGCCTCGGCGCTCCAGACTGCTTTTCTGATCGGAGGATTAGGCTTCTCCGCGACGGAGGTCGGAGCCGTGAAGGGGCTCGGGATTTTTGCCACGTTGATAGGAGCCTTTATCGGTGGGCTGTTTATGACAAAGTCCGGACTCGTACGGTCGTTGCTGATCTTCGGTGTCCTGCAAGCTGTTTCAAATTTGGGATTCGTCGTCCTGGCGTTGGTGGGCAAGAGTTCGAGTATGCTTACGGCTGCGGTCGTAATCGAAAACGTGACTGGAGGCATGGGGACTGCCGCGTTCGTGGCGTTAGTCATGTCGCTCTGCGATGCCCGGTATACGGCGACCCAGTTCGCGCTGTTGTCTTCGCTAGAGGCGTTGGGACGAGTCTTTGCCGGCCGCCCATCGGCTGATGTCGTCGCTCTGGTGGGATGGACCCAATTTTTTGTTTTGACTGTAGTGGTGGCGTTGCCGGGTCTCTGGGCGGTCTGGCGGATCCGGCGTTCCATCGAGCCAGAACAGAAAAACGTCGACCAACCCTCTGTTCTGGAACCAGCAGCCTCGCCCGTTTCCAAATGACAATGGCAATCTGTTCTTTTTTTGCTCCAGAGGCAAAATAATGAGCTTAATCGAGTTTGTTTTTAAGGGAGACTTATTGGTATTCAGAAAGCGCTGAAGAGCGGTGAGGATATCAATCAACGTGATCGAGATCAAAGCACGGCTCTCATACATGCAACGATCGCGAAGCATGAAGCAGCTGTAGCACATCTCCTTAAGTCTGGGGCAGATCCTAACGTTCAAGATCGCAATGGTCGTACAACTCTGCATTTTGCGGCACAAGAATATGTCATTGCTATCGCGAAGCTTCTCCTGATGAGAATGGCAATACCCCTCTCTTTAATGCCGTCTTTAGTTCACGAGGGCGAGGTGAAATCATCGCTATGCTCTTACGGGCTGGAGCGAACAAGGATGTATCGAATAAATACGGGATATCACCAGCGACGCTTGCCAAGAGCATCGGTAACTATGATGTTGGACAGTTTCTGACTTGAAGAGAGGAAAATATGGACAGGCTGAACTCCACAGATCGCCATACGATTGTCTAAGCAGACAGCCGCCGCTGAAGGAATAGGACGAAGATCATGAGGGTTGGAAGTGGGGCGAGGATGAACGGCACTAACCAGAGCCAGACGTTCTTGCCGCGGACTCGTGCTTGGTCGATCATCCAGACAAACAGCCACACGAGCAGGCAGGCATAGTTCAAGATGATCCACTGGGTCGTGTGTGTCTTGAGCACGCTCGTACTCTCGGACGGGCCTTGGAGGAAGAAGATCCCTAACAGCAGCACGAATGCACCTAACAAGCCTCCGATAAGTTTTTTGCTCCAGACGAACATGGCCTCCTCCAGGTTCTATGATCTATGTAAACAGAATTCGGACTAAGCTAATTGGCCGACCGTCGTTTGTCAAATCAGGTCGGTTGAGGTATTTCATCACAGGCAGTTGAAGGGAGTACCGAGAATGTCATGAGCCTCCTTCGTTTAGGCGCGATTGTCTGTGCACTCGCCGGGGCAGTTGGGCTGGCATGGTCGAACCCGACCATGGACGACTATTTGCGCTTCGTTGAGCGAGAATTGACCAAAGCGATAGACCGAATGGACCAGGGTACACCGACTCGAGAACAACAATTCATTCGGCAGGTGTTTCAGTCGCAGAGCAGGAAACTTCTTGAATCAATCGTGCGGCCGAATACAGCGCGACACAACTGGGGAATTATGAGCCAATATGAAACACAGGTGGCGGATACGAAAGTCATCGTCCTGGGGCTCGGCGGTCGGTTCATTCCCATACAAGGTGTCGAGGAGGCGACGCTGAAAATCGGACGAATGGCCTTTTAAAAAGAAAAAAAGGCCAGGGTAATTTGGAGGGGCCTTGATCTCACCCCCATTTCTGTGGATAACCTCGTTGCTAATCCCCTAAAATAGGCATGGTTACTCGCGTTGTGACTATTCACAGCGTATCCTCTCATTTCCCAAAGATCCACAATACTTGGTGTTGACAAAAAAATATGATAGCTATATGTAGACACATCCAAGAAACAAACAGGGTCTCCATACCTGAATGATCCTCATTAAAACCATTAACCACAATCTTTTTCCTCTCTTAGGAGGTCTACCGTGAGAATTGATCGAAGGTTTACCCGTCGCGGGCAGAATCCCTACGAGGGGATGACGTTTGTGAAACGTTCGTCCGAAATTCGGAATCCCGACGGCTCTACGGTATTCAAGCTCCAGGATATCGATGTTCCTGAGGGATGGTCTCAATTGGCCATCGACATATTGGCCCAGAAGTACTTTCGGAAGGCCGGAATTCCGCAGCGTGACTCAAACGGACAACTCCTCGTCGACGCGGATGGTAAACCGACACTCGGTGGTGAGCGAGATGCCCGTCAGGTCTTCGAGCGTATGGCGGGGTGCTGGACCCATTGGGGCAAGTCCTATGGGTATTTCAAGACACCGGAAGACGCCGAGTCGTTTCACGATGAGATGTGCTACATGCTGGCGCACCAAATGGCTGCGCCGAATTCCCCCCAATGGTTCAATACAGGCCTTCATTATGCCTATGGGTTGTCCGGACCGGCGCAAGGGCATTATTACGTCGATCCCCAGACCCGCGAAGTGGTGAAAGCCACCAACGCCTTTGAACATCCTCAGCCTCACGCCTGTTTCATCCAATCCATCGAGGATGACCTCGTGAACGAAAACGGGATCATGGATCTGTGGGTCCGAGAGGCCCGGTTATTCAAGTACGGTTCCGGGACCGGGACGAATTTTTCGAAGCTGCGCGGGGATGGCGAGGGACTTTCCGGCGGCGGGAAGTCATCGGGACTTATGTCGTTCCTCAAGATCGGGGATCGAGCCGCCGGTGCGATCAAGTCCGGCGGCACGACGCGCCGTGCCGCCAAGATGGTCTGTTTGGACCTTGATCATCCGGATATCGAAGAATTCATCGATTGGAAAGTCATCGAAGAGCAGAAAGTCGCGGCAATGGTGACGGGGTCAAGGATTTGTGCGCAGCGCCTCAACGCCGTGCTGAAAGCCTGCCATACAGTCGATGGCGAAGGGGCGCTCAGGCTGGATCTCGACCAGAAGACCAATCCGGTCTTGCGCGAGGCCCTGACATCGGCCCGTCGCGATATGGTGCCCGAGGCCTACATTCAGCGAATGTTCTCCTATGCACAGCAAGGGTTCACGCATTTCGTGTTTCACGAGTACGATACGAATTGGGATGGGAGGGCCTATCAAACCGTCTCCGGCCAAAACTCAAACAACAGCGTCAGGATTCCCAACGAGTTTTTCGCTGCGCTCGAAGCCGACGGCAACTGGGAACTCAAACGCCGAACGAACGGCAAGGTCTGTAAGACCATCAAGGCGAGAGAGCTGTGGAACCGCATCGCCTGGGCGGCGTGGATTTGCGCCGATCCCGGAACTCAGTACGATACCACGATCAACGAGTGGCATACCTGTCCCGAAGATGGCCGCATCAATGCGTCCAACCCCTGTTCCGAATACATGTTCTTGGACGATACGGCCTGTAACTTGGCCTCTCTCAACCTTACGAAGTTCTACACCGCCGATGGACAATTCGAGATGGAGAGTTTCCGCCATGCCGTTCGGCTGTGGACGATCGCGTTGGAGATCAGCGTACTGATGGCTTCGTTTCCCAGCCGAGCCATCGCCGAAAAAAGTTATCACTTCCGGACGCTTGGGTTGGGGTATGCGAATCTCGGCACCATCCTCATGCGCCAGGGGATTCCGTACGATTCGCCCAAGGCCCTGGCGATCTGCGGCGCCATCACGTCCATCATGACCGGCGAAGCCTACAGCGCCTCGGCCGAAATGGCGGCTGAGTTGCAGCCTTTTCCGGGTTACGAAAAAAACCGAGAACACATGCTGCGGGTGATCCGCAATCACCGGCGGGCTGCATACCAAGTTCCGCATTCGGAATATGAAGGCCTGACGATTGCTCCGGTGGGAATCCGACCAGAATATTGTCCTCCGGATCTCCTTCTCGCCGCTAGACGAGCGTGGGATCATGCGCTTGAACTGGGAACGGCCTATGGGTATCGCAATGCGCAAGTCACGGTGATCGCTCCGACCGGTACGATCGGGTTGGTCATGGATTGTGATACCACCGGTATCGAACCGGACTTTGCCTTGGTGAAGTTCAAGAAGCTGGCCGGTGGAGGGTACTTCAAGATCATCAATCAAAGCTTGCCGATCGCCTTGGGCAACCTCGGCTATACGGACCAGCAAGTGCAGGATGTCGTTCGTTACTGCGTCGGGGCCCAGACGCTCAAGGGTGCGCCGTTCATCAATCACGACACGCTGCGTCAAAAGGGATTCGACGACGCGGCATTGGGCCGCTTGGAGAACAGTTTGGGACAAGCGTTCGAAATTCAGTTCGTGTTCAATAAGTTCACGTTTGGAGAGTCCTTCTGCATCGAAAAGCTCGGTCTGACCGAGGCCCAACTGACCGAAGCGAACTTCAATATGCTGAGGGCGCTCGGCTTTACACAAGAAGAGATCGCTGCTGCAAACGACTTCTGTTGCGGGACCATGACGGTGGAAGGCGCGCCGCATTTGAAGGCGGAACACCTCGCCGTGTTCGATTGTGCCAATCGATGCGGCCGGATCGGGCAACGCTCCATTGCCGTCAATGCGCATATCCGCATGATGGCCGCCGCCCAGCCGTTTATCAGCGGCGCGATCAGCAAAACCATTAACATGCCGGCCGATGCCACGGTCGAAGACGTCAAGGCGGCCTATTTGCTCGCATGGAAAAGCATGGTCAAAGCGGTGGCTCTGTATCGCGACGGGTCCAAATTGAGTCAACCGTTGAGTGCTTCGACCGACAGCGGCAAGGCTGTTGAAGCTGCGACCAATGTCATGGAGATGGCGGAGAAAGTTACCGAACGGGTGATGTTTCGCTATCTCGCCAAGCGGCGTCCGTTACCGAGCAGGCGCAATGGGTACACCCAAAAGGCGATTGTCGGCGGACATAAGCTTTATCTACGCACCGGCGAGTATGATGATGGAACCGTCGGGGAAATCTTTTTGGACATGCACAAGGAGGGCGCGGCGTTCAGAAGCCTGATGAATTGTTTTGCGATCGCCATTTCGCTCGGGCTCCAACACGGTGTGCCGCTGGAGGAATTTGTCGAGGCGTTCGTCTTTACCCGGTTCGAGCCGAACGGCCCGGTAAAATTGAACGATCGCATCAAGATGTCGACCTCGATCATCGATTACATCTTCCGCGAATTAGCCGTCACGTATCTTGACCGGTATGACCTGGCGCAAGTAAAAGAAGAAGATCTGCGCATGGATTCGATGAAACGGGACGATATGGATCCTGAATGCTTCGAGGAGGAAGCAGATCTCGACGCGCTGGCCAAATCTTCCGTCCTGACGGAACATCTTCCCATCCGTCGGAACGGTGGAAAAGGAAACGGACACGGAAACGGGCACAGTGTCGCCCGACAAGTGGAGATCATGCGGGAAACCCTTACCCTGACGGAAGTCCAAAGTGCGAAAGACGCCAAGGTGAAGGGCTATGAGGGAGATCCTTGTCCTGAGTGTAAACAGTTCACTATGGTCAGGAACGGTACCTGTCTGAAATGTGTGACGTGCGGCGCCACGAGTGGATGCTCATAGGAGAGATACGAGGATGAAGGGCATGCGGCCATCGTTGTGTGTGCGGTGCCGAAGGCGACGGGTTCGTCGGATTCGCTCGGGCGCTGAGCTCTGCTCTGCCTTGTTACGATTACGGGCTCGCACGCTGTGCGTGAGGCCGGTGTCTTCTGGCCAGAAATTTCACCATTACGGAGCTTGGTCGCCGTTGCGAGCAGCCCGCTCAGGGAGGCGAAAAAAGTTGTGACGCCGGAGAGCCACAAGGAGTGCCGATATGCCGACTACGACGCAGCTTGTCATCAGCGGACAGAGTAAGCCTGGCGCCATTGCGAGAGTGACGGAGGTGCTCGGTGAAGCCGGTGTCAATATCAAGGCGTTTTTCGCTCCGGAAGTGATGGGAATGGGCAAACTGCGTCTGCTCGTTGCGGATCTGGAAAGAGCTCGGGCGGCTCTGAAGGCGGCGAAGATTAAGTTCGGTGAAGAAACCGCGCTCCTATTGAGCCTTGAAAACAAGCCTGGTGCGTTAAGGAAAGTGGCAGATACCTTGATGAAGAGCCGGATCAACATCAAGTGCGGCTATTGTACCCCTTCGCGGGAAGGGAAGCGGGCCATCGTCGTCCTGACCGTTTCCAATACCGAAAAGGCCTTGACCATTCTACGCAATCAGTCCCTCGACGAGTTTTGATCGATGCGGCCGGTGCCGCTCACCCAGCTTATTCCTCTGCCCATACTCGTGATCGGATTGGGTGCCTTTCTCTACCAAAGTTGCACCACGGCGCCCCGTCCGGTCGACCGCTTCGCTGGGTATCCAGTTGGATTTGTAGAACGGGGGACGGCTTCCTGGTATGGCCCTGGTTTCCATGGAAACCAGACGGCTAATGGGGAGCGGTACGACATGTACAAACTGACGGCGGCTCATCGGACGCTGCCGCTTGGGTCCGTCGCAGTTGTTCATTCGTTGACCTCCGGTCGGCGTATTACGGTCAGGATTAATGATCGAGGACCGTTCGCGAAAGGTCGAATTGTGGACCTTTCCTTGGCCGGTGCTCAAGCCTTGGGAATGGTCGGCAACGGAACCGACCAAGTCGAAATCCGGGTGGTCGGTTATGATTCTCGACCTGAAGGGATCGGCGTGTTGCGGGTTCAAGTCGGCGCCTTCGCGGATCTTCAGAATGCCAGGGCGCTGCTTACACAAGTTCAGCGAGATTTTGCCGATGGGCGTATCATTCAGGTCGATCTTCCGGAAGGGCGTCGTTACAGAGTCCAAGTCGGTCGATTCTTAAGCGAATCGGAGGCGCAATTGGCCGCAGTCCGTCTCGATCGTACGTTGAGTCTGCAATCGTTTGTCGTGCGGGACGATGGCTAACCTATGGGAAAAGGTATCGAGTCGGTTTGGAACCATTTGATTTTTAAGTAACATTTTTTGAATTACTTGCCTGTCGTTGATCCCTGTGATAGAAGTATCAGTTGTGAAGTCTATTCTAAGCGGTTCGGTTATTCTAGTCTTACGATCCTCTGAAGGGTGGACCAAGAGGTATTCTCTGGGGGACACCCGGCTTCTCATCAGGCTAGCCATACTGGTCCAACGTCCCTAATATACGACTGCGATGGACATCCTCATCCTTTTAGGGTTGATAGGGTTATCCGCCGTTATTTCTACAGCCGAGATCGGCTTCTTCTCGGTCAACGAAACACGACTGAAAGCCTTGGCGCAGAACGGAAGCAAACGAGCTGAAAAAGCCCTTCAACTCAGAAGCGACCCTCAGCGGCTCTTTTCGACCATTCTTGTGGGAGATCGTCTGGTCGGTACGGCCATCCCGATGTTCGCCACCTTTATCACGTTGAATGCCTACGGGGAGAAGAGCATTTTCGAAGAGGCCATCGCGGTCATGGTGGGGATCTTGACCTTCGTTCTGTTGGTGTCCGTCGACGTGATCCCAAAGACGTTGGCGGCTAAGTTTTCTGTGCCCGTTACACTGAACTTGGCGTACCCTATCTCCTGGGTTCAGATGATGTTGCAACCGATTCTTTTCCTGATTGTCCCCCTGATCTACAGTTTGACGGGGGGAAAAGGCCTGACGCATCCCTTGGTGACAGAGGAAGAACTGAAAATCATGCTCGACCAAGGAGGAAAGGCCGGCGAATTGGAATCGGAAGAAGTCAAAATGATCAAGAACGTGTTTCAACTGAAGGATATTACCGCGGAAGATGCGATGACGCCGCGTATCTATGTGTTCTCTCTCGACGGAAATCTTCGGCTCAAAGACGCACAAGAGATGCTCTATAACTCAAAATACTCCCGAATTCCGCTGTACGACGGCACGCTCGACAACATCACGGGGATTCTTTACAAGACAAAGGCCCTAACTGAATTGGCCAAAGGAAAGACCGATTTACGCCTCCGGGACATCGCCCATCCCCCGCTCTTCGTCCCGGCTGGCAAAACGGCGGACGATTTGATGAAGCAGTTCCAGCAGGACAAACGGCATATGGGGGTCGTCGTCAACGAATTCGGCGGCGTGATGGGATTGGTGACGCTGGAAGACCTTCTCGAGGAAGTGGTGGGCGAGATCGTCGATGAAACGGATATCACCGAAGAGCTCATCAAACGTCTCGGTAAGAACCAGATCCTGGTCCATGGACGTACGGAAGTCCGAAGAGTGAATGATTTCCTGAAGGTCGAGCTCGGAGATGAAGCCCTGACGATCGGAGGGTTGATCCAGGAAAATCTAGGGCACATCCCTCAGGCCGGAGAGGAACTCCGTATCGAGAACTGCCGATTGGTGGTCCATGAGGCGGATCCTCGCTCGATACGGAGCGTGCAAATCTTCAAGGACGAGAAAGTGCCGGTTCCTGTCGAAGCTTCAGTGTGAAGAGCTCTCCGCCTGTTGCCCGATCAAGTCCAGGAAGTCCTTTTCATGAAGAACCGTCACCCCCAAGGCTTGAGCCTGATGGAGTTTGGAGCCAGGATCCGTCCCGACGACCACATAGCTGGTCTTCTTGCTGACCGCGGATGACACGGAGGCGCCCAATCGCTCAACCAATGCCTTGGCTTCTTCTCTCGTCACTCTTTCCAATCCGCCGGTGAACACGAAGGTCTTTCCGGAAAACTGAGATGCAGCCCGGTTCTGGGGTGGAGGTGTGGCAATGATCGAACACCCGAGTTGGCGCAGCCGATCGATGACCTGTCGGTTGGAGCTTTCCCGGAAATAGGAAACCAAACTCTTAGAGATTTCGGGACCGATCTCACGAATTGTCTCAAGCCGATCACGATCGGCCGACATGATGGCGTCGAGAGAACCGAACTCCCTCGCGAGCACTTTTGCGATGTGTTGACCAACCTGGCGGATGCCTAGGCCCATTAAAAATCGGTCCAGAGACACCGTTTTGCTTCGAGCGATGGCGTCAAGGAGAAGGGAGGAGGATCGCTCCGCAAACCCGTCGAGTGTCAAGAGCTGCTCCCGATCAAGGCGATACAGATCGGAAAGGTCCTTGACGAGTCCCTGATCGATTAATTGTGCGACCGTCTTCTTGCCGAGGCCTTCGATGTTCAGTGCGGCCTTGGACGCGAAATGCTCAATGGCACCTTTCAATTGGGCCGGGCAGGCCGCCTGTCCGGTGCAGTAATAATAGGCGCCTTCTCTCGCTACGGCGGAACCGCATATCGGGCAATGCTGGGGCATTTGGAACGGATCAGACCGGACTTCGTCGGTGACGGGAATGCGCTCGGCGATCGCCGGAATGACATCTCCCGCGCGCTCGACCCGAACCGTGTCCCCAATACGGATGTCCTTCCTTGCCACCTCATCGGCATTGTGTAGGGTGGCTCGACTGATGGTGACCCCTCCCACTTCCACCGGCTTCAATAGAGCCAGAGGTGTCAGGGTTCCGGTTCGTCCTACGGATACGGTGATGTCCTGTATCTGTGTGATTTCCCTCCGGGGAGGGAACTTGAACGCAATGGCCCAACGAGGGCTCCGCGATTTCATTCCGACTTGTTCCTGCCAGTCTCGGCGATCGACTTTCACGACGACGCCATCGATCTCATAAGGGAGATGGTCGCGCTGCTCCTCCGTTTCGCGATGAAACGTCAAGACCTGGTCGATCGTTTCGCATCGTCGACGGAGGGTGGAGACCGGAAGTCCCCATTGAGCCAGCGTCTCCAGTTCGTCCCAGTGAGTCAGTGGAGGAGTACCGGTCATCGCCATCACTTCATAGCAAGTCACCACAAGGGGGCGGGAGGCAGTTATCTGTGAATCGAGTTGGCGAAGCGAGCCGGCGGCGGCGTTGCGCGGGTTGGCAAAGGCATCGTCCCCTCGTTCCGTTATTCGGCGGTTGAGCGCATGAAAGTCCGACAGGCGCATGTACACTTCGCCCCGTACGACCAGGCGAACCGGATAGGTGCCGGCCTGCAACTGCAGGGGTAACGATCGAATGGTGCGGAGATTGACCGTGACATCCTCCCCGATGTGCCCGTCTCCCCGGGTTGCACCACGAACAAACATCCCGTGGTCATACACGAGTTCCACCGACAGACCGTCGAATTTCGGCTCGACCGTGTACTCGATTCGATCCGTGCCCAACTCCCGTTTCATCCGCTGGTCGAAGGCCAGGACCTCCTCGGGCGCCACCAAGGAGTCAAGGCTCAACATGGGCCGTTCGTGCGGGACTTTGCCGAGCTCTTCCAAAGGCGCGGCCCCGACACGCTGGGTCGGGGAATCGGGGGTGACCAGCTCCGGGTATGCCCGCTCCAAATCGGCTAACTCACGAAACAACCGATCATACTCCCCATCTGAAATTTCAGGGCGGTCCTTGACATAGTAGAGATAGTCGTGGTGCCTGATCTGCTTCTTGAGTTGCACGAGTCGCTCTTGCTCGGCGTCCGTCGCCCTCGAAGAGGAGGGAGAATCGCTATAGAGTGATTTCTGTTGCATGGCTGCTCTCAACGACGTGAAGCGTGCGTGATCATCTTTTCGGTGTCATGACACGACGGTGTTTGGCATGGAAACGGAGAGAGGTTTGAGCCGTGCTGACCGTAGCATAGGGCTATGGAACGGTCAAATCCGACCGGCCTGCTCCGCTTTGACTTTCGCATCAGTGGCCACTATTCTAAGCGTCTCTTCGGTAGGTTTGAAGTCGGCAAGCGCCTGGGCAAAGGAGGACATATGCGGACGGGAGAGCGGCAGGTCTGTGAGCGAGCCCGGAAGATCGTTTCATTAGGAATACTGCTCTGTGGCGGGTGGCTGATGAGCGGCTGTGTTGTGTTGGAGGAAAAATACAACGCGGAAAAAGCGCGAAGCTTGAATTTCCAGCGCCTCCTGACACAGGAAGAGAAGCGGACGGCTGAGCTGGACAGTGAAGTCAGGCACACCAAAGCCGAGCTGGCTGAATTTGAGGCGAGGAATCGCGAATTGTCCGCCCAGGTGCAAATGGCACGGGAGCAGATGTCACGTCTCCAGGAAGAGGCGGAAGCCATCAGGGAAGCGACGGTGCTCGAACGGAAGGCCTTGGAAGATATGCAGCGAAAGGGCCAGGCCTTTCCTCCCAAACCGAAAAAAGCCGAACCTCCGAAAGCCCTTTCCAGCGGTCGCAACGGAGGCCATCAGTCTGACAAAGGTCTGATGGCTGTGAATGATCCGGCTCCTCCGATGAAGGTCACACCGGGAATGGTGCATGTGGTCAAAGCGGGGGAAACACTCTATAGCATCGGCCGACGGTATGGAATCGAGGTCGATAAGTTGAAGAAGTTGAATAGGTTGCCGGATGACATCGTGGAGATCGGGCAGAAGCTGTTGGTAGGAGCAGAATAAACGGAACACCATGCGGGCTGCGACTTATTCACTGACGTTGGATGAATTTCGCTCCTACACGAAACAGGGCAATCTCATTCCTCTCTTCCGCGAAATCTTGGCGGACCATGATACGCCCGTCTCGGCCTTCGCCAAAATCAATCATGGGCCTTCCGCCTATCTGTTAGAGAGCATTCAAGGGGGAGAAAAGTGGGCGAGATACTCCTTTCTCGGGAGCGGCTCTCCCATTGTCCTCTATGAGGATGGCGGCGATCTTTGCGTGAAGGAAGGGCCCCATCGCCGCCGGATCCCCAGTCGAGGCGCGCCGCTGGACCGTTTACGGGAGATCCTGGAGATGTATCGCCCCGTCACGGTGCCGGATCTGCCTCGTTTCGTCGGTGGAGCCGTCGGGTACCTCGGGTACGACATGGTGCGGACATTTGAGGATCTTCCGTTTCGACGGAAAGAGCACCTCGATATTCCGGACTTCGCGTTTCTTTTGACTGAAACACTGCTCATCTTCGACAACGTCTCGCAGAAGATCAAGGTCGTCGCCAACGCTCATGTGAAGTCTCGGTCGGAACAAGATATCCGTTCCGCCTATCGGGACGCGACGGACCGGATCGAAGCGATGATCGCCCGCATCCGCCGACCGCTTCGGCGCGGTCAGCCGAGGCGCCGACGATCGCCGATTCGTTTCACGGCCAATATGAGCAAGGCGGACTTTGAGAAGATCGTGTCCCGTGCCCAAGACTACATCAAAGCCGGCGATATCTTTCAGTGTGTCCTATCACAACGGTGGGAAACGAGCCTGCAGGCCCCTCCGTTTCAACTCTATCGCGCGCTGCGTCTCGTGAATCCGTCGCCCTATATGTATTATCTCCGGATAGCGGGGGTTGAACTGGTCGGCTCGTCTCCTGAAATTCTCGTGCGGTGCGAGGACGGACTCGTCTCGGTCCGTCCGATCGCGGGGACCAGACGGCGAGGCGCGACGATTGATGAGGACGCGGAATTGGAGCGGCGTCTTCTCGCCGACGCCAAGGAACGGGCCGAGCACATTATGCTGGTGGATCTGGGACGCAATGACGTCGGTCGGGTCGCCGAGAGGGGATCGGTCCACGTCGAGTCGTTGATGAATGTGGAACGGTACTCGCACGTCATGCACATGGTCTCGAATGTCACGGGTAAACTGTGCCCGGACAAGACGGTGTACGATGTGTTGCAGGCCTGCTTTCCGGCCGGCACGGTGTCCGGCGCGCCGAAGATCAGAGCGATGGAGATCATCGAGGAACTTGAGCCGACCAGACGCGGACCTTACGCCGGTGCCGTCGGTTACATCAGTTTCTCGGGAAATATGGACATGTGCATCAATATCCGCACGGTCGTCGTCTCGCGCCGGCGGGCCTTCATCCAAGCCGGGGCGGGCATCGTCGCCGACTCGAATCCGGAACATGAGTATGAAGAGACGTGCAATAAATCCAAGGCCATGATGCAGGCGATCGAATTGGCGGAACAGGGGCTGGAATAGGACATAGTCATGGGTCATCGGTCATGGGCAGACAGTTTTGAAGCCGCTCTTTATCGACCTAATGACCAATGACGAATGACGGGCGGTATCATGCTACTGATCATCGATAACTACGACTCCTTCACCTACAATCTCGTCCAGTACCTCGGAGAGTTGGGTGAGGACATACGGGTATTTCGAAACGACAAGATCACGCTCGATCAGATCGAGGAATTGCATCCGAGCCGTCTAGTCGTTTCACCGGGACCGTGCACACCTCGGGAAGCCGGGATTTCCGTCGACGCGATCCGTCGGTTTGGAGGGAAACTGCCCATTCTCGGCGTCTGTTTGGGGCATCAGTCGATGGCCGTCGCATACGGAGGAGAGGTGGTTCGCGCGCCCCGCTTGATGCACGGGAAGACGTCTCAGATCAAGCACGACGGCAAGACCATCTTCCAATCGCTGCCCAATCCGTTTGAAGCAACGCGTTATCATTCTCTGATCGTAAATCGGGTCAATCTTCCGGATTGTTGTGAAATCTCCGCTGAAACCGCCGAGGGCGAGATCATGGGGCTTCGCCATAAGACGCTGGGTGTCGAAGGGGTCCAATTCCATCCCGAATCGATTCTGACGACCGTCGGAAAAGATCTTCTCCGAAACTTCTTAAAACTCTAGCCGTCCCGCGCTCTGTGTGACCAATGATCAAAGAGGCGCTTGCCAAATTAGCCGACCGAACCGACCTTTCCACACAGGAAGCCGAGACAGTCATGCTCGAAATCATGGAGGGGGCCGTCACGTCCGCGCAGATGGCCGCCTATCTGATGGGACTCAGGCAAAAGGGCGAGACCGTCGCCGAGGTCGTCGGGTCGGTCCAAGCCATGCGATCCCAGGCGACCCGCATTCGCGTGGGATCGCCGATCGTCGTCGATACCTGCGGAACGGGCGGGGATGGGGCCGATACGTTCAATATCTCCACGACCGCCGCGTTCGTCGTCGCCGGAGCCGGCATTACCGTGGCTAAACATGGAAATCGCTCCGTGTCTTCCAGGTCGGGCAGCGCGGATGTGCTGAGCATGCTCGGTGTGAAGATCGACCTCGAGCCGAGCCGCGTGGCGGATTGTATCGACGAGGTCGGTATCGGGTTTTTATTCGCCCCGCTCTATCACGGCGCGATGAAACACTGTGCCGGGGTCCGACAGGAGATGGGCATCCGCACCATTCTGAATGTGCTTGGTCCCCTGGCCAATCCGGCCGGCGCCACGCATCAAGTGCTGGGCGTGTACGAGGCGAAGTGGGCGGATATTCTCGGGCGTGTGCTCTTGGAGCTCGGGTCGCAACATTGTTTCGTGATTCACGGTTTGGACGGTCTGGATGAGATTACGTTGTCCGACCGGACCAAAATCGCCGAAGGGAAGAGCGGCGTGGTGTCGAGTTATTTCATCGCGCCGGAGGAATTCGAGGTGCGGCGAGTACCGCGAAAGGAGTTCGCCGGCGGCTCGCCGGAGGACAATGCCCGCATCACCAAAGACATCTTGCAGGGCAAGAAGGGGCCGAAACGGGACATCGTGTGCCTGAATGCCGCTCCGGCCATGGTCGCAGGGCAAAAAGCGAAAACCCTTCAGGACGGATTCCGCCTGGCCCAACGGACGATCGACTCCGGTGCTGCGGCGGAAAAGCTCGATCGGCTCATGGCATTTACCACGAACGCGTGAACGACCCGATGATTCTCGATCGTATCCTCGAGCACAAGAGAGCGGAGCTCAGGCACAAACAGAGCCGTGCCTATCTGGCCGACCTCAAGGCGGCGATCCGGGATGCCCCGCCCGCGCTCGGCTTTGCCGTCACCTTGGACGCGACGAAACCTCCCGCCAGTCCGGCCTTGATTGCGGAAGTCAAGAAGGCGTCGCCCAGTTTAGGGCTCTTGCGGCCTGAATTTGAGGAGCAGTTTGACTACCTTGGTTTGGCCCGTACCTATCAAGATCATGGGGCATCGGCCGTCTCCGTCTTGACCGACCAGGAGTTTTTTCAAGGCGACCTCCGCTATTTGAGGGAAATCAAGCGCGCATTTCCCATCCCGGCGCTCAATAAGGAATTCATGGTCGGTGACGTGCAGTTTTATGAGGCAAGAGCCCACGGCGCCGACGCGGTCTTGCTGATCGTGGCCGCCTTGGAACGGCGCCAACTCATGGATTTCCACGCCTTGGCTACCGAGCTTGGGATGGATAGTCTGTTCGAAGCCCATCACGAAAGGGAGTTGGATACGGTTTTGGAATGGATTCCCGATGCGAGGATGATCGGTATCAATAATCGGGACTTGAAAACTTTCACGACCGATCTCAACGTCACGTTTCGCCTGGCGAAACGCATTCCATCCGACAAGCTGATCGTCAGCGAGAGCGGAATTCATCGTCGGGACGATGTGACGAAACTGGTCGAGGCGGGCGTGCACGCCATGTTGATCGGGGAGTCGCTCATTCGTGCCGACGATACTGCGGACAAGGTTCGAGAGTTACTTGGGCTCCCTCCGCGCCGCGCTCAGTCCTCGTAGACCGTTTACCATGAAAATCAAAATTTGCGGGATCACCAATTCAGAGGATGCGGACGTGGCGGTAAAGGCCGGAGCGGATGTCCTGGGGTTTGTCATGTACCGCAAAAGCCCGCGGTGGGTCGAGCCGGCTGCGGCGAAAACCATCGTTGCGCGACTGCCGCCGTTTGTGCTGGCCGTCGGCGTGTTTGTCAACGAGGAAGCTGATCGGGTCCGGGCTTTGATGGACGAATGCGGCTTCGCGCTGGCTCAGCTGCATGGAGATGAGACAGCACGGTATTGTCAGGACCTTGGCCGACCGGTGCTGAAGGCCCTCCGCCTCAAAGATCGGGAGACGATACTCGCACTGAGAGAGTACCAGGGACGGGCGAATATGCGTGGATTCCTCATCGATGCCTTTTCGGACCAAGCCTATGGAGGCACAGGGCGAACGGTCGATTGGACTTTGGCTCAGGAGGCCGCCCGATCGACCCCGATCATTCTGGCCGGTGGTCTGACCCCGGCCAACGTAGCGGAAGCGATCTCCCGTGTGCGCCCCTACGGGGTCGATGTGAGCAGCGGAGTCGAGCTGAGTCCGGGAAAGAAAGATCCCGATAAGGTGAAAGCCTTTGTTGAAGCGGCAAGGCTTGTGCGTGGCTGATCGCCGTCGCTATACTCCCCAGGATCCATTGAGAAGAGGTTGATTCCATGCCGATGCTCCCAGATAGCCATGGCCGCTTCGGTTCCTATGGCGGCCGGTATGTGCCGGAAACCCTCATGCCCGCGTTGCTTGAGTTGGAGAAGGAATATGCCAAGGCGAAGAAAGATCGCCGGTTCCAGACCGACCTCGCCTACTACCTGAAACAATACGTCGGACGTCCGACGAGTCTTTACCGTGCCGACCGGCTGACCAAGAAATTGGGTGGAGCTAAGATCTATTTGAAGCGGGAAGATCTGTGCCATACCGGTGCTCACAAGATCAACAATGCCATCGGGCAAGTGCTCCTGGCCATGCGCATGAAAAAGCCACGGATCATCGCGGAGACCGGAGCCGGTCAACACGGTGTCGCCACGGCAACGGCGGCGGCCATGTTCGGGTTGCAGTGTGAAATCTACATGGGAACGGAAGACATGGAACGGCAGGCCCTGAACGTCTTCCGCATGCGTCTATTGGGCGCCACGGTGACCGGTGTGGATGCCGGGAGCCGCACGTTGAAGGATGCCATCAGCGAGGCGATGCGCGATTGGACGACGAATGTGCGGACCACCCATTACATCCTCGGGTCCGTGTTGGGCGCGCATCCGTATCCCATGATGATCCGGGATTTTCAGGCGATCATCGGGCGGGAAGCGCGGAAACAAATCCTTGCCGCCGAGAAACGACTCCCGGACTATCTTGTGGCCTGTGTCGGGGGTGGGAGCAATTCAATCGGCTTGTTTCATGCGTTTCTGGGAGATCGTAAGGTCAAGATGATCGGCGTTGAGGCCGGGGGAACGGGAATCGCGAGCGGAAAACATGCGGCCCGGTTCTCTGGCGGCAAGCCGGGCGTTCTACAAGGCACCATGACCTATCTACTTCAGGATGAAAATGGGCAGATCAATCCGACCCATTCCGTCTCGGCCGGTCTCGATTATGCGGCGGTCGGACCGGAACATAGTCTCTATCATGATCAGGGCCGCATCGACTATACCTACGCGACGGACGCTGAAGCGCTGGCGGCCTTTGATCTCCTGGCGCGTGAAGAAGGGATCGTTCCCGCGTTGGAGAGCGCCCATGCGATCGCGCAGGTCGTCAAGCTGGCGCCGACGTTGAAAAAGTCACGGCTCATCATCGCGAATCTTTCGGGCCGTGGGGACAAAGACGTGCAACAGGTGGCGAGGATGCGAGGCGTATCTTTATGAGGGGACGGCTGGAAACCAGGTTCGATGATCTGCGCAAGAAAAGGCAGAAAGCCCTCATTGTGTATCTCATGGCGGGAGACCCAGGCCTGGCCGCAACGGAACAGCTGGTTGTCGCCCTGGAGCAAGCCGGCGCCGATATTATCGAATTGGGCGTGCCGTTCTCCGATCCGATCGCGGACGGACCGGTGATTCAGCAGGCGGCGGAACGGGCGTTGAAGAACGGTACGTCGCTTCGGAAGATCCTGGATTCAGTGAAGTCATTGAGGCAACGCACAGACATCCCGATCATCCTCATGCTGTACTACAACTCGATCCATGCCATGGGCTGTGAAGAATTCTGCAAGGTTGCAAAGGCCGCCGGAATCGATGGATTGATCGTGCCCGATATGCCGCCCGACGAAGCAGGGCCGCTCAAGGGCCCGGCAGATGCCGCCGGTCTGCCGCTTATTTTCCTGCTCGCACCAACCAGCACGCCCAGTCGGAGAAAGCTTGTGGCGGATGAGTCGCACGGCTTCGTCTATTATGTCTCGCTGACCGGCATCACCGGGGCAAGGCTCAGCAACGTTGAGGACGTCCGGCACAATGTCGCCAAGCTGAAAAAAGTCTCCGCCGCCCCCGTTGCCGTGGGGTTTGGCGTGGCGACTCCCGAAGATGCGGCACAGGTGTCCAAGATAGCGGACGGGGTGATCGTCGGCAGCGCCATCGTCAAACGCATCGCATCCTACCAACAGGATCCCGCCATGATCGGCCACGTCGCCGAGTTCGTCCGATCGTTGAAAGCAGCCATGGTTGTAAACTAGTCGTCCGTCCAGATAGACCTCTGCACATCTTTTCTTCGTTCGCCGTCGGAGTAGTCTCCATCCGCAAACATCACTCTCTTCGCTGCGAGAGAAGTGCTGATTCCTTTCTCTTACCGCACAGGCCAAAATGGCCCGGAATCCGGCATGAGTATAGGGCCATCTTCGGGGCTTGCGCCTCGCGCGAGCCCGTGTAAAGTCACACAGGTTAGGAACACATAGCGTCCTACGAGCCGGAGGCTGGAGCGACGATGCACGCGACCCTGTGGAGCAGATGGCTGGTACTGAAACGCCGAGCCTGGATTACCGCCGCCTCCTGTGCCCTCGCATGTCTCACCATTCTTCCCGGAGTCGCCGCCGACATCAGCTACGTGTATGACGACGCTGGCCGGCTGCGCGCCGTCATCGATCCGGCCAGTGACACGGCGGTGTACGCCTACGATGCCGTCGGCAACCTGACCGGCATCACCCGACAAGCATCATCCACCCTCGCGGTCTTGCAGTTCACGCCCTCATCGAGTCCGATCGGCACAACCGTCACGATCTACGGGACCGGCTTCAGTGCCACACCCGCATCGAATACCGTGAAGTTCAACGGCACGACCGCGACCGTGCTTACGGCGTCCACGACAGTTCTCACCGCGAATGTCCCAGCCGGTGCCACCACCGGCCCGATCAGTGTCACGGTAGGAGCGAACACGGCTACGAGTAGTGCGTCCTTTACCGTCGGCAGCGGAGCCCCGACGCTGGCCAGTTTCACCCCAACCGTCGGGAACTACGGCGCCACGATCACGTTGACCGGGACGAATTACGACACGACGCCGATCAATAACCGCGTGGCTTTTACCGCCGCCATGGGAGCTGTGGCCACCGCCACGAGCACCAGCATCACGGTGCCGGTGCCCAGCACGGCGCAAACTGGGCCAATTTCCGTGTCCACCATCCAGGGCAAAGCGACGAGCAGCCAAGAGTTCTTTGTCGCACCGCCGGGTGTTGTCTCAGCCGATGTCCAATACACCGGCCGTATTACGGTGGATGGACCGACGGTCGTGGCCTCGATCACCACGACGAATAAGAACGGCTTGATGGTGTTTGATGGAACGGTGGGACAGCGAGTGACAGTCGGCTTCAGTGGTGTGACCGTCACGCAATTTTCGGCGTTTGTCTATCGCCCGGATGGCCTTGTCATGACCGCTCCCGTCTCTTCCTTCAACACCAGCGGGGGGAGCATTGATCTGTCGGTCCTGCCGTTGACCGGGACCTATACTATCGTCCTCGATCCCGTCAGTACATACACGGGGAACATCACGGTCACGGTCTCCACGGAACTGACCGGCACGATCATCCCTGGTGGCGCGGCAGTTCCGATTTCGATCACACGAATCGGGCAGAACGCCCGCCTTACGTTTAGTGGCACCACCGGCCAAACCGTGAGCGTGGGTCTCACTGCCGTCACGATTCCCAATGGCAACGTGTCTCTCCTCAAGCCAGACGGCAGTACCCTTGTGGCGCCAGTTGGGTTCAACACGGGTGGTGGCGCGATCGATAGTCAAGTGCTGCCGACCTCCGGCACTTATGCGATTCTCGTGGACCCCTCCGGCACTGCAACGGGGAATGTCACTCTGACGCTGTACAACACTCCCGATGTGACCGGCACGATTACGATTGATGGCGCCACGGTGACCCCGACCTTGACCGTACCAGGTCAGCGGGCCCGCTATACCTTTACGGGTACGGCAGGACAATGGGTGAATCTCGGGCTGACCGCCATCAGCATCAGCTCAAGTACCGTCTCATTGTTGAAGCCGGACGGGACGACCCTGGTCTCCAGCAGTTTCAATACATCCGGAGGCAGCCTCGATCCTACGACGACGTTGCCCACGACCGGGACCTACACGATTGTCGTGGACCCGGCTGGCTTGGCGACCGGAAGTATGACGCTCACACTCACGTCGCCGCTCACCGGCATGATCACGCTCGATGGCGCCTCGGTGCCAATCAATATCACCAAAGCTGGCCAGACGGCGCGTTACACGTTCAGCGGAACGAGCGGCCAGTGGCTGAGCCTCGGCATGACCTCCGTGACCATTGCCTCGAGCACCGTGACGCTTCTTAACCCCAACGGAACCACCCTCACGTCCACATCGGTCAGCACCAGCGGAGGCGGCTTGGAGCCACCCAGCACTTTGCCCACGACCGGGACTTACACCATTGTTGTTGATCCGTCGGGGACGAATACGGGCACCATCACCCTCACGCTCATGTCCTATCTGTCCGGTACCCTGAACATGGATGGGACCCCAACCACCTCGACGATCTCCGTGATCGGCCAGAATGCGTTGTACACATTCACTGGCACGGTTGGGCAGTGGGTGAGTCTCGGCATGACGGCGGTCAGCATTACGTCGACAACCGTCGCACTCTGGAAACCCGATGGGACGCAGCTCGCGTCCACATCCGTAAACACGAGTGGTGGGAGTCTCGATCCACCCACCGCCCTGCCGACGACCGGCACCTATACTGTGACGGTCAATCCCAGTGCGGCTAATACCGGTTCCATGACCCTCACGCTCTCGACGGAGGTGACCGGTACGCTCACGATCAATGCCGCTACGACACCCGTGACGATCAGCCGCGCTGGACAGAATGCCCGTTATACGTTTGCCGGCACGGCAGGCCAACAAGCGACGATCCGAATCACCGGCAATACGTTGGGAAACGTCGCCGTGAATCTCTTCACACCAACCGGCAGTTTCCAAACCGGCACCAGCAATTCGGCTGCCAGCTTCAATCTCTCGACCGGAACGTTGGCCAACTCTGGCAGCTACACGATGACGATCAATCCCACAACGACGGCGACCGGAAGCCTGAACGTGCAGGTGACGAGCCCATGAGACATGCAACACAACCACGCCTGTTGCCTATTCTTGCCGGGCTTTGTGCCCTCCTGGTTGGATCTTCCTTCCTGTGGCCTGGCGCGGGAGGAGCCCAGTCCTTTACCCCCGTCAAAGGCGGCATGGTGGGGAACACGCCGATTCCACCAGGCCAAATGCTGTCACCGAACACCACAGTGACTGTCTATTTCCCCGAGGCGCAGCGCAGTGCCACGATCAACACCGGACCGAGTAACGGCTATGACGCGATCATCTTTATGCCTGTCCGGAACCAAGATGGAACCGGCAGCCCCGGCTATCCTCCGGCCGGATGGGGAACGTTCCCAGGCTGGATAGCACAGGGATATTTCCCTCCAGGGTATTCGTGTCCGCCCTGGTGTCCACCGCTCAGCGGGTACATGCAGATCTACGATTACAATCAACAGGTGGTTTTTCAGCAGATTTGGTCAGGATCCGGCGGACCCTATTGGTATCCCGACTTACGGGTCGCAGTGCATCAAGCCGGCACTACCAATCCCTTTATTGCCCAGCCAGATTCACCGGCTGAGGCCAGTACGCCCTGCCCCAATAATAAATGTGCCGATCCAGTCAGTATGATGACGGGACTCTATTATCAGGAAGATACGGACATCGAAGTTCCTGATGTCCTGCCGATCCGACTCACCAGAACCTACCGTACCAAAGATACGGCCACGCGAGCCTTTGGCATTGGGGCCAGTCATCCTTATGAGCAATACCTGCTGCGTGATGATCTCTGCAGCATTGTCCGTATCATCCTGCCCGATGGGGGTTACCGACAGTTCACCCGGACCAGCGGCACGAATTGTTTCGATTCGATCCTGCAGCACACCACCACACCGACAGAGTTCTATGGCGCCACGCTCGCCTGGGACACGACGCTGCTCCGTTATCGATTGAAGTTCAAAGATGGGATGGAGTGGCGCTTCAGTGAGTATGGCATGCTCGTAGCCATGCTGGATCGGAACGGCAATAGCCTCACGCTCACACGAGCTCTCGCGAATGGCCTCGCCGGAAATCTTTCCAAGATCACCACGCCGAACGGCCGCTATCTGACGTTCACGTATGACACGAGCAACCGGATCATCCAGGTGACCGATATCCTTGGCCGCACGATCATCTATACCTACGATGCCAGCGGCCGTTTGTGGAAAGTGACGAATCCGGCATCCGGTGTGAGCGAGTACACCTACGATGCGTCCCATCGATTGCTCACGGCCAAAGAACCGAACGGGAATCTCCATGTGACCAATGTCTACGATGCCAATGGGCGGGTGCAGACGCAGACCCAAGCGGACAGCACCACCTATCAGTTTGCCTATACGCTCGACGGCACGGGCAAGGTCACGCAGACGGACATGACGGACCCGCGGGGCTTTGTGAAGCGGCTCACGTTCAACAGTGCGGGCTATACCCTCACGAGCACCGACGCCTTTGGCCAACCGGAGGCGCAGGAGACGACTTATGAATGGCAAGCCGGGACGAATCTCCTCCTCAGCGTGACCGATCAGTTGAGTCGCAAGACCGCCTACACCTACGATAGCAAGGGCAATGTGCTGACGGTGACGAGACTGGCGACCACGCCCCAAGCCGTCACGACGACGTTTACCTATGAGCCGACGTTTAACCAAATTGCCACCGTCACCGATCCGCTCTCTCTCACCACGACCTTTGGCTATGATCCCAAGGGGAATCTCACGACCATTACCAATGCCCTAAACAAGGTCACGACCATCACGGTGAATGCCCAGGGTCAGCCGCTCACGATCAAGGATCCGCTCAACAACCAGACCACCTTTACCTATGAACTGGGTGATTTGATCTCGGTCAAAGATCCGTTGAACCGGGAAACGAAACGAATGCTGGATGCGGCCGGGCGGTTGCGCAGTATCATCAATCCTCTCGGACAAAAGACGGTCTATACTCCCGATGCGCTGGACCGGATTACCCTGCTCACCGACGCCATCAACGGGGTGACGCAATTCGGCTACGATCCCAACAGCAATCTGCTGACCGTGACCGATGCGAAGAACCAACAGACGGTGTACACGCCCAACAATATGAATCGCACCACCAGCCGCAAAGATCCGCTGTTAAACACCGAGACCTACACCTACGACAATAACGGCAATCTTGCCACGGTGCTGGACCGCAAGAGCCAGACGACCACTTATACCTATGATGCTTTGAATCGCAGAACCAAGGCAACGTTCCAGGATGGGACCAGCACGAACTACACCTACGATGGGGGGAATCGCATCACCCAAGCCCAGGAGAAGGATGCCAGCAATGTCGTGACGGCAACGATCACCCGCACCTACGATGGCCTCGATCGACTGACGCAAGAAGTGACCGCACAAGGGACGGTGAACTACACGTACGACAACGCCAGTCGCAGAGCCACGATGACCGTGGTCGGCCAGCCGCAAGTGGTCTACACCTATGACAATGCTAATCGCCTCACGAACATCCAACAAGGAACGAGTAACATTGTCATCGGCTACGACGACGCCGATCGCCGCACGAGCGTGACCTATCCCAACACGAATAGTGTCACCTATGGCTATAACGTCGCCTCTGAATTGACGACCATCACGTATAAACAGGGCGCCACTGTCCTCGGTGACCTCACGTACACCTATGATGCAGCAGGGAACCGAATTAAGAGCGGTGGCACGTTCGCACGTTCGAATATCCCACCCGCGCTGGCCACCACGACATACAACGTCAACAATCAGCAAACGGCATTTGGCACCACGACAGAAACGTATGATCTCAACGGGAATCTCGCGACGACCACCGATGCCGGTGTCACCACGACGTACACCTGGAATGCCAGAAACCAGCTGACGGGGATCAGCCGAACCGGGCTCACGGCAAGCTTCAGCTATGACTCCTTCAGCAGAAGAACAGGACGTACGGTGAATGGGACCGTGACCAATTTTGTCTATGATGGGTTGAATCCCGTCCAAGAAAAGAACGGTGCCACAGTCACCGCCAACTTGCTAACCGGATTGGGCATCGACGAATTCTTCACAAGAGCCGACGGTGTTGGAGTGCGGAGTCTCCTCCCCGACGCTCTTGGTTCGACTGTTGCTCTTGGCGATGGAACGGGCGTCCTCCAGACTCAGTACACCTACGAGCCTTTCGGCTTCACCACTCAGACTGGCGCTGCGAGTACGAATAGCTACAAGTTCACAGGCCGTGAGGATGATGGCACAGGGCTGTATTACTATCGGGCACGGTACTACCAGCCGCGGTTTCAACGGTTCATTGCGGAGGATGCAATTGGATTTTTGGGTGGTGATGCGAATCTTTATGCCTATGCTCAGAACAATTCTCTAAGCTACAAAGATCCAAGCGGCTACTGCCCATGGTGTTTGGTTGGGGCTACTTTAGGGGCTGCTTTGAATATTGGATCACAGCTCGCGACTAATGGAGGTAACTTAGGCGCCATAAATATTCCCCAGGTTGGGCTTGCTGCTGCTTCAGGTTTCTTAGGAGGAGGTTTAGGCCAACTTACGAGTGGACTCTCAGTAGGTGCGAACATTCTTGTGAACTCTGTAGGAAGTTCAGCGATTAGCGGAGGACTTGCTGTCGTCCAGAACCAACTGAGCGACTGCACGGGCGGACCGCGGAAAAATATTTTCCAGGAGGCCATGAGAGGTGGAATGTTTGGTGGAACGGGTGCTGGACTAGGTATTGGATTCCAATCCGGATACAACGTCATTCGCAATGCTATTGCGAATGCCGCACTAAGTAATGCGTCCACATCCACTCAATTATTGACTTCAGGGATCATGTCTTCATCTATCCCGTTCGCACCTCGAAATTTGGTTGGTGCTACAGCAGGAACAACCGGAGGCAATGTCATCTCAAACTTTGTATCCAATTTGAACCAATGATTACCGAGATTCTTCTTTGGCTGAATTCACACAGAGCAGCTTTCTTTGTCCTCACTATCGTCTTCGGAGCATTGCTTGGGTTCTGTGCAGGGCTGCTACTCTATGGAATACAATGGCTGACCATCTCAGATTTCACTGAGAGGCAAGGGAAGGTAACCATTGTGCTCTTCACTGTCCTTGGAATTGGACTCGGACTCTACTTTCTCTTTGTCGATTTCTTGCCTAAAGAAAGAGGTGGCCCAAAGAACAATGAAAATGGGACAGACGAAAGAATCTCTGGCTAAGCTTAATCAGATCAAGTTGTCGACGGTTACCGGTCAAAGATAGGGGTCAGCGGTCAAAGATAGGGGTCAGGTCTTGCAATCATGCACCATGCTCGTTAGACTCTCGCCCCATGGCTCGTCCCCTGCGTCTTGAATTTCCTGGTGCCGTCTACCATGTGACCAGTCGGGGCAACGCTCGGCAGGACATTGTGGAGGATGACCATGATCGCTCGCTGTTCCTCTCGCTGCTCGGTCATGTCGTCGATCGCTATGGCTGGTTGTGTTATGCCTACTGCCTGATGGACAATCACTACCATCTGCTCATCGAGACGCCTCAGCCGACGCTGTCACTGGGAATGCGTCAGCTCAACGGCCGGTATACCCAGACCTACAATCGTCGCCATGCGCGTGTGGGGCATCTCTTCCAGGGACGGTTCACCGCCATCCTTGTCGAGAAAGAGGTGCATTTGCTCGAACTCTGCCGCTACGTGGTGTTGAATCCCGTGCGGGCCAAGCTCGTTCCCCATCCCCGACAATGGGCTTGGAGCAGCTATCGGGCAACGGGAGGCGAGATGACGCCCCCACCCTTCCTGACCACGGACTGGATTCTTGGCCACTTTGCACAGCGAGTAGGCCTGGCACAGGAGCGGTATCGGGCCTTTGTGGCTGAGGGGCGGGGTGGGCCGCGCCCATGGGATCAACTCACCGGACAGATCTATTTGGGCTCCGAGGACTTCATTGCACGGCACCAACCGAATCGCGTGACCCGTGACATTCCTCGCCGGCAAACGCAGGCCCAGCGGCCGTCGCTGTATGTGTTGTTTCAACGAAGGGGCTCACAGAGCCAGCGGATTCATACCGCGTACCGCCAATACGGGTACCGTCTCGCCGAAATCGCGGAACATTTGGGTGTGCATGCAGCGACCGTGAGCCGCCGCTTAAAGCAGGCAGAGAAGGCGGATGTCTGATTGCAAGACCTGACCCTTTCTTAGAATTAAATCACGAAACAGGGGCCGGATAGGCCGGGGCGGACATCGATCGATATCGCGCTATTCGTGATCGCGTCCCATTGGGCGAGGAGGCCTGTCCTGATGCGTCGGACGGTCGGCTCGTAGGTTTCTCCGATCATGGTTGAGCTTGCGTCGATTTTTTCTAGCCTCGTGGCGGTCTCCCCGACGATGCTGACGATCGGCTTGAAGGTTCTGTCGATCATGTTGGAGATCCTGATGGTCGAGGCGCAGGTTTCGCCGATCTTGATGACGTTGTCTGGCAGTGGCGTGGTCCCGCGCATCTTGCCGAAGCTGTTGCCGCTCGTGACGAACTGCGTCTTTGTCCTGCGGGAGATTCTGCCGGTCGGTTCGGTTGTCCTGGGTGTTGCGAGGGAGGTCGCGGTGCTCATCACCTAACTCGCGATGATCTTCACGAAGATCAGGCTTGTTGTTCGGTATCTCGCGGGATGCGCGTCGCGGTTCTGGGGGCCCCTCACTGAATTCAGTCTCGGGGAAGATGGCGTGAGCGGATGTCGGTCCGCTACTGAGCATTGCCACAGCCATACTCACTTGTAGGATAGTTCTGTACCGCATGATAGTCAGTACTCTTTCGCTGAGTTGTGAACTGCTCAACGTGCGCTCGACCCCTGATAAGGATAGCAAATGCCGCACGTTCTGCTGAAGCTGGTACAGCAAGCCGGATCCACGGTATCGGAAGTCTGTTCGGTCGCTGGGAGGGCAGGGTGATCAGCGCTTGGCCTGCGGGGGCATGTACTTGATCATCTCGGCGGCGAGTTCTTTGGCGATGTCCTTGAGGCTCGGCTTGATGAACATATAGCTGTCTGAACGTTCATGGCGCGCCTTCCAGACCGTCGTGCCGGTGGCGGCATCGATTAAGCGGAGGCTCAGCCCCACTCGCCCGACGTTGTCCCCTTCCTTGCGCACATATTCCCACGAATTGACCCGGACGACGAGAAAGGAGTCGACATTGAGCGCTTTGCCAAGCCGGATGGCCGAATCTTTATCGGATTGACCGGTCATCTCGAGTCGCGAGAAATAGAACACGAGCGAATCGAATGCTTCCTTCGAAGCTTGAAAAATATCCGTGACGTTCTCGGGGGACACCACGCGTTCAATCGTTCCCTGCTTGTTGAGAGCTCCGGCCAACACCTCTTGGATGTCTTCCCGGGCGCTGTCGTATTGGCTGGCCATCGGCGGCAACACGGCGATGGACTGAGGCCGAAACACTCGGGCGCCGGGGCCTTCCCACACTTCTTGTAGCCCGCCGCATCCGCCGAGCAGCGCGACAAGCGCCATCAGAGAGACGATATGTGCAGAGAATCGAGACAACATGGGCCTAGTATACCATTAGAACGTCAAGGAAATTGAAGCGGAAACCAAGGCTCCCTTCTCACGGAAGTCATACCCCCCGCCGGCATCGGCACGGAAGTTAAACCATCGGATCCCTAAGCCGGCCGTCGGAACGAAGGGAGTGGAGGCATCTTGCATGTTTTTAAAGGTGCCGACCCGAAACGAGAGAAATTCCGACAAGATCGTTTGTTCGAGTCCCAGGCTCAAGAGCTGGCTCTTCACGCCGGGAACAAAGGTCTTGTTCGACGTCACGTCCACATCGGCCGTCAAGGTCAAGGTCGAGTAGGGGTTGAAGGCGACGCCCACCCGGACCTGCGGGTCAAGTTTCAATTCGCCTCCGCCGGCGGCATCGAACGTGGGTTTGTTGACGTCCTTGGCGACAATGCCGAGCCGAAACCAGGAAGACGGACGGTAGATCGCGCCCAAATCAATGCCATAGGTCGTTGAGATGGTCGGTTTGCCGAAGTGGTCGGTCGTGCTGATCCCGCTTCCGCTTTGGAGGTCGGTCGAGCCGTTGTAGGAGGCGCCCTGAATGACTTTCGCGGTGATCCCGACGGCAAACGTTTTGTCGGAAAAGGCATAGGCATAGGAAAAAGCCAGCTGTCTCGCTTCGAGACCGCGCAGCGCCATCTGGCCCGCCGCGCTGATGGGTGTTCCCGGCCCCCCAGGCTGGGAGACCTGCACGGGCGTCGAGACGAATCCGCCGCCGGTCGCCACGTCCGACACGTTGAATCCGAACGCGTGTTCGCCGAGGTGTCCTTTCACGTACAGGCCGGCGGACCCGTTGACTGCGATGGCGGCGCCGGGTTGATTGACGCGATCGGCGATCGTCTGAGCTCTCGCAAGATTGGCGGGAGAGGTATCGCTGGTATTGAATTTTTCCAGGTCATTCAGCGCATCGCCCAGTCCCAGCCGGTCGATCGCCAAGCCTCCTCCTTGGGCTCGGATATCCACGGTCTGAGTCATGGCCAGCCCGGCGGGATTCCAATAGGTCGCAAGCGCATTCGTCGTGACGGCGACTCCGGCGCCTCCCATGCCCATCGCCCGAGGGCCTACGATCACGAATTCGGTTGCCAATACAGGGGATGGCAACACCGAGGCGGCCAGCAAAATGCCTATACGAAGCGACCGTGACCGCCGCATGTGTGTCCTCGAGGACATGAATAATTTTTCGAGTCTAGAGAAGGAATGGCGGTTCGTCAAGAAATCGCGGTTAGCTGAGCAAGTCGAATCGGAACTTCAGGCGGTAGAAGCCGGGGAATGCCTCGAGACGTCTCGGAAGCCGATGGCCGTTGGCGTGATGCTCCGGCATGCGTGTCTGCGCGTGTCAGACGATTTGCCCGTCTTGCATGTGAATGATGCGGTCGGATTGCGAGGAGAGCTTGTCGTTATGGGTCACGATCACGAAGGTGGTGCCGCGTGTCTTGTTCAAGGCGCGCATCAATCCGAACAGCCCGTCTCCGCTGTGGGTATCGAGGTTGCCGGTCGGCTCGTCGGCCAGGACCAGGTCGGGATTCTGCATCAACGCGCGGGCCATGGCGACGCGCTGCTGCTCGCCGCCCGAAAGTTCTCCCGGCTTGTGATGAAGCCGATGCCCCAATCCGACTTCCGTGAGAAGGGTCGTCGCGTCCGCCTTGACCAAAACGGGCTCGCGACGCTGGACGAGCGCCGGCATGCAGGCATTTTCCAAGGCGGTGAACTCCGCGAGCAGATGGTGAAATTGAAACACGAACCCGATCCGCCTGTTCCGGAACTCCGCTTGTTGGATGTCACTCATTCGAAAAAGATCCTGGCCGTCGAACGTGACGGTCCCGCCGGTCGGTTTATCGAGGGTCCCGATAATATGGAGCAACGTGCTCTTGCCGGCCCCTGAGGCTCCGACGATCGCCACCAGTTCGCCGCGCTGGATTTCCAGGTTGATCCCCTTGAGGACGGGCAGGTCATGGGACCCCATCGAGAAGGACTTATGGAGATTGGTGACTTTGATCATAAAGGAAGCGTCGTCATCGGTTTCCAGATCCGACAGCCGATGGCTCGTTGCCGGCGTCTGGTTGCTCCGTATTCATTCATACCGCAAGGCGGCGACCGGTTCCAGCTTCGCGGCCTGATTGGCCGGATAGACGGTGGCCAAAAAACTGATCAGGATGGCGGACCCCGCCACAAGCAGCACGTCCTCCGCCAGCACGTGCACCGGAATGGTCGAGATGTAGTACACGCTCGGATCGAACGTCCAGAACGTCTGAATCAACCAGAGAAACGCGTAGCCCAACGGAATGCCGATGCCGGTCCCCACGAACCCGATGATCAACCCGTTCAACATGAAGATACGCCTAATGCTGCGTTTCGACGCGCCCATCGCCTTGAGGATCGCGATTTCTTTCTGTTTCTCCGTGACGATCATCGTCAGGGTGCTGACGATGTTGAAGGAAGCCACGATCGTGATCAGGACCAGCAGGAGAAACATCATCGTCTTCTCCAGCTTCAGGGCTGAGAAGAGGTTGCGGTTCATTTGCATCCAATCCCTGGCGCCGTGGCTGAATCCCAATTCCTGCTCGATCGTGTGGGCGATCTCTCCCGCACGGAACACGTCCGTGACCTTGACTTCGATTCCGGTCACGCTGGTGCCCAGGTTGAAAAACTTCTGCGCCTCGCCGAGTTCGATGTAGGCGAACGAGGAATCGTATTCGAACATGCCTGAATGGAACAGAGCGACCACGGCGAACGTGCGGATCTTGGGCACCATCCCCATCGCGCTGATCGGTCCGACGGGGGAGACCACGTTGACCGTGTCGCCGACAAACACCCCCAGTCTGAGCGCCAGTTCTTTGCCGAGGATGATCCCCGGTTTTTCAACCGCGTGGAGCGCGCCTTGGGGATCGTCGGCCGGTGCCTGCATCACTTTCACCGGTGTGAGCAGGTCGATCAGGTGTCCGACCGTGATGTTTTTGGCGAGTTCGGTCACCTTGGCTTCCCGTTTCGGATCGATCCCGCGCAGGATGATGCCTTGTACCCCGCTTTGCGTGGTGAGCAACACCTGGCGGAAGACAAACGGCGTGGCGGCGACGACGTCGGGTACCGTCTGGATCTTGTCGGTCAGACGGTCATAGTCGGTCATGTGTTCCTTCATCCGCTCTTGGACGATGATATGGGCTGTGGTGCCCAGGATCTTGCTCTGAATGTCTTCCCGGAATCCGGTCATGATGCCGACGGTGCCGATCAGTGCCGCGACGCCGAGCGTGATGCCGGCCACGGACACGAACGTGTTGAGCGAAATCGTCCGATTGCGGCGTTTGGCGCGCAGGTAGCGGAGCCCGACGAAAATTTCGTAGGGGAGGGTCACTCCTACCCTTTCTCCGGACGGAGCTGCGGGAAGAGGACCACGTCGCGGATGGAGGCTTGATCGGTAAACAGCATGACCAGACGGTCGATCCCGATTCCTTCGCCGGCGGTCGGCGGCATGCCGTACTCCAGGGCGCGGAGAAAGTCCTCGTCGACGAGATGAGCTTCCTCATCACCCGCCTCGCGCAGCGCCGCCTGCCCTTCGAATCGTTCTCGCTGGTCCAACGGATCGTTCAACTCCGAAAACGCATTGGCGATTTCGCGGCCGGCGATGTAGAGCTCGAACCGGTCGGTCAGGCTCGGGTCCGTATCCTTCCGCCTGGCAAGAGGGGAGATTTCGATCGGGTAATCGGTGATGAACGTGGGTTGCTGCAAATTCGGCTCGACGGTTTCCTCGAAAATTTCATTGACGATCGTGAACAATGAGGCTTTCGGGTCCACGGGCACATTGAGCCGTGTGGCGGCCGCCAAGGCTTTCTCTCGATCGCGAAGGACCGACGGATCCAGGCTGTTCACTTCAAGAATGGCTTGGTGGTAGGACCAGCGGCGCCACGGGGGGGTGAGGACGATCTCGTGCCCTTGATACGGAATGACCGTCTTCCCTAAAATTTGATGAGCCAGACTCGAAACCAGTTCCTCCGTGAGCAGGATCAAGTCCTGATAATCCGCGTACGACACATAGAACTCCAGCATCGTAAACTCGGGATTGTGGATCGTCGAGATGCCCTCGTTCCTGAAGTTACGGTTGATCTCGAACACGCGGGGAAATCCGCCGACGATCAGCCGCTTCAAGTACAACTCCGGCGCAATCCGCAAATAGAGATCGACGCCGAGCGCGTTATGGTGAGTGACGAAGGGCTTGGCCGCAGCGCCTCCGGGAACGGGATGCATCATCGGGGTTTCGACTTCGAGGAACCCTCGTTCAATGAGAAATGCCCGGATGCCGGCGATGAGACGGCTCCTGGTCGAAAAGATCTGATGGACCTGCGGATTCGCAATCAGGTCGACATAGCGCTGACGGTATCGGGTCTCGACATCCGTCAATCCATGCCACTTTTCGGGGAGCGGCCGAAGGGCTTTACTGAGAAACGTCAACTGATGGACCTCGACCGTGAACTCGTTCGTCTTGGTCCGGAACAACGTTCCCGTCACGCCGATCCAGTCGCCGAGATCGAGCTGCTCCACGACGGCGTAGGCTTGTTCGGAGAGCAGGTCTTTTTTGAGGTAAACTTGAACTCGGTCGGATCCGTCTTGCAGTACGGCAAATCCGGCCTTTCCGAACCGACGCAATGCGACGACCCGTCCCGCGACTGTGCAGGAGACCTTCTCCTGCTCCAAGATCTCCTTGGTCTTCTCGCCGTGCAGCGTGATGAGTTGACCCGCACGATCCTTGATTTCGAACCGACTGCCGTACGGAGCCACGCCGGCCGCTCGAAGAAACTCGAGTTTCTTGATCCGCTGTTGCCGCTGTTCGTTCAGTTCGTCCATTTTCCCTTCAGCAATCCAGCTAGAGATCGTCTTCCGGTCCGCCGACCGGCACGAGTTGATCGCTTCCCTTCCCAAGCTTCTTTTTCAAATAAGCCTCGATGAATCCATCGAGGTCGCCGTCCATGACGGATGAGACGTCGCCAAGTTGATGACCGGTCCGGTGGTCTTTGACCAGTTGATAGGGCTGGAACACGTACGACCGGATTTGACTGCCCCACGCGATGTCTTTCTTTTCGCCGACGATGGCGTTGAATTCCGCTTCCTTCTTCTTCTGTTCCAATTCATAGAGGCGGGCTTTCAAGATTTTCATCGCCCCGTTTCGATTCTGGAGCTGGGACCGTTCATTCTGGCATTGCACGACGATGCCGGTCGGCAAGTGCGTGATGCGGATGGCGGTTTCCACCTTGTTGACGTTTTGGCCTCCGGCGCCGCCTGACCGAAACGTATCGATCCGGAGATCCTTGTCTTCAACCGCGACGTCGATGTCCTCGCTCAGTTCAGGATACACAAAGACGGACGCGAACGAGGTGTGCCGCCGCTTATTGGAATCGAAAGGGGAAATGCGCACCAAACGATGGACCCCGGCCTCGGCCTTCAGGTATCCATACGCATAAGGCCCCGTGATGGAGAGCGTCACGCTCTTGATGCCGGCTTCGTCGCCGGGCAGCAGGTCCAGCGTTTCTACCTTGAATTTCTTCTGTTCCGCCCACCGCACATACATCCGAAGGAGCATCTGTGCCCAATCCTGTGATTCCGTTCCGCCGGCTCCGGGGTGAATGGCCAGGATGGCATTATTGGGGTCCAGTTCTCCGGAGAGGAGCAGCTCGACACGCAGTGTGGCCAGGCGCGGCTCCAACTGGTTCAGTTCGCTCGTCAGCTCGGTTTCCAGGGCCGAATCACCGCTCTCGTGCGCCAGCTCCAGCAGCGCATCCAAGTCATCCATCTTGGACTCGATTTCCCGCCACTGCCGCAGCTCTCGTTCGATCGTCGCCTTTTTGCGGCTCACTCCAGCGGCGGCACGGGTATCGTTCCAAAATTGAGGCTGACCCATTTGGGCTTCAAGTTCTTGTAACTCGGAAGTCATCTGGGCGAAGTCAAAGATGCCCCCGTAGTTCAGACACTTGGCCGGCAAGGGTACGCACGCGAACTTCCACTTCCTCTAACATGTCAGGATCCTCCTTCTTAAGTCATGCCGGGGTAATCGCTGTCAGGGCTGGTTCCTTTGTGCGGAAGTACCCGAACAGACACAAAAGCGCGCAGATTATAACACAGACGTGGGCGAACACGTCGCCGTAATAGCTATAGAACGTACGGGTTTGCCTGGTCGGGATCGTGGCGTACAATGCCTGCTCCGTGAACAGGGGTGTTGCGTCGATGATCTGTCCGAAGGGATCGATAAACCCGGAAATCCCCGTGTTGGCCGCCCGTGCGAAGGCCAGATGATTTTCCACCGAACGGAAGACGACCATGGCAAAGTGTTGGGCAGGGGCCGAGGAGGGGCCGAACCACCCATCGTTCGTGATCGTCACCAGAAACTCCGCGCCGTTCGCCGCGAACCGGCGGACCAGATCGGGGAAGATCACCTCGTAACAGATCGCCACGCCGAATTTGGCAGGTCTGGAGCCTCCGGTACGATCCGTGCTCCATGATTTCGGGGTGAACGAAAGAGTCGTCGGCCCCGGCCCTGCCTCGAAATCCCCGATGCCCTCGACCAGTTTATCGAGGAAGAACAAGAGAGACGTTTTGAAGGGAATGTATTCTCCGAACGGCACGAGATGATGCTTGTCATAGCGGCCGAGCACCGTGCCGTCCCGTGCCAACAGATAGGCGCTGTTCAACAGGTAGGGGCGGCGATCGGGGTAGAATCTCAACGCCGGGCTCCCGAGGAGGATCGGCGCCTGCGCCCGTTCGGCCCATGTGATCAGCTGCAACTGATACTCTTTTTCACGTTCCAAGATAAACGGCGTGGCGGCTTCCGGCCACACGATCAAGTCCATACCGGTTCCCAGTTTGGTCGTCAGGCGGTCGAACCGCCGCATGGTCTCGTCTCGGAATGACGCGTCCCACTTGACGGCTTGGTCGATATTCGGCTGGACGACGCCCACGGTAATGGCCGTTCTCGGGTTTTGTAGATCTCGGTCGCTCAGGACCGCGGAGCTGTAGAACCAGGAAAGCAGCATGCAAGCTGCGGCCGTCGTGAGCAGCTCCCAAGGAAGTTTGACCGGGTGAAATCCCCTGAAAAACGGCATGATCCACAGGAACAGCTCGGCGAAGGCCAGATTCACCAGCACGATCAAGAAGGAGACTCCGTACACTCCTGTGTGGTCGGCGATTTGAATCAAGTCCAATTCACGATATTGCGAGTATCCCAGAAGACACCAGGGAAGGCCGGAGAGCAAATGAGTCCGAAACAACTCCAGCGCAACCCAGAAGCAAGGGGCGAAGAAGATTCCATAGCGGGGGATGAGTTCGCGCAACCAAACGACGGCGAGGCTATAGACCCCGACATAGAGGCCGAGGTAGGCGGTGAGCAGCAACAAGATGGCGTAACTGATTGCTTCGGGAACCTTGCCATAGGTCGTCATGGCGGTGACGACCCAGGCCATGACGCCGGTGAAGCCGATGAGGCCGCTCAACCAGCCGATCCAAAAGGCCCGCGGCTTCGAACATTGATCGAGGGCGAGGTGAAGGGGAATGAGGGCGACCCAGGCCAGCAATCCCAGATCGAACTTCGGAAAGCAGAACGGCAAGAGCAGACCGCTCGCGCAGGCAAGCAGGATCTGGCGCGGACGAACTTGGTCCATCGTGCCGTACCTTATCGAAAAGATTCGGCGAGTTGCAAGAGAATGCTTGAACAATCAGCAACTTGAACGACCGGCAGGTGCTTTTTTCCGGTAAAAGCGGTATTCTAACCCCATGGAGCGACGCCGCCACCGTCGAGTTCCCGCTCAAGTCAAAAGTTTGCTTCGGGCCAATTCTCATGAGGTGGAAGGAGAGGCCCGGGACCTCTCGCTTGGCGGTGCGCGAATCGAAAGCTCTCTCGATGTCCAGCCGGGCACGCAGATCGCCGTCAAGCTGATCGTCCCGGGAGACGACACTCCGATTCTGATCGAGCAGGCTCGCGTCCAGTGGACGGTCGATCGAACGTTCGGTGTTCGGTTTCTTGACGTGCGACAGCAGGAATTGGATGAATTGGAGCAGCTGATCGATGAATGTATCGCGCTTGATGAAGGGAAACAGGCATGAAATCCGTTGATGTTCGGACTGATTCACAGGTTGACGACCCGCGCGACTGGATGGGCGGCGAGGCGACGGTCGGTTCCCAAGCCCGCCGATATATCCGCCGCCAAGCGGGGCCGCCGACCTCTCTGCTCGGTGTGATTCTTGGGTTGACCTTCCTCGGCGGTCTCGCCTTGGGCAGTTCTTTCGGCCTACTCTGTCGAAATAAGAATTAACAGGAAGATCAGGATTCCTCTGCCGACCCCGTAATCGCGTCGCCTGCCGGTTCGGGCAGCGACCATCGTGTCGGGGCACTCACTTGCCTAGTCCAAAAGAATCTCAGGTGGATCAATGCCGTACAATTCATGGCGCCGTTTCTACCTCGAGACGGATGGAGTCGAAGTGGGAAGGGCGGGTGATCGGCTTACCGTCAGAGCACGTCGCTCCATGGAGGGCTGACAGCGAAGGCCGCGTTGATCAGTCCCACGTGGGAATACGCTTGGGGGAAGTTCCCGAGTTGGACGCGGGTGTCCGGCACAAAGTGTTCGGCGAACAGCCCGACGCGGTTTGATCCCGTGAGGATCTGGCTCATGATCTGCTTCGCTTCGGCCAGGCGGTCGAGTTTCGCCAGCGCTTGAACGACCCAGAATGAGCAGATGACAAAACTCGACTGCGGCTTCCCAAAGTCATCCTCCCTCAGGTAGCGGAAGAAAAAGCCGGTTTCTTGCCCGTCGCGGCGTAGCGCGAGGACCTGTTTAATCTGCGTGACGGTCGTATCACAGACCTCTCGATCCGGAAATCCCAGAATCGCCAGTTGCGCTAAGGAAGCGTCGTAACTGTCGTCGGCCGGTCCGTTTCGCACGACTTTGTCTTTCGTCGCGCGAAGCAAGGCATCCGCCGCCCTGGAACGTGCCCGCTCAAGATCGGTGCCCAAGTCCCGTAGGAACCCGGCTCGCTGCATGCGGAACGCTCGATCGAGACCGGCCCAACACATGAGATTCGTGAACGAATGTTCCCTCCAGCCGTTCCGGATTTCCCACAGACCGGCATCCGGCTGGGAGATGCTTCGCTCACACAGACGGACCAAATTGGCTACCAGCATTTCGTGGTCCTTGGTCCGCAAGTCAAAGAAACGGTTGTCGAAGAAGACGGGTGCCAAGGTGAGAATCATCTCGCCATAGACGTCATTTTGCACATGTTCGGCCGCCTGATTGTGGCTCCGCACCGGTCGGCTCCCAAGGAAACCTTGCCAATTGGCATGTTCCGTTTCCGGGAGAGGGAGGTCCTGACTCAGCGTATAGACCGGCGCCAACCGATCATGCGATTGTTCGTAGGCATAGCCCACGTTGAGCAGAAACTTCAGGAAGCCTTCCATTTCCTCGAAGTGGCCCAGGTTGTAAAACGCGGAGAGCGAAAAGTGGGCGTCGCGCAACCAGCAATAGCGATAGTCCCAGTTGCGAGGACCGCCGGGCTCCTCCGGAAGGCTGGTGGTCAGCGCGGCAAGGATCGCTCCGGTATCTTCGTAGCAGTGGAGCTTGAGCGCGAGGGCCGAGCGGATGACCTCTTCTTGATAGACGACGGGAATCGAACAATGCTTCACCCATGTCCGCCAGTATTTCGTCGTCTGATCCAAAAATTCGTGGCTGACTTTGACGAGGTCATCTTCGATCCCGATCCCCCATGTCAATGCGAAATACATCTTCGAGGTCAGCACGACCGGCGTTTCCTCGCAGAGATACGTGAGGGGCATGTTGGTCAGGAGCCGCAGGTACTCCCCTCGCATCTCGTATCGGAGATGGCTGCTCCCCCGGACAAATCGAACCGGTGTCTTGTCCCATCCGGAAACCGGCTTGCAACAGACGCGAATGGAGGGGCATCCGCTCAGCGGCTCGACGATCCGAAATAAGGCGGCCGGTCGATAGACCCGACCATATTGCAGAAAACGAGGGCAGAAGTCGGTGATCTGGAACGCATCGCCGTTGGGCAGCGAGACGGTCGTGATGAGAATATTGGTATTCGGCAGATATCGCTGCGTGGTGGTCGTTTCCGACGGCGGGACGGCGGGGGAGATGGAAAACTGGCCGCCATCCTCATCCAAGATCCTGCCGAAGACCGGAGGGCTATCCGGCCTTGGCAAGCACAGCCATTCGACGGATCCGTGGGTGCTTATCAGTGCGGAGATTTGGCAGTTTCCGATGAGTCCGTACTGGTACACGGCTTGACCATATTTGATTTCTCCACGAAAGTAAACTAACTTGTTTCCATGAGGCTGTTCGCGCTCTCACTACGGTTTGTGCTGCCCTTGGTGATCCTGTTGGCCGTGATCGCCTACGGGGTCATTCCCCTCGTCGACTCACTCGAATTGAAATGGTTTGTCCGCGATCTCGATATGCGGTCCAGACTCATGGTCAATACGATGGAGGGGCCGCTCGCGGATCTCCTGGTCTCCAATTCAAAGGGAAAGATTCTGGCCTATTTTACACGGATCCTTCAAGATGAGCGGTTGTACGCGCTGGGTTTTTGCGACCTCGAGAACCGCCTGCTCTATGAGACGCAGGCCTACCCGCAAGATGTCACCTGTAAGGATACGCTCGATCTCGCGCCCAACGCTTCCGCCGTGCGGTCGTTCAGCAGTGGACCGCTCCATATCACCTCGGCCACCATCGAATCCAACGGGCGCCGGATCGGACGTCTTCTCCTGCTCCACGACATGCGGTTCATCCAACAACGGAGCAGCGATACGAAACGGTATGTGTTCTATTTGTTCGCGGGGCTGACGGCGGTCATTTCATTGGTGACCTTGCTGGTCGCACACTTCAGCTGGAAAGAGTGGGTGGCCGGCGTCCGTGCCATGGTCAAGGGAGAACGACTGCTGAATCCTCTGACACATGAGCAACATCCGCCTGAACTTCAGCCCTTGGCGAAGGACTTGCGGTCGTTGGTGGAAGCGCTCGAGTCCGATCGTCGCATGCGAGATGAGAGTCAGATTTCATGGACTCCGGCCAGCCTCAAGTCGATTCTTCACGAGCAATTCGCCGGCGATCAGGTGCTGATTGTGTCCAATCGGCAACCCTACGCCCATTATTGGCAAGGGCAAAGCGTGACGGTGCAGGTGCCGGCAAGCGGGCTGGTCTCGGCCTTGGAGCCGGTGATGCGCGCCTGTTCCGGTATTTGGGTGGCGCACGGGAACGGATCCGCCGATCGGGACGTGGTGGATAACCGGAGCCATGTCAGCGTGCCGCCATCGAATCCTTCGTATCAAATTCGGCGTGTGTGGCTCACGGCGGAGGAAGAGTCCGGATACTATTATGGGTTTTCCAACGAGGGGTTGTGGCCGCTCTGCCATATCGCCCACGTCCGGCCCACGTTTCGTTCATCGGACTGGAAACATTACGTGGCCGTCAATGAGCGATTCGCCCAAGCCGTTTACGAAGAGGCGACGACCGACAATCCGGTCGTGCTCGTGCAGGATTACCATTTTGCCCTGCTTCCTAAACTCATCCGCGATCGCTTGCCGACCGCCACGATCATCATGTTTTGGCACATCCCGTGGCCGAATGCGGAAAGCTTCGGCATCTGTCCCTGGCGGGAGGACATTCTGGAAGGGCTGCTTGGAAGCAGTATTCTGGGATTTCACACCCGCGTGCATTGCAATAACTTCATCGACAGCGTCGATCGCCTGCTTGAGGCGCGCATCGATCGAAACAGCTCCACGGTCTCCTACGGGGGCAAGATGACGGCGGTCAATCCTTATCCGATCTCGATCGAATGGCCTTCGCAATGGATCCGCAATCAACGGCCGGTTCAAGAATGTCGAGACAGACTGCGGGAGGCGTATGGGATGCCCCGTGATCGCCTTATCGGTCTTGGGGTCGAGCGCCTCGATTACACCAAGGGCATCCTCGAACGGTTCATGGCCGTGGAACGTCTCTTGGAGATGCAACCGGAGTGGATCGGGAAGTTTACGTTTCTTCAGATCGCCGCTCCGAGCCGTTCGGTCATCGAACAGTATCACCATTTTACCAGTCAGGTCTCTGCATTGGCCGAGCAGATCAACAAGCGCTTTGGGCATGACGGCTATGAGCCGATCTGTCTGCGCATTCAGCATCATGAGCCGGCGGAGGTCTATGAATGTTACCGCGGAGCCGATCTCTGCGTGGTCAGCAGTCTCCATGACGGCATGAATCTCGTGGCCAAGGAGTTCGTCGGCGCCCGCGACGATGAGCAAGGAGTCTTGATTCTGAGTCAATTCACCGGAGCGGCTCGGGAACTCACGGAGGCGGTCGTCATCAATCCCTACGACATCGATCAATTCGCGGCTGCGCTCCATCTGGGCTTGACGATGCCGAAGGTGGAGCAGCGTGCCAGGATGCAAAGCATGCGCGGCCTGATCCAGGAGTTCAATGTGTATCGCTGGGCCGGTCGTATGCTCATCGATGCCGCCAGGATGAGACAAAAGGAACGAGTCATGAAACAGGTGCGGCGGCCGAGCCTGCTGAGATGACGGATGAACGATGGACTATTTATTGACGGAAAACGGAAAACGCGATCTTGGGTCCCTCCTGAAGGGACGGTCTCTCTATGCGTTTGATTTCGACGGGACCTTATCGAAAATCGTTCGAGAGCATCATACGGCGAGGCTTTCGCGGCCTATCCGGCTCTGGCTCGAGGAACTCGGGAAGCGAGCGCCGACCGCCATTATCTCGGGGCGCTCCGTGGAGGATTTGCGATCGCGTGTCGGGACTGCCGTGACGCATCTGATCGGAAATCATGGCTCAGAAGGTCCTCATACCGCCGAGGAGGATATGCGGCATGTCCGAGAGACCTGTTCTTCATGGCTGCAATTGGTCGGCGATCGATTTCACGACGAGCTGATTCAAAGCGGTGTGTCCGTCGAAAATAAGTCCTATTCACTCTCATTCCACTATCGCACGGTCGATCAGCGTGACGAGGCGCGGGCGCTGATTTCTCGAATCATTGCCGAATTGTCTCCTCCTCCTCGCATCGTCCTTGGGAAATCCGTCGTGAATGTGATGCCGCCGACGGCGTCGCACAAGGGCACGGCGTTGTTGGAGACCATGCGCCGGCTCGACTGTGCCACGGCGCTCTACGTGGGTGACGATGAAACCGATGAAGATGTCTTCGCGTTGCGGGACCACCGCGTTCTGACCGTGAGGGTCGGCAAGAAAAACGGTTCGTCCGCCCGGTATTTCCTGAAAAGACAGGCGGAAATCACGGAAGTGCTTCGATTGCTCGTCGAGGGCGGCGTTCAAAACATTCACACCTGGAGCGGCTGCCATGAGCCGGAAACTCCTCGGCCTGCTCCGCATCCTGGCGAATAGTTCCAGAGATGCTCATTTCTAATCTCCCAATTGCGATCGTTCTTGTCCCAGGAGGAGATCGTACGGAGCAAAATCGTCGCTCAGGACGACGCCGGGTGGCCAAGGCTCGGTCCGTCGGGTGCTCAACAACGCGATGACTTCCATCGGCAAGCGCTGATTCATCGCCATGTCGGTGATCTTTGCCACAAGACTGTCCACCGATTCCTGTTCAATGAGATGTCCCCCAAAGAAGATCAGGTTCTTGGCCGGGGTCATTCCGGTCTTCCACGGACCCTCGACCGCGAAGGTGGCGAGGACCGGAAAGGCTTGTCGCATGGTTTGGACCACGGCGGCGGCTCGAGCGAGGTCACCTTCTTTGCCGGATGACGCCAGATTGACCGCGACGATTCCCTCCGGGTTCAGGCGGGTACGTACCAAGGAGTAAAACTCCGCCGTGGTGAGATGGAAAGGGATCATGTCCCGCGCGAAGGCATCGATCCACATGACATCGTACGTCTGATCCGTTGCGTTCAGAAAAGCCCGACCATCCTTCACAAAGACATGATGATTGGCCGGCGGGCGATAATCAAAGTAGGCTTCGGCCATTCGGACGACGACCGGGTCGAACTCCACGATATCCAACTCCAACGCGGGCCAATGCCGCGCCAACCACTTCGCCAACGATCCTCCACCATGACCGAGAATGAGCCCGCGTTTGGGCTCGGCCACCAAAGCCAGCGAAGACACCATCATTTGGCTGTACGGAAGAAAGAGATAGGCAGGGTCGGCTTTCCACATGGTGGCATGAAAGGTTCGATCCAATACCAGGTAGCGGAACAGATCATCTTCCCGGATCCGGACCTGCTGGTACGGACTCTCTTCTTGATAGACGGGAGCCTTCAATCGTTGAAGCGGATGGAGCGACAGGGTTCCAAAGAGCGTGAAGCACCCAACCGCAAGCAGGAGGGCCGATGGGCGAGCGGAGGTTCCCTGCATCAACCACAGGATTCCAAGTCCGACCTCAATGCCGGCAAGCCAGGCCATCAGCGAGTGGCTTCCGAGCCACGACAAGAGAAAGAATGCCGTGCCCCAGGTTCCCGCCAGGCTCCCCACGGTCGACAGGGCGATCATGCGGCCCGTCTGTCGACCGAGGTGATCCATGTCCGCGACCGCCAATCGCAACATGGCCGGCAACACGCCGCTGAGTCCGAAGGCGGGAGGAGCAAGAAGTACGGTTGCCGCCAGACAGGGCCCCCAGCGAGGGTCTTGCACCATTTTTTCAATCTCGAACAGAATGGGCTGGTTTCCCCACGCGACCAGAAACGTCCAGCTTCCTGAAAAGAGCAACAGGCCGGCCAGCACCCGTCCGCCGGTGTAACGGTCGGAGACCCATCCGCCGAATGCATACCCGCTGCTCATGGCGGCCAGGATCACTCCTATCAACGCGCCCCAGACGAACAACGAACTGCCGAATACCGGAGCCAGCAATCGACTGCCGAGGATCTCCAAGGCCATCACGACCGCGCCGGTCACGAGAGCGGTCACGAGCAAAAACCAACGGGGAATTCGTGGAGCGTGAAGACTCATCGATCGGATGGGGTACGACGTGCTTCTCCTGAATTGAATCGAAAGCGGCGTCGGATTGTACTCAAGGCCTTTTCCGAGAGTCAACGAAGCAAGGTGGACCGGTATGGAGCCGTGGGAACCGGGAATTCGTTGCTCGCCGGCGTGCAGGGTTGCTATACTTTCGGACGAATTACGTAATGCTATCAAGGAGGGCCCATGCACATCAGTGTGATCGGAAGCGGCTACGTCGGACTCGTGACCGGCGCATGTTTTGCCGAGTTCGGCGTCCACGTCACCTGCATGGACAGCGACAGCCGTAGAATCGAGAAGCTTGAGAAGGGTGAGGTCCCATTTTATGAGCCCGGGCTTGCCGAACTGGTCGCCAAGGGAGTCAAAGAAGGCAGGCTGAGTTTTACGACGGACATTGCCAAGGCGGTCGACAAGGCGCTGGTCATCTTCATCGCCGTCGGGACTCCGCCGAGGGGCGATGGCTCCGCCGATCTCTCGTACGTGGAAGAGGTCGGCAAAGGGATCGCGCGTCACATGACCGGCTACAAGGTGATCGTGACCAAGTCCACCGTTCCGGTCGGGACCGGCGCAACACTTCGCGAGGTCATCACGAACGCCCAGACGGATGCGTTTCGGTTCGATCTGGTTTCGAATCCGGAGTTTCTTCGAGAAGGGTCGGCCATCGAGGATTTCATGCGGCCGAACCGCGTGGTGATCGGCGCGGACAGCGATCAAGCGGTCGCCATCATGAAGGATCTCTATCGCCCGCTCTATTTGATCGAAACACCGATCGTGGTGACCGATGTGCCGACCGCCGAGTTGATCAAGTACGCGTCGAACGCTTTCCTGGCGACCAAAATTTCCTTTATCAACGAGATCGCCAACCTGTGCGAAAAAGTCGGCGCCAATGTCCAGCTCGTGGCAAAGGGCATGGGGCTCGATCACCGAATCGGAGGCAAGTTTCTTCATGCCGGACCGGGCTTCGGCGGGTCCTGTTTTCCCAAGGATTTGGCGGCCCTCATTCAGACCGGCGAGCGCCACGGATATCCCATGCAGATCGCCTCCGCCGCTTCACGGGTGAACGACAGTCAGCGAAGACAGATGATCGACAAGATTCGGGAGGCGGTAGGGGGACTGAAAGGGAAAACGCTGGCGATGCTCGGCCTTTCCTTCAAGCCGAACACCAACGATCTCAGAGAAGCCCCGGCCTTGGCGATCGGTCGCGTTCTCCTCACGGAGGGCGCGAGCATTCGCGCGTACGATCCGGAGGCCCTGGCCGAAGCCTGTCAAATGATGCCCGAGCTCCAGCCCTGCCGGGATTCCTATCATGCGGCTGAAGGAGCCGACGCTCTGGTGATCATGACCGAGTGGAATGTCTTTCGAAACCTGGATTTTGAGAAGTTGAAGTCGGTCATGCGGGCTCCGGTCTTGCTGGACCTTCGAAACATCTATGATCCTGAACGCGTCGCGGCCGCCGGCTTCAAGCATGTCTCGGTGGGGCGCATGGCCCGAAACCCCAAGCATGCAGGGTGAGGGGGTTAGGTCAACCTCGGCAGCTCGGTCTTGGTCTGCTCCCTCGTTTTCGGTTTGTACCCCATTCGATCGAGCACTTTCATGATGCGGGTCTTCAGCCGGTCATCGGCATCGGTCAACGCGGTGGCCAACGGTTCGACCGCCGGTTTGCCGATCTTCCGAAGAATCTCGGTCGCGGATTGACGAATTTCGTCTTCTTCGGACACGAGGAGCGGAATGAGCGACGGGACGGAGGGTTGCCCGAGTTTGATCAGCGAATCATAGGCCCGTTGCCGCACGTCACCGACCTCGTCGTTCAACGCCGTCACCAAGGGATCGACGGCGCGCGGATCTTTCAATTCACCGAGAACTTCCGCCGCGTACTTTCGGTTCAACCAGTGTGAATCCCGCAGATCGAGCAGCATGGCGTCGGCTCGGGCGGTGTTCGGATCTTTGGGGCGAACCCTAAAGCCCTTGGCAACCCGCTTCCCGCCTTCTTCCACCACGCGGATCGTGGCGCCGTCTCCCGCCTTGATCTTCGCGAGATCCTCCCACGCTTCCTCGGCGACGTCCAGAACGACCGTCTTGCCGTCGTATGCCAGGAGTTCGACCTCGAGCTGTTTGCTCTCGGGATTGACCGCGACCACCCGTTCGGTCACCAAGTTGAAACCGTCTTTTTTCTCTCCGCCTTTCGGGGCGATCTGAATGAGTTTCGGCGCTTCATCTGCCATGGCCTGTATCCTCTATTGGTTTGAGTTATCGCGATTCGGGTGTCCAGCCGAGACTGGCCAGTACGGCTTCAACGGTCTCCTGAACCATGGTGTTCTCGTCTTCACGCAGCTCCAGCAGGGGCTGAATGGCTTCTTTCGCGCCGAGCCGCGCGAGTGATTCGGCGGCATTCCTCCGCACCAGCCAATCTTCGTCCCTCAACGATTCGATCAACGGACTGATGCCTCGGCGATCGCCGATTTTGCCCAGAGCTTCCGCCGCATGGCGACGAACCATCCAATTGGAGCCCAGAAGCCCGTCGATCAACGCCTCGACCGCCCGCACATCGCCGATTTTCTTCAACACGCGGGCCGCGTCCTCGCGCAGAGTGCCGTCCATGAGCGCGTCGATCAGACCGGGCACGGCCTGGGAATCGCCGATCCGTTCGAGCGCCCACACGGCTGCCGTCCGCACCGCGCCGTCACGGTCCTTGATCGCCCTGACCAGATGATCGACGGCGCGTCGGTCCCGCAACTTGCCGAGGGCCGAAGCCGCCTGTTCTCGGATCGCCCACGAATCGTCTTGTAAGGCGTCGATCATCGAGTCGACGACGGAAGGACCCATCTGTACCACCGCACTGGTCGCCGCTTCCCGAATCACCGCATCCTCGTCGGCCATCAGGTCGATCAATCGGGGAAGCGCCTCAAGGCCGGTTTGGCCCAGGCTCGCGATCGCGTGCTCGCGCAACGCTTCGTTGTCGTCGTGCAACGCATGAATGAGTTGCTCGATCCGTTCGGATGCTTTGTGTTCAGTCATGCTCGTGGTCCTCTTCGGTGGATTGGCGTTCCACCGCTTCCATGGCTTCGAGCTTGTCGGCGATCAGACCGGCATTATAGGCCACGAGGCCGTCACGATCCGTTCGGAGCCGGTCAAAAAGTTCTTTCTGTGGGCGCAGGACCCCCACGTCCTTAATCTTGGCCAAGGCCTCCATGGCATACACCCGCAGTGGACGGATGGGAATGGCGTCGAGATAGAGCTGAGTGGGGCGCGCATCCCCGATCAGTCCGAGTGCCTTGATCGCCAACTCTTTGACCCCGGTATCCTTGTCCTGTTCCAGCCGCTTCATCAGCGGGGCGACGGCCCGGACGTCCCCGATTTTTCCCAGTAAATCGGCCGCAGCCTCCCGTACGAGCCAGTCGTCGTCTTCCAGATATTCGATGAGAAGTTCCACGCTCGGCCGTCCGATCCCAAGAAGGTCGATGATCGTCGCCATGCGCGCCTCCTCGCGCTCGCTGGCACCCTCGACCGCCCGCAACGCGTTGAACGCCGTATCGATCCGTTCGCGGATCGCGCTCAGCTTCTTCAATGTTCCGACGGCGATATCCCGGACGGCCGGTTTGCCCATCGCCTCGATAAAGGCATCGAGGGAACGTGGGTCCAACAATTGATCCAGCATCAATGCCGCCGCGACCTGGACATCTTGGTCGGGATGATGGAGCATCTCGCACAGGGGAAGGACCGACGTGGGAATCGCTCCGATCAGATGGGTCAAGACTTCTTGCTTGTCTCCTTCCGGGGTTTTCGGCAGCAAGGCGACCAGTGCGCGCGCCGTATCCGTGTCCAAGACCCCCGCCATCTGCTCAAGAGCGGCCGCGCCCGCCTTCCGAAGGATCTCTTCGTGGCTATCGAGCAGGCCGACCAGCGCGACTCCGGCCCGAGGGTCCTTGAGACGAGCCAACATCGCGGCCGCTTCTTTTTTCAACTCCGTGGGTCCGGACCGTAACGCCTCGATGAGCGCCTGGACCGACCGGGGACCCCCGGCCACGCAAGCCGCCGTCGCTCGCATGCGGCGCCAATCCTCTTCATGGATCAACTCGGAGACCAGCGTCTCAATCGTTTCTTTCGGCATGGCGTTCTTCAGTGGCGCAACAGCCTACGTCCTGCAGGCTGTTTTCATGAGGTCCATGATCGTCTGCCGGGTTTCCACCCCGCCGACGCCAATATCTCACGGATGTGAAACAGGACATTTTCATCGCGAGGCTCGTTCAACAGCGGCAGAAGGAATGGAACGATCTTCGATTTGAATCTCGTCAGGGCCGTGGCGGCCTCCGCCCTGGTAAACGTCGGCCCCAGTGCCGCGACGAGCGACGGGATCGCCCGCTCGTCACCGATCTCGCCCAGTGCCCGTGCCGCCGCGCCTCGTGTGATCATTTCCTCGTTCCATTGGTCTCCACAGCCTGCCACGGTCCTCGTCACTTCCGGAGGCCCCGCTCCCGTGAGAACGTCGATCAGCTTTGGAACCGCTCGCGGATCGCCGATTCGGCCGAGTGCTTCGACCGCCAAGGTCCTCAGTCCAGGCTCCTGCATGGCCGTGAACAGGAAGTCGACGGCCCGCGGGTCGCCGATCTCGCCAAGGGCTCGCACGGCATCTTCGCGAACCGCCGAATCTCGATCGTTGAACAGCACTGACAACAAGGGTTCCGCGGCCCGTTTTGATTTGGCCTTCCCGAGCGACTCCACTGCATGAAGACGCACGAGCCAGTCCTCATGCTGCAACGCCTTCAAGAGGGATGGAATCGCCGCGTCGCCGATGGCGGCCAGAGCGGCAACCGCTTCTTCGCGAACCGCCTTGACCTTGTCTTGCAGCAGTGGAATGAGCGGCTCAATCGCGTCCGCGTGCCGGACGCGACCCAAGGCTTTGGCCGCGTGCATCCGAACGATCCAGTCGCTGCTGCGCAGAGCCTTGATGAGGGGAGTCAGCGCCCGCTCATCGGCGATCGCGGCCAAGATGGCCGAGGCCGATTCCTGGACCGAGAGATCCGGTTCGGCAAGGCAGATTCCTATCGCTTCCACCGCCGGGGCTCCGATCGAGCGCAACGCGTCAATCGCCGCCTCTCGTACCGAACGGTCCCGGTCCCGCAGGAGAGCGACCAGCGGCATCACTGCGCGAGGATCTTTGAAGGTGCCGAGGAGGCCGGCCGCTTCACCGCGAACAGCCCAATCCTGGTCCCTGAGCGCGGCGATCTGTTCGGTTACTGCATCGGTCATGCTGGTATCGGGCTTACGACGGGATTCACCTGGGCGCAAAACTCGTTCTCGCGCCTCGGGCTTGATGGAGTCCCCATATGCATGCCGGAGGCGCTCACGCGATGTCGCCGGACGGGCCAAAGCGACCGGTTTGCCCTAGCGGCCGATCGACGCGCAGATTGTCGGCCTGGCTCGAGCTGATTTCCACCACTTCATCAGGAGGCGTCCAGCCGAGTTTTTCCAACGTATCGAGGGTGATCTGCTTCAAGGCGTCTTTCGCCGTCAGTCGAACGGATGCGTACGACAGCACCCGTTCCTTTTCAGCCTCGACCTCAGACGCTTTAGGATCATAGAGGAAGGCAATCAGCGGTTCGATGGCCGCGTCTCCGATCACCGCCAAGGCCGCCGCGGCTTTCTCCCGCAACACCCCGTCCTTCAGCAACATGATCAAATCCGGAATCACGCGAGGATCGCGAAACTGACCGAGGGCCGTGGCCGCGGCCTCCTTGATGAACGCATCCTCGCTGACGATGCACCCCGGTGTCGGAGAGCCTTCCTGTTTGATGCCTTTGCCCTTCAAGGCGTTCAACACGGCCGGCAAGGCGCGCGCATCGCCGATCATGCCGAGCGAGGCGATGGCATGGCGCTTGACGGCTCCATCTTTCATGGCTTCGATCAGCGCGTCGATGGCCCGCGAATCACCGATCATGCCTAACGCGATGGTCGCGTCTTCGCGAACGGCCCGATCCGGGTCCTTCAAGGCGCCGATCAAGGCGTCCACGACCTTGGCGTCCCGTACCCACGACCTGCCGATTTGATAGTCCGTGGTCATGCCTCCCAACGCGCGAGCCGCGTGACATCGAACCACGAAGTCTTTGTCAGTGAGGCTGTCGATCAACGGATCGACCGAGGGATGTCCGATATAGACCAGCGCCGTTCCGGCGGTCTCGCGCACGATTTTCGAAGAATCCCGAAACAGTTTGATCAAGGCCGGAATGGCTTTGGGGTCGGCGATTTTGCCCAAGGCTTCCGCCGCTGCGCTCTTGACGGCCCCGTCCCGGTCGCGACAAGCGACGATCAACGCCTCGACGGCCCGTGGGTCTTTGAGCTTCCCAGCTGCTTTCGCTGCATGTTCGCGCACGCGCCAACGTTCGTCTTTCAGGGCCGTCACCAGACGATCGAGCACGGCCGGACCCATCTTGGCCATGGCCTCCACCGCCTGATCGCGAACTTCCATGATGGAGTCGTTGAACAGACAGATCAGGGCTTCCACCGCCTTCGTCCCGCCGATTTTCGCGAGGCCGCAACCGGCATGAGCCCGCACGGACCAGAAGTCATCGTTGCAGGCGTCGATGAGGGCGTTCAGCGTGGTCGGATCACCCCTGTCGGCGAGCACCTTCGCCGCTTCTTCACGGGTGGCATCGTCGACGTCTTCGAGTGCTTCCAGAAGATCTTCGAGCAGGTCAGCCATCGTTCGGTTTCTGTTCGTAATAGGGGTCGCGCTGCCCGCCGTGCGGGTACATGCGTTTGCACGACACCACCAACGTTTGTGTTCCGCGGCCTTGGATACATTGATCCAGGGATGTTGAAAAATCGAGTGTGCCGTTGAGAGTCACCGTAAAGGGAAAATCGAACGTAAAACTGATGAATTTGTATTTGCCCGGTTTCAACCGCAGTTCCCGAAGCTCGGATGTCTTGGGCGCATCGAGGGACTCGGGGTCGGAATTCCAGATCGACGGCGTCACGCCGGGGACTTGCCACCATGAAACGGGGACCAGCTTCGTCGCATCGATGGTAATACTGTGTTCTCTAAGATGGACGGCCGGCGGGTCTCCCGCGAATCCCTTCTCCGGACCAAGCAGAATGAGCGGGTTCAGCGCCACGAAGCCGAAGACCGAGAGAAACAGGTGTCGCATGCAAGTCGTGCGGCGCATGGAGATCAGCGTTTCTTCACGGGCCGAGCGGTTGAGGCGGTCGCCGTGGTTTGAAAAATTTCTTCCACCGCCTTGCTCTCCCATTCCGTATGAGTGTCCAGACCCAAAATCTTCATCACGGTGGCTCCGGTATCGAGGATCGACACCGGCTGGCGAATGAGTCGGCCTTGCTTGATGCCGGCTCCCGAGACGATCCAGGGAACGACCGGCGAGTCCGTCGTCGGGGTCTCTGCGCCAGGATCGGTCCCTTTCCCGCTGAGAGCGGTCACCATGACCGCGGTACGATCCAAGAGCGAGTATTCCTTGAAGAGGTCCAAGACGGACTTCATCGCGCCATCCACCGTTCGGGACGCCTCACGATACTCTTTCGAATTCCAGCCGTGGGTCACGCCGGCCCTTCCCGCTTCCGGCAGGTGAACCACCAATAAATGAGGCAGGGACAGAATGGCATGGCCATATCCATGTCCGCTGGTCGCCTTTTGAAGATACTGTTGGATGTAGGCGACGAGTTTCTGAGAGCCACATTCGGGCCGCAAGGCCCCGCAGAGTTGATAGTCTGTATAGGGTTCCGGTTTGGCGAGTTGATAGAGGGACTCATCCATGTAAAAGATGGCACTGTCTCGGCCGCCGCTTAAATCCAAATAGTCAAAGAGGCTGGGATGGCGTGGATAGCCTCGACTGAATTCGAAGAAGTTCCAGGTGATTCCGTGTTTCTCCACCGGCATGCCGGTCACCAACGAGGCCATCGTGGGCAATCGCAGAGCCGGTTTGACTCCGCTCGCGGACCAGGTCACCGCCCCGTCCTTGACGAGCTTGCTCAGGATAGGCATCGCGCCGCCCTTGAGCGACTCTTGGCCGAATCCCTCGAGGACAAAGAGAATGACGTGTTCCGCCCCGGACCGGTGCGCTGTGGTGTCTTTCCCGAGCGGGGACGCCGCATCCACAGATGCGTAGACCCCGGTTTCAAACAAGATGGTCAGGAGGCCGAAAAGGATCGAGCGAACATAGCGTGAGGGATGTATCATGACGAAGTCTCACCCGCATGTATCCTACAAGTTAGAGCGGTACCCTAACATGCAAATTTTCCGGAAGGCAAGGTGGGGGAAGCCATCAGGCGATCGCTGGCGGAACAACCTTCCGGGTGCTATGCTGAAGCCGCTGACGGTATTCATCCGCGCTCGGAGCGAGAAGGGGAGTGAATGTCCGGTCGAAGAGTTCCTCAACCGTCTCGTCATGTGTTCCTTCGGTCTTATCCATTTCACCGGTTCATGGTCCTTTATCTGGCGTTCGCATCGTTCCTAGCTTCGGGTCCGGCGTTCGCTGATGTCAGGGTCGTCAATGCCCATGGTGAGCATCGCATGGGGGATCGCGACACCAAGGAAGATGCCGTCAGACTCGCGACCGAGACGGCCAAGCGGAACGCACTCGAGCAAGTCGCGACTTACCTGGAGAGTGTGACCGTCGTGAGGGATATGGATGTCACCAAAGACGAAATCCGGTCTTATACGGCTGGATTGGTGATCGTGCTCAATCAACAGATCTCCACCGTGCTCGATGGAGATGTCGTGGTGATCAAGGCCGACCTCTTGGCCCAGATGGACACGGACGAGGTGGCGCGAGCGATTACGGCCCTCCGCGAGAACGAGGATGCTCGCGTGCAATTGGCGGCGCTGAAACAAGAAAATGAACGGCTGCAGGAGGAACTTCATGCCGCCAATCTGACTCTGAGTCACGCGGCCACGCCGGAGCAGGTTCAGCAAGCCGCGCAAAAACGAAAAGAAATTCTCAACCGAGTGCAGTCGAACGCCATGGTGTCGCAAGCATGGACGAATTGGGTGCTCGCCTCGCCGGCCGGCATCCCGCAGGCCTTGCTCAATAGCGCCATCGGCCTTGCTCCGAGTAATCCGCATATCGCGATCGCGCAACAGGCCATCACCTACAGGCAGCCCCATGCACCGCCTGTCCCACCGAGGCCTGGGAGCAGGCCGGGTCGCATGCCGACCCATGAGTTGGTTCCGCCCCCAGGGGGATCAGGTGCGCCACGCACGCCGAACGAAATCATTCATGGTGGTTCGTCCCGATCACCGCGCCCTCAGTACAGGTAAGCACTTCCGGGATTGGACTCGGGAGATCCGTGGGGCTGTGGAGAAGCAAGTTGAAGCACACCGGTGACATCACCGCCGCGGTCGTGGGCCTTTGGCTTGTTGGGGGAATGTTTTCTCCCCCCACACAAGCTGCTGACGCGAGTCATGGCGGCTATTCGTCGGATCACTATTGGGTGGGGAACGGTCAGGGAGATCTCACCAAGGGCCGAGTCGTCTGTCAGCGTGTATCGGAACTGTCAGCTCGGACGGATTTGGCCAAGCAGATCCGTGTGTTGGTCAAGGAACATCTGACCGATCGGGTTCGTGAGCGGTCGGGACGGGAGAGCGAACAGGACATCGAATTGATTCGCGAGGAAATCGTTCAGGAATACCTGCACGACGTGAAGATCGTCGATCGCCGGATCGATGAAGAGAAGAAGATCTGCACGGCGACCGCCGTCATGCCGAAGAATCGCATTCCAATGAAGCCCGCCACAGATCAGGAAACCTCTGCAGCCCGTACTCCATGACCGCAGCCGGTCTCCTTGCAGCCGTGAACTGTTATCGGATATGTAGTTCCTCATGCCGATCGAGAATAATTTTCAGCATGACGAGCTGTCACGGAAAAATCCCGGTGAGCGCTTGCGGGTAGCGGATCTGGGGGACGCCGTCTCTCCGGATTCGCCGGAATGGGGCGAGGCGCTGGCCCAGTGTGGGACGAGCCTGTCTCGGGCCGGTGTCGCAGCCATTATCTTTCTCCATGGTTCGCTCCACGGTACCGATGTGTTCGGCATGCAGCGGTTGGATGAGGGCGGTGGGCTCAAACGAGGCTACTCACGAGGTGTGTCGGGGCTCGATGCCTTGCTCGCCGCCATGCGCGAGGAAAGTAATGGGATCCCGTTGTTGCCGGGTGGATTGAAGCCGCCGCTTGCCGACGATGACGGAACCAAACATCTTCTGGATGAACAGATCGGTGACGCGGGAAACTTTACCGAAACCTATGTTCAATCGTTCAGGACAGCGATCAATAGAAACCTGGCTCACCAGATCTCCTGCTACCGGTTGCTCTGGACGTCGGAGCACCACCATCTTGGACGGGCACTCGCCGCCGTGTCCTTGCTCGCCGACCTGCACAAGGTCTGTAAACAGCAAAATTTGGGGAAGGGGCATCGGATTCTGCTGCAGGCTCATGGGCAAGCCGGCTTGATCCTGGCGCTTGTGTCGAATCTTCTCTGCCCGAGTCCCATCACCGGTCGGCCGCGGTTTCTCGAGATCCTCACCCAGTATGCCGGCCAGGCCAATCAGAGCGAACTGACCGACACGATCAAGCTCGTTGAATCCATGCTCGCGACTGCGTCGCCCCTTCATGGAGTTCTCCTCGACATGGTGACCTTCGGCACGCCGGTCCGCTACGGGTGGGATCCGTCCGGTATCGGGAAGTTGCTGCACGTCGTGAACCATCGAAACTTGCGTACGGATGGAAAGAACTGGCTGGCGAAGATGGAGTTGCCGCACATTACCCTGGAGATGCCGATTGCCTGGGGCGGCGATTATGTTCAGGAACTGGCGGTTGCCGGCAGCGATGCCGTCCCTTCCACCGAACCGGCTAAAGCGACAAATAAAAGGATTTGGGAGATGGTCGAGCCGTACGATGGATTCGAGCGGTGGCTGGAATGTGCCAGACGAGCCGTGCGCTTTCCCGGCGAGGGGCGCTGTCTCCTCGTCGATTACCATGACAGCACCGGCTCGACGAACCCCCGCGACCATTACTATGGCCATGCAATCTATACACGTCGGCAAACCCAGCTGTTCAATACGACCCAGATCGTTCGTGCTTTTTACGAATCCTAGCTTTCTTCCGCGGCAGTCGAAGCGCTCATGGCTTCGCTGCCGCTCCTAGCGGACCCGTAATGCGAGTCCGAATCCGAATTAAAGGCCGCGGGCAGCACCTCTTCAATCCGCTCCGCCAAGATGAAAGTCAGTTCGTCGCGCACTTCTTCCGGGACGTCTTTGAGATCTTTCTCGTTGGCCTTGGGCAGAATAATGCGCTTAATGCCCGCACGATGCGCCGCCAGCACTTTTTCTTTGATACCTCCCACCGGTAAGACCAGCCCGCTCAAGCTGATTTCCCCTGTCATGGCCGTGTCGCTGCGTACGGCTTTGCATTCGTAGGCGGACGCCAAGGCGGTCGCCATGGTGATGCCGGCTGATGGGCCGTCTTTGGGAATGGCCCCGGAAGGAACATGAATGTGAACTCCATTCCGTTTGAACCGAGAGATGTCCAACCCCATGCTTTCGGCATGCGACCAGAGATAGCTTCTCGCTGCGCGGGCGGACTCCTGCATGACGTCGCCCAACTGGCCCGTCAAGGTCAATTCATGGCTGCCGGGAAGCAAGGTGGTTTCGATGTAGAGCACATCGCCTCCGGTCGGTGTCCAGGCCAAGCCGGTTGCGACACCAGGAGGCAGATTCTTCCGGGCTTCTTCCGGCATGAACCGTTCGGAACCTAACCACTCGCCGAGCAGGTCCGACTGAATGGTGACAGGCCGGCGTTCCTGGCCCTCCGGAAGGTCGGCGAACATCAAGGCCACTTTTCTGGTCAACCGTCCCAGCATCTGCTCCAGTTGGCGCACACCCGCCTCCCGCGTATAACGTGAGATGACGCGATTCAGGACCTCGTCCGAGAGCACCACTTGGCTTTCGGCGATACCTGCCTCCTGGAGACGTCTCGGCCATAAGTAGCGGCGGGCGATTTCGGCTTTCTCGCGCTCGCTATAGCCCTGGAGCCGAATGACCTCCATACGATCCAAGAGAGGTTGGCTGATGGTGTCGAGCGTATTGGCGGTCGTGATGAAAAACACCTTCGACAGATCGAACGGGAGGTCCAAATAATGGTCACGGAAGGTGTGATTCTGTGCCGGATCAAGAATTTCCAACAGCGCGGAAGCCGGATCGCCACGGAAATCACGTCCCATCTTATCGACTTCGTCCAGCATCAAGACGGGATTGTTGACACCGGCCCGACGGATGGCTTGAATGATGCGGCCCGGCAGCGCGCCGACATACGTCCGGCGATGGCCGCGCAGCTCGGCTTCGTCATGAACTCCACCGAGGCTGAACCGTTCGAACGTCCGGCCCATGGCGCGTGCGATTGATTGTCCCAAGCTGGTCTTGCCGACACCGGGAGGGCCGACGAGGCAGAGAATCGGGGCCTTCGCCGTCGGGTTGAGCTTCAAGACCGCCAGGTGTTCCACGATGCGTTCCTTGACTTCCTTGATCCCATAGTGATCTTCCTCCAGCACCTGCCGGACCGTCGAAAGGTCCAGATGTTCTTCGGACGCCTTCTTCCACGGGAGTTCGAGAACCAACTCCAGGTAGGTCCGAAGCACCTGATGGTCGGGTGATGTCGGCGGGACCTTGCTCAACCGAGCGGCCTCGCGCTCGACTTCCTTGCGAATAGGCTCGGGCAAGTCGGCTTCGGCGATCTGCCGTTTCAGCCGAGCCACTTCGTTTTCTTCGTCCTCGCCTTCACCCAACTCATCTTGGATGGCCTTCAATTGTTCGCGCAGGATGTACTCTCGTTGATTCTTGCCGATTTTTGTTTGCGCATCCTTGGCGATCTTTTCCCGCAATTGTAGGATCTGGATCTCCTTGGAGAGCGCGGCGTAGAGTCCGCGCAGGAGGTCCAACGTCGACGAGCTTTCGAGTAGGCGCTGTTCTTCCACCACATCGAGATTGACGAGCGAAGCGATGCGATAGGCGAGTGCCACGGAGTCGTCCTCGTCGCTCAGTACCGCGCCGACTTCTTGGATGCCCGGAGCCTGGATCAGTCTCGGTAGGTCGGACACCAGCTCCTGAATGGCCCGGTGAAGCGCTTGGACTTCCGGTCCATCGTCCGTCGGGCGTCCCAGAGAACGGACACGGACGAGGGAGTAGGGAGCGGACTGTTCCTCTTTCAGCAGGACGACGCGTTCCAGCCCCTGCACCAGCGCGTGGATCGTGCCCTCGGACGATTGGCCGATTTGCTTGACGATGGCCTTCGTCCCGATGGAATACAACTCGGCGAGTGCCGGCTCTTCGGTTTGGGGATCGCGTTGCGCGACGACGACGATCGTCTTCTCTTCGGTCTTCATGGCGGCATTGACCGCTGCAACAGACCGCTCACGACCGATCGTCAGCGGCATCATCACACCGGGAAACAACACCGTGCGTTTGACGGGGAGTATCGGCAAGGTCGACAGTATCGTATTCTCCATTGGAGTCCATCCTTCCTGAGGGTTCACAACATTATAACAGCCTGATAGGTTGCCGATCGTGGAAGTCAAGAGGCGGGAATGTGCGATTAACAGGAACTAATGAACGGAGAAGGACCCATGGTTCGGTATCTCCATCCACGTGATCCAAGGGCCCATGGAAAGCCACGCACGTTTGTGCTATCCATGCTCAGCCTATCGGCTCTTGTAAACAGGTCGACGTACCATTGCTCGGTCAGTTAGAGAGTTCCCACGATGATGCTATCAGGAGGTGAGGCATGAATGGACTGGAGTCTTTCCGCGCGACATGGCTCGGCGTCCTGCTGTTCATGGCAGCCGTGCCTGTTCTGAATGGCTGCACTACGATCAACGGTACCGTCAACCTCCTCCAAGGAATCAGATTGGGTGATAGTGCCTCGTCGATTGGGTTGGGATCCCCGCAATTATTCGTACTGGATGGCAGAGGAACGTGCCAAAGTGTCAATGTGGATTGGGGAGACGGAACGATTGAGCTAAACGTCGCTCCTGTGCAAGGTCGGCGCATTGAGTTCGAGACCTCGAATATCGAGACCCGCTATCTGCGTCATGTCTACAGCGGTTGGGGCGGTGGGAAGACCGTCACGGTGGAAGGTGTGGGCTGCGAAGGCAAGATCAGGGGACGGTTCAATGCGAGCCCCAGCGAGAGAAGGATAGGTTGGGCCCAGCCGGCCCCGCCCGGCACAACCGGTGTCTGCCAAACAGTCGCCGGCTTGCCTGGCATGATTCTACGCATGCTGGTACATGTTTCATTGGCACCGGTCACCTTTAGTCCGACGCCAGGTGTCACTTTCAGGGGCATCAACTTCGGCTGTTTCGCATGGGGCTGCGTCCACGATGCGGATGGCAGACCTGGGACAGTTGCCGATTCCCGCTTTCCCTTTCCCGGCCTGAGAGAGTACTCCGTCGTGTTTCGAATCGGATCGCAGGTGGTTCAAGGAGGAACCAATGTGCAGTTCACCACGACGGCCAGCGGGCCTCTGGAGTTTTGTCTGAATGACGGTGACAATGACCTGACCAATAACCAGGGTGGGTTCGACGTCACCATCAGTGTCGATCAGTTGGGGCCCTGACCTTCCGCCTGCACCGTGCCGGGAGGTGGAGTTCAATCAATCCTTGCTCCGTGACATGGGATCATGCGAGAAGTCTAACGGTGAGTCAATGCGCAGACCATTGGTTCGTGTGCGGCTCCTGTCCGATTCGTAACGAGGATCCGCGATGCGCGTGGTGATGAATTATTGCAGCCATTGCGGCGCACGGGTGACGCATAAGGTTCCGCTCGGCGACAATCTGCCTCGCCATGTGTGTGATCAGTGCGAGAGCATTCACTACCACAACCCCAAAATCGTGGCTGGCTGTATTCCGGAATGGGAAGACCAAATCCTCTTATGTCGCCGCGCGATCGAGCCGCGACTCGGCCTCTGGACCTTTCCGGCAGGGTTCATGGAGCTGGGGGAAAGCACCGAGCACGCGGCCGTGCGTGAAACACAGGAAGAGGCGCAGGCCGATGTCATGATTACCGGACTCTATGCGGTGCTGAGCCTGCCCAATATCGGGCAGGTCTACCTGGTGTTCCGTGGCCGAATGAAAACGCCTGCCTTTCAAGCGGGGCAGGAAAGTTTGGAGGTACGGCTGTTCCCTCTCTCGGAGATTCCCTGGGAGACCATCGCGTTCCCCGTGGTCGGTGAAGCCTTGAGACGCTACGTCGCCGACGCCAAGAACGGCGAATTTCCACTCTACCTCGCCAGCCTGCCGGATAAACCGGGGTTCTAGCGGGCTACCCATGTGTGAGGACGTTTAGTCCCATCCGTAAAGATTCTGACACATCTTCTTGCTTTGTCGCTGCATCGGAAAATTGGCCGAGCCGGTAATGTGAGAGGACTTTCGTCAAGTCCTGACCAAAGAATATCGGAGGAGAAATATCAGGATGAAGGAAAGACTTGCATGGAGCGGAAACCGCTCACAACTTCGGCAACTCGCCTTTGGGAACGATGAGGGCTTGCCCCGATGTGACGGAAAGTTGTTCGACCACCCGCTTGAGTCGTTCTTGTTCAGGGGGCGCCACGGTTAAAAATTCGACTCCGATGCCTTGCGATCCGGACCAGCGGACGGTTCCTTTGCTAATGTGGATGGGTGTCGCTTCGCCGGGCAATTCAATGAGTAATTCCACCTGCATGCCGGTAAAGGGCTGAACGACGCTCTCCAATCGGCAGCCTTTCAACGAGAGATCCTTCACGGACGCGTTGTAGCGGAGTTTGTCTCTCTGAACCAACGTGCTGGGGATCGCAACCGGAAACCGGGGGAATTTCCGAATGACCATCGTGTATCCTTGTGTCTCGTGGCAGTTCTTCTCTGTCTGCGAGACGATGGAAATCAGACTCTTTGGCGTCGAACCGATCGACGTGCTCTCTCGTGAGTCCAGTGGTGCTACGCAGCAGGCTATGTGTCCGGAGGCGACTTGTCAACGAAAAGACCGATCTGAACAAGAACGGCTGAGTCGGCACGGTAAGCGAATGCCGATCGTTTTCGAAAACTTTACCAGCGATACCCCCAATACCCGTAGTGTCGTGGGCCCCACCAGGGACGGTAAAGGGGAGAAGCGTAGATTCCTGAACTTCCAAAATGAAGTCCCAACCCCAGCCCGAGGCCCAGGGGATAGCCATAGGAATACGGGTAGGGGTAAGGGAACGGAACCATGGAGGTGGCGGGCCGCTCGGCAAGTTGGCGTTGCAGGTCGGTTGTGGCCGTGGTTTGTCGATCCAGCTGATCCTTGAGTTGGCTGACGGCGCTCTGTTGCGCCTGAAGTTTTCCTTCGAGCTCCGCAATCTTCTTCTGTTGCGCTTCCAGGAAGGCGTTCACGCAACGGGTCTGAGCGTCGCCTGAGTAGTTGGAACATTCCCACGGCACTTGGAGGGTTTCGGCTATGGAGGGTAAGGGCAAAAGGGCGCACGCCAGACATCCAGCAAAAATTAAGGCTTGCGACAGTCGCCCTCGGAAGGTTTCTGCCTGCATGGCTCCCTCTTGAGCTACTTAGAGACTACCATGGGCATTGTGCCTTGGCCAGATGATCCGACAGTCGTTTATTGACAGAGACCCGCAATTTCCGATACAGTTTCTCCCCTTGAGTGGCTGCTCCGGTCGTGTGTGCAGTGAATGAGAAGGTCGGGCGCGGAAGGCCGGCGCCGCTCTCCGCACAAGAACCACTAGAGAATCCAGCGCGTTATAGGACGACGAACGGTTCAGGAAAGTCCGATGAACAGGGAACTGAAAATTTTCTCTGGCAATGCCAATCTTGCGCTTGCTCACGAGATCTGCGCCTATCTTGGGCAGAAGCTGGGTGAAGCGACCGTCTCCTCGTTCAGCGATGGGGAGATTCGAGTCAAGATCGACGAAAACGTGCGCGGCGCCGACGTGTTCGTCGTCCAGTCCTGTTGTCAGCCGGTCAACGATTCCTTGATGGAATTGCTGATCATCATCGATGCGTTGAAACGTTCGTCGGCCAACCGTATCACGGCCGTCATTCCCTATTTCGGATATGCTCGTCAGGATCGCAAGGATCAACCGCGCGTCCCCATTACCGCGAAGTTGGTCGCGGACTTGATGACGACCGCCGGGGCCGATCGTGTCCTATCGATGGATCTTCATGCCGGTCAAATTCAGGGATTTTTCAATGTGCCGGTGGACCACCTCTATGCGCTCCCGGTCTTGCTGGACTATATAATCAAGAAACAGATCACGGATTTGGTCGTCGTCTCGCCCGATGCGGGCGGTGTGGAACGCGCCAGGGCATTTGCCAAGCGCCTGCAGGCCAACCTGGCCATCATCGACAAGCGACGTGAAGGCCCCAACCAAGCGCAAATCATGAATATCATCGGGGACGTGCAAGAGAAACACGTGCTGCTCCTCGATGACATGATCGATACGGCGGGCACCATTGTTCAAGGCGCTCAGGCCTGTCTGGATCACGGCGCTCGGGAGGTCATGACGGCTTGCACTCACCCGGTACTGTCGGGGCCGGCTCTGGAACGATTACAGGCGTCATGTCTCTCTCAAGTGGTGGTGACCAACACGATTCCGCTACGGGGGAAAGAGCTGGTCTGTCCGAAGTTACATCAATTGTCGGTGGCGCCTCTGCTGGGCGAAGCCATCAGACGGATCCATGAAGATGAGTCGGTGAGTTCACTATTCGCCTAGCAGGCTTCGTAAAACTCGGTTGATGCCAACAATATGCCTGGTCCGTACGATGTTAAGGCGAGAATAAACTTCAGGATGCTCAAAAAAGGCTGTCCAGCAAGGCCGCAGCGAACGAAGAGGCGAGGCGTACGCTTCGGTACGTTGAGATCTCTGAGCGATGCGAGAACGCCGCTGGCGGACTTTTTCAGCATCCTGCTAAGCGCTGCGTAAGAAGCAGAGAGAGACGGAGGAAGATCATGAAATTCGATTTGGCAGTGGCAGTACGAGAGCAAGCGGGAAAAGGAGCCGCACGGTCCATGCGGCGGGCGGGAAAAATCCCGGCAGTACTCTATGGCCAGGGGGAATGTCTCTTGCTGACCGTCAATCCAGACGAGCTCACCAAGATCCTTAAGTCTCACGCGGGCAGTACCGCACTGATTTCGCTCACGGTCACCGGTGCCAAATCCAAACCGAATCGCACGGCCCTCTTACGCGATTATCAGGTGGACCCCGTGACCGGAGTCGTCCTGCACGCGGATCTCTTTGAGATTTCCATGAGCAAGCCGATTCGCGTAAAGGTTCCCATCAAGGTTATCGGGGGGATTCCGGCCGGCGTCAAAGAGGGCGGCGTGCTACACCATAATATGCGTGACGTGCATGTCGAATGTCTTCCTGCCGTATTGCCGGATCACATCGAGGTCGATGCATCGGCCTTGACCATCGGCAACGGCATTCATGTGAAAGAAATCGGAGCGCGTGAAGGGATCCGTTTCTTGGATGATCCCGATCAAATGGTCGTCAGCGTCGCCGCGCCGATGACGGATGCCAAACTCGAGGCCTTGCTCACCAGCGGCGCCGGGGCTCCAGGAGAGCCTGAAGTGATGGCCAAGGGAAAGGAAGCGGCCGGGACCGAAGCGGGCGCCGAGCCGGCCAAGGCGGGTGCCGCAGCGCCTGCCGGTGAAGCGAAGGCAGGCGAGAAGAAAGAAGCCGCGGCTGCTCCGAAGGCTGAAAAGAAAGAAGCCGAAAAGAAGAAGTAACGTTGCATCTGCTCGTTGGACTGGGCAATCCCGGCAAAGCCTATGCCCAGACCCGTCACAATGTCGGCATGTGGATCATCGAGCGGGCTGCCGCTCGATGGTCGATCCGACTCTCACCGCGCGGCACAGCTCAACGAGGTTCCGGACGGCTGGGAGGGAAGTTGGTCGAGCTGGCGGGCCTGCTCGACTGGATGAACTGTTCCGGTCCTCCCGTGAAAGGCCTCCTCCGGGAATTCGCCATCACGCCCAACGAGCTCATCGTCATACACGACGATCTTGACTTGGAGCCAGGGCGATTGCGGATCAAGCCGGCCGGCGGTCACGGAGGACACAACGGCATCAAGTCCATCATCGAGGCCATTGGAACGCCGCAATTTGTGCGGTTGAAGGTGGGAATCGGCCGCCCGGCCCCGGGCCGGGACTCCGCCGACTATGTGTTAGAACCGGTTCGCAAGGATGAGATGGGCGTCTTTGAACCGTGCCTCGAACGGGCCGTCGATGCCCTGGAATGTTTGATTCATCGAGGGCCGGACGCGGCGATGAATCAGTTTAATATCAGAGAAAAGGCCGTCGACGAAGGGGAGGGTGCAAATTAATGGGACTCTGTTGCGGCATGATCGGCTTGCCGAATGTCGGGAAGACGACGGTCTTCAATGCGCTGACCGGCGGCGGCGCCCTGGCGGCGAACTATCCGTTCGCGACCGTCGATCCGAACACCGGTATTGCCCTGGTGCCGGATCCTCGGCTGATCAAGTTGACCGAGCTGTTCGCTTCGAAGAAAACCACCTACAGCACGCTGGAAGTGCGGGATATCGCCGGGCTGGTCGAAGGGGCCAGCAAAGGCGAGGGCCTTGGCAATCAATTCCTTGGCCATATCCGCGAAGTCGATGCGTTGCTCCATGTGGTCCGCTGTTTTCAAAGTACGGATGTCGTGCATGTCAGTGGCGGGATAGATCCGCTGCGCGACATCGGTGTGATCGAAACCGAACTCATGCTGTCCGACTTAGAGACGCTCGATCGGCGAAAACAAAAGACCGAGAAGAAAGTCCGGGCCGGCGACAAAAAGGCTGCTTTTGAAGTGGAGTTTCTTGCCAGGCTCATCGGTTTGCTCGACAAAGGCGAGTGGTTGGGCAACCGAGAGTACAGCGCGGAAGAACGGGTGATTCTCAGCGAATGTCAGCTGCTCTCCGCCAAGCCGGTCCTGTTCGTGGCGAACGTGTCAGAAGGGAAAAATGCCGACGAAGCCATGGTTCAGACCGTACGCGACTTTGCCGCCAAGCGAGGCGCCCGTGTGGTGACCATCTGTGGGCAGCTCGAGGCGGAGCTGTCCTCTTTACCGGAGAGTGAACGAGCCGACTTCCTGAACGAAATGGGACTCACTGAATCGGGACTCGTTAGATTGACGCGTGAAGCTTATACCTTGCTGGATCTGATTACCTTTTTCACTGCCGGCGAAGTAGAGTCTCGCGCCTGGCCGATTCCAAAAGGTATGAAGGCGCCACAAGCGGCAGGCAAGATCCACTCCGACATGGAGCGGGGCTTCATCCGTGCCGAGGTCTATCACTACGACGATCTGCTGGCCTGTGGATCTGAGGCCAAGGTGAAAGAGAAGGGCTTGTTCCGCCTCGAAGGCAAAGATTACGTGATCAAAGAAGCGGACATCGTGTATTTCCGCTTCAATGTGTAAGGTTATGTGCGCATCAATCTTCTTGCCATGGTTGTGTAGTGATGAAAACACTTTTCGCGGCCAGAAAAGTTCAAGCCTATGTATGTAGGCCTACCGGCTTGACCGGAGATTTCAAGATAAGCAGATTCTCTGCGCCGCCGTTGCGCATGTCCCTCTAAAGCTATGTTCCTAAGTCTCCGTCATGCTTGATCTGCTTGCGAATGTCTTTGTGCTGGATTGGCTGGCCACCTACTGGGGGATTGGCCTGCTCTTCTTTGCCGCCGAATATTGGTGGTCGACACGCCCGGTGCCCTATCTCCAGGTGCTGCTGCAGGATGGAGCCGCCTTCACTACCTATCAGGTGTTTTTTGCCTTAGCCTTGCAGGTAACCAGCCGAATCCCGTTTCCATCCTATTCCTATTGGCGCTGGCAGGCACTGCCGTTCGGTGTCAGGTTGGTGGTCTTTCTCGTCGCCATTGACGGAATCGCATACTGGATGCATCGGTTCTGGCATACATCGCCGGGCTGGCCGATCCATCGTTGGCACCATGCCCCCACCGAACTCTATTGGCTGGCCGGTGTCCGGGCGAGCTTTCCACAAATCGTCCTCGCGAATATCCCGTATCTCTTGGCGTTCCCGCTGCTCAAACCGGTGCCTGCGTTATTTTTCCCTCTCTACTCCTACATGTTGGTTCTGACCAATAACTGGATGCACATGAACGTCACTTGGCAATCAAGCAAACTGGAGTGGTTTTTCGTCACGCCTCGCTATCATCGTGTGCATCATCTGAAGGAAATTGGAAAGGCCGGGGCGAATTTTGGGGTTCTGTTTACGGTGTGGGATCGTTTGTTCGGGACGTATGTCGATCCGGAGCGGGTGAATTCCACAGGACCGTATGGCATTGAGGAAACCGTCCATCCAGTCCGTATGGCAGTCGGGGTCTAAGCGGAGAAGTGATTCCTGATCAACCGTGACCCGCGATCTCTGCCTTTCCCTCGATCCGGTTTGAAGCTCTCGGAGCTCTAGCTCTGGTGTTTGTCCAACCGCCAGATATGTTCCGTCGCCGGGCACTTGCCCTTGAGCCCGCCGGGGATTTCGAGACGGGCCAGCGGCGTGAGGGTGTAGTAGTCGCCGTAATGACGATGGAGTTCATCGGCGGTGACGGAAAATGGCGGCCCGTCTACCACGGTCTGGTCGTACTCATAGCCGATGACGAGTTGGGGGGCCAACGCTGTGAGAGCCTTGAGATGTGTCGCGTACTGTACTCGCATCACCTCCGGTAGTGCGACCAGCGCGGCCCGGTCATAGACCGCATCGACGGGACCGAGGATTTCCTGAGAGAGGTCAAAGAGATCGCCCACGAAGATATCAATCTTCTTTCCGCTGAAGAGCTGGTGTTTCCCGACCTCTGAAATGCGAGGTTCCATCCCCAGCTCCGCAAAGAGCTGTGTTACGGCCAGCTCACTGAGTTCCGCTCCGGCAACCGCATAGCCGCGAGACAGGAGCCAGCCCAGATCGAGCGACTTGCCGCAGAGCGGAACAAAGACGCGCCCGCCCGGTGGAACGTGCAGCGAAGGAAAGTGCGCGATCAGCAGCGGATTAACGGCTTGCTCGTGCCAGCCTGTCTGGTTCGTCTGCCAGCGGTTGTGCCAAAAACTTGCATCCATAACAAATTCCCCAGTGTATGGAATGTCAGGTTGTTGCCGGGACCATCCTAAAGGGCTCAGGTCAAGATCCGACTCCAACTTTCCTTTTACTCAGGTTCCCTGGATGCGTGGGTTGCGTCATCGGTATCGTGGGTCTTCTGCACGTAATCTCCAGGCGTCAGCACAGGGATGCCTCGAAAGGGATTAAGCGTCAGCAGGTCCCGGTCCCCGCTGACAATCAGCGCCGCATTGCCGTTGACCGCGATCTCTAAAATCCGGTTGTCTGATTCGTCCCGGCACTCATGTACCGCCGTCACGATCGGCACCATCTCGGCCACCCGTAGCACAAGCCGCACGAATTCTTCACGGTCCTCCACACTGAGATAGCGGTCGAATTTCTTGCGCGACAACACGTCCGCCAGTTCATACAGGCTGTCTTCGGACATCAAGATGAAGTCTTCGGTAATCGCCTTTCGCACCGCTTGTCCGGGCACGGAGTCGTTCAGCAGCATGCCGCTGATCAGGGTGTTGGTATCCAGCACCACCCGCCGTCTAGCCCTCATCAGCCAGAATCTCGTGGAGCTTTTGTTCCGTCAGCCCCTGCGCTTTGGCCTTTTTGCTCACTCGATCTGAAAACCGCAGAAGCTCTTGCCGGTTCATAGCGCACACCCGTTCATATTCCTGAGCCGAGAGCAGCACAGCCACATCCCGTTTTTGGCGGCGGATCATCACGGGCTCACGTTGCGCCGCATCCAGGATTGCCGCCAGCTTCTGCTTTGCATCGCTTGCTGAGACGTATCGCATGGTGTCACCTCGTACGTCCATTCTATCTATTTTAGACAAAATAGACAATATTCATATAATATACAAATCTATGGGTTGTGTGACCATACATCCTGGCAACGACCGATATTGATATTATTGTGGTCCCGGCTTCTGCCATGGCGGGACAACGAGTCAAAGACGCTCTGTTGATTCTTCCTGCTCAAGCGGCCAAGGAGATTGAGCCGGCCTGGTTCAAGAAGAATCAAGACTTGCCCCCAAGGCTATCGACCATCTGATCAAACACCTAGGATTTATTTTTAAGAAGTTCCGCGAGAAGTGAGCTAGAGCTTGAGCCTGTGGTTCCTGCATTCTGCTGAGCCTGTGACCCAAGACCTAGCAGTCCATCTAATGGCCGCCGAGGTTGGAAATCTCGTGACCCAAAATCGATAACGGAACAAGCTGTTGTAGGTTGCGGGGCTGGGGCGCAAGGTTCAGCAATCCTTTTGGTAGTTGGGGCGTCGGAGTTGGAACAGGAACCGCAAGCTCACAATAAAAATGCCAAGCGGCATATAGCTGGCTTGGGTTACTTTTTTGAACCCAGTTCCATTCCGATGGGAATTTTCTTAAAAAGGAGCCTCCCCACTCTGCCGGAGCTTGCTCTTTCACCGCGTTACCTACCCAGATTTCATTCGTACCAGCCTGCTCTTGAAGGCGGCAAGCAATATTAGGTGCAGACCCAATTGCGGTGAGAAAACTCCTATCTTGTCTGGCCGACCCTTTTGGAACCCCGACACGACTCACCACGATCTCACCGAAGTCAATGCCAATTCTGGCAGCAGCTGTTGGAAGTCCGATCTTCAATAAATGTGGATTAATAATCTCCCGCAGAACGCAGAAGCATGCCATCGCACTCTGCAGTGCGGATTTACACGTTTTCTTTCCGTCGCCAGAAGTGAAGATTGCCATCACACCGTCGCCAGTGTTCTTCTCGATGTACCCATCATGGTCATGGACGATTCGCATCACGGTAGGAATCACAACGTTGAGTGCGTAGGTTGCAACATCGACCGGCAACCTGCTCGATCCCCGCAAGTCGAAGAACATCACCGCGGCATCTAACTTTCGAGCTGAACCGATTGGTATGTTATCGATAGAAGGTACCACTCTTCCACTTACGACCTGGTCGAGCTTGGACTTAAGGTCTTGCGTCAAACCCTTGAACTGGAGAGCCAATTCGTTCCAATAACCACGATTCCAGAATCTCATATATCACCCTCCGGAAAGCCTTATGGCCAGAAGCGGCACTGCCGCCAGTAAGCACCACATGCTGCGATGAACGAGACGGTATTTGGTCGAGAGAACTCCGCATACCAAATAGTTTTGTGCGCCATACTGACGCTCAATCTCCATATCATCCACTTGGCAAAGATCAGTTAAGTAATCGTCGACGGTTGGGCGAGCTCGTATATCTTCCCAGAAGATAAGACTGCTGCCGATTTTCGGAGTTCTTGGATATAGGGCCCAAAGTGCGAAGATGCCGGATGTGGCCAGGAGAAGTAGAGACGCCCAGTGAAAGCGTTGTGGCCATAGCGTCACGGGAGTGTTGGACATGAGAGCCCCGCAAATTGCGAGATCAGCGGTAAGAAGGCCTGCAGCCTTCGCGTCGGCCACATTGACGAAGTGATTCAGGTTTCTTCATTACCAGATCTCGAGGCCGATCGGGGAACCTGTATCAATTTCGCGATGCAGATTCTTCAGCGTGATTCGTTTGACAAGGTCTTCGAGGCGATAGACTCGTCGCAGTTGAGGTTTCAGCACGACATTCCCATCCTGCACCTCGATCTCCAAATCGTCCTGGGCCTTGAGCCCTACTAACACCGCGACACTCTTTGGGACTCGGATCGCCAGGCTATTGCCCATTTCTGTGCTGTCGTTTTCATGCGCTGTCCTCCAATGTAGATACAACGTAGATACTATGCCGGTTGGTAGGCTGCGTCAAAAGCCCTATGAAGCCGACGTGTGTCGACTCTTACGGGCAAAAAGCTACAGAGGTAAACGTGCAGACAAGAGGACGATCAGGGCTTTGCCGAGTGTACCGCAGAGCCCCAAGCCGGCCAGACTCGATCTATGCTTGCTCGATTGCGGAACATCCTGATCGCCGAGGGTTCGATAGAACGCTGTCTGATGTGGTTCTTTGGGCTCGTCTATTTTGCCCAAGGACTCTCATGCGGTCTGCTCGCCCAGCCGTTCACCTATTATTTGAAGTCGCACGGTATGGCGGTGGATACCGTCACCACGGTCTTTGCCGTGGCCGCTCTCCCATGGATGATCAAACCGCTCTACGGGCTGCTCATCGATTTCATCCCGCTGTGGGGCTATCGCAGAAAAACGTACCTCATGATGACGGCGGGCCTGGCCGCGATCGGGTTTCTTGGGCTCATCCAATTTGCATCACCGCACGTCATGATATGGGCGTTGCTCGTCGCCACGCTGGGCATCGCGGCGACCGACGTGGTGGTGGATGCATTGATGGTCGAACAGGGCCTTCGCCTTGGGCGGGTGAAACAGTTTCAGGGCCAACAGTGGCTCTGGTTGAATATCGCGGCGGTCATGGCGGCCTTGCTCGGCGGCTGGCTCAGCCAGGTGCTCGATCCCACAGAGGCCGTCCACACGGCGGCGATGATCGTGATCGGTGCTCCGGCTGCCGTGATGCTCGCCTCCCTCTTGCTGGTGAAGGAAGACAAGGTGGCGCTCGAACCGGCACGCATGCGGAGAACCGCCAGGGAGATCGGCACCGCGTTGAAGTCGAAAGCGCTCTGGACCGTGGCCGGCTTTTTGGCCTTCTGGAATCTCATCCCGAATTTCAGCACCCCGCTGTATTACCATCTGACCGACCACTTACGATTCGATCAGTATTTCATCGGACAGTTGGTCTCGATCGGCTCCATCGGCGCGGTGCTCGGCGCCTTGATCTACCGCCGCTGTCTGGTCGAGCGTTTCTCCACTCAACACCTGGTGGCTCTCAGCATTGGGCTGAACACCATCTTAGCGCTGGGGTATGTGTGGCTGAACGGAAGCACCGCCGTCGTGTTGTATTTATTCGGGGGCGTCGTGAGCATGATCGCGCTCCTCACGTTTTTCAGCCTTGCGGCCTCGGTCTGTCCTCCGCAGGCCGCGGGGTTCACCTTCGCATCGCTCATGGCGGTCCACAGCGTCACCACCCATCTCTCCGCGATGATCGGCGGCCATCTGTACGAACGCATCTTCGACCACCAACTCACGCCGTTGATCATTCTCGCCGCCGCTGTCACGCTGGCCACGCTCTTGTGGATTCCATTCCTGCCCGCTGAGTCGAGTTCGCGCGACAGGTTCGAGGCTGTAAGAGAGTACGTGACTTCATAACCCGAGTCCTGTTATTTAAAATTTGAGATCCAACGTCTTCGTTGCTTCGCCCTTGATGGAATTATGCGCCTTGCCGGCCGGCGAGACAGTGGCTCCGCCGAAATGCCCAGTTTCTTTGAGACGCTGCGGTCACCTCGCGAGATGTGAGCTGCGCGATATATGAGCTTCCTATGCGGCGAGTTTGTCGAGGATGTCCTTGGAGAGACCCGTATCGGCCTTCAAGGTCTCACGCATGTGCTCAAGTGCCGAGCGGTTGGCATCAGGATCGATAGATACCGTGCAGTCTGCCGGTACTACTACCTCGAAGTTGCGCATGTAGGCATCGGCGGCAGTAAAGAGAACGCAGTTGTCGCCCGCGACACCGGTTAGGACGATTCGCTGGACTTTGAGGTAACGGAGCAACAGCTCCAACGGAGTCGCAAAAAAGCCGGAGTGCTTGGGTTTGAGCACGAAGTAATCATCTTCGTCCGGTCTCAAAACTTCCGCGATCCGTTTCCCTCGGCAGTTGCCTTCCAAACACCGATTCACGAGCCATCGGAAATCCGAACGCCACTTGCCGAAGTTGTCGTTTACGTACAAGACCGGCCATCCGGCTGCTTTGACTCGTTGTTTGAACATGGCGATGTTCTGTGCCGCCTGTTCAATGGCCGGGAAGAGTTTCTCGGCACTGTCGAACGTGAACTCGTTGATCATGTCGATGATGAGCAGGCAGGCCTGACTATGATGCGGTTGATGTGACATGGTTACATGGCTTGTGCTTGGAGGAACTGTGTGACCCGCCGCAGGTCTTCGACGAAGCGGCGATATTCTTCTTCACGTTGCACCGCTTCCGGATGTCGAAGAATGGCAGAGGGGTGGACGGTCACAAAGACGTGTGAAGCGACGGGCGTGTTCCAGGGTTGCCCACGCAGTTCATGTAAACGAACAGTCTTGCCGAATACTGATTGGGCTGCCGTCACACCGAGGCAGATCACGACGCTCGGCTTTACCGCTTGCACTTCAGCCTCCAGCCATGGGCGACAGGCGTTGATTTCCGAAGCCGAGGGTTTCTTGTGCTTGCGGCGCTTGCCCTGTGGTTCCCATTTGAAATGCTTGACGGCATTGGTGACGTAGACACTTGCTCGTGTCATTCCCGCTTCGGCTAACGCCTTGTCCAAGATTTTTCCGGCTGGTCCGACAAAGGGATGGCCGGCCTGGTCTTCTTGATCGCCCGGTTGCTCGCCGATCAACATGATCGTCGCATGGACTGATCCTTCTCCGAACACGGTTTGCGTGGCTCGTTGGTACAGGTCGCAGCCGGTACAAGATGAGGCGGCTTGTTGCAGAATTGGGATGGTTAGTGTGGCCGGAATGAAGGGGGTGGCGGATCTAGTAGAACGTCGCATGATGCACCATACCGCGGTTTTCGTACGAGGGGCAGCGGGTGATTTCCCTCGTTCCTCGATTCCAACAAGTGAAGGTCGTGCACGGTCAGCGTTGTGACGCCGAAGCTGTCCTCCACCAGTCCACGGACCACATAGGGCTGGTTCGGTGAAAGCAGGTGACAGCAGCGGCGATAGATCGCTGGGAACAAGGTGGCATCGTACAGGGCTGTGACATCTTCGAGCGTGATGAATTCCATGGCCTGGCCGTGCTTGGTCTCAGCTGCCTTCTCGGTGATCAGCAAGCCGACCATCGTAATGCGTTGTCCGACGAAGCGGTGCATCTGGGAGGCCGGTATCGGCCGCAGTCGCTCAATCTGTTTGCGATAGAGGGTCAGGGGATGGCGGCTGGCCAGAAAGCCGAACGCTTCGATTTCATGGGCCCGCTTCTGAGCGGCGGAATAGTCGTCAGGTATCGGCAAAGGCTGTGAGATGGAATCGCTCTCTGCATACAATCGCCACATCAGGGCCGGCCTGGTCAGCTCGCCGGCGATGGAGTCGCAGCAGCCGGCGCGAACCAAGGCTCTGGCCTGTGCGGGCTCCGGTTGCACACGTTGCAGAAAGTCCTGAAACGACCGGTACGGACCATTCTGTGTACGTTCTTTGACGATCCTCTTGCCGAGTTCTTCCGGGATCATCTTCACCTGCATCAAGCCCATCCTCAGCCGCTCGCCTTCACCTCGATAGGCCCAATCACTTTCGTTGATGTCGGGCAGGAGGATCGCCAGTCCCATGCGTCGAGCCTCTGAGACATATGCGAAGGTCGAATAAAAGCCGCCTTGGTTGCTGATCACCGCGGCAATGAATTCCGCCGGATAGTGGGTTCGGAGATAAGCGGACTTGAAGGAGACCTGTGCGTAGCTGGCCGAGTGAGGTTTGCAAAAACTATAGCCGGCGAAGCTCAAAATCATCCTCCAGATTTCATCAATCACGTCCGGTAACGCACCGTTCTTCGCGGCGCCGTTATAAAATTGAACACGATAATCCTCTAATTGCTTAGCCTTGTGTTTCTTGCTCAGTATCTTTCGGAGCTGGTCTGCATCGTCGATGTGAAATTCCGCCAACGCCATCGCCACCTTCGAGACGTCTTCCTGATACGTCATGATGCCGTGAGTTTCGTCCAAAACCCCCTTTAAACTGGGATGCCAAAATGTGCAGGAACCGTCTTGTGCCAGGCGAATAAATTTTTCGACAAAGGGATTAGTGGCGGGCCTGACTAAGGACGAGACCATAACGAGATACTCGAAGACATCGGCCTCCGCGCGGCGGTGTGGCGGCATGCCGGTCCACAGTTTTCTCAGCAAGAGACGTGTGGCGGGTGATTCGATGTAGAAGCAGCCGATCGTGTCACCGCGTCGGATCGCGTCTCGCGTGGCGGCATCGTTGAGCGGATCCCACGTCGCGTAGTCGATTGCTCGACCTGTATGTGCGGCGATGGCTTTCAACGCGTCTCGAATCACAGCCAGCGACCGGTTGCCCAAGATGTCGATCTTCACGAGTCCTGCGTCTTCCGTCTGATCCTTTTCCCACTGGATGACGGGCAAGCCTTTAGCCGTGTATTCCACCGGCACATAGCGCCGGATTTCATCCGGGACGATGACCACTCCACCGCAGTGCATGGAGAGGTGGCGGAAATGATTCTGCGCCTTCAGTGCTTGAGCCAAGATCTCGGGCCACGGTGCCTTTAACTTCAAAGTCTGGGAGAGCCGACCAAGCCACTGCTCGTTGGTCGGCGGAGTGGAAAAGTCGAGGAGATCTTTTTGACGTACCACCTGCGAAGACATCCTGCCGATCTCTTCAGCAGGCATACCGTAGACCTTCGCGACTTCACGGATGGCGGCCCGGAAACCGAGGCTGTTCTGATTCGCCACCATCGCGGCCTGGCGCTCGCCGTATTGCTTGAACACCCACGCCAAAATACTGTCACGCTCGTCCCAGGCAAAATCGATATCGATGTCCGGTGGATCTTTGCGGCCCGGATTGAGGAATCGTTCAAAGAAGAGCTTGTGTTTGATCGGGTCCACATGGGTGATGTTGAGGCAATAGGACACGATTGAGGCGGCGACAGACCCACGGCCACAGGTAGTCTGTTTTGATGCTGTAACAATCTCTTCGACGACGAGAAAATAGTGCGCGAAGCGCTTATGCCGGATGATCGCCAGCTCTTTTTCGATCCGGTCACGGATTTCTTGTGTGATGGAGCCATATCGATCCCGTGCACCCGCATAGGTTTTGTCCTTGAGTGCCAAAAACGCTTCTTCATCAGTCAGTCGGCGAAAGGCTGGGAAAATGGTGTCACCAAAGCGCCAATCGCTGTAACAGGTCTCGGCAATGAGCACGGTGTTTTCCAATGCTTCGGGGACATGAGGGAAGTGGGACGCCATGCCTGCAGGCGGCATCAACCATTGCTTAGGCGTGCAACAGGCTTCTTCGGGCAGTCGTGACAAAGTCGTGTTGAGCGCGATGGCACGTAACAGGCGGTGCGTGGCAAAGTCGTCCGCACGGGAAAAGTACACGCGATTGGTGGCGACCGGTGGGAGATCAAAACGACGACTGACGGAGAGGGCCTCGTGCATCGTTGGTCCAGGCGTCAACTCGACATAGAGATCTTGCCGCGAGTCTTGGGCCCAAGCCATGAGCGCTGCTTCGTCGTCCGTGAAGACGATGAGTCCGTCACGATTGCGTGAGACTGACGGGAGAAAGTTGAACGAAGGATTACAGTGACGTTCCGACAGAAGGCGACACAGGTTCGCATAGCCGTCCGGTGTTTTAGCCAGCAAGACCGCGCGATGATCAGCCGCCGTCAATTCAGCGCCGAGAATCGGGCGGAGGCCTTGCCGCTTGGCTTGTTCGACGAAGCGGATGGCTCCGTACAAGCCATTCGTATCGGTCAAGGCCATGGCTGAGGACCCATGCCGCTGTACGGACGTGCAGAGTTCTTCCAGCGGCGACACGCCGCGCATCGGTGAAAAATCCGAATGGACATGGAGATGGACGAACCGCGCAGCTGTCATCGTACCGTTCTTCCCCAGAAGAGGACCTGTTCGCCGAATTTTGCTCGAATCTGATCCATTGCCAGCGCGAGGCGGTGAGCGCGGGGAACGAGGGATTCCGATTCGAAAAGCGACAGTTGCCGGGCGGGCTGTTCCAGCCGACTGACTTGCAGCGTCATCCGTGTGAGCCGCACCCGCCGACGAAAGCAGCGGTAGAACAACCCTGTCAGTGGTGGCTGGAGATCGATTTCCCAGCAGGTGCCATGAGGTAGCAGGCGTTGTGCTGTCTGCTCGACGTGATCGCTATGTTGAATTGTCAGCGAGACATGTCGACACATCCGTTGCTGTGTCCGTAGCGTGGCACACAGCTGCTCTAAGAGTCGGTAGAGCCGTCCTAGCAAGAGCCGATCGTCCATTTCACCCGGATCGAGGTGAACGGATCGTTCGATCACTGGTTGCGCGATGGGTGACCGGACCGGCGAGGGATCAATTCCCATGGCCCAATCGTGCAGCAAACCGGCCGCAGGGCCGATGGCGGCGTACAGGTGCGCCAATGAGACGGAGGCAATCGCGCCGAATGTATGGAGATTTAAATCCTCCAATCGTTGCCAGACTCGCGAGACGTGGGTTCGGGGAAAGCCTGGAAGCATGATCGTCGGTAAGGGAGCGAGAAACGGCTGTTCGGACCCCGGATGGATCGACAACACTTGCGGCGGCTTGATCAGCGTGGATGCCGCCACCTGTGAGACGAGTTTGTTCTCCGCCAATCCGATCACACTCGGCCATCCCTGCCGATGTGCCAGCTCTCGACTGATCCGAGTTGCCGTATCGATAGGAGGGCCGAAGAGTCTGGTGGTGCCGGTAAGGTCCAGGAAGAGCGAGCCGGGTCTGATCGATTCCCACGTCGGTGCAAAAGAGGAGATACGGCGTTGTAGCTCACGATGGGCGGCTTGTGTGAGGGCTGAATCCGGAGGGAGCATGCGCAGGCCTGGGCAGATCAGTCGTGCGAGATCGACCGGCATCCCCGGCTGCAGGCCCTCGTGAAACGCTTCCGGAGAAATCTCTCGGAGCCGTGCGCGCGGTGTATGCGTCGGTGCCACGACCACCGGCCTGTTCCGCAGCGCACTATCCGAGGAACGGGCCAGCGCGATTCGAAAAGCGGGGATCTGAAGACAAACAATATGACGATCCATCGCGATTAATTGGTAACCAATGGTTACATTCAGAATGTTTTCTGTCAATGCAGGAAAAGGCCTTATGCAACGTCCACCACGACTCCATGAAAGTCCTCCCACTCGATGGTTGCTCGCCGTGATTCATTGACAGTGTAAGAAACCCTGTGCTAGGGTCCGCTGTCTTTGCGCCCGAGAGGCGCCCTACACCTCGCTCCCGACCGGTTCGGGGGCCTTTGTCCAGGAGGATCGCTGCATGGAGCTCTACGAGTCTCTGTTTATCATTCGTCCGTCCGTCTCCGATGAGGAGACCAAGGCGCTCATCGACAAGATGAAAAGTGTCGCCGACAAGACCGGCGCGCAGTTCATCAAGGCTGAAAATTTAGGGAAGAAAAAGCTTGCTTACGAAGTGCGTCGCGAGCGGAAGGGCACCTATGCCTATTTCTATTTCAAGGCGCCCAACAACACGGTCGGTGAGCTGGAACGAGCCTACCGATTGGAAGACAATATCATCAAGTTTCTGACGGTCCATCACGAGAAACCCTTGGTGGAGCGGCGCCCGGTGGAAGCCTCGGCACAGGAGTCAGACGGTGGCCGGATTTAACAAGGTCATCCTCATGGGGAATCTCACCCGGAACCCCGAACTCCGGTATACGCCGAGCGGGACCCCGGTGGCGAGTTTCGGTTTGGCGGTGAGCCGCCGGTTTAAGCAGGGCGATGACTTGAAGGAAGAAGTGTGCTTTGTCGACATCGTGGTGTTCGGCAAGCAGGCGGAGCATTGCGGGCAGTACCTCAGCAAGGGAAACGGCGCGATCGTCGAGGGCCGGCTACAGCAACGGCGATGGGAAACGGAAGACGGTCAAAAGCGTAGTAAACATGAAGTGGTCGCGCAGACTGTGACGTTCATGCCCAAGCGTCAAGACGGAGGAACGGGTGCGGAACCTCCGATGCACGATGAACCCGGTTATGAATTCGGCGAAGAAAGTTAATGGTACGAGGATGAGGAGGCAGTCATGGACCGAAGCGACAACGAACGTGGCGGGGGACGATTATTCCAGCGAAGGCGTCCCTGCAGATTCTGCCTGGAAAAGGCCCCGATCGACTTCAAAGACGTCGGGCTTCTTCGGAATTTTTTGACGGAACGAGGCAGGATCGTTCCGCGCCGTATTTCCGGGAATTGCATGCGTCACCAGCGTGAACTGACGGTGGCGGTCAAGCGGGCTCGGCATATCGCCATCATCAGCTTTGCCGAGGAGCGATAACGAACGTGATCGGCGACTTTGATGCATGGCAGTGGGGCAGCAGCACGCTGTCGAGGATGACCATGGATGTATTGACACCGAAAATCGCGGACATCACGACGGAGGGCCTGTCGGTATCGGGAGACCTCACGGGAGAAGAGTTGGGACTGACGGATACGGATGTGTCCATTCGCGGAACCGTCGCGGTCGGGTTGGACCTTCGAGCGATTGAACGGACCATCTATGTGACCGGAGTCGTGGAAGGAACGGCGATCCGGCAATGCGTGCGGTGCCTCAAGAATTTTGACGACCCTCTGGCGTTTTCGCTGCGTGTGGTCTATGAACGGGAAACGAAAGCGACCGCGGTCGCGAAACGAGACGATGTGCGGAAGAAGAAACCCACGACGCCCCAAGAGGGAGAGGAAGAACAGAACGACGACCTGTACTACTTTACGGGTGATCATCTCGAGCTGGCGCCGATGTTGCGTGAACAATTGATTCTCGCATCCCCCATGCACCCGCTGTGCTCCGAGGAATGTCTCGGCCTCTGTGCCCGCTGCGGCAAAGATTTGAATGAAGGTCCCTGTCGTTGCGGCGAAGAACCGATGGGAGGCCCGTTTCAGGTGTTGCGGACCATGAAAGAAAAGCTGAGGGATCGGTAAGCGCTGACCGGTGGTCCGAATCGAACAGAAGAAGGAGTCATCATGCCCAATCCCAAACATAAACATTCACGGGCGAGACGCGACAAGCGTCGTACCCAAAAACTGCGGATGACCCCGCCGGGGATGGCGGTGTGTCCGCAGTGCCACGAATTGAAGTTGCCGCATTACACTTGTTTGAACTGTGGGACTTACAAGGGCAAGGCGGTCATTCAAGTCGAAGAGGCGTGAGCAGATTGTCCGCATCGGTCCGTTGCGTGAGTGTTCCAGCCCGTCTGACGTGAGCCCGGGGGGCGACGCGTGTTCAGCCAGTCTTTCCGGCACCATCCGTGAGTACACCATCTCGCATGAAGATCGCGCTCGACGCGGTGGGGGGCGACCATGGCCCCGCGCCCTGTGTCGAGGGCGCTTTGCAAGCGGTGAAGACATTCGATGTCGAGGTCATTCTCGTCGGCGACGAGACCGTTCTGAAACAGGAGTGTGCGCGTCAGTCCGGTCACGATTCCCGCCTCACCATTCGGCATGCGTCCCAGGTCGTCGAAATGCACGAGTCGCCGGCCGCCGTCGCCCGGAAAAAGCGGGACTCGTCGATTTGGGTTGCGACCGAGTTGGTGAAAAACGGCCAGGCCGACGCGGTCGTGAGCCCCGGTAACACCGGGGCGAGCATGGTGGCGTCGTTCTTCGTGTTGGGACTGATAAAAGGAGTGGAGAGGCCCGCCATTGCCACCAGTCTCCCGACGTTGAGCGGGGAAGCGATCATGCTCGATGTGGGGGCCAACGTCGATTGCACCGCCAAACATCTCGAGCAGTTCGCCGTGATGGGCCATGAGTACGGGAAGCATTTGCTCGGCAAACCGAACCCCCGTATCGGCCTTCTGAGCATCGGCGAAGAAGACAGCAAGGGCAATGAAGTCACGAAAGAGGCCTTCAAGCTCCTCAAAGGCAGTTCGATGAACTTTGTCGGGAATGTCGAGGGGCGCGATGTGTACAGCGGCATTGCCGATATCGTGGTCTGCGATGGATTTATCGGCAACGTCGCATTGAAGATTTCCGAAGGTGTGGCCGAAATGATCAAGCGACTGCTGTTGAAGGAAATCTCGGGTCACTTCCTCGGCCGCCTCGCGTACCCCTTGATCGCGGGGCCTCTCATGAATTTGAAGCGAAAAATCGACTATGCGGAATTCGGCGGGGCCCCGCTGCTGGGGGTCAATGGGATCACGATGATCTGTCATGGCCGGTCGTCGGCCAAGGCCATCAAAAACGCGATCCGGCGGGCAAAAGGCATGGCGGAGGGCGGCGTGCGAGAGCTGATTCAGCGAGATATTGAAGAAAGTCGTTCCCGTCCACCGGTGGACATAGAGACATGAAGGCTTGTATCGCCGGAACCGGCTCCTATGCACCGGCCAGGGTCCTGACGAATGCGGATCTCGAGCGGATGGTCGCCACGTCCGACGAATGGATTCGAGAACGGACGGGCATCCGTGAGCGGCGCATCGCGGCCGCCGGAGAAGCTTGTTCGGATTTGGCGGTTCAGGCCGGGAGGCGGGCGTTGACGGCGGCGGGCCTGGCGGCCGCCGAGCTCGACATGATTTTGGTCGCCACCTGTACGGGAGATTATCCTCTCCCCGCGACAGCCTGTCTCGTCCAGCATCAACTCGGCGCGACCAGAGCCGCGGCGTGCGACCTTTCGGCCGCCTGCTGTGGATTCGTCTACGCGCTTTCGGTGGCGGATGCCTATGTGAAAAGCGGGATGCGCCATGTCCTGGTGATCGGATCAGAGGTGATGTCCGCCATTACCGATTGGACCGACCGGAACACCTGCGTGTTGTTCGGGGACGGGGCGGGGGCGGTGGTCGTCAGTGCCAGCGATGGAGCGCGAGGGATTCTCTCGACGCATCTTCGCTCCGACGGAACGCTGTGTGAACTGATCATGGTGCCGGGGGGAGGCTCACGAACTCCGCCGTCCGAAAAAATGCTTACCGAGCGTCAGCAGTACATCAAGATGAAAGGAAACGAGACTTTTAAAGTTGCGGTTCGCACTCTGGAGGAGATTGCCCGTACGACCCTGTCAGCCAACAATTTGAGGGTAGAGGATGTGGATCTCTATGTGCCGCACCAAGCCAACGTGCGAATTTTGAGGGCGGTCATCGAGCGGCTGGGTCTTCCGATTGAAAAGGTGCTCCTGAACCTCGATCGTTACGGGAATACGTCGGCCGCATCCATTCCCATTGCGTTGGACGAAGCGGTTCGCGAGGGTCGTATCAAAAGGGGCTCGTTGGTGATGCTCGGGGCATTTGGGGCAGGATTAACCTGGGCGTCTGCGGTCATCCGATGGTAAGAATGACCACGTTGGACTTGCAACACTATGCAGAGATGACCCACCATCTTTTCCTCATCGTGGGAAGGAGGCGGCTTGTGACAACTTTTCTCGTTGACTTTGCACGGTATTTCGAAGATATCTAACGCCCCATGACGCGAGGAATCGGGCTGGTTTTTCCAGGACAGGGTTCGCAGTTGGTCGGGATGGGGAAGTCGCTCTATGACGCACATCCCCCATTGAAAGCCCTCTATGATGAGGCATCCGCGGTCTTGGGGTATGATATCGCCGAGTTGTGCTTCACGGGACCGGCTGATCGACTCAATCGCACGGAGTTCACCCAGCCGGCCTTACTCGTGAGCAGTGTGGCTGCCTTCAAACTGTTCGAGCCGATCGGGATCAAGCCGGTGGCGGTGGCGGGCCATAGTTTGGGTGAGTATTCGGCGCTGGTTGCGGCGGGCGGTCTGTCCTTTCGTGATGCCGTAGAGCTGGTGCAAAAGCGGGGACGCTACATGTCCGAGGCCGTGGTCACGGGAACCGGTCTTGTGGCGGCGTTATTGGGTCTCACCGCCGAGGCGGTCAAAGATGTGTGTCACAAGGCGTCGTCCGTCGGAGTCGTCGCAGCCGCAAACTTCAACTCGCCCGGGCAGATTGTTATTGCCGGCGACAAGGCGGCGGTGGAACGGGCGATTGAATTGGCCAAAGCACAAGGCTGTAAAAAGGCGATCCCTTTGCCGGTCAGTGTCCCGGTCCATACCCCGTTGATGCAGCCGGCGGCCGATCGATTGGCCAAGGATTTAGCCGCGGTTCGGTGGTCGGACCTCAGTGCCCCGCTGGTGAATAACGCCGAGGCGAAGGCGATCAGCCGGGCAGCGGAGATTCAAGCGTCGTTGGTTCGTCAGCTGCCTTCTTCGGTATTGTGGGAAGATACCGTGCGGACAATGGGAAGGATGGGAGTGACGACGTTCGTAGAAATCGGCCCTGGTACTGTCTTGACTGGCTTGATCAAGCGGATCCTTCCGGATGCAAGACTGTTGAACGTGAACGATCCGAAGTCGCTGGACACGACGCTCAAAGCCATCAGCTAAGGTGTGACGGTCACAGAAGAAAACCAGATGACGAATTCCCTGTCTGCCTGTTAACGTATCTTCCGAAAGGTTTGACATGTCACTACAAGGAAAAACAGCCATCGTCACCGGCGCCGCGCAAGGCATCGGTCGGGCCATTGCGGAATGTCTCGCGCAAGCCGGGGCGGACATTGCCGTGGCCGATCTCGATCCCGGTCGTTCCGTGGAGACGGTCGCTTCCGTCGAGAAGCTCGGGCGAAAGGCGCTGAACATCAAGGTCAACGTGGCCGACGCCAATGAAACCAAGGCGATGGTCGAGCAAGTTTTGAAGGCGTGGGGGAAAGTGGATATCCTGGTCAACAATGCCGGGATCACGCGCGACGGCTTGTTGTTGCGGATGAAAGAAGAGGATTGGAATCTGGTGCTTCAGATCAACCTGAACGGGACGTTCAACTGCACGAAGGCGGTCTTGCAGGCGATGACCAAGCAGCGGTATGGTCGCATCGTCAACATCGCCTCGATCGTGGGGGTGATCGGGAACGCGGGTCAAGCCAATTATTCGGCCTCGAAGGCGGCGGTCATCGGGTTTACAAAAACCGTCGGGCGGGAATATGCCAGCCGCAACGTCACGGTGAATGCGGTGGCGCCCGGGTTCATCGACACCGCCATGACTCATGGACTACCGGCTGATGTGAAAGATACGTTATTGAAACAAATCCCGTTGGGACGGCTTGGTACGCCGGCGGATATTGCGGCGGCCGTGCGGTTTTTGGTGTCAGAGGAAGCGGCCTACATCACCGGCCATGTCTTACACGTGAACGGCGGGATGTTGATGGTATAAGTTCGTCGAGTGGTTTGGTTGTACGGCCGTCACAGATCCCCATGCGGCGGTGCAGCGGGAGTCATACCGGGGAAGGAGGTAGTCATAGCGATGGCAACTGTTGAAGAACGAGTGAAGAAGATTATTGCTGAGCAGCTCGGTGTGGAAGAAGATGAGGTGACGCCGGAGGCCTCCTTCGTTGAAGACCTTGGGGCTGATTCGCTCGATACCGTCGAGCTGGTCATGGCGCTGGAGGAAGAATTTTCGATCGAAATCCCCGATGAGGATGCGGAGAAGATTCTGACCGTCGGGAAGGCATTGGACTACATCAAGGAAAAATCCTAAGCATGCCGTCAGGAATTTCCGATCAAACAACACGGCGTGTTGTGGTCACCGGTCTTGGGCTCGTGACTCCGCTCGGGACTGGTGTGGAGAAAACCTGGAAAGCGATCTGCGCCGGTGAATCCGGGATCGGCCGGATCACGCGATTCGACCCCACGGGGTATGATGCTCAAATCGCGGGCGAGGTGAAGGATTTCGATCCCGCCCAGTTCATCGAAAAAAAAGAGATCAAGAAGATGGACACGTTCATCCACTACGCTGTGGGCGCCGCCCTCTTGGCGGTGGATGACGCAGGATTGAAAGTGATGCCGGAGGAAGCGACGAAGGTCGGCGTGTACATCGGTTCGGGGATCGGCGGACTCGGCTCGATCGAACACTACCATGATGTGCTCAAAGGCAAGGGGCCCGGCCGAGTCTCACCGTTTTTCATTCCCATGACCATCATCAATTTGGCATCCGGGCAAGTGGCGATTCGCATCGGAGCCAAGGGGCCCAATTCGTGTGCGGTGACGGCTTGCGCCACGGGCAATCACTGCATTGGAGATGCCTATCGTCTGATTCAGCGAGGCGATGCCGATGTGATGGTGGCTGGTGGTGCTGAAGCGGCGATCACGCCGTTGGGCGTGGCGGGATTCGCGGCGGCCAAAGCGTTATCGTTCCGAAACGACGAACCGACGAAGGCGAGCCGTCCGTTCGACAAGGACCGAAACGGATTTGTGCTGGGTGAAGGCGCGGGGGTCGTCGTGATTGAAGAACTGGAACATGCCCGTCGGCGAGGCGCCAGAATGTACGGCGAAATCATCGGGTATGGGATGAACAGCGATGCATACCACATCACGGCGCCGCCGGAAGAGGGGGAGGGAGCCGTCCGTTGCATGGAACTCGCCCTGAACGATGCGGGAATCACCCGAGATCAGATCGGGTATATCAATGCGCACGGGACGTCGACCATGGCCGATGCCATTGAGACTCGAGCAATCAAACAGGTGTTCGGAGAACAGGCGTATCGAATTCCCGTCAGCTCAACGAAATCCATGACGGGGCATCTTCTCGGCGCCGCAGGTGGGATCGAAGCCGTCTTCAGTCTTCTGGCACTGTTTCACGGTATGCTCCCTCCCACGATCAATCTGGATCATCCGGATTCGACTTGTGATCTGGACTATGTTCCCCATCGGGCCCGGCCCGCCGCCATTACAACGGCGTTGTCGAACTCCTTTGGATTCGGTGGAGTGAACGCCTGTTTGATCTTCAAGAAACTGGACGCATAATACGCGTGTCACGATGACGACGGCTTCTTCAGCCGACTCTTCTCCCGCCGATTCTTTTTCTATAGCGAATTATCGATTTTCGAACCCTCGCCTTTTGGCCGAGGCGTTGACACACAAATCATATGTGAATGAACGCCGGGACTCCGGTCGAAGACATAATGAGCGGCTAGAATTTTTGGGGGATGCCGTGTTGTCGCTCATTATGAGCGATCATCTTGCGAGGCGATATCCGGAGTTGAGCGAAGGGGCGCTCTCAAAACTCAAGGCCAAGCTCGTGAGCGAAACGCCCTTGGCGAATGCCGCCAGGCGCTTGGATCTCGGCGACAGACTGAAACTTGGTCGAGGCGAAGATCTCTCGAATGGTCGGGATAAAGCCTCGCTGCTCGCGGATACCTTGGAAGCCATCATTGCGGCCATTTATCTTGACGGAGGTTTGGAGGCGAGCCGCACCTTCACGATTGCGGCGTTGGCCGATGAACTGCGGCACATCGACGACTCTCACCAAAGACCCGGGGGAGACGATTACAAAACGTGCTTCCAAGAATGGTGTCAAAAACGGTATGAACTGTTGCCTCGGTATGTGATTGTGCGGGAAACTGGCCCCGATCATCAAAAGTTCTTTGAAGTGGAAGTTCGGGTGAATGACCGAGTGATGGGGATTGGCCGAGGACGTAGCAAAAAGGAAGCCGAACAGGAGGCGGCGCAACAAGCGCTGGAGCAGGCTGAGCAATGAGTCGAGTCCGTGCTAAGATGAATGGACAGTTGTCTTGAAACGATAGAGGAGGTCGGTGATGCTCAAGCAAGCCGGATGGCGTTTGCTTATGGGGATGGTGGCTGTGATGGTTGTGTCGACTGCCGGAATGGAGTCGGTGGCAGCGGCTGAAAAGGCGCCGAGTGCAAAGAACGACACACCAAAAGGGCCGCGAGCGGTCATCAAAACGAAATTCGGCGATATCGAAATCAAATTCTATCCGGATGTCGCGCCGAAACATGTTGAAAATTTCATCAAACTAGCAAAGTCTGGATTTTACAATGGGACGATTTTTCACCGTGTCATTCCCGGTTTCATGATTCAAGGGGGAGACCCCAATACGAAGGACACGCTCAAGAAAGATATCTATGGCCAAGGCGGGCCAGGGCATACCGTCAAGGCGGAGTTCAGTGATACTCCGCACAAACGCGGGATTGTCTCCATGGCGAGAGCAGCCGACCCGGATTCAGCCGGCTCTCAGTTCTTCATCGTCGTCGAGGACTCGCGATTCTTGGATCACAAATATTCGGTCTTCGGAGAAGTCACGAAGGGAATCGGCGTCGCCGACAAGATCGTCAACCTGCCGCGCGATGAACGGGATAATCCTAAAGAGCGTGTGGAGATGACGGTCACGATTGTGGAGTAGGTGGACATCCTCGAAATGTCCGGTCAGTTGTTGACCAGAGCTCTTTGAAACGCGGGCCGTTTCCAACAATGCTAATGGTGATGGTGCTCGCAGCCTGGACCATGGACATGCTGCTCGGATGCCGGCGGCGGCATGAGGGGTTGCCCTGGTAGAACAATGTGTCCCGGTTCATGACTCTTCTTGAGATGTGCCGCAATCTCAGGATGGTGCGTTTTTACATACCCGATCAGGCCCCCGAGAAACCGGCTGGACTGAAAGTCCTTCCCCGAAAAAGTGGACACGAACCGGTCGATCCGATCCAGGATTGCCGGCGCCTCCGATGAATCTGCGATCTGCTCCGGGTTCTGTTTCTTGAAGGTTTCATACTCCTTCCTGAGGTGCTCGGCGAACACCGGCATGGGAGCTGCGGGAACATGCAGGGGACTGAGCGTGCGACGAAGGGCCTGGAGGGCCGCGATCACCTCGGCGTCCTGTCCGTCTCGGCGTCCATCAAAATAGCTGAAGGTGACGACTTCGATCAGGTTGAACAACGCGACCGCTTTCTGTCCTCCCGATTCATCTAATGCCCGATAGAAGTCTCGTCGAACAGGCATGAACTGCTCACTGAGCCGTTTCTGTTGGTAATCACTACCCGTATCGAGATAGATACAATCGCTGGGGCAGGAAATCCTGGTCATGCGATGTTCTCCACAGCAGGAGCTGCAGATCGATCCTTCGAGCGCAGGGCACGGGCGTTTGCCCTTTCGATGGTGACAATAAGAGCACGCGCTCACTTCTTGGTGCCCTCCGGCTCAGACTTGGGGGGCGGGGGAATGAATCCGTAGTCGGCCAAAGTTCGTTTCTCGCTCTTCGGCTTGCCGGTGGAAGGGGTCTCAAGCCCATTCATTTCCGCGGCATGATCATAGTGGTAGGGTACCAAAATCAGGTTGTTCACACGGTCGATGCCGATATCAGCCGGAGCGGGGAGATACTCGGCGATGACTTGGAATCGATGATCCCGCGTCATGCGCCAAATCTTGCCCTTGGTGAGGTCCGATACATACATATTGCCCCATTGATCAAAATCCACTCCGCTCAGATTTTGGAAGCGACCGGTAAAAAACCCGTTCGATTCCAGCTCGGTGAGTTGACCGCCGGGAGTTATTTCCAGAATCTTTCCTTTCTGCCAGCTCACGATGATGACGTGATTCGTTCTGGGATGAACCGCGATTCCGGATGGTCCTGCGAGCCGTTCATCGTGGATCAACAGGTCGACTCGATGATTGGCCGACGGATCGATCCGGTAAATTGAGTTTGCCGCCTGGTCGGAAACGTACAAGATGCCGCTTGGCGAGGCTGCGACGTCGGTCAGTGACACTGGTGTATTGGATGATATGGGGAACGAGACAGCGGCGATGAGTTTGCCGGTCGTCTTGTCGAAGCCTTTCAATTGATCGAGATCGGCGATGTAAAGAATAGGCCCCATCAATGCCATCCCTTTCGGGGCATGCAGCAACACGTCCGCTACGCCACCTTGGATGAACTTGAGGGCGGTGACCTTTCCTTCGGCATTCAACTTCGTGATGAAGCCGTTGTTGTCCCTCGCGTCCGGTTCGCCGTTGATGTTGGAGATGAAATATTCTTTTCCGGAGGAGTCGCCGACGAAGCTGTTCGGTGATTCCAAACCGGTGATTTGTGCAGCGTTGGACGGCGCGGTTGACCCGAACACGAGCACCACGAGCAACGATAATCCGCAATAAACATTCAAGAACAAGGGTGAGTACCTAATTTGAGGTGAGTGGGCATCGTATCCAAGGGGTGAAGAAGCTGTCAAGAAAGGATGGACAAGAAGTAAACGCATGACGTGGTGCAATTCGTTCCTCGCCATTCGAATATGATCTCTAAAGTTCCAGGAGCGTTGACTTACCTAAAATTCCCCTGCTAAGTTGCGACAATTTTACTGGTCGTTGAGGGGAGGGAGATCGTGGCCGCACAACTCATTGACGGAAAAGCGCTTGCGCAACAAGTTCGTGACCGATTGGCAAAGGAATCAGCGGACCTCTTCGCGAAGAAATCGATTCAACCCGGTCTGGCGACCATTTTAGTGGGTGACGATCCCGCGTCGCATGTCTACGTACGAAACAAGCAAAAGGCCTGCGAACTGGCAGGGATCTATGTCGACGACCACAAACTTTCGGCGGGCACCACACAGGCCGAGTTATTGGCGTTGATTGATAAAAAGAATGCCGACCCCAAAATCCATGGCATTCTGGTTCAGCTTCCGCTGCCGAAACACATCGACAGCAAGGTCATTTTGGAAGCTGTTTCACCGCTCAAAGACGCGGACGGATTTCATCCCTACAATTTCGGCCGTCTGGTGGAAGGTCATCCCGTATTCGAAGCCTGTACCCCTAAGGGCGTCATTAAGATGATTGAATCCGCCGGCGTGACCATTGAAGGCAAACGGGCGGTGGTACTGGGACGGAGCAATATCGTCGGAAAACCATTGGCGCTCATGCTTCTTCAGCGCAACGCGACGGTCACGATCTGCCATTCCAAGACCAGAGATCTGCCCGCAGTGTGCCGGGAGGCGGAACTCCTGCTCGTGGCGATCGGAAAGGCGAAGTTCGTGACGGCGGACATGGTGCGCGAAGGGGCGGTGGTCATTGATGTGGGGACCAACAAGACTCCTGAAGGCAAGCTGTGCGGCGATGTCGATTTTGACTCGGTCAGCCAAAAGGCCGGTTGGATCAGTCCTGTCCCCGGCGGGGTCGGTCCGATGACTATCGCGATGCTGCTGGAAAATACCGTGGAGTCCGCCAAGCGGACGGCGGGAGTGCGATAAGGAAACCTCCATGAGTCGAGAGCCTCAGCGCCTCATCGATGTTCTCAACCGAGGGACGTTTGCAGTCACGGTCGAGTACAACCCTCCCAAAGGGACGAACATCTCGTCCGTTCTCGAGAATGCCAAGCAGCTTGTCGGACGTGTCCATGGCGTGAATGTGACCGACAATACGGCCGCGGTGGTCCGTGCCGGTTCCCTTCCGGTCTGTCGTCTGCTCTATGAATTGGGGCACGATCCCGTCATGCAGTTGACCTGTCGTGATCGCAATCGGATCGCCATGCAGTCCGACCTGATGGGCGCGCATATGCTGGGGATTCGGAATATCTTGTGCCTTACCGGCGATTACCCGACGGTCGGCGACCATAAGGATGCCAAACCGGTTTACGACCTCGATTCCGTCCAGGTGATGCAGCTCGTGCAGGGGTTGAATAACGGCAAAGACATGGCGGGCAACAAACTGGACGGTCCCACGGCGTTCACGATCGGTGCGGCCGTCACACCGGAGGCCGACCTGGTCGGGCCGGTGCTGGCGAAGTTCGAAGTAAAAGTGAAAGCCGGGGCCCAATTCTTTCAGACTCAGGCGGTTTATGATCCCGATGTCTTCGCCGGTTTCATGAAACAGGCGCGGCCGTTCAACGTGAAGGTCTTGGCGGGTATCCTGTTGCTGCGCAATGCGAAGATGGCGGAATTCATGAACGCCAACATCCCCGGCATGTCGGTACCGAAAGACATGATCGACGAGCTCAAGGCGGCCGGCGAGAAGGCCGAAGACGTCGGAGTCGACATCGCCATCCGGACGATCCGGGCGGTTCGGCCGCACTGCGACGGCGTGCATATCATGGCCATCAAAGCCACGCATCGGTTGACCGAGATCATCACCAAGGCGGAATTGGACTGATGACGATTCTCGATTTTCAGCAGTCCAAACGAGAGAGGAAGAAACTCGCCGTCGTGACGGCCTATGACGCGCTGTTCGCACGTATTGTCGAGCAAGCCGGGATTCGGATCATACTGGTTGGGGATTCGCTTGGGATGGTCGTCCAGGGAAAACCCAATACGCTGACGGTGACGATGGACGACATGTTGTATCACACCAAGCTGGTCGCCGGCGTGGTGCAGCGAGCACTGGTCATTGCAGATATGCCGTTCCTGTCCTATCAGGCGAGCACGGAGGAGGCCTTGCGTAATGCGGGCCGGTTGATGCAAGCAGGTGCCGCAGCCGTGAAGCTGGAAGGCGGCGGCGTGATGGCAGATCGCATCAAAGCCATGACTAGCGTGGGAATTCCCGTCATGGGTCACCTCGGTATGACACCGCAATCGGTCTATGCGTTGGGCGGATACAGGGTTCAGGGCAAGGCCGACGATCAAGCCGCCAAGCTGCTTCAAGATGCAAAGGCTATCGAAGCCGCCGGAGCTTTTGCTCTTGTGTTGGAAGCGATACCCGCTGATTTGGCCAGAAAGATCACACAGACACTTTCTATTTCCACCATTGGGATTGGAGCGGGTCCTCATTGCGATGGTCAAGTGCTTGTACTTTATGATCTCCTTGGACTCTTTGATGCGTTCATCCCGAAATTCGTGAAGACCTACGCACACCTCAAAGCCGACACCCTCCAAGCCCTGAGTCGTTACAAAGAGGAAGTCGAACAGGGGAAGTTCCCTTCGGATTCAGAAAGCTACCATTGAGCGTACTCCTCCCCGCTAGCGATTCCCCTCTAACCAAGCGGAGTTATCCGTCCGTGAAGGGGGGTAGGAGCAAGGCCCCGCGAAAAGGACATACCCTGCTCATTGCAATGGAGGCCCCCGCACCTGTACAAGCGTGGGAACCTAACTGTCCTGCTTGATGGCGGATTGTGTAGGCTCCATCGAAAGCGGGGGAGACAGGGTTCCACCTGCCTGGTAGAGTCTCGGGAACTTTCTCCTGGGCAATGATCCGATGGATTGGATTGAGTGGCTGTTGAGCAAAGAATTTCGTGAATTCGTGCTGGCGCATGATCTATTCATTCCGCTGCTATTCACGGCGAGAGTGGTGGGGATGACGGCGCTGGAGTGGATGTTCCCGGCCAGGAACGTGCCGTATCGAACTCTCCTCGCCATGGATATCGTAGGATCCGCGCTGGTCGGTTATCTGATGCTCCCTGCCGCGCGATATCTAAGGAACGTCTGATTAATTCATGTTTACACGAA
>FRDC01002494.1_pt1 | contig 125267 bp, 166 predicted proteins | sample 1106171 | NCBI WGS metagenome assembly FRDC01 (sample SAMEA3930566, study PRJEB13176) | freshwater metagenome | biome: Drinking water system; feature: drinking water; material: water | place: Singapore | collected 2014-12-20 | reverse complement strand
TCTCACTTGAAGAGGATTGCAATGGCGGCCCCGGCACACGCCAGGGCGAGGCCGACGAGGCTGCCGACAGACGGCATTGCCTTGAAGTAAATGAACATGGCGAGGGTGCTGCCGGCAACCGAGCAAGCCAGGCCAACGATGAGCATGGACCACGCCTTCATTTCAGCCATTTCCCCGGCCCGCCAAGCCTGGAGCCAGATCCACTGGCATAGGCCGTAGGGGACGCTTGTGAGGACGACACTCCACCAGAGGTCATCCCGCCAGTTCTTCGAGTATTTCAGCACGAGATAGGAGATGCCGTAGCTGATCAGATTATAGGCGAGCCAACATCCCACCATAAACGACAGTGTTTTGAGTTTCATGATAGTAATATCGTCATTTGTGTTTTTTGAGTTCACCGATTCCGATGAGGTACTCTTGAAGGGCCAACCGCCAGTGTCGCAGTTTGGGGCCTTTGATGTTCAAGAGGACCGTGTTTTCTGGGCGCTTGGCGTATGTGCGAACCCTGTTGCTATCACTTGGGACGGGGTTGATCGGGACATGGTTCATTCCAGCCATGCGGAGCGCAGTTTGGGCCAAGATGTGCCATGTTGCTAAACCGCTATTGACAAAATGATAAATCCCATAAGTGCGGTTCGTGCGAATCAGGTGGTGAATAACACGGGCGAGATCAAACGTGTAGGTTGGCGACCCCCAGATGTCATCGACAATCGTCAACTCCCCTTTGAGTCTGGCGAGTTTGAAGACTTTGTCGATGAAGTTGTTTCCCCCAGGCCCGAAGACCCAGGCCGTGCGGATGATGTAGTATTTCTCTGCAAAACGCTGAACGAGGCTTTCCCCGAGCAGTTTGGAGTTGCCATAAGCGTTAACCGGATCACGAGGTTCATCGGACTCCAAAAACCCGTCTTTAGTGTGTTGGCCGAAGACGTAGTCGGTGGAGATTTGGATGAGTCGAACCTCATGTTTTTTGCACTCGATAGCGAGGTGGCCCAAGGCATGACCGTTGGTTAGTGTGGCGTCAGCCACATTCACCTCACACTGGTCCACATTGGTCATGGCAGCGAGGTTGATGCAATAGTCAGGCCGAAGCTCGTGCAGCTTCTTGGCAACTTTATCTGCATCGGTGATGTCCAATTGTTTGCGACCAAAAGCACGAACATCCTCGAAGCGGAGAACCTGCTTCAAGGCGAAGCCAAGCATTCCGTTGGCCCCAAGGATCATGACACGCATGGTTTACTGCTTTTGAAGTTCGAGTTCCAAATGGGTCGGGAAAACACAGTAGTTGACGATCAGGTAGTCCTGATCGGCCTGCCAGTGACCATCAAAGACCCGTACGATTTTATTCCCAGGTGTGGGATCATACGTCTTTCCGCTTGTGGGCACAACATCATCTCGGCCAATCCACTCGCCGGACTTGAGCAAAGAGTCGGCCTTGCGGACTTCAGTAACAGTTATGGGCGGAATGCCCCAATGTTCGTCAATTATTGATGGAATGGAGATTGTGCCGACTTGTATGACTGACGGGATCTCAAATGCCGGCTCTGCCGAAACTACAATCTCTGTGACGGCGATGTATTTGGTCCATTCGGGCGGATGTGTGATTTGGACGGGGATCGCCTCCACGGTTTCTGTGATCTTCTCAACCTGTGGGAGCGGTTGGTCCTTGGGGGGCCGGGAGTTGCGGAGTTGGGCCATCTTGCTTACCTAACTGTTGAGGCTTCCTTTCCTTCGCCTGGAGGTAAAAAACGAAGGTTTGGTTGTTTTCTGGCATCTCGGTGCCCTTATATTGGGTTTGCCGGTACACCAAATTTAACTTAGTAGTAGGACTCTCGTAATTCGCCAAATCTTTCAATCGGCTTAAAATCGAGTCAATAAAATTACGACTTCCAGTCAAACGAATGCCATCCTCGCTGAAGGTCGAGCCTTTCTTATCGGCTTTAATAGGCGTAAACTGAATTGGGGTATTAGGCCGAAGAGACTGCCAGTGCTGGATGATCTGTTCTTTGGGCATACGCCAAGCCTGTTGCTGCTGTGGGGCAGCATAAGGTTGTTGTTGCATGAATTCACGAAAGCCCTGCATGTCTTATCTATTACGCAGAGTGGCGGTTTTTCGCCAATTCCGATTCGCATTCACAATCCAAATCATGCTGTTTTCGGCCGCATGTGGTTTTGTGATCTTGCAGATAGCCGAAGAGAAACCATTTCCCGCAATGCTCGCAATGTCCTTCGCAACATGGGACACAATGCATGATGAAAGCTTTCTTATGGCAATCGCAATCACAAATCCCTTCTTCAGACATAAACAAACCTCGTCTTATCAGTGATCCTGCTAAAGAGGGACTTGAATAATGGCGTGTCCCTGAACATCAGCATGTAATCTTTTGAAACGAATATAGCATCGAGGTATTTAGGGATACCTGGCAAGTTATCATCCACCTCGGTCTGGAAATCTTTTGCTTCCGCAATCAACGCTTGTTTTCCATCAAATTCAACTACCATCATCTTTCATTCTCCTGCATTTTGTAATTAACGATTGTTGTGGTGTATCCGCAGTGTGGGCAAGTCATGTATTGTTGTTCAATGGCGTTATAATCGCCAATGCTCCACCACTTACTGCAAAGGGCGCAGTTGAAGTGGTGGAGCAGTTCGAGCGAATAGGTGTGTTCTTTTTCTTTCACTTATCATCCTTGTGATAGTTGACTATCGTTTTCACCAAATGTTGAAGGTCTTTGTGGGCGCTCGCGACTATCGCATCTGCGGAGGCAATGTAGCTGGGTGGCAGGAATGCATCTTCTGAGAACATTGTCTCCATCTCATTGCAGAAGCCACTGATCTCAAGAAGCATGATCCGCACGTCGTCAATGTTTGTCAGCCGGCCCATGAACTTTGTACCTCTCGGCAGTGAAGTAGGTTTTGAGTTTGTCCAGTTCGTCCTTGATCTGGTGTGTTGCCATCTTCATGAAGTTGACTTCCTCCTCGACAAACTCCTTGTCCTCCAGCAAGAGAACGGTGAGTTCGTCAACGAGTTTGCCAATCTCCACGACGTTCTTCTTCACTGTATCCATCACACTCCCTCCGAGCGAATGGACGTGGTGGGGCTTGAACCCACGACCTTGAGACGCCTTTCGGTTTATCTCCCGGTCACGCTTGTCACGCCCTACTTGGTCAGTTCTTTCCACAACATGATGGCACTTCCAACTGCGAAACAAAAACTGCCGAGTATGTAAGACAATAGAGCAATGATGCTCCACCAATCACGTTCCATCTGTCTTGTCATCCTTGTCCTTCATGTAGGCATTAACGATTGCCACAATGACGTAAATACCCAAGAAGATGAAAGGGGCTATCAGCACCGCATTGCATAGACTCCCAAACGCACTACTAATTTCAAGTCCCATTCTCACTTTCCTTAAAGGCAGGATATTCTTGTTTTTTAAGTCTTCTACATTCCTGATATAATCGCAATCGTAATTGTCTTACTTCAACAGGAACACCAAAAATACCATAATATCGGTTAAAAGTTTCGTAAAACTCAATTGCAAGTAAAGCTTGTTCTTTTTTGACTACCAAATAAGGCAGCACCTGTTGAAGAATGATGACAGTTTTTTTCCCGTTAGCATGCCAACAAAATTGTTTTCTTCTATTGTTTCTTTTTTCACTACCATCATATGTGTAAGCAGGAAATAATTGATTGAGATACTCAATCAAAGAGCGATCCGTATTATAAACACGTAATTGAAGTTTATATTGCTCACTCTTCTCTCTGTTGTGTGGTTTTACTTTTTGAATCTGCACACACCCTTCCCCGTCAATTATGCCTGCCACATACGCTAAGTCAGTTTCTTTTATAGTGGTATCCTCCCTCGAACAATGTCCCATAACATTCTCCAATCGGCTGCCTTTGCCCACAGTGGGTTTTTGAACGCAGCAGGTTTGTTCCTCTCGAATAGGAAGTGTCCTGTCCATGCAAATATATATACAACAAAAGGCAACAATAATAGCAACAACAGAAACCAAACACTTGCCTTAATTGCCATCGTGATGATGAAAATCAGAAAAGCGATGGTGGTTAACTGCCCGAGGATGTGCAGCCGGCGGCACCAGACGTTCTGATGTAGACTCAGGTAGTGCTGGTAGTATTCGTCAAATGACATCCTTCTTCCTTTCCACAACTTCAATCGTCACATCGTTCTTCTTTTTCGGTGCAACCCAATCGGCACGTCTCATAAATCCAAGAGGTTCACCAATTGGTCTGATATTTCGATAATCAAAAAGCGTGTCGTCAATATCTGGTTTGGTGATAGTCATCTTCACAGGCTGACCCTTCAGTTTTTTTTCTAATTCAGAACACCAGTGTGCCTTTAACTTTTTCGTATCGCCGGTCCACGAAGAGGCCATCAAATCACGCCACGCTGCTGCCTCTTCAGCCGCTCTTTCGGCATCGTGTTCCGAAAGAGCCGTAAAGTTCTTCCAAGGGTACTTTTCCATCACCCAATCTCCTTAAACACATCCCGCAGGGCCTGCTCAGATTGAAGCCCCACCATTCTCTTCACCTCCTTGCCGCCCTTGAACCAGATTAAAGTTGGAAGGGCCGAAACCTTATACTCGCCGGCCAGTTCGTAGTGGTCATCAATGTCCACTTTGCCGATGTTGAACTCGCTGGACAGTTTGTCCAAAGTTGGGGCCAGTCGGACACAAGGGCCACATCGAGTGGACCAGAAGTCCACGAGAACCGTGTTGCCGCTCTCCACCTGCTCCTTCAACAGAACGCCGTCAAATTCCTTGGCCATTTGCAATCTCCTAAAACAATAAGGGAGTATTCCTATCTGTAAATTAGCCACATACCTCGGTAGGTTGGCAGTTCCTCGTGTCGCCAACCCGTCTCCAGGCAGAACAATGATGCCGCCGCCTTAACGCCCGGACAACCCACAAGTTCAATGTCGTCTAGAACGATCACTCCGTCGTCTTCCAGGGCTTCCTTCACCAGAAACAAGTCGTGGTATGCCCCCTGGATGCTGTGGTCGCCGTCCACATGGATCAGTTCGTGTTTGCCTTCCAGCGAACTTAGGGCCTGCGTGTCCTGGCGGTGGATCGCGTGGTCGATCCCAAAGTCTCGGAGAGTGGACTCAACGAGGGCCAGGCACCCAGGCTCATACGACTCGTTGTCGTAAATGGTCACAGGTATGGGACACTTCAGTTGAGTCCTATCCCAAGCCCCCTGGAGCATGCTGAGAAGCGAATAGCCATAGCGAGTGCCGATCTCCAGTATGCTCTTGGGTTGTAATGCTTTTGCGACCGAGTAGTACCAGCAGTAAGTTCTCTGAAACTGAAGATATTCCTCCTCGGCGTCTTTGTCCCGAAGGAACCAGCCAATTAACTCTTTGTCACTCGTGCCCAGGTCAACGAGGGACTGCCAGACTTGCTTGATTTTAGTTGTCTTCATACAAATAATATCGGCCCAACCCAAGTTAAGGATTAGGCCGTTTTTGAAGACACTTCAGATCATGCTTTTTCCCTGGAACCCCGGCCGGTGGCCTGGGAAGAGGTCGTAGTACGTTCCCCCAGGAAAATCCCGCTCCTCCGGGATCGGGAGTTTGGGCGAGGACGTATTCGGCAGTGCCGGCGGCTCCGGGTCTTTTTGCGCCAGCCGGGACTTGAGGGCGAAATACTCCCCGGTGGCCTGTTTCTCAACCAGCCCTTTTTCGAAGTATTCGACCATGAGTTCCTTCACCCGATCTTCGTCAATGCCCGTGTCGTCGGCAATCGCCTTGATGGTGCGGTATTTCCACTTCGGATGATACGCCAAGGCGTCGAAAAACATCCGACGCTCCTTGAACCGCCTGAAGACCTTGGTGATAGGGCCAGACATGATGTTCTCCCAAAAAGATTAGTCCCGTCTTACAAAGCTGAGGTGGTACCAAATCACATCTTCAAGCACCAGCCCTTTTTTCTTCCTGTCCCATCTGAACATCCACCTCGACATCTCCCCTCCTGGGTTGGTCATCCCTTCGTGAAGTCCTGCCACGTCGGTGAAATGATCAGGCTTTCCGGGGCGATCCCAATGCGAATCAGGCGATCTTTGATCTCTTTCTCTGTCCTCGCTTCTTTGTGCTGTGCGTAGGTGGCATTGCCGAAATGCCGCAGTTCCCAACCGTCACGAGCCAGCACCTCGATCGTTTGTGCTGCCCAGAAGTAGCGTGACTGCACCCGGTCGCCCATTTCCCGCAGGGCCAGGCCACGGTCCACGTTTTGGTCGAAAACGGCGGGCAACCAGTAGTTGATGTTAACTTGGATCATTTTAGCTGTCGTACTCGATTCGGGAGACATAATCACATCTTCTACGCAGAATGGCAACAGCGTCTTCGATCTCACCTAGAATCATTGACAATTGCTCGGAGTCGTTCCACCATTCGTCCTTCCAAGCATGCATCATGCCGAAGGCAGAGTGCAGGAGTGACGTGATCGGGGCGCCGTTACAAACGTTGTTGAGGGCTGTGAAGTTGATTTCGTGTCTGTGTAGCATGAAAATGCGTATGTAAATGAAGAAGTCGGGGCGTCTCTCCACGGGACGCCCCGACGTGGTGACAGGTGCTTGCTCACCCGTGGAGATGCGTTTGGCGAGCAAGTCCCTCCGTGTTAGTCGAACAGGGCCGAGTCCACCTCGACCTCTGCCTGGAGCCAGAACTCCATCCCGTCTCCGGGTGGACTCCCGGCTGATTGCCAGAGGACATAAGCACGGTCGCTGATTGCTTGGTGGCGGGCCTCCTCGTCCAAAGCGAGGACATCGCCCTCTTCCTTCCAGAGCCGCTGGCACAGATTACTCTTCCATGCCATCAGGCCCTCTTCTGCTTCAGTCATTCCTTGACCCTCTCAGGTTACGAGGCTGAACTACCCTGTATATCGTCAATCTTGTCGCTCTTCGCCAATCTTTTTGACGTAAACCTCGGAAGAAGTGCCGCCGTCCATCCCTGTGTAACAGACCTCGATCCGATACTTACTCGTCTCAACCCGATGCCACGGGAACCTACCTCCCCAATCAACCCCTGGCTTCCGAGAAGCAACGTAGTTCTTGAGTTGTTCCTCGGTATGTCCCAGTAAGTCCTCCACCCGCCGCAGTTCCTCATCCACCCGCTCGCGCCGCTCCCTCAAGTCCAACAACTGCTCAGCCATCAGTTCCAAGATCGCCAGGTGGTCCAGCGGGGCCTCCTCCTGATACCTGATGAAGTCCAGCGTCTTTTCGTGGCGGGTCTTTCTTGTATCCATATGCCTTCTTAGTATGGACAATTACGGCATCCATTGCCACAACAACATTTTCTTGTAATCAAAAACTCTGCCGACAAAGGGCCACCATCTGTCATTGTGGCGATGTTTTTCCCGTGTTTTTTCAAATAGAGAATAGCAGATGCTAAAATCGCAGGGTTTTCTTTTGCAAGACCAATCACAAGGTTGCAATCAGAACACAACAACTGCCTAACTTTTTTCAGTGGCGTGGCAATGATCAACGTAAAGATTGTCTGTGACTTCCCTGCATATGGCACAACAACTTGATTGTGACACAACCATATTCTCATACTCTCCTTCGGAGAGTCCATAACATCTTTCACGTCTCCACAATGACCTACATTTCTTACACCACACATCCTTTCCGTCAACTCTTGTTGTGTTATTGCAAAAGTGATGATGCGTTAACTGTTTGAGGCACTTACTGCACTTCTTCTTACCATTCAACAATCGTGACCCTGTTTGTTTTTTTGTCAAGTCAAGTCGTTGAATCTTCCTGTTTATTTTTATTGCTTGAAGAGAACGACCCAATTGAGAGGCCATCTCACCATGAGACAGACGACCCTTATTATTTCGGATGAATTGTTCTTCTTCTTTAGTCCATTGTTTCATGTTATAAATATAGAAATATCTCTTTCATTCCACCACCGTGTAGACGTGTTTCATACATTCACTCGGGCGGTTCTCGTTTTTCATCCCCCAATAGACCCCAAGATAAGGCCCTTGTGCGGGGATTTGCACCCTGATCTTCGCCCCCTCTGGCACCATCGCACCCATCTCAGAGTTCAGGTTGATCAGTTTGTCGTCATACCGGATGAATTGCGTCACAGTCCCGTTCGGGTTCTTGACACTGCTCACGCCGCAAACGAACTCCCTCTCGATCCGCAGCGGCTCGTAGTATGACAGGACGAACCAGGCAGATAAGGCGGTAAAGCTCCCCCAACTAAGAACTCGCCATCCCCACGCAATGTCGTCTTCCGTCAAATACTCAACGAGCAGTGCGATAGCGACGACCGCAGAAATGAGAATCAAAATCAATAGCGGAACAATGTGCATCATCAGTGGACCTTCCTGTAAGTCAGACCGGAACAGACGACCCTGTCTTTGCCGATCAGAGTCAACAACGTCTTTGACGCACCTTCTACGAGCGTTAAGCCCAGCCGGAAGGTGAAGCCACTAAACGCCGCACACCCCGTCTTCTGATTCACCATCGTGGCGATCAAGTCCTCGAAAGTCTCCTCGTCTTCGCCCAAGGCGATCAAGATGTCATCTTCCGTGACGGTCACAGTCCAATCCTCCCACGGTAGTTGCAGAAGAGTTCGGTAGGGAGCCACGGGTCGCCAGGCAGGCACAAATCCAACATCTCGTCGTAGGTAAACCAGCGCCACTCGCTGATCTTGTCCGGCTCCTTCACTTCCGGTTCGCCCGACACCCAATCAGCCACCATGAAACAGCCGATATATTGCCGGGTGACACCAGCCACCGTCAGGACGTGGTTGGCGACGAACCACTCGTCACGCACGTTGTCGAATGGGCGGATCTGTATCCTCAGACCGCACTCTTCCATCACCTCACGCTCGGCCGCAGTGGGCAGTGTCTCGTTAAACTCCACCCCGCCGCCCGCCAAGGCCCACCTGCCGTAGCCAAGCTCCGTCACCCTTCTGCCCAAGAGCAGCTTGCCGTCCTTGATGATCATCACCCCGACGCCGAGGCGGAACTGCGGGTCGAACTTGTCACCGAACAGCCACCGCTTGATCCTCCCCCACAGCCCCAACTTCGGGAAAGGTTGGTGGACCGCGAGCGGATAACGGTTATGGGCGACGGTCCAGAGCAGCTTCTCGATGTACATGACCCGCCACGCGATCGTATTGCGGGCGATTTCTCGCATCTGCTCTTCAAACTCGGCGTCCTGACCATACTTCGAACGATAGTAGACAATGAACGTCTCGAAGTCAGCAGGCATGGTCGTCTTCAGAGCGTAAACCTGCTCTTCGATCAGCTTGTTTGTCTTCATGATAACCCTGTCCGGCTCCGGGCGCAGGTTCTTGCGAGTCCTTGCCGACCAATTATCAAAGCTTTCCATCTTTACCTCGGAAAGACCCAGGCTTGATTTCGGACACCGATTTCTTGTCGTCGTAGAGGTAGCCTAATGCCTCGATCACGTCATGGACGCTAAAGACATCTCGCATTGGGCCGGCTCGATGTTCTCGTTTATCGGCTGCCCAGACTTTTTCTAGTAACGCCCGATGAATCTGAAAACAAGACATAGGCTGGTTGGGATGATCTTGTAGGACACTCAGAACGTCTTCTTCAATCTGTTTGATAGGATCGTGCATCACTCTTCTCCGTCTCGCTTGTGAGCAATCACAACAAGAACCAGACCATAAAGGAAGAGCGATACGAAAAAAGAACCCACATGGTATTACCCCACTTTGCTTGGTTCTACAATAGAGATCGACATTTCTTGAGCAAAACTTCACTACATAAAGAGGCCATGACACTGCTTTCCTACGCATTTCTGGTCCTAGTCTTCACACTCGCTCCACTGTTTTTCAACTACTTCTTAGCCGTCATACAACGAAACTCCACGACCGTGTTCACGGACGTGAAGCATTGGGTTCTGTTCGCCCCATTCCTCGTGCTGATGCACACTGCCATCTCTCAGGCGTGGCACCTCTCTCGGAGAATGGAACTGTCAGTGTGGAGTACGAGCGTCGTGGCTACCGTTTGTGGAACGGCGGGGACGGCTCTGGCTCTGTGGTGGTTTTATGACGAAATCCCAGGCTGGCCCAAGTACGTCGGCTTCACCCTCATGTTCATTGGGGCCATCATCGCCACGATGTTCAAGTAAGACGAGCCTTTAATTGAGGAAGAAAACGAGTGATTGTTTTATCCTCCATTTCGTTCCTATCATGAGCTAAAATATTCTCCATTGATCGCTGGATTCGGTTGAACAATGTTTTTTACGTAACGATTCATTTTGAATGAAGGTTCCGCACATCGAGTATATGCTTCAATCTGGAGTGGTTGTTTTGTTTGAAGTCCAGAGGAGCCAAACACCATCCAGCTTAACGTTAGACCGCCAAAGTCCTCATAATCTTTCAAGATGTCCTTGATATTGTCTTCGTACATGGGGCAAATAAACTCATCAAGATCAATGAAACCCATCCACTTGCAATCATCCGTGTGTCGAGATACGACGTTGTTATAAGAGTGAAGGATTTTGATGTGTCCGTGCTGAGAATCGCCCTCATACCCAAATTCTCGGTAGTTAGTCACAATCCCTTTGTCAACATAGGGCTGCAATACCGCATTGGCGGCTGTTGGGTCATCATCGTCATTGACGAGGTAGAAATGGTCAACTCCGATAAGATGATGATATTCAATCCACTCACGAAGATATTCGGTTTCTTGTCGATATTGAGCAACCAGGACCATGTAGTGTTTCATGAATGTATTTAGTTAATTTGCACAAATCTAGGCATCTCCTTGCTATCCACAATAACGGTTTCAAAAAACATGGCCTTGGGACGCACCCAGACCTTGCCGTCCTGAGAGCGGTAGACAACCATCTCTTCAAGTGTCTCTGTATGCAAAGAAAGGGCAATCACCTCGTAGGTGTTGCCCTTATAGTGTTTGTAAAGTCCGGTTTCCATTCAGTAATAGAGTTACTGAATCAAACTATCGAAGTAATCAGTCACTTCTTTCGGGGGTGGCGGCATCTCAACAAACTCGCCGCCGTCAACTTCATCGTTTCGAAGCCACCTCCCGTGTTGATAGACCAAGGTGCAGCACTTCGTAGTGCGAACCTCGGTGTTTTCGATGGGAAGATGAACTTGGAGAACAACATAATCTATTTTCATGACGTGGGGCCTTTCTCCACGAATGCGTTGTAGTAACGTGCCACGTTACATCCTTGAGGAGTCTGTGATTTTACACTATAATACCACATGGAGCTTAATATTTTTTGGACCATGCCCAAACTAAGACAAAAACCAAATGACGCAGAATTCATTAAGTGCGTCAATGGAGTTTATTTTTACTCAGTCAAAAAGTTTGGTCAAATTGGTCAATTACCTATCAATAGATGGGATTATTACACAACACCACATCAATCAGTGAAATGCGGATACACATTATTCAACTCTAAGATCGAGGTTTTCCCAAAAACAATTAGTCTCGAAGAGTACCTCGACCACATGGCGAAAAAAATTCTGAAACCTGATAAGCAATTAAGACAGGGTAGTTGGGAAGATGCTAAGCAGTTTTTTCAGTGGATAAATGGACTGTGCAATTCGATCGGTTATTTTCTGGAGTCAAAGCTCGGTCCATTGACAGACGAGGAAATTATGCCAGCATTAAGATTGTATTTGTCAAGCATATGGGATGAGGAGCAATTGAAATTGCTCGATCAAATGTCAGTTGTTGACAAATATAACTTAGTGGCACTTATTGCCGATCGAACTTTAGAGTAATGCGGTATTGGCGAGAGTCGAACTCGCAGGGGGCCTTTCGGCCCCCGCCTGTTTAGCAAACAGGGTAGCATAGCCACTTGCAATCAATACCGTTTTTCGATCGTGTAACCGTTATGCTCCAGCACACGCTTACACAGATCAATGAATTCATCAACGCTCATGTCGTGCTTCGCTTGGTTGGCTTCACGACACACAATCCCAAGATTATTCATTTCGCTCGTGCCGCCTTTGCTGTAAGGAATTACATGATCGAATTGATATGTCTTTGGTTCTCGAAGATTAATTTCCTTTCCGGTTAAGTAACAAGTAGTTTCCCACCCAAACTTCTCAATAACATCTTGCCATTTGAACGAGAGGGAGCGTTTACCAAGCACCCGCCTCCCCTTCAAAACGATTCTTTCTCTTTGGAAATCTTCTGTTTTATCTTTTACCTTTCGATCATAACGATAATGGAAGTGTTCTACTCGTTGCGAGATCACAGATTTCTTACGTCGGTTCTGTATTCTCTTCTTAACTTTTTCTTTCTGCCCTACCCCACAATGATAGGCAATTGTTGATTTCGAACACCCAAGTTCATCACGGATTTGGTTATACGTGTAACCTGCGGCTCGTAGTTTAAGTATTTTTTCTTTCATACCTTAACATAGTAAGGTTCGAAAAAAATACTTGACTTTTTTTCGAGGCGGAATGAAAAGGACTTGCACCTTTAAGGCTTTCAGCCCGCACGCTTTCGAGGCGTGTTCCTCATCTAGCCGGATTCATTCCGTGTATGCGGAGTAGGTTGGACTTGCACCAACAAGCCTTACGGCCGCACGACTTCCAATCGTGTTCCTCATCTTGCCGGATCTACTCCAGAGCGGTAACGGAGGGTGCCGACCCCTCAACCCATTTTCAGGGCAGGCGCTTTCAAGGCGCTTTCCTCGCCAGCTTCGGATCGTTACCAAACTGAGGTTACTCAGAGCGGCCTGATATCAAACGCCGCCACTTTCGTCCCAATGCTGTATTACAGTGGAGATATACGAAATCGAATCGCTCAGCTTTAGTAGCACCTGGGTTACAGCCAGGCTCCCCTCCCACGGGGCCGTATCTCCAAATGTCAATTAATCGTCTCTACAGCCGATTCTTCTATTTCTCTGTGACAGTTAGCACAAAGGATGACGCATTTCTTTGCTTCTTCTACCAATTTCTCCCAAGATGACGTGAACCCGGCAATACTTAGGCTAAATGACTTAGTCGAAGGATCAACATGATGAAATTCAAGTGCCCACAAACTTCTGTCGTAACCGCATCTTGAACACTTACCTCCCAATTCTTGAAGTAGCTGTGATTTCCTTTTTCGTCTCAAACGCTTTTGAAAACTATAAGTTATCCTATTTCGGTTTTTCTTTCTTTTCTGGAGGATTAATTGCTTCTCTTCTTCTGATTTATTTCCCTTGAAAAGATGATTATTGCCGCTGCCAAAAGGCGAACACTCATAGCAATATTTTCTTCGTTGAGTGTTGACCATTCTTTCATTTATTTTCACTCTGCATGGAATACGTGTTTCACAATGCTTACAAAACTTCATCTGTAACCCGTTTTTTAAGTGTAAGTGCCACCCCTGAGTAACGATCTCAGACCTCCTGTTCTTCAGACAGGCGTGCAAACCTCTAACACCAGAGTGGCGAGACAATGTTCAATAAGAAGTACGTCCGCCTCTTCTCTTAAAGTCTTCGTTTGACAGTTCAACGAAGGCAGCATACTGATCGGCAGTTATCACTTTCACATTCATTACTCGTTCAAGATGGTCACACATGATCCTCCAGTGGCCGAGGCCGGTCAAGTCCTGCACTTCACCACGGAGGATCTTGGCGTAATGGGACATCATCTCTGCGATCTCTTCAATTTCGGCTGCTCTTTCGGTATTATTCATGTTTCACCTCAGTGCCACCCCAGGGGATCGGACCCTGACTTCTTGCTTTTCAGACAAGCGTGCAGACCAACTACACTAAAGTGGCATTTCATGGGTGGCAGGAATACCAGTTAAGGACACCTGCATCCTGTGGGTTCACAGCCCACCATCCTGCCGAGCTAGCAAGGCCCGGTATTGAACGACACCCATGTTCCCCAATGACCTTACTGTACACTCGGGTCAAAGGAGAAGTGATCCTGGGGAGATTCGAACTCCCATGCCGAAGCACACGCCCCTCAAGCGTGCGTGTCTACCTTGATTCCACCACAGGATCATTTGGATAACACAAACCCACTTCATCGCACTAGCGTCAATTCGCCTGCCATGCTCTGCGGGATACCGGGGTTCTGCCGGCAGTGGTTTCACCACAATCAGTTTATCCAGTAGTCCTCCAGGGACTCGAACCCTGAAACCCTTAATGGGTCGCCCGGTTTAAGCGGGCGGCGTTTGCCATTTCGCCAGAGGACCATTCATTTAATGATTCTTCAACCGTTTTCTCACAGCATTATCTGATACTCCTAGCAACTTACTCACAGCAAGATAAGATGATTCTTCCACCATCTTACAAAGTTCTTTCGTTTCCGGCCATTGAATTTTTGTTGGTTGGCGTTTGCCGCAACATCTTTTACAAAGTTTACTTTTTCTTGATATTTTATTACCACAATCATTACACTTATGCAGATTGTCTGTTATCTGCTTGCTTGTTCCTACGTGTTTGCTTGTTAATCCAGAACGTCCCTTACTACCACAAAAACCTTCTGTTTGTGAATGACAATTCGGGCACAAAAACACTAAATTTTCTAACCGATTGTCCCACCATTCTCCATTTTTGTGATGAACAGTCAATCGAATTTCTTTTCCCTGCCAAGTATCCATTACTTGGCATCCTTCACATTGGTATTCTACTTCACTTTTTATTAATGCTCTTCGAAGTAGACAAGCACTTTCTCTTCCCGAGGATTCAGATCGTATTACCAATATTTCTTGTGGTTTCTTTTTAACGAATCCACCTTTATGATTATTGCCATAATTGGCCCCTTGTCCTAAAAAATGGGTTATATCTATTTTCAATTTTCGTATCATTTTGGCGAGATAGGATACTCCGTTACCATCCCCTCTTTTTCCAAGTTTAATTGCTACTTGTCGAAAACTGATACTTTCCTTGACAAGTGGTTCCAATAGTTCTGTCGTGTATTTAATTCTTTTTCCCATCTATTAATATAGTAAACTCATTCATTTCAAAAATAGTGAGTTTACCATTTTCAGTCGCCTCGACAGGAGTTGCACCTGCACGCTATTAAAAGCACTAGTTTCTAAGACTAGCTTGTCTGCTGATTCCAACACGAGGCGTTAGTGACCGACCGGGGATTCGAACCCCGAAAAAACAAAGGTTTGAGCTTTGCGCGTTTGCCTGTTTCGCCAGTCGGTCGTTGGTGACTATGACGAGATTCGAACTCGCATGCCTCTGGCGCCGGGATATCGAGATCCCTGCGTATGCCTACCATTTTATGGACTTTCCGCCACATAGTCACAGTCGCCTCGACAGGAGTTGCACCTGCAAACCATATTAGGCACCAAAGTCTGAGTTTGGCGTGTCTGCTTGTTCCACCACGAGGCGGTGAAGTTAACCGATTTGTCAAAGAATCCAGAGTCACGGGTGGGAGTCGAACCCACGTTATACAGATTTTGCAGATCTGTGCCTCGCCTCTCGGCCACCGTGACACAGTACCCCGTAAACGAGTCGAACGTTTTCGCCGGGTTTCGTAGACCCAGGCCCACATCCCGTGGACGGGGCAAAAGAAAAACCCCCTTGCGGTTTTCGAAGGGGGGTTTGCTGCTTTCGCTTGTGTGCTTTGACTTTACTCTTCAGTCAATGCACCCCCTTCGACGTTGCGGGAATAACGCAACGAGCGGAGCAGGCACAGACTAAAGAGACAAGCGTTCACGTATTTCTTCTCCCAATGTGGGCTACACATGATAATATATGCAGCCCGGTTCTTTTTTTGTCAAGTCCGTCGATTTTTTTTCGACCTGCCCTCTTAGACACACGTCTACGCAGGAAGGTTCGGGCTGCGGTTGGAAAAAAACCAAATTGCCGCAACTCTTGCACCGGAACGACTTTCCGGGGCCGAAGCGGAAGCTTGTCCCCCCGCAGTCGCAGGTCATTTCCTTTGACATGGTATATATCGACCTTTCTTCGCGGGGACTTTAGCTCTTCTTCATTTTTCTGCCGGTCGCATCCAGCGATCCCCTGTGAGGAAGGAACTTGCTGGCGAGCTTCGTCGCTCCGTACCCGGCGGCTGCTCCGATTGCCGGCCCGAGGAAGGGGGTCACGGCTGCTCCAGTGGCCACGCCGATCCCGGTGGAGGCGAGGGCACGTCCAGCGTCACCTTCTTTCAAGGCAACGAACTCTGTGAAGGTGATCATAATTTCTCTTTCTTTGCTAAAATGTGTTTTGCAATTTGACAGACCATTGTAAGGAATTCGTCTTCATTCCGATCATGTTTCATCGTGTTTACCCATAAGTCAACCCATTGTAGGTTGTCTAATACACAAACCTTCTTCATAAAGTTTTTGCCTACGCTTGTCTCCGTTTTGCTTATTTTTCTGAAAACACATTTCGCATCGGAGGTACTCTAAGTATGGTGGGCGACCACATTCGATGCACAGACCTACTGCTTTTCTATTGCTTCTTTGAGTTGTCTATGGACGTTTTTTTATCGAAGCAAGCTTGACATTTCGTTTTACCCTGTAATACTGGTACTTTACGGCACCGTGGGCAAATTCCGGCAGATAAAAATACAACATATTTCTGCCGCATTCGCTCTGCTTCTTTGTCCAACTCTTTTCTTGATTTCATGTGATGCAGTCCTCACGATTCTGACAGTATGTGCAAGGAATATCTCCTTGTTTTTCTCTCCACATTCTTCTAATTTCATGCATTCTTGGTGATTCCCATATTTCTCGTAACGTTTTGCTTTCAATATTTTCTAATTTCCATGAATCCATCCCTACGCAACAAGGGACACACGTACCGTCAGCCAGGACCATGAGGAACCGCTCAGGCATGGCACAGCCCTTGCCGATCGACAGGGGCGTCTCACGGGTGTCGTGGATGACCTTGTGGTGGCCGACCAGTTCGTGGTTGATGAACCCCTTGTTGGGGGAATCGTTGGGCCAGGTCACGGGCTGTTTTAGGTGCAAAAAAGCGTTTGCCCTTCTTTCCACATAGGGAAGGAAGGTTTCAACCGCCCGATGGTAGTGGGCCTGGGCGTTCTCGTGGCACACCATCTGGATATTGACTTGTTTGTTCTCGGAAGACAAGGTCAAGTAGTCCAGCACGTTGTTGACACAGACGTTAACGAATTTGTCATGCATCACCCAGGGGATGGCGAGGATTAGGCTCAGGTTCTTGAGTTTGCCGATCTCCTCAGCCAGTTTGCCCTTGAGGTTGAAGCAGTTGGTGGAGATGCTGTGATTAAAGGCAAGTTCCTCCCCCCGAAACATGATTTCGATCAGGTTAGGGTGGAGGAGCGATTCTCCGAGGCCGTGATAACGGATACTGTTGACGCCGAGGGACTTGGCCTCGTCCAGAAGACGCAGTGCCAAGTCCCTCTTCATGTGCTGCTTGCCGACTGTCCTCTTCTCCCAAGTACAGTATACGCAAGTGGCGTTGCAGATGCCGGTCAGTTCAATTTGAACTTCATCAAGATTCATGCATTATCTATGCATTCGTGAAGGAGTTCATCCAGCCTTCCCTCTTCCCAATAGAAATAATGATATGAAAAGAGTTTGCGAAATCGATCGTATCCCCACTTGCTTGCTGGAGGATTTTCAGCAAGGATCTCTTGTGATCGTAAGGGAATGAACCGATACAAGGGATACTCGGTAAGATCGATAACTAGTACATACTGGACGGCATTTAGTGCGTCAATAACGTCTTGCCTGGTCCCTTTACGTCCATAACCCAAATTCTTACTTGGCTGAAAGCTGATTCCGGCTTTTGTTAAAGACCTGACAGAAACTCGAATTTCGTCGTCATATAGATCGTATGTGGCCTGCGAAGAGTTCTCTGGTCTTTTCAAGTTATACAATTTCGAAGCCCAGTACTCGCATATTCTTGATGCCGACCGTCCATCACACATCAAGTCTTTTTGAATCTCCAGAGGGAGCATCCATTGTTTCTCCACTCCCTCGGTTGGAATTGTTACTTTGTAGCATTTCAGAGACTTCACTAGACGCTAACCTTTTATGGGCGATGTCACAATAGGCTGCGTCAAGGTCCGTGCATACGCAGTCAAGATTCAGTTTTTTGCACGCAAGTGCAGTAGTTCCAATGCCTCCGAATGGGTCATAGACGAATTTCGTCTTCTCCAAACCATGAAGTTTGATGCACATTTCTGGAAGCTCCACAGGGAAGATAGCAGGGTGGCTGCCCTTCTCTTCCTTTTTCTGGATCGTTTTGTAGGGAATGAACCAGATGTTGCCACGGCACCTGCGATCATGGGCATGACCCCAGCGGGCTATGTTTGATTTGTCTGCGAAGGGGACGCCGATCGCTAGTCGATCAACCTGTACTTTACCAGTCTGAGTGAAGTGGAAGATCGATTCGTGTAAACCGTTAAGGTAGCGACTGCTATTAATCGGCTTGAAATGACCAAAACTGTCTTCGCCAAGGCAAATAGACTTAGCCCAAACAATGTTGTTCTGAAGAATAAAACCAGTTTCTCGAACAACGCAAGCTACTTCAATGGGAATCCACGGGTCGTTTGATGAACCTCCCACATTCAAAAAGAATGATCCGTTAGGGTGAAGGACTCTCTTAACTTCGTCAACCCACTGTTTCGTCCATTGCAGATACGCCTGACGAGGCTGGTCGTCTTTGTAAGAGGCGTACTTAATGTCCAAGTTGTAAGGTGGTGATGTAATTACAACGTCAACAGATCCCGGCTCAATAGACCTCATGTATTCAATGCAATTAGCGTGAATGATTTTCTGAGACACTGATACTCCTTGACAATACTTACATTAAGTATATCGGCATCAATGTCTCAGAACATTAATACACTACTGGTCTTCCACGCAGATTAACGAGGTTCTCAAGGAACTGTTGTGCCGAGGCGTCCCAGGACTTGGTTAAGGCATAATCTCGACAAGCCTTACGAGACTTCTGCGAGGCATAGTGCATTGCTGCTTCCAAATCAAAACTCAGATGTCCCACCTCGTCGGTGACAATATCCCGTGGTCCTTCGACCGGGTAGGCGGCCACAGGGGTGCCGCAGGCCAGGGCCTCCAACATCACAAGGCCGTAAGTATCGGTGTCGGAAGGGAAAACGAAGACATCAGCGTGGTTGTAGATCCAAGCAAGCTCTTCTCCGACGACGAAGCCAAAGAAGCGAACATTAGGGTATTCTCGCTTCAACCTTGGAAGGTCGGGACCGTCACCAACCACCCATTTCTCATAGGGTGTGTCGAGACGGAGGAAGTGGTCGATATTCTTTTCGTAAGACGCTCTACCTACAAAAAGAGCAATTCGATCTAGGTATTCGTAATCAGATTGTCGTTCTCTGGGCCGGAACAAGTCAGTATCTACGCCCCGACTCCAGATCACGAGCTTGTTTGGGTCAAAGCCTTTCTCTACGAGTTTTTCAGAGAGGCTGGGAGTGACTGTCATGATCCTGGCGGCCGGACTGTGGAACCACTTCATGTATTTGTAGCCAATCCACGGCGGGATGCAGAAGTGCCTTTGAGCGTATTCCGGGAAGTTCGTGTGATAGGAAGTTGTGAAGGCGTAACCTAGGTTGATGCAGAAGCGACGTGCGGCAAGACCGATCGGCCCTTCTGTTGGGATGTGTACAGCGTCGATCTTGTGGTTTTTCATCCACTGCCGCACTTGTTGCTGGGTAGGGAAAGCAAATCGGTAGCCGTTATAGAACGGACAGTTGTAGTTGTTAAAGCATCCGGCATGCATGATGCTGAAATTGTAACCACGAGCCTCCAACTTCTTGACGACTGTATCAAGTGAACGAACCACACCGTTGATCTGGGGATGCCAAGCATCTGTTGCGATGAGGATGTTCATTTTGGCCCCCAAATATCACCACACTGTTCGCACTGTCGATACCCCTCCATCTCAACGTGTTTGCGTAAGGTGCCGCCGCAACCGGAGCAGCAGTATCGGTTTTTGTAAATCCAAAAAGCAGTAAGGGCAATTCCGGCTAACATGATTATGGAATAAGCAATTGAATTCATGATGTCCTCAAATCGAGAAGCTTGAGCCGCACCCACAGGTAGATTTCACAGAGGGGTTCGAGCATACGAAGCCTCGCTTGTTCAAATCGTTGTAGAAATCCACGGTGGTGCCTTCGGCGTACATTGCGGAACGGTTATCGACGGCGATACGAACTCCGTGTTGTTCGAACACTTGGTCCCGCTCTGTCGTCTCGGGATCAAGTTCAAGTTTCCATGTGAATCCCGAACAACCATTTCCTTTAATTGCCAATCTAAGAACAACATTTTCCACACCCTCTTCAGACATAATTCTTTTCACTTCGGCAGCAGCAGTTTCGGTTAATACTATCATAATCCTCTTTTGTTCAGTGCCTTACATTCTTCTTTAATTTTAGAGAACAACTTATTGCATCTTTCTTTTATTTCAGGATGCCAACGCTTATAAGTTACTGAATACATTCCTTTAATTTTATTCAACCTTATAACAAGAACTGCTTGGCGTTTTTTAATTCTCAGATACGGTAGTAATAATTTAATTGCATTTACCGCTTGTCTTTTACTGAGTTGCCATTCATAACAAGGCTTCCAGTTATGGGATATATTCTTTTGATTGTTTGACCAATTTCTTTTTCTACATTTACCACCAAATATGTCAGCGAATAATCTGATCACTTCAATATTCGTATTGCAAACACTTAGGTAGCAAACGTATGGTCGCATTTTTGATTCAGACTTAACTGAAATGGTTCCTTCACCATCAACTAATCCGGCAAGGTATGCATAAAGTAATTCCTTCATGAATCTAATATAGTAAGAGGAGGAAATAAAATCCTCCCAGAAAGAAACAGACGGAATACCCTAAGAGAGTATTCCGTCTGTGTATTCGTCACCGTTTTGGTTAGATGACTTCGTTGGCTTGCGGCGGGTTGGCCTGGACAAACTCGCGGAGTTGAGCGACCGTGAACTGGACGTAGTCGGAGCGGTTCTTGCCCTCCCACTGAGCCATGACACGGGTGCGGGCCGGGAGCTTGATCAGGCTCTCGACGTTGTCCACGATCTCGGTGTTGATGCCGTTCTCGTTACGGCGGAACACCACGAAGGGACGCTGGGTGAGCTTGCCACCCTTGCGGATGCCGCTCTTCTGGAAGTAGGCCGAGTTTGCCCGGCGAACATCGAGATTGAGGGTGGTCGGACGTGCGGTGCTGTTCTTGCTGTTCTTCATCTTTCGAACCTTTCGTTAAACTAGGTTTCCAACTGTTTCTTTCGTTAGCAGCCATGTGCTGCTGACACACTATATATCGACATTTCCGTTTGGGGACTTTATGCGGTTTTTTCTGTATTCTTGCTTTTTTTGATGGTTAGTATACTAAATTACAGTTATGGGAACCAAAATCTTTATGGACGAAATCAGACTTGGTCTTTATCAAGGATCAACTCGTGCAATGGATCGAAAGAAATTAATTGTTTCTTCTGTAATTGGATAATTACCAGAATAATGATTCCAAATAAACAAATCTAACTCTGCTGTAGTCATTAAAGATTTATCAACAATATGAAGAAAGATACTTTCTAATGTAATATATTTTTTCCCTGATGGTGTTGATTTAGGAAATGATGAATTCACATAATTTCGCAAGAAGGATAATATATGGGTATCCAAGCACGCGACACGAGCCTTGGGTCTGGTGTGGAGGATGAAGAATCGAGCCGTCTTCGGCCCGATCCCCTTGATTGCTTCGAGGTCTTGGGCCGTGCAGGTCCGAAGGTTGATTCCCGAATTAACCAATCCAGTCAAGTAGCCAGCCTTCTTCGTTTGTAGACCAATCCCGTGCTTCACTAGAAGTGCAGCTAGATCGTGCTTTTTGGCGTATTTGCGGACCTTTTCGAACGGAGTTCCCTTGTCTGGGATCTCTTCGAGGATAGTGTCAAGCGCTTTTGCTACGAAAAGGGCGTTGCGGAAGGCGACGGCAACGCAGAAGAGGGCGAGTTCTTCCAATTGCTCGTCGCTCCGGTTGTAGTCGGTGATGCGAATGGGGTCGATCATCACTTCATGCCCTGGGCGAATTGCATCTTCCCGACCTCGTAATTAACGGTTACAGCCATCGTGTGAGTGACCGCCTTCCAAGTGGCTGCTGCACTACCGCCGTATCCGCTCTTCTTCCAAGAAGAGAACGGCATGTGTGACTCCGCTGCGATGCTGCCGCCGTTAATGTAGAGCATCCCCGTGGTGCATTCCTGGGCCAGAACACGATGCTTGCGGAAGTCGTCCGTCACGGCGCCGAGGGCCAAGCCGTACTCAGTGTCGTTGTAAATGTTGACGGCATGTTCGAGACTATCGAACGGTATCAGTACGACATGCGGCCCGAAAACCTCTTCCTTGAGGTAAGGGACGTAACGAACCGTTTCCCACTCGCTCTCATAGACGTGTGGAGTGAGGAAGTAACCCGGTTGGTCGAGTTTTTGCCCCTTCAGAAGAATATGGGGCTTTGGCGAGTTCCAAGTTTCCGTCAACTCGTTGTAATCCAGTACGCGATCCCGGTGTTCGCTGGAGATCATTGGCCCCATGTCAAGCGGCCCAAGGAAGGGACTCCCGATTGTCAGACGGGACGCCCTCAAAGCGAATTCCTCACTAAACCTCTTGAAGATAGACCGTTCCACGAGTAGGCGACTGGAGGAGACGCACCTCTGCCCGGACAGTTTGAATGCACTGGCAATACTAACGTCGAGGGCGAGGCCCATGTCGCCGTCAGCGAACACCATCGTGGCCGACTTGGAGCCACACTCGATGCTACAGGTTTTCGAGTGGGTGTCTGCACAGTGTTTGCGAATGCTTTGTCCGACCTCTGCACTGCCGGTGAAGAGAATTACGTCAACAGCGGAGCGGACGAGGGCGGCGCCGGTGGTGCTGTCACCGTGGACGAGGTTGAATACGCCCTTCGGGAACCCAACCTCCTCATACAGTTTCGCCATTTCATGGTTGACCAGCGGGGTGAGTTCGGAAGGCTTGTGGATTACGGTGTTGCCTTCTACCAACGCCGGGGCAGCACACCAGAAAGAACCGATTGCAAGTGGGAAGTTCCAGGGTGATATGATTGCCACCACACCCTTCGGCTTACGGACGACGTAAGCTTCCTTGGTGGAGAGTTCGGAGGAGTAGACCTCGCCATAGGGCTGACGGCCCATTCCGGCCGCCAACTGACACATATGAAGGGCCTCGACTACCTCTGCATTAGCTTCGTTAAGGCTTTTGCCTGTCTCCAGCGAGATGATGTCTCGGAGTTTGTGTTGGTCCCGGAGAACGAGTTGGGAAAGGCGATCAAAATACTCTGCCCGCCTGACCCTGCTCTCCTTTCGCCACTTCTGTTGAGCGGATCGGGCGGCGTCCACCGCACGCCAAACTTCTTCCTTATGAGTGACGGGGAAGTGGCCGTAAGCTTTTTCGGTCGAAGGGTTGTATGCCCCAAACGACTTACTGCTGTCCGACCATCCTCCGTCAATGTAGTTCAGCCCTACTGTGTGATAGTCCATTTGTTCCTCACTTTCGACTTGTCCCGGTTGTATATCGACATGGGAAACAAGAAACATTAGCTCATTTCTGTTCGTCAAAATCGTTAAAAACGTTCTAAATAATAAAAACGTCATTTGAGGGAATAGCAATGAAGAAAGGCTTTCAGGACTGGTTATTTGACAGGGTGGTCGAAGCCACCGCCGACGCGGGGGCGGTTGCAGGAGAGTTCGACCAAGCCCGCCAGGAAGTGGAGGCCCTGATTGACACCAAGTTCAAAGAAATCATCGGCCGACTTCAGAAAAGCTTCGGAAGCGTTACCAAGATCGATTCCAACACCCGTGAAAAAATGGCACAAACCCTGTTGGCCGTTGCCGCTCGTCTTCGCAGGGTAGGGCAGCCCGAACAACCTAATGCCCCCATCGTCAGGCCAGGGGATATTTCTAAATCAATACAAGACAACGTTAATTACGTAGCGAAAAAGCTTCACGAAGTTGAAATGATGGGAAGCGACCCCACGGTCCAGTTGCAGGGCGTGGGGGCTTACTTGACTCAGTCGAAAGCTGAGATCATGCGGGGCGTGGACCGCATCTTCCAGTCATTGAAGGCCGACATGGTCAACAAGGGATTGAGCGATCTAGGCGGTCGTGTTGGTGAGATTGGCGGTCGTCTCGATGATCTGCACAAGAGGATCTCCTCACCACCTCTCAGCAAGGAGGAGCGAGGCAATGTTTATTACGGCCTGGCAGAGCTTGGTCGTGCCACCGCACTGCGTAAGAGAACTGGCCTACGTGACCGACTGGATGGTGGTGTTAAGATTTTCGCTGGCCCACGCAGCACATTGGCATTTGACCCTCGTGACCCAGGGCAGATCAACCAGGCCATTCAGAAACTCGAAGACCCACGAAATGTCCGTGTTGTCATTGACGGCAAGCCATACATGGTGAATCTGACGGACGAGTCTGATGTGGCTCGCTTGATGGACGTGATCCAATCTCGGCAGGCCGTGGAGCCACCATCCCCAACTCAGGAAATGGACCCATTGAAATTGGCTCGCAAACCAAGAGAGAAGGGTGGTCGCCCGAATATCAGAATTAATCAGGATCGCATGGCGCCTCCTGGCGGCGAGTCTGAGCCAGTGATGTAAGGATTCAGAATGATCATCATTGCACACAGGGGCAACACAGAAGGGTCCAGGCCCGAGTATGAGAACAAGCCGGATTACATTCTCTCCGCACTTCGACTAGGCTTTAACGTTGAAGTGGACGTTTGGTGTGAGGGTGGAGAACTCTACCTGGGTCATGATGAGCCAGAAACGCTCATTTCCGCAGAGTTTCTTTCGGACGACAGGTTCTGGTGTCACGCCAAGAACGTAGAAGCGTTCCACGAGCTACACAAGCTCGGCATCCATTGCTTCTTTATCGACAACGACTCCATGACCGTCACATCACGGGGCATACCATACGTCTACGCCTCGTTCCCAACAACCAAGCACAGCGTCATCATCATGCCAGAGTGGGGAGGGCACTGGCCGAGGACTGAGGTCTACGGGATCGTGACCGATTACGCCATTGATAGTTATCGTTACATTAAGGCAGCGGTAGAGAACGACATCCACTTTCTGATCAAGCCAGATTGTACATGATGCTTGGGTCTTCTACTCGCTGGAGGCCGGTAATAAAAAAATGCTTCTCCAGCACCCACTCCGGGATAGTCATATCAGCACCGATAGAGTCGTAGAAATCGAGTGAGTCATACCACGATGCGTAAGTATTCATCGAGGCGGTGTCTCCATAAGCAAACTGATCATTAATGCCGTCGTAATTCATGAAGGTAGGGGTGTAGACGGTGTTTGGTTTAATTTCTTTGAAATCTATGGGGTGATGGAAAAACATATCACCTCGGCATCGAATGACGACATCGTAGTTCGTGCTATATGAGTTCTTCAGGTCGTTGCAGTTCTTAATGTGAAAGCACATGGCGAACAGACGTTCAACACGGTCTATATTAGCTCCGTCCTCATTTCTTCGATGATAATACTTGGGACGCTGCCACTGAGGTTTGTAACGATCTAAGTTAAAGATGTTCGACCTCTTTAGATAAGGCGAATAGCACGTATGCAAAAGTCCTTCAGTCACATTCATGTCTACGATAGACGAAGGATATTTGATGAGAGAGATGCCGGCGATCTCCCAGGTAGAAATGAATATATCCGTATCATGGTGTCGGCAAATATGCTCTATGAGTTGATGAGAAGAGTTAGCATAGCTTCGCATGAATCCAGAAATACATATTGCAATTCTCATACCATATTTAGTGTATTTTGACAGGAAGATTTCACTGACCTTGTTTTCACTTTTACATCCAAATTTCAAAGGATTCCTATGTCTATAGTTATCTTGATTGATCACATGACGCTGTTTTGATTCTGAATTACGATTTCTCGACTTTAATATCCTCCGAACATGCTGCTCTGGGTTCTTTTTGTCGTATTCTGCATTGCTTTTATTTACACAACTTTTACACCAGCACTTATATCCAAATTTAGATTGCTTGCAGCGATAGAAATAATCACCATTTAGTGGTTTTGTTTCTTTGCATCGAGGACATTCTTTTCTCATATCAGTGATATCGACGTATCATTCGCCAAACTTTACCACAATTTCGCATACCAGAAGAAAGAATAAACATGCAGTGCAAGCAAGACGTAAAGAACGTAGTGGAGCGGCTCATGAATTACTTTCGCAACCATGTACCCATAAGTGTTAAATTTCCCCGCCATCTCCTTCTTCGCCGTCCCTTTGGCATCTTTATTCATGATCTGGGTGTGGTGAAAATGATAGAAGAGTAGCCCAAAGGCATAGATGAGCGCAAAAACAACATAGAGTGTTGTGTGGACGTTAACCATTTTTGGAATCAGGAAGTTTGTGTGCAACATTGCAATCATCCCTGACAAGAGGCCGACCCAGGGGTGGCCTTCATCTAGAACTGGTTGAACAACTTTGCGAAACTTCATCTTGTTAGGCAGGAGTTTGATCCAGCGTAAGGCACTGCAAAACAAAATGCTAGAAAGGCTGCCAACACCAAGGAGTGTGTAGAACAATCTTCGATATGGCCAATCCTCGAAACGATAAGAGAAGTTAACGAGGAACCAGAACAGCGTAAGAGAAATTGCAATAACCACTACTGAAACAATCCAGGGGCGAGCTTTACTGTCCAAGAACATACCATATTTATTCAATACGCCCAAGCAAGTTGTTGGGCTATTTTATCAAATCTATTAATCTTTTGAAAACAGCGCCCCACTTACCCGGCTCTGGCTGACGGATTAATTTCGTGTTTCTGTACCACTTTCTAAAGGCCCATCGTGGGTCATACTCCGAGTGAAGTAGTCCGTAGGTCTTCTTCCCTAACGCTCCAGCCAAGTGCAGAACAGATGAATCCACAGACGCCACTACATCCATCGACTGAATCAGTCTAGCCGTGTCCGCAAAATCGTTAAGCGGCCAGGAGTAAAGATCCATGTCCTCGCAACCTTCGCACAAAGGCGGAAGGTGAGTCTTATCTTGAAGCATAAACAGCTTGCCACGCTTGCAAACCTCTTTGAAATACTTGAGATGGCAGGACCGTTTCAGATTGTCTTCGTAGAGGTAATTCCCCTCCCAGCAGATCCCGATCTTGAAGCCTTCACCAACGTCCAGTGACTCGGCCTTCAAATACGGTTCCTCGGCCTCGAATGATCCAAGGATGAATGGGAGACTGAGTGAGAGGACGTGGTAGTCATGCGGTGGCAGGTTTTCTTCTTCCTTATCTACCATTTCGACCACATTGGGGATCTGTTGAAACAGCCGGTGGAGTGGTTTTGGGCAGTGGAGGATCAGTTGGCCGTCGATCTTGGAGAAGTAACGGGCGAACATGATGATGTCCCCCATACCCTGCTCGCAGTAGATGACGATGCGTTTGCCTGGGGAGCCGTCCCACATAGGACTGTTCTTGTAGACCTCACGGTAGAAGGTCATTTGGGGTGAATCGATACGGGAAAGATCGTCAATCATATTTTGATTTTGCCTTCAACATGATACTCTTTACTTCCGCATGAATGACAAGGAACACTGCACATTAGTGCGTGTTCAACAAATCGATCATTAGTTAAGCACGTTTTTGAACAACCAAAACCATTCCCGCACTTGTTGCAAAAAACAGTTGCAAGATAGCCTGTTTTAATTACGTCCCTTACTTGTTTTTCAAACAATCCGTATTCATACCAATAATTAGTCATTTCAAACTCCATCAAAATTCTTAGATATGCATTAAATAGTATCATGAAACTTGGTATTTCTTACGTGGTCTTTGAGGGAGAGGAATTATTGCCCTTCTTGCTCCCCATCATCCGTCCAGATGTTGATTTCATTTCCATTTGCTATCAAGAGTTATCTTACTATGGAGAGCCTGCTAGCCCTGATTTGCTGCCGCTACTACATGAATTAAAGGCAAAAGGATTGATTGATCAATTAATTCTTTTTGAGCAAAACTTGTCTTACCCTCGTGTCGTGAATGAAATCAATTGCAGGAATTTGGGCATTATCAAATCTCGACAAGTAGGTTGTACGCATCACATCTCTGCTGATGTAGATGAATTTTATGATCCAACTCAGTTACGGTATGCGAAAAAAGTGATGGAAGAAGAAGAATACGAATGCTCAATCGCCTCACTCATTAACTACTACAAAGACCCAACATACATGATCGTACCATCGCAAGGGCACATGGTATCTTTAATTCAATCAATTGATTGCGTGTTCGATATAAACACAAAGAGCAAAGTAATGCATCACATCGATCCCACAAGAAAGCCGGTGCCTAACGAAAAGTGCCGAGTTTTTTTGCTAGATGAGATCGTAATGCATCATATGACGTTTGTAAGGAAAAACATACGAAAAAAAGTAATGAATTCATCAAATTTTTATCGTGTTGATCGTGAGCAATTCTTGGATACACTCAGTAAATACAAATTAGGAGAGAGGTTTACTCTTCCACCGGATTTCAAGAACCGCAGAACAATAAGGGTTGAGAACAAATTCGGCATTAATCTTGGGGAGTAATATGGCTGCATCATCTGTAACAGGTCGTGGCAATGGAGCGTCAAAGAAACCAACCGCCAAGGAACTTTCGAGTGGTCCCATACTTTTGATCACCGGCATCGTCCACGCAGAGGAAATGCCAGTCAGTCCTGGGTCGATCGGTGGTGGAGAGGTCGTCTTCAATACTCCCTTACCAGGAAAGGCAAATGGTTATATTGTCACAATCACCTCACTAAATGGTGGATATAGCTATGTTACAGCACTCAACGAAAACTCAAACGGTGATTTCACAGGATTTGAATTCATTACCGAATCTGAGTGTGAGGTGATGTATATGGTTGCATCGATTGGGAGGAAAATACTCTAATCATTCATCTCAATAAAATCAGTCAAGTTCTCGCACAAAAATATCCACTCATGCAACTTGTGGAGATGTCGGAATTCATTGCTAGTTATCTTCCACTCGCCGCCATTAACTCGATACCACCAGGCACTCCCAACCCGTTGACCATACGTCACACCTGGCCCGGAATAACTATCTGAATGAGTTATTTCGATCACGGTGCCATCAGGGAGTGTGTAGGATCTCATAAATTGTGTCCAAGATTTGCCGTTCTTCCTTAGTCATATATCGACTGTCGGATTTGCAAAGATTAATCACTTCCTGCTTACCCCACTTGGTCATCAATGACCAATCAATCTCGTCAAGCAGATTAGCCGGCCATTTTTTCGTTAACAGATTCAACACCCCACCCAGGACTGAGTCAAACGACAACCCGACGTGGAGGGGTGCCGTGTAGACATCGTTAACCGTTTTGACAAGTCGGTGTCGCATGCCTGTCCTAACGTAGTAGTCCGTTCCTCGGAAGTGGGAAATGTAGGTCTTGCAAATATGGTTCAACTGGTGAGTTGTTTCGTTAAACCAGCCGAGGTGATCCATCGTGTCACAGCCGGTTGCGTGCATTGTTTTCTGTTCGGGCAAGAGCGGCGTAGGATGAAAGGGGACTTGTTTCTCAACGGCCTCCTGAACGAACCACGAGGGCATAGCAACCCCTCCTTCCCAAATCCTGGGCTGCTTCCCTCGGTTCACTGTCCATTGGCGGTCGGGGAAGAGCCGCCAGCAGTGGGTGATGACGTTGGGGTCGATCACGGGCCTGGCGGTGAAGAGCATATCGGTCTGCATGAAGAGTGTCGTGGCTGATTTGAACTTCATTTCTTTCCACAGACTGGGGAAGTGTTCCCAGAGCAGCCAGAGGCCGTCGATGTGGTTGCATTTGACGGAGAGAACATGTGAGCCGGGAATGGTGTTCTTATACTCGGGGAAAAGGTGTTCGGGGACGATGATAGTTATGGGGCAATGGGGAAGGAAAAACCTCCAGTTCCGAAACGAAATGGAAGTTAGTTGTTGGGGTGTGCCACAAAGAGTTATAATCCCTAGTTTGAACATTTGTAAATTCTTGCAAAAACTCCACCCCACCCACAATCAGTACGTGGATGATCCTGAAACATTAATGGACTTGCAATAAGACTGTGCTTGTTCATCATCATATCCCACCAAGTCATATCTCTATGGGTAAGGTGAAGATCAACACCATTCCACTCAGAGTATCCGGTTGCAAGTGTACCAACAAAAAAGCCTTCCGGCTTCATGTGATTAGCAATATTTGCAAGGAAGGTTTCAACACCACTCTCAGGGAGATGTTCCATGCATTCCCAGGAAGTGATGACATCGAATTGTGTCTTTTCTCCATTGAACATGACCTGGAACGGTTTTGTCACATCACAGGTAAATAAGTGCTTCCCTCTTTGTTCTGTCCAGTTTGTAATGTTGTTTTTCATTGGATAGTCACTGCCTTCAAGCCCAATAGCATGATGACCACGATTCGCAAAATCCATAACCAATTGTCCGCCGGCACAGCCAATATCCATCATGAACATCCCCTGTCCCTTTTTCTCCTCCATTGATTCAACAAACTTAGTAGAAGTATTATTGTCGGCCAAGCATCCGCAAGGATAGTAGTAATCAGGACCATATGAAACAGGATAATCAGTTACAACATTAAAGTAACTAACAGGTGTTACTTGTTGTTTTTTCGGAAATGTCAGTAAGTTATTGCAAATACTTGCCAAGTCCTTTTCGTTACATTTAATTGTCACAGTTGGGTAAAGGGAGTAGTTTCCGAAAACATCAATTTCCAAATGATCATCAACTTGTTGCACAGCAAAGTAATGCTTGAGTTTACGAGTATCCTGTAAATCACCTCGCTTATCTCTAACTAAAACATGACTATGAGAATGAACGATTTCAACAGTATCTGGTAAACAAAGTATCCTTGAAACTACATTGAAAAGATGCTTTGTTTTTTCTATATTGTCATCAGATGTTTTCAATGATTTGGTTCTGAATGCAACTAAGTCGGATCTATCCCAATCCATACTCCCCCCTCATTATTGAATTTATCTATTCTACTCACTCAATTAAAACATGAGCATTCTAGATGAGAAGGCAAAAGAATTATCTCTTTTTCTCGAAATAATACGTAAAGCACCTATTGAAGAATTACTTAATAGAACAACTCTGGAGAAGCTGATTCTGAAGCTTGGCGTGGGAGACTACCCGAATCGACAAGGTTATCCCTTCGACTACACACTCGGCGTCAATTTGAAGTGTTTACAGAACGAAAAACAATTAGCCCCACTTCTGATCTATCTCTTCGACAAGGGCATCACGTCTTATTTAGAGATAGGGGTGGGTCAGGGAGGAACGTTAATCCTTATCAGTGAGTATCTCAACCGTTTCAACGCTTTGAAGACGATCGCAGCCGTAGACTTTTTAGAAAAGCCTTGGCTTCTGGCGTTGTATAACGTTCTCAGAAGGGTTAAGTTTCAGCAGACGACCACAGATAATCTTCGTCTGAGTGACAACTACGACCTCATTATGGTCGATGCTGATCATTCGTATGAGTTCGTTATGCGGGACTTCGAGAAAGTGAAGAACCACGGCAGATACATTCTTTTTCACGATATTGCGGATGACTCGCAGCCTGGTGTGCGACAAGCTTGGCTAGAAATTAAGCAAGGTTATCGATATATGGAGTTTGTCGATCAGTATCCAGGCATGACCCAGAGTTACATGGGGTTGGGATTAATTGAGGTGTAACCATACTAACATCATGGATAAAATCTATAAAGTTCGCTACTGTGGAGTGCGTTGAGGGTGGTTGAATCGCCCACTACGAGGTGTACCTTACGGCCGGTCGGCCAGAAGATGAGGTCATCGCATTACCCAATCGTTCAGAAGAGGTCTGTGAGGACTTCGCTCGTGCATTGAATAATGCAAGAAAAGAACTCGGTGAGGGTTCTCTCACCGAGTTGAATATCTATGTAATGTGGTTACATTTTATCAATTTCCCAATCAACTTTGTCCAACTTATTTTGAAGTTTATTACGATAATTCTTCTTCGCATTTTTGAAGTGAATAGCCATCCATTCTTTGGTTGTACCAAGGAATTTCTCTTGTTCTTTGATGCTTAGAAACGGAACTTGAATTTGATTAGAAGCGGATGGATTAATACAAAGTAATTCACGACCTTGTTTGTTGCGTTTCGAGGGGTGTCCCCGCCAAGGAACTTCATATAGAGACATTTCACAGATCGAAGTTATTCTTATTTCATTTGGATTATTTTTGTCGTAACCACAAATGATATAATAGGGAACAACAGAATAGTCTTCGTATTTTTTGTATAATTCATTCAAATCATGAATTCTCTTTTCGGTAACAGTATTGCCTGCTCTAGATCCATTCTTGTGACCTTTACAGTTCAATAAAAACACTTTTTCATCATGCAAATAAACAGCATCTGCTAAATCATCTTGCTTAACCTTTTTCTGCTTTGATTTTAATTGATTAGCAAAAAATTCCTGAATAAGAGGAGTATGATTACCACCTGCAAGATAATCAGCCTGTGTTGGATAATAATTAGGTATGCCTTGTAATTGCTCATCAATTTGCTGATGGATGTAATCTCCCACAATATGACCGTTTGGTGTTGCTGGGAATGTATGTGTTTTGCCAATCAGCGAACTAAGTTGTTCAAAAAGTTTCATTTTGCTCTCCGTGTGTCACTCACTACCTTATTACCGAGAAGAACTCCCTTGCCGGACAAAGAACATGATCGACACACCGAGAGCAAAAATTCACTCAAAAAGACTAAAATGCGATAATCCTTTTGTCGATATATACTTAGGAGAATGTAATAATGGATAACAAATCTATCGGACAATATTTCACACCTGATCTTATTGTCCAATTTATGTGTGATCTTTCTAAGTGTAACAACACCGCCAAGGTTTTAGAACCATCTTGCGGAGAGGGCATATTTCTTAAAACATTGCACGACAGAGGATTTCAAAACGTTGTCGGGTATGAAGTTGATTTGTCCTTAAAAAAACTTCACCCCAATATCAAAAACGAAAGTTTTGTTAGTGCAACCGTTGAATCTGATTATGATTTAGTGATTGGTAATCCACCATATGTTAGATGGAAAAATCTCGACAAAACACTTAAAGACGAATTAGGAACAAGCGAACTATGGACCACATATTGCAATAGTTTGTGTGATTATCTGTATCTTTTTCTCATAAAATCAGTAGAATGCTTGCGATATAACGGAGAATTAATATTCATTACTCCTGCATATTGGATGCAGACAACTCACGCTCAGACGTTAAGAAATTATCTAATTAAGAATGGTGTTTTTACTGATATTTATCATTTCGATGAAACTCCTGTATTTGAGAAGGTTTCTTCTTCAATTATGATATTCCGTTATGTGAAACACGGAATAGCAAGTAAAATTAAAGTTAGAAAAATACAAGTAAAAAAAATAACAAAAGAAGTATTGAACTCAAACGACAGCTTTATCGAGGTAGACCAATTTCATGCTAACTCTGTATGGTCGCTAACCGATTCTGCCACCGCTAACAAATTATCGAAATTCAAAAAGAAGTGTTCTCTTACATTGGGTGACATATGCCACATTGGTAATGGCATGGTTTCTGGCTTAGATAAGGCTTTTAGTATACCAGAAAAAAGTAAACTTAATGATGATGAGCAGTTACATACTCTAAAAGTAATAAAAGGGAAACATCTAAAACCTTTTACCCACACAGGATATATTTCATATATTTTCCCACCACCAAACTTGACAGAAGAAGAATTTAATCACAGGTTCCCCAATTTTGTAAAAATTCTCAATCCTTATCGGAAAGAATTGGAAGGTCGTTATCAATACGGTAAAGTTATTCGTTATTGGGAGTGGGTATTTTTGCGAAATTATAAACTTTTCTCGCAACAAAAAGATAAGATATTTGTGCCTTGTAAAGAAAGAATTACTCACAAAAATTACTTTAGATTTGCGTTAGTATCACATGATTTCTATCCAACTCAAGATGTAACTGCGATTGTATTAAAGGACAATTCTCCTGTGCAGTTAGATTATTTGCTACAATGGTTGAATAGCAAAGAGGTATTTGAGTGGATAATCAACAAAGGAATTGTGAAAGGCGGTGTGGTAGAGTTTTCTGAAAAACCACTTTCTTCAATTCCAATTGATGTATAAAAACCCGGTGAAGGAAAACCTTCACCGGGCCTGCATGTCTGGCTGTAACGAGAGCCAGATTCCGTGAATATCTAATTGTATCTATGCAGATTCGTGGTATTTCTTGAGTGATTTCTCCGCTCGACACTTCCTGCAATTTGTACTTAATCCATCCGATTTGTATTTGTCTGATCCGAATTCCTCGATCAACTTAATTTCTTTGCAACGATTGCACTGTTTTTTCCCCTCGACAGCATAAGGGTTTTCTTTTTTCTTCTTTGGCTTCTTTCCTGCGATATGTCCACCTTTTCGTTCACAAATATATTCGCCATTTCTTGCAATATTACGTTCATAGGTAAGACGTAAGGCTTCGTGCGTTTGTTGGCAATAATCACACCAGACTTTAACTTTGTCTGTTGCTACCGTATTGTGGTAATACTTTTTTGTTTTATCACATGATCGTCGCTTTCTTTCAGCAACAAAATCAACTCCATTAATCGTAGACAGAAACGCATCAGCCCATTTTGTTGCTGCGTGTTCTCCAGAAAAGCCTAATTCTGATTCAGTCCAAATAGTAAATTCCCAACCCTGTTTCTCAGCATAACACTTGTGATCATTAATTTGTTCAGAACATTTCTCTATTCGTCGGATAGGTTTAATTTCTATGACTGAAACTGAATCGTCTTTCCAGCGAACAAGAAAATCAATATAACGTTCTCTGCCTTTACTGACAAATCTTATTTGTGTGCTATATGATACAACATTATCGTTAGAGTCAAGTAAAGTCGCTGCACGTAGTTCGTAACTTGATTGATAGTAAATGATTCCGCCTTTTACCGAATTGAAATATCCTTGACGGCGACTTTCCATCGATTTAATTTTACGTCTGAGTTGTATTTTGTATTTCCATCTTTTCTTTCCAGCATCATAGACCCGCATCAATCCATGCAGTTCAGCCCATTGTTTTTCTGTGATATCAGTTGGACAGTCAGTATTTGATTTCTTCTGACTTTGTTTGCTGAATGCTTTTCTGTAATCATCTACTGAAACGTAGAAGTAATCAGGGGGGAGTTCTCTGTCAAAGGTAAAACCAAGGCATTCATACACTCGGCCGGGACTCCAGCGATTATCGCTGAAACTAACAACCTCGGCAATTCCATGTTCCATAGCCCAAGTTACGGCTTTTGCAAACAACCTACTGGCTCCTCCTACCACTCGAACATCGTCTCGAAAACAGAGTCGATCGAGTAGTGTATCGCCATTTTGACGATGGTGCCTGCCCAACGAGAGTACACCAAGCAATTCATCTCCAAAGAACAGTCCCCACCCAACGAATCCTAACCGATTAGAGCCTTGAATATGATATTGATCACAGAAAGACCTGATGTCTTTCAAAGATATTGATTTCACTTCACATTTACGTGCATAGAAAACTCGCAATTGTGTATTATTGTAAGATTTAATATGTGCGATTATCTGATTTGACCGTTTTTCCCATTCATGAGGAAAGCATACAAAACACGGTTCATTCTTTGCTCTTGTGTTCTTAATCAATTCGTAAATAGTATATTTGTCGTTTTTTTCTAAGTCATTAAGAATATGTAACCCTTCTGTGTCGCCTATCATGATATCTCCGGTAAGTTCTATATCATATATCGTCACAGCAAGGGAATTACTTTAAGCATTTTTCTGTCACGAGAAAGGAATAAATACAAAAATAAAGAAACCCGGTATTGCTACCGGGTTTCTAAAAAGCCTTATTTTATAGCGGTTTTATGCTCGAATGATCAAATCACAAAATTAGCAATACTCATGCGGGCATAGAACTTTGCTCCCTCACGGAGAAGTTTTTTGCCATATCGAGTCAAAATTCCCTTCCTCGGGCAGAAGCTTTCCGTGTCGAGAACGACAGGGGTCTGGGTGAGAGGCACGTACGGGCAATAGAAGTAACCACTGTCCATATACGATTCGCCACGATAACCCATCAGGATCTGGCCCGTTGGGAACAGCGGATCTTTATACATCCTCCAACGGTTGTTAACCGTTCCGACGTACTGAACGCCGAGCGAGGAAGTGAAAGTCTCACTTGGGGTTGGGGCGAAGCCAGCGGTGGCCGTCTCGAAGATCGAGGCAACTTCCGGGGAAGTCACGATCCAGTTGCAACCACCACGCAGCGTCTTCCGGTGGACGACGTTGCTGACTTCTACGACCTTTACATACAGCGACTCGTACTTCTCCTTGATCGTGTCACCGAGAGCGGTGTTGAAGTCCCAAGCGGCGACCGTACCAGCGTTGTTACGGAGGTCGGTGAGAACTTCACGATCGATTTCGAGGTTGATTTCCTGCGCGAGAACTGCGGTCAGTTCGGCCTCGGCGTCGAGGTTGTGCTGCGAACGCAGATCCTGCTGGGCCTCATAAGACCAAACGGCCTTCAGCTTACGGGTCTTAGCCGTAATGTCCTCAGACTCGATGGCCAGGTTGACCTCTGGCAGATCCTGATTGCACTCCATGTTGTACTCATAGCTGAATACGATGGAGTTAGCACCTGGGTCGGCCGACCACGTTGCCGTAACAACGCCGGTCGTCAGGTTCACCGTAGCGGACGAAACCTTCGGGGAAGGAGTGCCGATGTCGGTGAAGGTGAACGTGCCAGCCGAGTTAACGGTGAAGGTCTGAACGGCGACAGTGCCGTCATAAACCGTGCCGAGCAGGGTGCCGGCGAGGACCGGGGTCTTCTCCAGGCTGTAGGTCAGAGTGACGGCGCCACCAGCGTTGGTCTGCGTCTCGTTCTGGACGAACTGCGAGGTGTAGAAGATGTCGAGGTTGCCGTCGCCAGAAGCAAGCTGCTGGAGCGAAGCGGCGTCGTCAGACGGGAAGCCACCCTGGAGGGTGCCGCCACGCATGGCGCCCTTGTTGCTGCTGTAACGGAAGCGCAGGTAATATACCAGGCCCGTAGGACCGAGCAGCGGCTGAACGCTAACGATCTTGTTGGCGATCAATTGTGGGTAAATACGACGCACGAGTGGGATCGAAATCCGCTTGAACTGTGCAATGTCAGAGGTGTCCGTAGACACTTCGTTAATGAGCCTCTGGTTTTCCAGAAGGACGGCTGTCGTCTGGCGAACGAACTTATCGTTAAGACCGTCGAGCAGTCCGACCTTCGACCACCGGCTCTCAAGTTCTGCGGCCTCGTTAAGAAGCCTGGAGTTCAAAGACATATTCATAGGTGTTTAATCCTCTTTTACCTAAAATAGTAACTTCTTTTTTTGACACCCAAAATTACTTCTGAGCGTCAGGAATGTTGGCCAACTGCCGCCATTCCTTGAACAACTTCTGAGTTGGGTCTTGGTCTTCAGCAACGGTTTCGCCAGCGGCTGTCTCAGCGGTGTGTTCGGCAATTACCTGAACGTCCTTGGTGACGCGCTGTCCCCGGCTCTCTGCTTTCTTTGCAAGTTCCTTGCGTGCATTCCGCTCAACACGGGCACCTTCAGTCAGGACTTCCTGAGCCTGACGGGCAACTTCGTTGAGCTTCTGATTTTCGGTGTTGAGTCGCATGTTGCGAGCCTCAAGAATCTTAACCTGGCCCTTCATCTCCTCGATCGCACGAGTCATCTCCTCGACGCGGCTGTTCGTCGCATAGGTGAAGTCTTCGTCGGACAGGTAGTGGGCGGCGACCTCAAGAATGCGGTCCAGAGCAACCTTATGCTCGGCCATCGTCGGGTCGTTGATGACTTCCTTCTTTGCCAACTCGAAGAACTCTTCGCCCTTGAGTGCGAGGAAGGTGTCAACCTTATCAACAATGAATTCCTTAATTTCGCCCAGACGGTTGTCGTACTCTTCGTAGAGATCGACTTCGAGGGTGTCAGCCTTGCTGCGCTCAGCCTGGAGCATCTGGTAGGCTTCCTCGTAGCCCTCGATCAACTGTTGCTCGTACTCTTCCTTCTGGACCTCAAGACGATCACGGAGATCGCAAATAATCTCGTAAGCCTCGGCATAGCCCTTCTCTGCTACCTTCTCGGCGGCGGATTTCTCTTCCGTCAGAGTGGCGTAAGCCTCTTCGAGCTTCGACTCGTACTCGGCTTCCAGTTCCGCCACAGCCTCTTTCAGAAATTCAGAAATCGCGCCGGACACCTTCTCCTGCGCATCTTCTGGGATCAGCCCCGCCAACGCCTTGAGAACTTTATCTTGACTGGTTTTCATATTTCGAATCCTCTCAGAGTCTTAAATTTACTGCCTTGGTCCGGCACCCATTTATCTTGCGATTCTGTTCTTCAATTCCTGGGTCTGCGTCTGCACAAGTTGTCCAATGAACGAAATCAGTGCATTGCTGTTAACGGTATTTACGCGCGACCCTTCATTTTTCACAGAAGAATTATTAGTCTTTGCGGGTACAAACGATTCACTTTTACCCTTCACCACTCTTTCCTGAAAAGCAGCGAAAGTGCTGGGGTCAGCTACTGCGTCGAATGTAATGAGTTTGTAGCTCTCACCAATAACAAGTACGCCCTCGTTATTAACCTGGCCATTGCCAACACCACGGCTGCTGATACCGATCCGCACACCGTCTTTCATTAGTTCGGCCAACACCTTACCGGAAGGAGTGTTAAGAACCATCCCCTCGCCCATTAGAACATTACCATCCCACCATAACTTTGTGATAAGGTGAGACGCATCCTTAAAGTGGATGATCGAATCATTAGGATGATCCAACTCTCCGGTCAGACCACGAGCATTCACGGCCTCCATTAGTCGCTCAATGTTCGAGTTCAGAACGTCATACGGATACATCCGCTTGTTTTTATTAACAGCATTGGCTTCTTGGAACTTGCCACGGAAAGTAACACGACCGTTCGTGTTGCTCTCGTTAATGGCCATTTCCGCCCAGCCAGTGCATTCACAAAATAGCATTAAATCGCTCATAGCAACAATCTCCCTCCGAATATGTATGCGGAAATACTGAATTTTGTTGCCCCCAATGTCGATATTCTATATATGGGAAAGCGTAACTAAATAAAGAAAAAATGGTGAGAACAAACAAAAAAGTGGATTTAATTTGTCAGCAATGCGGAAAATTAATCCCAAACGTATATTGGCATCGCAAAAATAGAACAAAATACTGTAGTAATGAATGCAAATATCAATCAAAAAAGTCACATCAAAATGACGAACAATCACCTATGCTAAAAATAATAATGAAAAAGAAACACTATCAGGAACGTTCCTGATAGTGTTTCTTTGAAATTCAGATTACTTATCAACAACAAGATTATCTGATTTCATTTTATACCCTTTACCACCCTCTCCACCTACCTCACGAGGCACGTAAGGATTTTGAAGTGAAGGCCATGTGTCATTGCCGCCATCTTGGCCCAAGGCATCATCTGTGCCTTTATCTACACCTTTTTCACCCTTCATGGTATAGTCTCCAAATGGGTGAGGCGTATACGGGTTGTTGAGGGATGGCCAAGTGTCCTTACCACCCTTGTTGCCCCAGCCGTGATTCCGCATCTGGTCGGCCTCGCCGCCCTTGTAGGACTTCCCGTCCGACACAGGGGCCGAATCGCCCCAATCGCCCGTGTGGGAACCTGGGTTGCCAGGAACCTTGGCGTTCTTCGCCATCTGCGGGTGATCGCCAACGATCGTGTGGTGGGTCGAATTGCTGACGCTCCAGCTATCCGTAGCACCGGCCAGGTTGTTCTCAACGAGATCCTGCAACCACACTGCGACCTCTTCGGCCAGTTCCAGTGCCGGCTGCTGCTTGCCTTCCAGAACCGATTTCAGTTCCGTCAGGTATTCGGTGGCCTCGTCACGCACGTCGGAGTTGTCGCTCTCCATCGCCAAACGGCGAACGTCAACTAGCGTGTTGTAAAGGTCGGTGAAGACCTGCATCTCCGTCCCGAGTGACTCGTCCAACTTCGGATAGAAGTCCTTAATGACCGCCTGGAACTGCTGGTATTCGTCCTGCTCGCCTTCGGCCTTCACTTCGGCCCCAGCCAGCATCGCAATACGATTAACCCGATCCGTGAATGCCCCGTGGGCCACACGGAGAATGCCCTCTGCCATGAAAGCACAAGTCTGGTCGTCGTAGTTGACCTGACCGGCGTGATCTAGGGCCTTCCCGATCACCTTGGCCAACTCTTCCTGAGTCAGATAGAGAACGCCTGGGTGCTTGCGGACAAGGTCAGAAATCGACTCCTCAAGCTCGTTATTGAGGGTCATGTTGTTGAGCCGCTTGATGTGAGCGACGGCCTTGACAAAGCCCTCGTCAAAGGACAGCCCACGGGCCGCCTCACGCAGAACCTTCACGTCCGTCTTCAGCGTCTTATACTGGAGCGAGAGAATCTTGCCCTCGTTACGATTCTTAGCGGTCGGCATCGTAACCGAAGTCACATCACCCTGATCGTTGTGCTTGACATCGACCTGCGGGGCCTGAATATTGTTTTCTACGAACTGGAGATAACCGTTAACGTTCTCGCACAGGTTATACCACTCCTTCATCATCTTACTGGCCTTGCCAGTGCGAATGAGGTTAACCTTGCGGAATGCTCCCTTGAGCTTGTTCTGCTGGTGCTTCTTCTTTTCCTTCAACTTGTTCGAAGGAACTTCGCGGCGACGCCGAGCGGCCAGCATCTTTCCACGGCTCTTACGCCATGCGGCGCGGGCTGCATTACGCTTGTCCACGCTGCTGCCAATCTGCTTAGTAACCTTACCGCCGGATCGGTTGTCCACACGGACAACAACTTCTTCTGCTACCTGAGTCGCTCCCGACTTGCGGGCCTTCATGTACTCGGTAACGTAATTCTGGAACTGGAGGTTCGCCTCGTTCTCGTTCCCGTCAATAACAGCTTCGACCATCTTTTTAACGCACTCACGAAGACGCTTCTTCTGCGACTCCTGATCGATTACCAGTTCCGTAATATCGTCAAAAGCCAGAGCATTCTCTTTCAACGTGTAATTTGCATGAATGAACGTGCCGTGGTCGGTTTCATAAACAACCTTCTCATCATCAAAGAAGGCAAACGTAAGTGGTCCAGACTCTAGGTTCTGGGCCAGGATGTTCGCTGCTTCCGCAAGCTCGTATTCAGCTTGCGACAGTGAATCGCTTTCGATCCTGTCGAACACATCCAAGCTAACCAGTTTTCTTCGCATATGTATTAACTCCTACTTCGTAGCTTGTTCCGGTGATTAAATAACGGCCCAACTGAAATATGTATTCAGCAGATCGTCATTTTGCTATTTATATGGTTTGAAATCAAAAAATACGCCAGTGACGTTGATAAATAACAGACAAGGAGTTAACCATGAGCCGATTCACATTTAACGACTTCATACAATTGAAAGAGTTCATCGGTGGTCAAACTCACCAAGAACTATCAAAAGAACTCGAAGGCGGTGATACGGACCCCTCCGAAAACCTAAAAAAGCTCCAACGGTTCCTCTTATTGGCTTTGGCGAGCCAAGGGTTTCATGAACTTCAAACCCAACTCCAGACCATTGCCGCCACTGACCAGACCGGCGAAATGCCGGACTTGCTCCACAACATCGATTGGAGTGCCCTTCGTGCCGAGGCCAAGAAGTTACTTCGTAAGTGGGATAAAAAGGCCCCAGGTGCCAGTGACGAGGAGGAAGAAGACGGGCCAGTCAATATGGACAAAGAGAAAGAAGAAAAGGTGGATAGAGTTAAGCCACCCTTCCCGGACTCCGGTCAATCTGATAATAATGAAGGGTAAATGAAAACGCCCGCAGGTCTTGCGACACTGCGAGCGCCTTCCACGGGAGTAGACCGTTCCTGAAAATCTACGGAAATCTGGAAACACAAAAATAGCCTCCAAATCCCCTATTCCATTCCTGCTTCACAGAAGCCGGTTTCGTTCAGAACCACAAGTTCTGAGCCAGAGCCGTCCTCTCCACAGGCGTTTCCTGCCTCCGACGAACTGGCGGCGGCATACTCTAAATTAACACTCGCATTGTGATCTCGGTCATGGTGAGTGCCACAACCTTGACAATACCATTCTCGGTCAGCAAGAGTCAATTCCTCATTGATCTCGCCACATACTGAACAGGTCTTACTTGAAGGAAAGAACCTGTCCAGTGTCGTTATCTTGCATGAGTACCAAACGCCTTTGTAATTCAACTGGCGTCTTAACTCAAATAATCCCAAATCAAAGATGCTTCGTGCCAAGCATCTGTTCTTCATCATTCCAGAAACGTTCAAATCTTCAATGCCGATAACTAACTTGGTTTTCGTCAGTGTGGTCGTCATCTTATGCAACGTGTCTTTTCTGATGTTGCCGATCTTGAGATACAATCTGGCAAGCCTCCTGACCGCCTTCTTCCTATTCTGACTTCCTTTTTGTTTGCGACTAACATCTTTGTTGAGCCTGCGTAGTTTCCTTAGCCTTGTCTTCAATGGCTTGGGATTATCATAAGTCACACCATCGCTCACGGTAGCCAGCGTCTTGATGCCCAAGTCTACGCCAACTACATCATGTTCATCTTTCTGACCGGCATATTCTGGTAGGTCTTCCTCAACCAGAATACTTACAAACCAGCGTCCAGCACGTTCAGATACAGTTGCCGACAATATCTTGGCATCGGTCGGCAAGTAGCCACGCTCTTTGAGTTTTAACATACCAAGACGAGGTAGTTGCACATGAGCATCACTGACCTTGATCGTACCAGTCAGACGGAAGCCACCAATGCCGTTCTTCTTGCTTTTGAACTTCGGGAAACGTCCTCGCTTCTCAAAGAAGTTGGTCATGGCTCTGTCAAGGTTTCGCAGTGCTTCTTGCGGCGAGCATTTTGATACCTCATACATCCAGCCAAAATCTGTCTTCTTAAGTGCATTCAAACGACGGTGAAGTTCAATGGCATTGGGTATCTTGCCCTTAGCATCCATCGTCATTTTCTTCTGATTCAGACCCCAATTATAAGCAAACCTCGCAGCACCAGCATGTTGTAGACACGCAGTACGTTGTTTGTTGTTCAACTTCAACTCAGTCTTATAGCCACGCCGAACTTTCACGCCGCTCCTTTTCCTTCAACACCACGCCAAGTAAGTTTCTCTGTAGGATCGTCGGCACGTTTAGAACAAACATTGACAATCATCTTTTTGCTGAGTGGTCTTCTTTGAAAGAGTAAAATCAACGCAAGCCAGTTCCCTTTGAAGCAACCTTCTAATTTCTGTTTCTCGTCTCTACACGCACCCAACAACCTATCTGCTTTCTCTTTGCCTGCCCGCAGCACTTCGTCAAAGTGTTCAACTTTCATGGCTTCATTGCCAAGCACCACACTATCATTTTCAAATCGCAAGCCATCATGTCCGGCTTTCATAAACATGCTCCTCAAATCTTGAATTTCTTTGCCATAAATGCCCGCACACATCAACTCTCTCCATGCCCTGCTTGCACAATCTTTAACTACATCTGAGCGAGTATTTTCAGTCCACTCGTCCAATGGTATAGACAACCATCCTTCAAATTCATTGAGAATTGTGCAAGTTCGTCTCAGCGATTCCTCCACTGACTCGTACAACGAGTATACTTGGAAACGATACATACTCAGACCTAACCAAGTAACGGCAAACGCAACTGCGAAAAACAACACCGACAAAATTAAGCTGATAATATCCATTTATTTCCCTTCAAAAAATTATCCATAGCAATCCTCAGATTTCCAAAGATTTTACTTCAACTGTTCCTAACCCTTAGATTTCGATGTTCTTGGTCTTTAGCCATTGGCGAAATTCGTCAACATCGTATTTTATGTGTTTCTTTTTATTTTCGCTTGATGGTATTGGACGTAAATTGTCCAAGCAATTAATTATTTTTGCATCAGTTATTCCATGATCCAAAAATGCCTTAATTGGGAAAATATAATCTAAATCCCATGAACTATGTTTCACAATATTCCACGAAGGATAATTCTCAATATGTTCACGCAATTCCGTTGGCGTGTAACCTAACAAAATAGATGATTTCGTTTGTTTTTTCTTCCCGGTAGCAACTAGTGTGTGATGTAATGCTGCATAGTATCTGTTTCGCAGTATTGTATTAATGCGAACTTTCTCTCTGTCAAGGTTCCATTGCTTATTGTTACTGCCTGATCGTTTATTCGCTCCACATTTATCACACCTTTTCCCGCATTGAAAATTGGCAAAAGAAATATAAGACTCATTGCCACATTCACAAACATATCGCATTCGAGTTTGATTATTTCTATAATCGTCTTCTAACAGTTTGCAATTATTTGATTCAAAATAATCTTTAACATATGCATATGTTAATCTGGTAGTTTGTGTGGTTGCAGTTACTCCACATTGCTTACATCTTTTTCCCTGACAAAAGTTGTCAAAACGAATAGTAGTAATCGTTCCGCACACACACTTATACTTCATAGGTGTTCGAGAATCTTTATACTCCGATTCTAATAATTCACACTGGTTTATAGAGAAATAAGTTGCAACAAACGCATGTGTGTGTTTTTTTTCATGTTTCTCCAAGTTCTGTCAAATCGGGACTCTCCTCATCGATTTCTCTTGCGTAATTGCGAATCTTCAAATTATACTTCTCAACGTCTTCTTCCGTAACTTCTGGCAATGGCTCCGATGGCATAGCCGGCTGTTCGCCCGCGCCGGGCGGAACTTCCTCCCCTTCTGCTCCCGGTGCAGCAGGCCCAGGCGGGTTTTCGGGTGGTTCTTGACCACCATCTGGCGACAACTGCGGACTCGGGCCTTTCGCGTCCACACCGATCTCCTTCTCGTCGGAAGGTGGCTGGCCAAGGCCGAGCAACTGTGGGTTCTGAGCCATGATCTGTAGCTTGAGGTCTTCGAGTTTTTGCTCCTTCATTCTGGCTACGTATTCCTTGGCCCTGTCTGCGTCGAACTTCAAGATGTCAACCAGAATGTCGTAATCAGACATTAGTTGAGCGCCCTTAATAGCCGCAGCCCGGTTGTAACGAGCCTCAACAACTTCGTTGCGGCTGATTTCACGCCAGTCCGAGGGAGGCGTCATCTTAATCTGCAAGTCGTAGAATCGCTCTTCTGGGAACCCCCGTAGTTGCAGATGCCTGATGACGATTTCCTTCAAGCCACGGGCAATGCTCTTTTGGAGCCGCTCAATTAGTCTTGCAAACTTAACATCCTGAGAACTCAGTGTAATTCTTGTCTGTTGTGGATCGTCCTGCCCCGCATAGTTTTTGGGGAAGTTAAGGGCTATGAATAGCTTGTTACGGAAATACAGTGCATCATCAATCTCGCCCAAGTTCTGGGCACCGGGTAATGTCTCAATTCTTGTCTGACTGTTGGGTCGGAGTGGGAGCCAGTAATCCTCATCCTGACTAGGCGCGTGCCATCTCTCGTCCACACTCGATGCCCCAACGCCGCCGCTCTTGTTCGTGTGGACCTTCCTCTTTCGGAACTGGTCTTTCATCCGCTCAATGAACGCCTCGGCGCGGAATGGGGCCAACTGGCCGATGTCGATGTAGAAGACCCGACGCTCGGGGGCGCGAGTGTTATGCACCGGCATTCCATTAGCAATGAAGTTGTGACACTCGTGTTCTACACTGATGTCAAACACTTCCTCTTCACCAGCAGGTTCGACAGACCACACTGATTCATACGGGGGCAATGGTCGATCGCTAATTGTTACCGACCAACTTTTCGTCGGTTTCATGGTGTGACCCGGCTCAATTTCATGTCCGCCAAATCGATTGCGGAATCGAATTTGTCCTGCACACTTACCAATGCTGTGCCAAAGTTCCTTGATATCGAGAACCAATTCTTTATTGCACAACTCGATTGTGGAGAACCAGAGTCCTGCTCGGGTCATCCGTTCACAACCATCTGCATCGGATAAACCACGCACAAGGGCTTCACGAATGTTAATTGGGGCAGTGAATGCCCAACTTGGAATTCTTTTATTTTTCGCACCTGGCACAAATCCAAGTTTCCGCATCACCTCGGCGGCAGTTGTCGAATGAACAATGTATTTTCCTATTTTTCGCCTGGATCGCTTATCTCGCTGCCATCGCACATCAGTAAAATATCGAGTAAGAAGGTCACGGTAACGATTATTTACAATTTCGTCAGTACCGGCAGCAAAACCAACTGTATGCTTGGTAACAGAGCCGTCACCCAGGAGGAAGCCAAACAATTGAGCAAATCCTTCATCCATGTAGTCAGGTAACTTGATGCGCTCAGGATTTGTTTCTCCCTTATTGCACACAATTAGACCAGTTGGATCAAGACGAAATACCGTAGCGATTTTTTTCGCTACTGTTAATGGCAGACATTTTCCTTTGCAATACAAAAATTGTCTGACTCGTTCGTATTCAAAGTCACAACTTCGTATTAGTTCAGAAATATTTTCGTATTTGTTATTGCGGAATTCTTTCCTTTGGCTGGCATTAAGTTTAGCAACTGGATTTTCAAAATAACGAATATTTCCAAGAATCACATCACGCCCAAATCGTCTTGTCAAATTAATGATTTGATGCCGTCCTGGCACAAGATCCTTGATATCAACATACACCAATACGTTTTCATCACGGACAAGAATTGGATGAGTCTCAGTCCCTACGATTTCATTGTGTTGGGTACGAACCTTAAATACGGGCTGCACTCCATTGTTTACAAAAGCCGTTACCTTCGTCCCGGCTTGATGAGGGGCCTCTACCCCTCCAGGCACATAACATATGACTGTATCATTCTCACGAATGTCCTTGATATGTTTCCATCCATTAGGAGTGCGAACTCTAGTATCACCCACAAGACACAATCGGTAGACAACCATCGCGTCTTCCATGAGCCGCAACTGGTGCGCCGGGCCTCTGGCCGCCTCCACCATGCTCACCCCATACGGATAGAACGTCTTCCGGTCGTCACCGATCTTCATATGAATGACCTGTTCCGGCGAAAACCGGAGTGCGGTCGCCTGTTGCAAGTCGGCCTCGGTCGCCTGCCTCACCTCTACCCTAGAGAGGGACTGATAGTCCGGGCCTTCCTTTGATTGCTGGAACTCCAGCAACTTGCCCTTAACCGTTTCGATTCGGTACATGCTGTCTGCCGGAAGTCTCTGGATCTTAACAATTCCTGCCTTGGGGTTATCCGGGCTTGTGACGAGTTCGTAGAACAAGTCACCGTCAAGGAACAAGTTTTTGGCATCACTCCACAGGTTTTCCTCCATCTCAAGGACTTCGTGAAGGACTAACTCTGCTTCCTCTTTGACCCCCATGTCTTTTGTCTTGATCTCGAACATATGTCCGTTTTCACCGATCTGACAGTTGTGGAAACAGACTCCCTCCGAGGCGAAGTTTTCGTGACCGTCAACGGAGAGATCGTAAACAGGGATCTTGTCGTGCGGCATGACTCCGACCACACGACGGCGATCCGGGTAGTTCTTTGCCAAATACTTCAATTCCGGGTAACTGAAACCGAACCGTTCGAGAGTGTAGGTGCAAGAGGTCCAGTCATAACTACCAACCATCTTTGCAACGTCGCTGCCTTTCAATCCGGCAACAACCAGGCGAGTCATTTTGTTGACCTGTTCATACTTCTTTATCTTCTTTCCGGCCCTCCACTCATCGATGAATTGACGCTCGTGTTTCCATCCGTCCTGAAAACTAAAGACTCTGGGGAACTGAGCGTGCTTCAGTTTGGTGAGGTGCTGGTTGGCTCGTATACGGTAGAAGGGCATTAACTCGTCGCCAATAACGATTTCGCCAGCGTTCTTCCACTCGCCAGACCTCATTAGGACTCTGTGATCCGGTGTGCAGACAAAGTAGTTGCCGTCGTCCGTGATGACTTTAACCGTCTCTGCGATCTTCGTCTGGCGTGGTGTGTGTCCCCAACCCAGCGTCCAGTCCTGCTTCTTGAAGTCGTAACAATAAACCATGAACCGCTCGCCCGGCTTCTTCTGAGCCGCCAGTTCTTCGATCGGAATGTATCCGAATGGCGTTGCTACTTTCGTATCACCTGATACGCATGACTCGTCCGCAAAGACTGTTAATGCCATCTCGATTTCGGCCACAGAGCGTAATCGTTGATATTCCTTGTAACGAGCTTGCCGGTTTGTCACACTGGACAAATCGACAAAATCGTTACTGTCACGCAAACGGATTGTGCTTCTGCCGCCGCTCCAAAACCCGTCGTTGCCACGCATATCAGGGATAGCGTCCGGCTGAGAGACACCGGCCCCCTCGATCGATCGCTCCCCCTCATATTCTGCGAGTGGGTCTGGCCTAAAGGCAGCTTGCCACAACTTATAAAGGTCCGCCCAGAAAGGCATAATATATTCCTTATAATCATAATACCGCTTACTATATTAGTATGTATTCATCAGATGACAGAATTAGTAAATTTTTCCATTTTAAGGACATCCATGAATTTACCAACTGATAAGCGATTCAAGAATTTAACTGGAATTAGATATGGAAGATTGATTGTAGTTTCTTATCACGGACCAAGAACTCCTGAAAGTAAGAATAAAGATCATCAGTGGAATTGTAAATGTGATTGCGGATCACAGATTATCGTGAGTGGAAAACGATTAAAAAGTGGTGAAACGCAATCTTGTGGATGTTACCACCGGCACCGCATTAGAGAAACTCAACGAATCAATTTGGTGAATAAGATATTCGGTAAACTACAGGTAGTAGAATCTAGTGGCGACGAATGGAGATGCAAATGTCAATGCGGCAAAGAGGTTACAATTACTGGACATAGTTTGCGATCCGGTGTGCAATCATGCGGATGTTTACACAAAGAGATAATGCAAAATCGCTTTATTGATCTTGTTGGGCAACGCTTTAACAAACTTTTAGTTTTGAAATATTCGCACACGAAACATGGACACACTTTTTGGTATTGTAAATGTGATTGTGGTAATCAAAAAATTATATCTGGTAGTAATATGCGAAAAGGATTAAGTAAATCGTGTGGGTGCTTACAAAAAACAGCACGTCTCACACATGGGTTATCGGGAACGCCAGAATATAAAAAAATGCGAAGACGAAATCCAATTGAACGTTTGAAACATAATATTGGATGTCTTATGAGACATGCAATCAAAAAAAAAAGAAGCAAATTAAACATAGTTCAGCATTTGATTATCTTCCATACACAATTAATGATCTAAAGAACCATCTCGAAAGTCTTTGGGAGCCTTGGATGAATTGGAATAACTATGGCAGGAAAGCCAACGACGAGAGAAAAACATGGCATATTGATCACATAAAGCCACAAGCATCATTTCAATTCACTTCATTAAACGATCAGGCATTTCAAGAATGTTGGGCTTTATGCAATCTTCGACCACTTGAGAAAATAGCAAATTACAAGAAAGGAAAAACTGAGTGATAATATATAATTATACCATTTCCTCAAGTGGAAAAATTTAATAAACTAGGAGATAAAATGTCTGAAAAGAGTTCTGATGTAGTTACGCAGGAGAAGAGAGAACCGTATGGTTATAATGAATGGGTTGAGGCGATGAACAAGCCTGGCGGTCGATATGTTGACGAAGATGGGATCGAATACTTGGATGTGAGTATGCCGAATTTGAACGACTATCGGAAACACGAGGATGCTTATGATGTTTACAATTGGAAGGTGATTTTTGCTGCCAAGAATATGATTGACAACACACGGAAGTTGGCGGGAGTTGGCTTTGATGTTATTGAAATGGATAAACCAATTCCAAAACAGAAGACGAAGAAAGACGAGATGAAGATGATGATAAAGGAGGCATTAAAAGAATTGCTGGAGGATATGTTCAAGAAGGACTGAACATCTGTTTGAAGTGCATGGCGAGGACGATCTTGATGACTTTGTGATTAATCCCTTTCGGGATCTTGTTGATGAGTTGATAGAGTTCGTGCAATAGTTGGGTGCGGGTGAGTTGCAGTTTCTCGAAAGAGACTGTAACACATATGATTACCCTGAAGTTGCCGATGGTATGAACTTCAATGCCGGTGGCTTTGTAGCACTCGGCATCTTCATACTGTTGTGGATAGGAGAATGTAATGACACGTTGAGTGTCGGCATTGACCGAAAGGAATTGTTGTGGGAGGTTGTGGAGATTGCCTTTATACGCACCGTATGTGTGTGCGAAAACCGAAAGGAGTCGCTGTTGGTCTATTCGGGTCGGAGCCTGTGTGGAAGGAGCCACTTGGCCGCAGCCCGTAATTTTTCCCAGATACTTACGGAGGAGTGCGATAAGCACGTCGGTGCCTCCTTGTGTTCTGTCCCGACAATGTCGGGAGGTTTAGGGCCATCTATCATATCGTAAAGACTCCTGACCACCACCTTTGGGGCCGGTTTGACAACTTCAGGAGTTGCCGTTTCGACATTAACCGGCCCCACCTCCCGAATTATGCTGCTCGGGAGGTGGGGTGGAAAGTTATGCAATATTTCTTTTTCGGTTCGTTCATTCTTTTCAGTTAAAGGCATAATTAGCCAATCATTCCCTTGATAACGCTAAAATAGACAACACCGGCAGCCAGAGCAGCCAGAATCGTCCAGAGTACATAATCGAGTATCCCGGTTTCTTTTTCCGATTCAACTCGTTCCTTGAGGATTTTCTTAGCTGAAAGTTTCTTCTCTTCCGGTTGAGTAACCTTCAAAGGCACCTCTTCCTTTGGAGCAGGGGTCGGCACCTCTTTCGGAGCAACACCCATTTCGGTCACAACTTCCTTCAGGGCCAAACGGAGTTCTTCTTTGGTCAGTGCAACCGGCTTCGGCGGCGCCAGGTTCAAGGCGTGTTCTGGGACAACCTCGATCGCGGAATTGACGACCTTCCCATCCTTATACTCCTCGATGCGCCGAGATGTAACAACAGGCACGACCGTCTCCTTAACTACACGGCGTACCTCCATCGGCACCTTCTCCTCCATGACCGTAATAACACGTTCAGTGGTGGTACCATTAACAATCTCTTCAACGTGCGTCTCGACACGACGGTAGTCGTTGTCACGAGTACGCTCAATTCTGAAGTTCTTGGTGGACATACACCTCCTAAGTACACCCCACCATATATTTATTGGCGTGAGTAAGAAAAAATGTAACCCTGCTACTTAATAGTAGTAAATGACACATACTGTAATGAAAGCATGAGGGAGTAATGCCGTATTTCCAAAACCCGTTTAATGTTAATTTTCTCGGAGTGATGTGCCTCTCTGATCGGCAGTATAACATTACTTTCAAGGTAGGAGCAAATAGGAACACCAGCACCAACATGGTAAGCTGGGCACCAGGCCCTTATGCGCTGACTGGCACCAACAAGTTTGCTATTCGTTGGTCCGCAGATGGCGGGAGAAATTACGCCACTATTTCGTTCACCCTCACCGCAGGGTCCGCCGTCTCGGCAGATCAGGTGGTTACTGACATGAACGCCAACGCAAATTTTGCAGCGGTCTTCACAGCCTCCGTATTTGAGACAAATCGTATCCGTATTGTTTCCGATATCAAGAATGAGTTCTTCCGGGCCTACATTCCTAACACAACCGACACAGGCGATCCAACCAACACGGCCGAGCAGAAATTGCTCTTTAACAAGTATGCTCCCGTTGTGGAACTCCCCACTTACTTTGATCGACACACGGTAGCCAACGTCAACACTTATTCTGACTCCACCGGCTCACTCATCAAACTGACCCAGACTGACGAGAATTGGGTGATTACCAACGCCGGACTCTCTACTACAGCCAAAAACGATTATGAACTCATGAGAGGCAGGTCCGGGCTGTTCACGTTCACCAAGAACACTGTGGATGGGAGCAACCGAGTCACGACGAAGATCGAGTATCCAGCCGGGGCAATTGTGGGTGATTTTGCGAAGAAAACCACCTACGCCTACACCAGTAGCAACACGACACCCGACAAGATTTGTGAAGTGCCCTACACCCTCACCAATAGCGATTTGGTGACACCATAACCGTATTGTCTGGAGATCGGGTAGAAGTTAATCTTATCTGACGCTCAGGTCGATATGGAAAGTAAGGAGAAGACAATGACTCAGGAAGAAACTCAACAGGCGGTTGCTAATCTCAACGAAGACATCCAAAACGAGTACAAGCACATGGGCTTCTACATGCAGACAGCCAATACGATCATTGGCCTGCCTCGCATCTATCTGGCCCCCAAGCTTCAAGAACACGCCGCAAGCGAGATGGGCCACGTCAACGAGTTTGCTCACAAAATCCGTGGCTACGGCGGGTGGCCGCTCTCCGTCCAGCACTGTAACACTTTCCCCACGCAACTCTGCGAAGCCAAGGAGATCCTCCAATACGCAATAGAGATGGAGAGGGAGGTCGTCGCCAACTATCAAGACCGACTCAAGTGGGTCGAGGGGCTGGATGAGCCGGACGTGTCCCTCGTCGTCTTCTACGAGGACCAGATCGAGGACAGCCAGAAAGACATCGATGAACTCAGGCAGATCCTTGAAGGTCTGCTGTAAGAAACGGCAAAACCGTTAACCACATTAGCCCCTTCGCCCAGGGGCTTTTTTTCACTAAAGGGATGTGCTTCATGTCCATGCTTGACGATGCCAAGAAGATGTTGGACTCGGCGTTCCAGTATGCAAACATCGACCCGGAAACCCGAGAGCGACTCCTCTACCCCAACAAGACACTCCAGGCGTCCATCCCATGCCGCATGGACGACGGAACCCTCAAAATCTTCAAGGCTTTCCGGTGCCAGTATGACTCGACCCTCGGGCCGTGCAAGGGAGGCATCCGCTACCACCTCAACGTTAGTCGAGACGAAATTGAAACGCTCGCCTTCCTAATGACCTTCAAGAACGCCGCCATCAAAGTGCCCTTCGGCGGCGCGAAGGGAGGCATCTGTGTAGACGCCACGGCCCTCTCTCACCGTGAGAACGAGCGACTCTCCAAGCTCTATATCGACGCCTTCCATGAGTTCATCGGGCCGGACAAGGACATTCCCGCCCCTGATATGTACACGAACGAACTCACGATGGGCTGGATGTATGCGGAGTATCAGCAAATCGTCGGTGGTCATCCCCGCGACATCATCACCGGCAAGCCCATCGCCCTCGGTGGCGTTCCCGGACGAACATCGGCCACGGGCTACGGCGGGTTCTTCGTCTTGGAGCAGTTACTCTCGCCAAAATACCGCCACGCACTCAACATCTCCGAGCGGGAACTGAAGGGGGCAGCGGTCAAGAGGAGCAACCCTCACCCCGTCCAGCAGCAAAACATCACGATGGCAATCCAGGGCTTCGGCAACGTGGGCTACTGGTTTGCTCGTAAGTGTTTTGAGAGAGGCATCCGTATCGTCGCTATCGGGGATAAGATCGACGCTACCTACGACCCCAACGGCCTCGACGTTCACGCCTGCAAGGCCGCACGGGACGCCGGGCAAGCCTGGCCGGTCGGGCAGAAGATCACCAACGAGGAGCTTCTGGAACTGGACGTGGACATCCTCGCGCCGGCAGCAATCGAGAACGTCATCACGGCAGAGAACGCAGGCAACATCCAGGCCCCGGTGATCTTCGAACTGGCTAACGGTCCTGTCACCCTCGACGCCTCGAAGATGCTGGAGGAGAAGGGCAAGTTCATCTGTCCCGACATCCTCTGCAACGCTGGCGGTGTGTGCGTCTCCTACTACGAGTGGCTCCAGAACAGAAAGTTCGAGGCCATGACGCTCAAGGAGGTCAACATCGCCCTGCGGAGGAAGATGCAGTATGCGACGGTTAAAGTAATGGAAAAATGCTTAGGTCTGGAGATCCCTATGAGAACTGCCGCTTACGTCCTTGCCCTCAAGCGGATCGGTGAGGCCATCGAGTGCTTGGGGACACAGACGTATTTCAAGTAACTCGTGTGTGCTACTGGAAGACAACCAATGATCAAAACGCAAGAAGAAATCAACAAAATTCGTAACGCCTGCAAACTCGTCAGTGAAGCCCTGGGGGTAGCCAGTAAGCTCGTCCGCCGCAACACAACCCCCATTGAACTCGATGCCGAAGTTGAGAAGTTCATCCGAGCGAACGGTGCCGAACCAGCCTTCAAAGGCTACCGAGGCTTCCCCAATTCCTGCTGCATATCCGTTAACGAGGAGGTCGTTCACGGCATCCCCAACAAGCGGAAGTTCCGTGACGGCGACATTGTCTCCGTGGACTGCGGCGTCAAGCTCGATGGCTTCTACGGAGACTCAGCATACACCTTTACGGTCGGCAAAGTCTCCCCGGCAGTGCAACACCTCCTCCACGTCACCCGTGAGTCGCTCTACGCAGGCATCGCAGCCGCAAAGGCAGGAAATCACGTTGGTGACATCGGCCATACAGTACAAATGATGGTCGAGCATGCGAGGCTCTACGTCGTTCGCCAGTTGGCCGGTCACGGCGTCGGCAAGGAACTGCACGAGGCCCCTGAAGTCCCCAACTACGGCGAAGCAGGATCAGGGGTTTTGCTACAGCCCGGCATGGTGCTGGCGATCGAACCGATGGTCAATATGGGAACCTGGCTCATTCGGGAGGCCAACGACGGCTGGACCATCTACGCTGCTGACAGAAAGCCTGCCGCACACTTTGAACACACTATCTTAATCACAGAAGGTGGAGCGGACATTCTCACTAGCTTTGAACCAATTGAAGGAGAAACAAATGTTAAACCCACAGAAAAGGGAAAAGAAGAAACCACCTAAGCAGAGAGGATGGTGTCCCTACACAGGCGTGGTGGATTCGGCTGTGTCGTATTCGCCTTACGAAAGAATGAGAGTGCGTTGTCCGCATTGCAAAAGGCGAATGATCGCTAAGGTTGATGTTTGCTCAATAGGTTGTTGTATTACTTTTGTAATTCCAAAGCATAAGTCATTATTGAAAGTGGAAAATGCACAGTAACTTTTGGTTTGATAAGGATTATTTTGAAAATAATTATAGTCCTGGTGATAAAATTCGAGTAAGGAATCTTCCATATTTGCCACAAGAGATAGTTGGTGATGTTGGTTGGTTGACAGGCAATTGGGTGTGGATGGAAAATCCTTTAACATTTTTTGCCGTAATGTCAATGCGTAGTGATGGTCTTTTGTGGCAGATGCCATTACATCATTTCGAGAAAGTCTAATGAGCGCCGAAGACAAAAAAATATTGGTTTGAATAGAACAAAAATAGCAAAAAACACATCAAATGATGTTGATCATTACTATTTCGGTTATGGTGGACGATATCAGTCTGTTAAATTATTAGATTGGATATATCAAAATCCCGAATTACGACTTAACAGAAAGTATAACAAATATCTTGAAATAAAGGTGTATAATGAAGGGCATTGTGTTGGCCGGCGGTGTCGGAAGTAGGTTATTTCCGCTTACAAAAACCACAAATAAACATCTACTTCCAATTTACGACAAGCCAATGATTTACTACCCGATTCAGACCCTGGTCGATTCGGGGATCAAAGACATCATGATTGTCTGCGGCGGAAATGCCGCAGGCGAGTTTTTGCGTATACTCGGTAACGGCGAAGTGTTTGGGTTGAAGAACCTGGCATACAGTTACCAAGATCGTCCGGCCGGAATCGCCCACGCCCTCGGCCTTGCCGAAGAGTGGGTCGGCAAGGACAAAGTCTGCGTCATCCTTGCCGACAATGTCTACGAGAACCCCGTCACAGAGGCGGTTCAAGAGTTTAACATTGACGGGGTGGGGGCCAGGATCTTCGTCACCCAGGTCGAACACCCGGAGTGGTACGGCGTCGTTGAGTCGGACAACAACGGCAATGTACTAAACATTGTTGAGAAGCCCAAAGAGCCGAAGTCTAACCTGATTGCTACGGGCCTTTACCTCTACGACAACACTGTGTGGGACTACATCCGCTCGCTCAGTCCGTCCAAGCGGAACGAACTTGAGATCACCGATTTGAATAACCGTTATCTTTCTCTGGGGCAGTTGAAGGTCCACAGGATTAACGGCTACTGGATGGATTGTGGTGAGAGCCTAGAGGGTTATATGCAGGCTTGCATTCGTGTTTACCAGAGCAAAACAAAATGAGATCGAATAAATAACTCCATGCAGGGACGTATTATTTTTGGTATGTTGTTGGTGGGGTTCACCACTTTTGTGTTTAACTTTTTCTCAATTAAGCCAGAAAAAGAAAATCACAAACCAGTAATGCGTATTTACAGCATCAGTGTTGACAATCACGCCGAGGACCATGATTTTTTTGTTGATGAAACGATCGACATAGAGAACGCTCTGTGTAAGAGGGCCGGAAGATTGTATCAAATTAAGAAACAAAATCTTCATGGCAAAAAGGCGACACGAGAAAAGTCGCTCGAACTACTCCGCAAAGCAGCAGACGAATCCGCCTCCGATGACCTCGTGGTCGTTTATATCGGCACACATGGCAATTACACCAGTCAATGGGGTTTTTTCTGGTCGGCTGCCAATAACGCTGTGTCTGGCAAAGAGGTAAAAGAGATTCTCTCTCGGTGTTCTTGTCGATTAATCCTCATTGTTGACACCTGTCATGCAGCGGGAATGATAGAAGACTGGAAAGATGCTGATCCCGAAAAAGTCTTTATCATCACTTCTTCTGGGAAAGATGATTCTGCCTACTGCTGGGGAATGAGCCTTCCTTTTCTCGATGCTATGGACGGTGACGCAGACGCCAATCACGATGGAGTCGTCACACTTAAAGAACTCGCAGAGTTCCTAAGAGTGGGCATGGAGAGCCACCCTTGCCCCCAAACCGTCGTCTATTCCCCTAACTCTAAACTTGATGCTCCTCTCTTCCATTCGAAGAAACACCTAACACATCTCCTCGACTTCGCCGCCAGAGGATTTCAACTAAACGGAAAAAATTATTAGCCTTCTACATAGATAGATTAAGAAGCAGGAGGTTAAATGGATGATTTAGTTGAGAATGCAGAAGATTACGGCTTAGAGTCTTGGCAAGTAGATGAGATTGAGAAGTGTGCGTCAGACTTTCAGTATTTTTGTCGCAACTATGTAAAGATCACGCACCCAAAACGTGGTCTTGTTCCATTTAATCTTTACGATTATCAGAAGCGGATGGTTGCCGAGTATGACAGGCACCGCTTCAACATCATTTCTAAATTCCGTCAGGGTGGTGCCACAACAACGACAACGATCTGGAGCATGTGGAAGTGCATCTTCCACCCCGATCAGCGAATCATGATCGTGTCCATCGGTGATCGTGAAGCTATCGAGTCTGGTCGTTACGTTAAAATCGCCATCGAGAACCTTCCTGATTGGATGCGGCCTCAGATGGGAAAGAACAATGACCACGAAAAAGAGTTCGCGGACACGAACTCGGTCATGTGGTTCTTGTCACCAAAGGCAGTGCGTTCCAAGTCTCTTTCCGTACTCGTCATTGACGAGGCGGCGTTCATTCAGAAGATGGACGACCTGTGGGCAGCCATGATGCCGACGTTGTCCACTGGTGGTAGTTGTATCGTGATCTCCACCGTTAACGGTATGGGTAATTGGTATCACGAATACTACACCAATGCCAAAGACGGTCGAAACATCTTCAATGTTATCGACATTGATTACACCGAACACCCGGACTATCGTGAGCCTGGCTGGGCGCCAATGATGTTGGCCCAGCTTGGGGAAAAACGATTTGCCCAGGAAATATTACGCTCTTTCTTGGGGTCCGGCGACACTTACATCGACGCTAAGCTCGTTGCTGAGTTGGACGTTAAAACTCGTGACGACGAGCCGATTCGACGTGTCTTCCCCGAATGGGACGGCAACAAGGATACTTTTAAGCCGGATGAGATAAAGAAGGCAGAGATTGCCCTAATGACTCACGAATACGTCGGAGGGGCACTGTGGATATGGAAGGAGCCAGAGCCGAATCACGAGTATATTCTAGCCGCAGACGCAGCCGAGGGCGTCGGTGAAGGTGGGGACCACAGCGCCTTCCATGTCGTGGACATCACCAACTGCGAGCAAGTGGCAGAGTTCTACTCTGACACCGTGCCTCCACACATCTTTTCTCAGGTGATATCACAAATAGGCATGTACTACAACACTGCACTCGTGGTTGTTGAGAATATGGGTCCAGGGCTGTCGGTCCTCTCTCGATTGCAGCACAATCTTTACTACGACAACCTCTACTACGACAAGGAAGAGAAAGCGGGTTTAAGAATTGGGCCAGCAAATCGTTCGATCGTTTTGGAGGCATTCCAATATGCCGTGTGTTCGAGTATTCTCAAGATCCACAGCCGCCGCCTCGTTCACGAGATCAAGACGTTCAATTTCAATAAGGCCAAAAAACGTGCTGAGGCGGAAAAAGGCAAACACGACGACCTTGTTATTGCCATAGCCCTCGCCATGTTCATCCGTGACGAACAGGTCCGTCGTGTTCCGGCTGGTGCCGAAATCTTGTCTGAGAATATTAACGAACAGTTCGAGACTAACATCTACGAGAAGATCAAGAAAGCCATTTTGGAAGAGGCCCCGGAAGACTTCTTGGCTGATCTTGATAAGACGAAGTTCAAGGATGAGTTAGCAGTTATGCCAGGTGTCATGTTTGATATAAGACGTAAGCACGATTCGCTCCTCAAGGAATTTGGCTGGATTTGGTTGATCATTACTATATTATCTTATGGAACTTTATCATAACAAACAGTGATCTATCAAAACAACATGATCCAAACAAACCAAAGTTCACTTGCCCAATGTGCGGCACAGAGTATTACAAGAAAGTTCACACTCAGCAATTCTGCTCGAAACTATGTAGTAACCGCAACAATTTACAAAAGGCCCATAAATGAAGAAAGACCTAAATGAGACAATCGGACACATCCAAAAAGCGTTACGATCATTGGGGCCAGACTTTGCCACCCTTGACCTCAGAGGGTTGTTGGTAAGGGCCTTGAATGAAGCTCAGCATGTGGACAAGAAGCGAAAAAGAAGAGGGCAGAGTGCTTATCAGGAGATGGTCAAGAAGGGAATGTCATTCCACGATAAGTGGTGGAAGACAATCGAAGAAAACGTTAGAAACGCCAACAAGAAAGCCGAGGAAGAAACACAGCAAGAGGAAAACGAGGAAGATAACAATAGATAAGTGATGCAAGATTTGGTTGCTGAGGAGTAAGAAATGGCCAACTTCAAGAATTGGATGGTTGATCATGACGAGTTCACAGGGTTCCCCAACCCCATCCACGTTCGTGAAATGTTGGAGGAGGCTAAACTCATCACTCAGGCTCAAAACAAACTTCTGCCAGACGCAGGTGGCAATCCCCTAATCCCATACGGAAACTATAAACAGGTTATCAAGCCTGGAGCCAAGAAGGACTCAATCAGCGGCTTTCTTCGTGATCAACCACCCCTGCGGAGCTACGCACTTGCCAACCCTGAAAACCTAGCCTCAGTCATTATCTTCGTGCTGCTCACAATTCGTGCGGACTTCCAGCAAGTCATGCAGGACTTCCCAACCATTATGGCGATCCTTAATCACAAGTTCAGCGACCCTTCGCAAGCAGTATCAAGGGATCAAATCGCAGGCTCAATTGACGACCTCCAAACAAAACTGTCGCAAAGGGTCAATCCAAAAGTGCTTGATAAGGAAGGGTTTGCTAAGGGGTATGGCTTGAAGTCAACTGCATTCGGTTTTAAGAACGACGGTATTGCGGAGACGTGGACCGATCGAGAGCAAATGTACAACGAGATTAAGGGATACTCAGACAAGAACGATACAGTAGGAATGTTCCGTTATCTTACCCGTAAGGTAAATGGTTTGGCTCCGGTCAAGGCTGGTTTCGTCGTACAATTGATTACTGGAAAGCTCGGGTGCATCGACATGCACAACATTAACCTCTACAGCCAGTATGCTAAACACTATAAAAAGGATAAGCTCTATTCGGACCTCGATCCCGCTCTTTACACTGCCAAGTCTGACAAGGCTATGGACCATTACTTGCGAGTGCTTGACCAACTAGAGTCGGAGGGGGCAAACACGACTAAACTGTGGGACATTTGGGTAAACTACGTTGCTCAGAACTATACAAGTAAGGCGACTGGACGTTCTGCTTATGACACAACGGGCAAGTTCTCTGGTTACTCCGTGGGGGAGGACGATCCCCTTTACCAAAAGCTACAAGACATTGGTGATGTGCCCGATCGTTCGGGCGGTAAAGACACGATCTTCAACCCCCGTGGGCGTAGCAAGGCGGGACTGGCAGCCAGTCTCGGTCACGCCTCGATCTACCAGATTCGTGACAAACAGTATTGGTATGACCTCCTGGCGGCAGCAGAGAACCCGCTACAGACGCCGGACTCAATCCGTGTCCGCAATCCGGGAGCGAAAGAGTTCCCTGCAAAGTCACTGGCCTACCTCGTGATGGAGCCAGAAATGGCTTACTCAATCGGCCTGGACGATGATTTCCTTCAGAGAGCAAGAGATGTTCTGGAGCGTCGTGGCATTCTCGTCGGGCCTAAGTTCCGTGAACTAGGGTCCGCAGGTCAGAAGGTCTTGTGGACGCCAGACGCCAAGGGCACAGGTCACGTCCCACAACGGGTTAAAACGGGAAAGAAAACGGACACTACTGTCCTGCCGGCAGCGCCCGCTAAACAGGGCAGTCTGTTCGACAACCTGTAAGTGGGAGTCGTTGGAGGAAGGAAAGGTAACGGTTATATCGCCTCTGTCCTTGTTCTACTACAGACTCGCTGACTTTCAAGGGTGATGTGTCTTTCCGATACGGATAAGGGATCTCCTTCAGAACGAACTTTTCCTTGAGCAGAGGGAAAGCCCTCTTTTCAACCAAATCGTCCCACGTCAGAAGCACACCACCTGTTTTTCTTGCCATTTCGCAGAGACGACGAAGGCGGTAACAGTAATATCTTAAAGCGCCAACTTCGGTATACTTTTTTTCTGTCACCAAATGATTCAGGGAGTCCCGAGGTGATCTGACGAAATAGATAAACTCCGCGTGATCATATAGCACAGGACTGAGTTGGTAGTTGTAGGTGATTTTGTGAACGCATATGCGGGCAAGGGGTCGAGCTTTGAGGACAGGCTCTGACAGAGATTCTACTTTCGTGGGGTGGTCGTATTGGAAGTACTCTCGTGGTCGAATGACTACGATTTTCTGTTGGAAATTGAACATCTCCAAGAGCATAGACGCACCTGATCCGAGATGCGTTGCTAACATAATATGTCGCATGTTCTATTAGAGGAAGATTAAACAAAAAGACCCAGGACTTTCGTCCTGGGCTTTTAGTTTCAGTAGTAATTAGGATTAGCTCTTGCTGACCGAGCGAACGCTGACAAGAACGTCAACCGTGCCCGAGGAGGCGCCGGAAGTGCTATTGTCGAACTCCAGCTTGCTGATGGTCAGGTCGCCAGGGTTGAAAATCTGCGTCGTGTTGGCAGCCAAGTCCATGATGGCGTTGGCCGAACCGTTGATTCGCATCTTGCAGTTAACGGTCGGAGTCACCTGGCAGAATGAGGCGTAACCGCCAGTCGTGCCAAGAATGTCAACAACGTTAGCCGCATAGGTCGAGCCGCCGGCAATCGCCACGTCACGCCACGAGTACGGGAAGTTGTTTTCCTCTGGGATGTCCGAGTAAACCGAACCGTCATCAGTTACGACTTCGATGATTGCTTCGTTAAGTGCTACCTGTGGGTAAGCATAACGCTTCCAGTAGTTGTTATCGGTAAACGTGTCGCCGTCCTTCAGCTTCCGGTTAACCTTGCCCGGTCCCATCACGTACACAGTCCTCTGGTAGCTCGTGCCAGCGGTCTGACCGTGAGAGTCCAGAAGGCCCTGTGCGGTGTTGGTGAGCTTCACCTTAAATACGCTCATAGTTATTCTCCTAAGCTCTTTGCTTGAACAACAGGTCCACTGTCACCTGTATGTATGTTCGAGATAATGGTTTTTATGTCTTTCTTTCGTTTTTTCTCTCAGAACAACGTTTTCTGGGCCGGGTCTTCGCCCTTCTTCCGACGAGTCCTAACAGGCTTGACTGCGGGAGGTTGCGGATCAACTTCAGGCGGCATATCAAACAAACTCCGCTGAGCGGGTTCTTCGACAGGGGCAACCGGAGTAGATGGCGTTGTTCTGGTTCCTTTCGGTAATTGCACTACATCGGGGTCATTCGGGTCGTTCGATTTCTGATTATATTTTCTTAGCAATGTCACAATTGAAGATGGTGATAATCCCAACTCAATGCCAATTTCATCAATCGTTTGTCCTCTTGCCCGCATGGCTAGAACTTTTTGTGTAAGTTCTTCCTGAGCATCCTGCTTTTTCGGCAAACGAGATGTAGCACCAAAGTCGAAATCATCGTGGGGACGGAATTGTTCTTTTCCTTGAATGTAAGCCATGTCATTAATAGCCTTCACAATACGCTCTTCCAGTGACCACTGCATTTCGCCGACACCCATGAGTGGCAACCACGCTTTCATAACTTCATCGGAGATTTGAAGCACATTTGACTTATCGGTTGCTTTATCGGTTGGTACAAAGCCACGATTAAGCATTACTTCTTTGATTTTGTTCTTGAGAAAGAAGTTGATTCTAGCATCAACATTAGCTTGGGCTTTGCTGGCCCCTCTCTGGTTGAACATTGTGGCCATAAGATCAATCTGAGTGGCGCTTGGTCGATCTGGCTTTACCGGCCCTGTGTTAACTCTATGCACGGCCGACTCCAGTTCCTCAAACTCTTTTGTCTTTGCGATAGTAGGGTCAGACCTAAGCCACGACATTTTTTCCCGCATATTAGGTTGAGGTTTGTTCTCAATCTGCGACCACATCATACCTCGCTCCTGAGCAGGCGTAGACGGTTCAAATTGGGCCTTCGGTTGGGACGGTGGCGGTGATTCTTTCTTCCCCCATCCCTTAAACAGCCCAAATATCTCATGCAAGTTCTCTTCTTCGCTTGCGATATAATTACGGAATGACATACTCATGCAACTATTTAGTTTTTGGTTGCAAGATTTCACCTTTTGGACAAAGAAGGCGATACAATTCTGTGCCTATACCGCTAGGATAGAGGGAAGTCTTAACTCCCCTGCCTACTGCTTCATATAAATACTCATTTTCTACACCAATGACCCAATCTGCCGTTTCCAGAAGACTGACCTTTGCTCTGCCTGACGGCCTCATGTCAGGTTTTTGGTAGTTCGAATGAACATCTGAACCGATGATTTTCACATCATATCCACGACTTGAAGCTATTTCTCTGTACCGATCCACTTCTTTCATCGGTTGGGTCGGTAGCCCACCATCCGGGCAAATAAGACACCGTTTTGTGCCAACAACACGAGGTTTAATGTTGATGTCACTTGTTGCTCCTGCCTGCACTAACATTTCGTAAATAGGATGAGGTGGAGACATGGTGGCCCCCACCTCCCTAATATAAGCAAATTCAGTCTTTCTATCTCGAATTTGAGAATGAGGAATAACGTCCGGCTCTCCTTCAAGCAGATACATTAAATCATCCGTGCAACAAATAGATAATTCAAGCTCTGGGAGGACTTTTTTGAAACATGGACGAACTAATTTCAAAAGAGTTACATATTCTGGCAACAAGCCGAGATAAGCTAAACACAGTTTATTCTTCACTCTGGCATAATAGGTAAACGCAATACTCATGAAAAAAGAACCCCATATTAGTGATGAAGAAAAGATTAAGCAGGGGCATGCCGCTTTCAAATCGTTCTTCGATCAGTTCGGTGAGAATGATGCCGCTAAGCAGATGCTATTAGAAGAGTTTTTCAAAGTGATTTTAGGAGTTGAGGATGATTTATCTGTATCTGGCGGGGCGGAACAAAAAGGGAATGAAACTCGTAACTCTCTTTCAGGGGCAGTGCCCACTAACCAGACTGACCAATGTAGCAGTTCTGGACCTGCCCCGCCCCTGGCACCAGGCAATTGAAGATGTGATTCGCAAAGAACAGATGAGAATGGAGGCGTGGATCGAATCGGCCGAGTCCCCGCAGGAACTCCAACGCCAAATGAAAAGTCGTGGCTACAAAGATTTGCCAATACTGACGGTCCCTATGTTCTGGTGTTCGTCAATACCAACCGGAAACGAAGCCCCAAATGGCGGCGAGTTCCGAAGAGGCAACTACCCGGCGCCCTTGGATGAAATGGTCTTGAAGAAACTGCATATCGCTCACGTCAGAAGAGAACCGATATAATCCTTAATTCCCTCTTTCAGCATCCATTTCGGTTCGTGGCCTAGGACTTCTTTCGCTTTACTCATGTCGCAAAGTGTAACATTCTGATATGCGGCCGGAACCGGGTTCTTAATGTATTCAGTCTCCAGATTAGTCCCCAACAATTCGTTAAGGTGGGAAACAATATCATTGAATGAAGAAGCGACTCCCGAACCACAATTGAACACACCCGACACATCAGTTTTTAGCGACTGCATATTGGCCGCCACCACGTCCTTAATGTAGACAAAGTCACGGCTTTGCTGGCCGAACTCAAACAATTTCGGCCTTTGACCACTCATCATTTGCTGTGCGAGTTGACGGACCATCGAAGCCATCCGCCCTTTGTGTTCCTCGCCGGGACCGTAGACGTTACTATAACGGAGGCCAATAATCTTGGCATCCATGAGCTTGTTGAATACAAGCATGTCAGTTACTAATTTGGAGGTTCCATAAACATTAAGTGGCTTAAATGGACCTTCTTCTCGAAAAGGGACTGGCACGTCTCCGTAAACAGCGCAACTGGATGCGTAAACGATGTTCTTACAACCATGTGCAATGGCGTTTTGGAATAAGCGAAGGGTGCCGTAACAATTAACCCCCATCATCTCATCGCCGTTAGTTTTCAGCGTATCGGTTATTGCGGCTTGGTGGAAGAGAGCATCGACGGGGTCAACAGAAGACCAATAAAAATCGGTAAACGAGTACCCCAAACACTTCCCGCCTGGGAGGTTCTCGTCTTCTCTGCCCGTGTAATAAACCTCCCAGCCTTCACTCAGGAGTTGTTTAACTATATTGCTACCAATGAAGCCCGAACCACCTGTCACTACTGCACGCATAACGCTCCTTTCCTGTAGTAATATAGGAGGGAAGCGTTAAAGTTGATTCAAGCCGGGCTGACGAGTGGTGTTTGGAGGGGCGCCAGGAATGGAAGTGGCTTTTGCACGCTGAGCCTGACGAAGTCGGGTGTCCTTATCAGTTTTCTGCGTTGCCAGCCACTCTTTGAAACACATGCGTTTCTGCATGTGGTATCTATGAAGTGGACAAAGAAAAAGGCTGGTGTGACCGAAGCCACACCAGCCAAGCGATGGAGAGAACTGTCAGGCCAGGGCTGCCTGGAACTGCTCCAGTGTTTTCAGTGGGTCTTTGGAACGAACGATGGGGCGGCCAATAACGACCCAATCGGCATTCTTCGGCACTCCGACCAACTTCTGGTCGTCTCCATCAAACTGCTGTTCGGGCAGACGGACGCCTGGGCAGATGGTCTTCAGGCCCATATCGCTGATGGAGTCGAGGTAAGGCGGGGGGCAGACGACGGCAGGTGCGCCGCCGTCAATTGCAGTCCCGGCCATCGACCGGACCATCCCGCCGATCACCTCGTCGTCCGACTCACAGGTCAGGACGGTGACGACGGCAATAATGGATTTCTTGGCAGCCTCAACGGCGGCTCGGACGGTCGGAAGGCGAGGGTGGACGGTGATGATGTTCGCCCCAGCATCGTCCAGCACTCGGATGGAGGTGGCGACGGTGTTGGGAATGTCGAGCAGCTTGGGGTCGCACATGACCAGACCGAAGTTGTGCAGCATCTTGACGATCGAGACGCCTTCGGAGAGGAGGAGATCGTTGACCTTGAACCCCCACACCCGGCCAGAGAGCTTTTCCGCCAGGATCATTGCGGAAGTGGCGTCCATATTGTCCAGGGCGACGATGATCTGTGGCATGCGTCCTCCTTTAACGGCAGCCCTCAATTGAGGGCTGCCAGTCTCTGGATCACTTGATGGTTTCGAACTTGGTGGATGTGTCGATCCAGTTGATTCTGGCGCTCGTGATCGCCTCGCTGAGAGCGTTCAGGAGGGTTTGGCGGGTCTTGGTGTATGCCGCGATCTTCTTCTCGTTCTCACGCAGGCTCCGCTCGGTCGTGGCCATATCTTCCTGCCACTCACCGATCTGCTGCACGTTGCCAGCCTTCTTTTCGATGTAGCCGATGAGTCGCTTCGCGGTGGTTGCCAACTGCGAGTTCTCCTCGTTGAGAGCGGCGATCTGGCTATCATTCTGGGCGACAGCCTCCTGGGCCTTCACGATCGCCTTCACGCTCTCGTTGTTAGCGAGCTTGCACCGCTCGCTGTGCTGGGCGTAATAGTGCTGCCACGTCTGGAAGTTGCCGATGGAGTAGCTCTGCTTGTCGAGCTTCGTCTCGGTGACAGTCAGCGTGGCCTCGCCGTTGGCCGGCAGGGCAAGGTTCAGGCGGACCCCGTTATCGAGCATCTCCGAGATCGTGCCCTTGGACTCGACTCTGGAGCCGGGTAAGACCTGATCGTGGTCAACGACGACCTTGAACTCCTCGGCCTTGTTGTTCTTCAGCCTGTACGTCACCGTAGCGTAAAGGAGGGTTTCGACTTGCAGCACCCCCCGGTCCAGCACGAAGGAGGAAACGACTCCGGGCTGCTGCTTCTGCTCGCGGCGGACTAGAACTCCCGTCTCTGTGCCGTAGACGAGCATCGTCTTCTGGCCGGGCTTGATGGCCTGGAGGATCGACTCGCCAGTCATGTCCGAGCGGTTCTTCTCCTCCCGGAAGACCGTGCAGACGCCCATGCCTAGCGACTGCTTCATCGGGTTGCTCATGTGAATGGCGAGCTTGGGCCGCTTGGCCCCCACCTTGTTGTTGTAATAGAGGACGCGGTTGGCCTCAACGGTGGCGCCGGTGAACAAGGGAATCAGGCCGCTCTGACGGCTCTTGAGGTCGAAGGTGCCAGGCGTGGTCCAGCTAGAATAGTCGCCCACCTCGGCGGCCTCGGCTTGCACGGTGGTCGCTGCGTTATCAGATGTGAGTGCCATCGCAGCCGGTGGTGGTGCGGCAGCGAACCCCAACGACATTGCGGCATACTTGGCGTGGCCGCCGGCAGCTTCAAGGCTGTCACACTCCAATTCGCTGTCTTGGTAGGACGTTCCCTCCTCGACCATGTGGCCGCCACTGACCTGCCGCTTCACGAGGTTGATCTTGCGGCGGGCAGGCGTCTTGGACTCGGCCAAGTCGGTGTCGAAGGTGTCCGGTTCCCCGACGATGAACGTGAGGCGGCAGTCAGTCAGGTCTTCCTCGGAGTCGATGTCCGCCTTGGCGAAGCAGGAGAGCAGGAACTTACCGTCAGCCGTCTCAGCCAGTCGGTAGGTCGGCTGCCACGAGGGCATCGGGTGGGCATACTGGACGAGGCACTCCTTCTCATTCTTGTCGTTGCCGACCAGTGAGAGCGAGACGTGCGTGACGCCCTCACGAAGCCGAGATGCGTTGTTAAGGAGGGCCTTGGTGATCTCGCTCTTGACTTCCGGCTCGGTGAACCGGAGGTTCTCGATCTGGTCGAGCGGATAACGGTTTTGGTCGCCGGTTTCGGAGAGGACGAAGATGTGCGACTTGGAGACGATGTTGCCCCCGAACATCTCCTGAGTCGTCTGGATGCCGAGGTTGATGCCGTTCCTCGGCTCGTTGTTGCCACCGCGCAGGCGGAAGCTGATCGCTCGCCCCGACAGTTGCGACAGGAGGGACTCCTGGGCGTTGTTGGGGTCGATGTTGAGTTGCGTCTTTTCCTCCTGCGGCCAGCCGACCATGCCCTTCTGGGTCACGTTTCCGAAGAGCCGCAGGGATGCGATCACGTCGCCCCGGTGCGACTTCTTGATCGGGAATCGGATCTCCTTCGCCTCGGTCCCGGAGATCGAGAACTTCCGACCGAAGACGCCGATGCCACTGCTGTACAAAGTCAGGTGATTCTCCACTGCCGTCTCCTTACGTTTTTGGAACTACTCGGATGCCACCTTCATCATCGAAGATAATGTCCATTTCCTTCCCGGAATGGATCTTTTCTTCCACTTCTGCAACACAAGACTTGACCAAATCTCCGACCAATCGGGCGACAAGATATACCTGATTTTCGTCCCAATCGAATTGACACAATTGCCTGACAGTGTCCTCGATCTGGCTGCCTAAGTTGCCGTGCAAGACGTGATTTCTGGGGCTACGGAAGACGGCCCGTTTCTTCTTGAAGTCGATCTCGATGCCGTAAGGAATCAAGACCGGAGTGAGGGCCTCCAGTATAAACGCTCCGTAGACATACTCTGCACGACGAGCCAAGAGGAGGCGGCGAGCGTTATCCAACGCCAGCAAGCCAACCGCGAGGAATGTGGCGAGGGCAAGAACGGCTAGAAGGACACAAACAGCAAGGGTAGCGAGGTCTTCCATGACGCCCCTTATCGACGGGATCGAGAGAGGATTTTTTTCTTTCTCGGAAGCAGAGCCTTCTTCACAAAAGACTTCGAGTATCCGAGGGGCTTAGCCAGGGCCTCGCCCAGATTGAGGGAGTCATCGACGTAAAGGCAATGCTCCCCTTGAGGCTTCTCCATTGTTCTAACACAATAGCCACGGTTTGTCAATGCTTGACGCATCGGCAAATACCGTTCCCACCACATGAAGCAGAAGTCAAGTTCGCCGTGGCACAGGATGATGGGGGTCTGGTGGTGGGCAGGGGGCACCTCTTCGGGCACAAGGATCGCGCCGGCGAGGCTGACGCAGGCTGCATAGGGGGCCGCCGACTCGATAGCGATTTGCAGAGCAACGACCGCCCCGGCAGAGAAGCCGAGCAAAGCAATCCGCTCCTGGGGGATGTCCCAGGTCTTTTTGACCTTCTCAATGGCCTGAAGGACGTTGGGTACGGCGTAATGGTTAAGACCGTGAACGGCGGCGTCCTGATCCTCCGGGCCGTTGGGCTGCGGATACCAGGCCCTTTTCTTGGGCACCAGTGCAACCTTCAGGGTATTCGGTAGGCCCATCATGTGGCAGTAGCGGAGCATCAGACCGCCTGGGACTCCTCGTCCGGGGAGGGCGATGATGCATCCTTTGACGGGACGACCCGGTTTGGGTTCTTGAATAAGCCAGTGATTGATGTGCATGATGTCTCCAGAAAAACCCAAGAGACAGGTGAGAGATGCCCTCGTGACTCACACTAAGCCGAGGTCATTCCCACCTGCTCTCAGGCAGCACATAGAAAGGTGGCCGATCGCTCATCACAATCGACTTGCAGTTTTTTTGCCCGTCTTCGGAACGTTCCTATCCACATTGAGGCGTGGACGCCTGTCCTGGCTCATCAATGATCACCAGAAACTACGGGTTTAATAGCCCGTTTTTCCAACGATCGAGCAAGGACAAAGAACGGGTTAGGACTGCCGACCCAGACAGTTGTCCGGCAAGCCAAGTCTGGAGTGTCTTTGTTGCACAAACAGACTTGACGGATTGGAGGGCTGTCTACTCCCTTTACTCCACCCGGACTCAGCAGCACAGGGCTGCGCACCTCCCTACGCACAGTCTCACGATGGTTCGTTGTTACTTGATCTTCCACTCGGAGTAGAAGTCGAGGCTCTCCATGTCCGACACCTTGTAGACGGACGCCAGGAGGTCTTTGGGCATCTTGGCGATGTTCGCCAGTTTGCGGAGCAGTTCGTCCGACGCTTTCTTGTCACCGTTGTCGATGGCGGCGCGGACGTGAGCCTGATGCTCCTCCCAGATGTCCTGATGCTGCGGGCCGGACTGCATGTAGCCCAGCGTGAAGCTGCACAGATCCCAGATGACGGACACGATCTTCGGGGACTTCAACCAGAAGACGGACAGGGTCCGGTATTCCAGGCCATACTCCTTCGGACGCATGTTCCCCGCCCCGCCGTAGAGCCGGCGGCGGGCCTGGCTCGTCGGGTCCGTGTCCATGACGACAGATGCGGTGCCGACGAAGAAGTCCATTATCCGGGCGGCCCACCACCGGCCCATCATGTCGATGAGCGGGTACTCGTCGCCGCTAACATGGCCGAGATGGATGTGGCCGCCGCCCGAACGGAACGTGTTTCCTTCATCGCAGGAAGGGGGCACAACCGTGACCATGTCGTAAGCATTAAACTCAGGGTCACAGCCGAACTGCCTGGCCTCCAGGGACTGACACGCTTCGATCGGATACGTCTGCGATGCCTGCGGTGTCAGCCGGAAAGGCTTCACCACGTTGGCATACCGCTGGAAGCAGTCCTGAAAGTTCTTGATCACCTCGTCCTTGCTTTTGCCGTACTTCGGGCAGCACTCAGCGAGGACGTTGTCGTAAAAGGCAAAGTGCCCATTCCCCAGGCCGAGTGGCTCGATTTTGGAGCCTGGGACGATGTCGATGGCCGAGCGGTAGTTGCCATCCTTGTCAACCAGCATGAACTCTGGGTCCGTACCCATGCTAAATTGCATGGTTATCTCCGATTTTGTATTCCATGCATTTACATGGAAGGTGTGGTGAAACGACATCCATTAGAGTGTAATAAGACTTTTTTCCTATGTAAATCTGAGGTTTGCATCCTCTTGAGAGTGCAGATGGTATTATACTACCAATAATTCCAAAAGAAGTTTTCAGTTGTTCGATTAGGAAGTCAACTTCCTTGTATGAAAAACAATTGTGCCCATCGTCAAAATACCACACCGACAACACCAACGGAGTAATCAGCAGATGCTCAGGGATAATCTTTCTTCTGTGTTCAGCATACCAAACATTTTCCATTTTTGTAAAGACAGAATGTCTAACTGTTTTTACACGACTCGTCGTTTCCAGTTCAGATAGTCTCGCTGTTCTATTCCATGTTTTTCGATAAACCGAGAATTTTCTTTATTGGTCGAGACTTTTTCCAAACATGCATCGCCCAATAAAGAACCATTAATAATCTCCAATTGTCTCTGTGTCAATGCCACAGAGAAAACTCTTTCGAGGTATTCTGAACTTTCGTGCCCACTTGCAAACCATTCCAGTAGAGATGCCATAGTGTTGTGCGACTTCTCGAACAGAATGAGTTTGCAAGTGGGCACGAAACTCCATCTCAGGTGGATCAACCAACTTTACTCTTTTACCACCTCTCATAACCGTTACTTGGTGTCAACAGGGGCCGCCTCGATTTTCTTCTTGGCGACCGGCTTCTTCTTCTTGGGGTTGTCCATACGAAACCAGTGCGGGTAGGTCGTCTTGCACTGGCCCGTGCTGAACCCGACGATGCCACTGTTGTTATGCATCGTGCCGATAGCCACGGACGCCGGGTAGTTGTCCTTGATGTTTTTGTGGAAAATCTTGGCATACCCGTGCTTCAGGATCTTCTCGATCCCCGACTTACCGCTTTTCAGGTAGCTGGCGTCGTTGCTGCCCGAGGTGCCTGATTCATAGCACTTCGTCTTGCCGGTCGTGACCTTCTCGACAGTCTGCTCGAAGGTGTCCCCGATTTGGTGAGTAAACCCGACCCGCAGGAGCAGGGTGTAGAGCGAGATCATTGGAGGAGAAAGCATCCACCGAGCAGAGCCTTCGAAGAGGTAGACGCCGGAATTCTTATACTTCTCGGGCGGCGACTCACACTCATCCGCCTTCGTGCGGATCAGGTGGATCTGCTTCTCAAATTGGTTAAGGAACTCCAGTGCCGCCGTCACCTTCTTGCCCAACTCAGAGTCCTCGGCGTTGCCGACAGCAATTCGGGTCCGGTCCAGAGACAAGGCCGGGTCGTCCTTGGGGTCGTAGTAGTAGCCGTAGCAGCCCTTCTTCACCCCGAGAAGGTGTCCCTGCACCGCATCTTGGAAGAAGTCCTTGCAGAGAACCCAGGGGCAACACTGGTGGTAAACGCCGTTCTCGTCGGGTTTACTCACCAAAGTCATCTGGAGGCCCCTGTGGTAAATCTCAGCGAGGCTGGCTTGCTTCTTCCGCCACTCAATCTTCTTCATGATCTCTCCCTGATCAGTAGAAATCGCCAGGACAACTCCTACATAACAATATGAAAGGTTTCAAGCAATTCCTGGTAGAATCGAGTTGGTCACTTGGCACTGACAGTAACATCGACCAAACGATTGTCCAACTTTACACGACGGGGTCACGGATCAAGGAGATTGAGGAAGCGACGGGGAAGTGGCGATCTTACATATACGGAGTGTTGCAGCGTGAGGGGCTTTCGCCAAATAGGTTGAATCAAGCAAGAGAACTGACTATACAATTACACGGCAGCGGCATTTCCGCACGAAAAATCGCTGAGATCACGGCTCAGTCGGAACGCAATGTGCGTGAGATCCTCCTGAAAGCCAGAACCAAATTCGTGTGAGATCATGACCACACCTCGTAACGCTTTTCACTACATCAGCCATCCTTACGAGGCTTATATGGCTGGGTATACTGCCCACATGGGCGGTGCGCATGTTTTCGGCCAACAGTATGAGGCATACAACTATTACGTCCCCGACTCGGTAGTTCACACAATCCCACGGATTAACGATTACTTTAGTTCTCTCATCCGGGAGTCCAAGGTCGAGGAGAAGGACAGGAGATACTGGAATATTTACGACTGGTACGATCTGGCGATTTCCTTGCTAAACCGGATCGAGTATCGTCTTCAAATGAAGCTCAGTTTTCTGATTGGCGATCAGGCGATAAGTGCTGTGCCTTGGGCCGTCGTGGGAGAGGTCACGAGCCGAAGAATTTACAGGCACCACTTCCCGACCATCGAATCACTCATCGACTCGTATCTATCAGTCACAAAGTCACCGTGTCGGACGCTGCCCGTCTCCATTTACCACCGAAACGGCAAGAGGTGGATGAAGGACTTGAGGTGCAGGGGGCAGTATAACGACAATCAGCTAATGTCTGCCGCCATCCTGTTCCTGGCAGACGTGATCAGAAACGCAGGTCCACAAACCGATGTTTTCTACGATGTATTCACGAACGATCGTCGGGCGACATCGGAAAAAATGTCGCACGTTCACTGGAATGTCGCCAGGAATGCGTCTTTGTTGCGGAGCGAGGGCTTACACAAGAAAAACGACGTGACCGTAACTTACGTTCAACCCCCCTACAGAAAAGAGGAGCCTCGTCACTGGAAGGTGAAGATCACCGAGAAGGCCGTCGCCCTATACGAAACTGGCACTTTGACCAAGTTTGAAAACATCCTCGACCCGGCTGCTGCCCTGGCTGCGGCGTATGCGGCCCGGATGCAAGAATACTACGACGACTGGATGTGATCACCCAGGGAGGGATAGTCATGAGCAACGAGTGCCCGATGACCGGAAAACCGTGCCCAAACGTCAAAAACGTTAAAGTCTCCCAGATTACCCCGAGCGGTTATCAGGAGTTCAATCTCTGCGTGGCGTGTGCGGCGCCCTACGTCAGCAACCACCCCAATTTCGTCGCTCTGCCGACACAAACAGCCTCCTTCATCAACGCCCCGCTAATGCAAATGTTGAAGCTCATCAACGTCTTGTTGGAGAAAGAAGATTACCGGCTGCATCTGGTTGAGCAGGCGTGTCCGAGGTGCAATCACACACTCATGGATTTCAAGGGCACGGGGCGGCTGGGTTGCGACAACTGCTACGTTTACTTCCACGAGTTCTTGCGGCACCTCATCCCACAGGTGCAAGACGGGCACATCGTCCACCAGGGCAAGGTGCCGAAGAACGGCGGCAAGGTCAGCCTGCCCACGGTCCCCTCGACCGAAACTTTTGCTCCCAACGACGACGAGGCGATCAGCCTGCTGGAGACGAAGATGCAAAAGGCGGTCAAGGATGAGCGTTACGAGGACGCCGCCGTGATCCGCGACATGATTTGCAAGCTCAAGGACATGGGGAAACCGCCGGCCACGTAACGGTTATTTTTGGAAGGCAAAGGCGGTGATGCCCTCGCGTCCCGCCTTCGTCTCCTCGTCGTTGTGTTCGAGGTAGGCGAAGCCAGAGTCCTGCATGAACTTAATCATCCCCGGAATGGAGAAATAGTAGTAGTGTTCGTTCGGCTTGAAGTGCTTACTTGACCGCACGGCGAACACATCCTCGAAAGTCGGCAGACTAATGAACACAAAGACCCCCGGACGCAGCTTTGTGAAAAGCTCCTGGGGGTTTTTCATATGCTCCAGCGTGTCCCACAAACTGATACCTTGCACTTCGTCCGGTAGCCACTCGTAGGGGTTGACATGCAGGCCACGCTCCTTGAGCCAATTCACACCGTACGGGTTGATGTCGAAGCCGTACGCCTTAATCTTGGATGACTCAATGAACTCGCCCGACCCGATCCCAATGTCCAGAATGCAGTTCGTGCAATACTTCTCCGTCAGTCCAGTGCGAGCAGCATTCAACCGCCGTGCGATCTCTGTGTTGGATCGTTTGACGTAGTTCTCAAAATAGTCTTTGTCGTAAGAAACCGACTTCGACATATCCTTCTGATACGCTACTCCTTCCGTATACACCAAATCTTCGTCCACATCGCACACCGTATAGTGCTTAATTACTTCATCCATTTCATCTCCTAGAATTTAATCAATCGTGCAAGTTCGTGCCCAAGAAACTCAAAAGTCTTTTTTGGAGCATAGTAAATCTGCTTGTTTGAATAACAATGGTCGTTCTGACTCTTAATGTAGAGATTAGGATGGCTAAACAATTTGGCAGCCAATACAGACATTGAAGAATCAATACCGATATAACCAATTGCACCTTTAAGTGTCTCTATTGCCTCTAAGATAGATGTCTTGTTCGTAAGATTAATCAAGGAGAAGTTATCTGGAACATATTCGTTACCAGTATTCAAAACCACTCCCTGTAAATTTCGTTTTACCAGATAATAGAGTGTGGTTGCCCAATCCGAATCATTAAAATCCCTGGAGCGAAGGCGTTTATCAGTAGAATAAGGACAAATGACAAAATACTGGACTGGTAAATGTAGGTGATGTATGTCGCACAGTTTGTGACGGAGGAAGCTGGAGTATGTGTATTGCATACACCCGGACTTGATTTGAGAAAACTTCGGTACGATCCCCCAATCCTCTGCTTCCCTGAGTTCTTGAGGCACATTGCCATTCATTCTTTGCTCACAATCACTCTTGAATACAAAACACCAGAATTTAGTAAAGTCATTCCACACGACATGATGATTTTGAAGACTAGGAAAGTTGGGCAGCGCACGGAACATTGGTTCAAGTACGTGATGTTTGTTGGTCCCGTAGCAAATCGAATGAAGCCCTACTCGCTGCTCTTCGCTCATGAAACTTTCTAGGGCGATTACATCTCCGACGCCCCCCGAAAGGAAGATGACCGGAGAAGCATCAATCTCTTTTCTTTGGGTTTCGATCTTATTGGGCACAAAACGACGGTGCCGTTGGTTAACGATTCTAATCGTTTCTTTTTGTGATTGATCGGCGCCCTCGTTCTGAATGGTGTTAAAGTCCCCTTGGCGGATGATGTCGGCACGGGTCGGCTTTTGACGGAGAGCCTGCTTGATCTTATTTTTCATCTCATCCATATTACGATACCTATCTTTCGCTTTGCCGATCTTCAGACGGAAGTGAGAGCGGTCACGCAGGATCGTTTTAGCCGCTTGTACCCACTGAGACACGGTGCCAAAATCTTTAACTCTCAGTTCATGCGGCCCTTCCAATTCCCTTAACTCCTGACTTTCTGCCCTGACAACCGGCACTCCAAGTGAAGTTGCCAGGCACAGCCGGGCGTCGAACCCAGGAACGGGCATTGGAAAGAACGCCTTGGCCTCCGTCAGATTGCCCGCAGATTCGTAAACTCGGAACTCCTCTCGGGGCAGTTCCATTTGCATCTTGTTAACATGCGGGTGCCCTGGATCGTAGTATAAGTATTTAGGGTCTGTCTCTAAGTTGGTATTGATCGGTGGATACAAGACAGCGCTATTGATGCCAAAGTCCTGCTTTAGAAGTTGGTGAACATGCATTGAACAGGACCACACCTGAAAGCCAAGCCCTACCTTCGTAATCGCATCTCCAAGTGAATCACCATCCATGTCTTTCAACGCCAGGTAGGAATCATAAGTGAGGTAAAAAAACGTCGGGAACGTCTCGACAAGCTCTCTGTGTAATACGAAGTTATCGGTAACGATAACATTCGGCCACAGAGTCAATACCGTTTCGAGTGGATCGTAATTGTGTAATGAAATAATGCGGTAATCGTAATCCTTGGCTATGTCGTCAGCGGCATACCACAAAGGATGTGAATCGGTGTAACAATCAAGGATGGAAAGAATTCTGTCCATAAAAAAACCTGCCCTAACCGTAGTTATGGCAGGTCGTTAATCTTTTGTCAATTTAGTCATCGACTGGTACTACTGTGATGCTCCAAAAATCATCAGTGAAATCACTATTTAATATGAAGGTAAACGGCATGTAGAAATAGCCATTATCACCCCACCCCTTGCCCCAGGAGTTGCGGACGATGAAGCAGTCAATGGAATCGTCGTAGCCGACAGCCGTGACGGCGTGGCCGCCGAGCATTTTCTCGTGCGACATCGGCATCGTCATCCGTCCGGTGTTCTTGACATCGTCGCTCTCGAAGCTCTCGAAGACGGCGAAACCGAAGACGAACTGGTTTCCAGAGGCGAGGCACGCCTTCATGTCGTGCAGGTTGTGGCCGATCCTCTGGTACATCGAGATGCGGCTGTTGCGGGCGTCCTTGTAGGCCGCGCGAGACGGCTTCCTCTTGAACTTGCTAATGTCGTAGGGCCAGAAGCGTTCTTCGCAGTAACCCCAACGAATGAGGCTCTTGATGCCGTCACGCAGCATGGCCCCGGAGTCCTCGTTGACTGTGTTTTCGAGGACTCGTTCGTTGTAATAGATGAACAACCGGGACGGTGTCTGGGGGTCTTTCATCCCCTGGACCATCTCACGGTGTTCAATGACTCCAGCGAGAGACTGTGCAGTGCAAGACCCGAGTTCGCCCTGGTCGTAGACCTCCGGGCACTGATCTCGCATGTCAACCATAGTGGGGAGCGACTCGACGGCCCCCTTCGGCGGAACATACTTAAAGTCACGGAAATCGGGAAGGTCTGGTTTCCAACCGTAGGTCTTAAATTTTATCTTTGAAGCCATACTACATTAACTCCACAACATAGCATCAACTGGAGTATTTATGCTTGCATGCGGAATATATGCGATAATATGTTTAGGTACAGGAAAGTATTACATTGGCAGTTCAAGAAACATTTTTGCTCGTTTCGATGAACACCAGTATTTGCTGAAGAAGAACAAACATCCCAATAAACAACTACAAGATGCGTGGAATCAGTATAGTGAACGGTTAATTGTGTTATCGGTGCTTGAGCTTACAAATAAGGAGAAATTAAAGGAAAAAGAACAAGAATGGTTGGATCGAACAAAATGTTACAATCCTGGGATAGGATACAATGAATGTCAATTTGCCACAAGTACACTTGGATACAAACACAAGGAAGAATATAAAATAAAGAAAAGCAAGCAATGGATTGTCACATCCCCAACGGGCGAAGAACATACAATCAGAAATCTCAAGCAGTTTTGCAAAGATTATTCGCTCAGTTGGTCATACATGACAAGACTTGCATCTGGTAGGGGGGTGACACACATGGGGTGGAAATGCAGGAAGAGCGACGTGAGTAATGAAGAATTGTCACAAATACACAAGCAATTGACAATATCTCCAGAGGAGAGGAGTAATGCAAAACAATGGTTGTTCATTTCTCCCAACGGGGAGAAACACTATTCAAAAAATCTCGCTATGTTTTGTAAGAAACATGATTTAAGTGAAGACATGATGAGACGAGTCGCTAAAGGGAACACGCAGCAACACAGAGGATGGACGTGCAGTTACGTCCACCCCCTTAATCGTTAAAATGGGCTGCTTACGCTCTGTACATTGCTGTCACCATAAGGACCGTCCATTTTCACCTTGGGAGTGGCGGGGGCATTACCCAGCCCGGTCGGGATCATTTGTGGTTTCTTCTGTCCGTTTTCGTGAGCATCGACTTGCTGCACTTTGGACAGATAGTGGCCAATGATCTTCGGCCAGCGGGCGATCACCTCTGGTCGTACGCCAAGGAGTTTTGCCAGTCCTTTACGGTTTGAACAACTGAGTTGTTTTAACTCATTCCAAAATGTCTCGTCTGGGTTGGTATTACCACGGAGCCTCATCCCACGGCGCATCGTCTCCAGGGCCTCAACTTCCTCACCATCCATGTCATCGATGGCGAGGAGCGGAGGGCCAGAGGTTTGTTCGCACATTTGAGCGTAGATGGAACTGAAGCTTCCCATGAATTACTCCTTACGCGGTTTCGGAAACGATATCGAGGAACTTGAAAGCACCCGAGGTGAAGTTGTTCTTCAGATAAAGCGCCTTGGTTCCAGTTTCCGTGAACTGATCTCCGTGCTTCAGTTTCCGATTATCACGAATCATGTCCGGGAAGAACGTGTGCTTCGTGGTGCGGAAATTGTCGGCCTCGGCCAGAGTGAACGGGTGCGAGAACGAGTGGCGATTAAGGGTTTCCAAATTAACCTTGAAAACGATTGTCGGCATATTTAACTCTCCTTCATTGGGTTAACCCACAATGTATATATTAAGCGAAGCGTCAGATCATACATAATGGCATGAAAAGAATCCGACGTTACGAGTTCCGGGAATTTATGATTAGCGGCTACGTAGGCGAGCCTGTGGGTCAGTTGGCTCAAACCAATAACAACTCTGGCTTTTTCAAGGGGAAGAAGATGCCACGAAGTAAGTATCAGGCGCCGGATTACATGCGAAAAAAATAATTCGGCAACTTCGAAAATAACATGGGTTTACACTATATTTTGCACATGATCGAGACAAAAATGCGGCGAAGATGGTTGGGAAACAAGGTTTAGTACAACTACGGGCGGAACACTCGGAAGTAAAGCCCACGGACTCAGATATAATCCAACTGAATGCTCAGTTGGCTGAGGGTGAAGTGGGAAATAAAGTTCACATGCGAAAGAAGTGATTTATGCGTATTGCTGTTGCGTTATTAGTTTTCGCCGTCATTTTGATTAGCCTCGGCCTCTTTTTCGTGCCACCCAAAGCAAAACCACTTTACACTAGCGACAAATATTACCCCACAACACCGACACTGACGACCTCGGCCGATCAACTGCTAATTCAAGAAATTAATCAAAGGAACAATCTAATCAAGACGTTTCAAGCCTCCTTGCGTGGGGAAATCAAAAGACTTGTCAAAGTCCAAATTCACGGTGATGTATATTACGAAAAACCCAAAAACTGCTCTTTCACTATCCGAACACGCTTAACCAAAGAAGTTGAGATGGGTTCGAACAATAGCCACTTTTGGTTTTGGTCGCGGCGGATGAGGCCACCGACCCTCTATTACGCCAAACATAGTGATCTCTATAAAACCCGACTCAAACCAGCCTTCAATCCCGTGTGGATGATTCAATCCCTCAACATAGACCCAATTAACACAAATGGAGCTAACTTAGAGAACTATGAAGGCTACCTCCGAGTCGTCACTAAAGAAAGAGCAACAAATGGCCAAATAGTTACAAAGGCCGTTCTCATCAATAGAGAAAGAAAATTAGTCGTTGGACATTATCTTTTCGATGATTCCAATGAACTCATCACATCAATGGAAATTAACGATTTTTTCGTTTGTAACGGTTTTTCCGTTCCATCAGAGGTGCAAGTGATTTGGGTTGATACGAATGGGGAGAGGGTTGCGTTGGAGTGGAAGATGGAGAACCATAAAATGAATGTAGGCATCCCGAGTTCTTACTTCAGGATGCCTACGATTAGCCCTGCTGTGGATATGGGGTCGGATTAAGTGATTGGCGTGGGTGGAGCATTCTCCTGTCCGTCAGACTGACTGACGAGACGAAATCTTCTCTCGTCAGTGTTTTCCGAATCACTTGTTGGCTGTTCGACGCTGTCCCGGACGTTAATGTTGACTGAGACGTTGACGACGGGGTCTGCTGCCTGCAACACATAGTTTGGCTCCCTTTCTCCAAGTCGCTCCGCAATCGAAGCGAGAGACATCTTCGCCCTTCCTTCAAACGCCACTTTCGGAATAACTGTGACGGCCCTGGACGGGCCGTTACACGAACAATTAATTTTACAAGCCATTAGCCAATCCCCAATGATTTACGAATGGCCTGACGGCGGAGAGAATCGATGCGACGACGCTCTGCGGTCATGGCAAATGGGTCTTGAGCCGGGTCGCCCGTGGGGACAATCCTGGCAATGTTAGTCTGATTCAACTCAGGTCCAGTCGGTAGACGGACGGGCTGCCTTGGCGTCAAAGCCGGGCGACGTTGCCTATCCATTCTTCCTCTTCCGCAAGAACCACAAGCCATATTTACCTCCAGGCTATTTAATGATATATACGCGGCAAACTTACTATTCTAAAGCACACCAAAATACCAGGACGGGAGATATGGACCAAGCACTTATAGACGAAATTGTCAATGAAGCAGTAGATCGGGCCGCAGATTACTACCGTGCCGGAGATCACACCAATGCCGAAGCACTCTACCGCCAGATCCTGTGTGTTAACCCCGATCACATCATCGCCCTTCAGATGCTGGGCCTGATTGAAAGTCGAAAGAAAAACCAGCAGAAGGAAGCGTTGGACCACCTATTGCATGCCCTGGAGCTTGAGCCGGATAGCCCTGATGTTCACAACAACCTGGGGCTGGTGTACTCGTGGTCCGACAGTAAGGACAACGATAAGGCTATCTACCACTACAAGAAGTGTATTGAATTGAAACCAGAGTCGCTTCTGGCCTACTCTAACCTCGGCATTCACTACAAGTCAATGGGGTTAGTGGAGGAATCAGAGACGATCCTCAAGGAAGCACTGAAGATGGACCCCGATAACACGGCAGTTCACTTCAACTACGCAACCCTCCTCGGGGAGCTTCACAGATGGGATGAAGCGATCGAACACTACGAGTTCGTCTTGACTATGGACCCGGACAACCCCTCCGCTCACTACAACCTCTCCAACGTCCTCCTTGTCCTTCGTAGGTGGGAGGAGGGGTGGAGGCACTACGAGTGGCGGTGGGAAACTTACCCGATTTTCCGTAAAGTCTTCGAGCGGTTCACGCTCTGTGACGACCCGAAACCGTTCTGGCGTGGTGAGCCTCTACAGGGCAAACGGGTTCTTCTATACGCTGAGCAAGGGATCGGGGACTCGCTCCAGTTCATTCGGTTCTGCCCTGTCCTGAAGGCGATGGGAGCGCACGTCATTGTCGAGGAACACGCCGATCTGATCCCGCTTTTGAAGAACATGGACGGCATTGACGAGCTTGTTGCAGTCGGGGAGCCGCTGCCAGAGTTCGACTACCACCAGTCTTTGGTTTCACTGCCCCTTTACACGGGGCTATACGACCCCGAAACCTGGCCGAAGGCGCCATACCTGCGGACCAACTATGATGCCCTGCCTGACATCTCCATTCTGGATGAGTCAAATTGGGAAGTTTATGACGACCTGTTCAGGGTGGGGATCGTCTGGGGCGGCAACCCGGTCCACCGCAACGACCACATTCGCTCCACCAGACTGAAATACTTCAAGGACATTCAGATCCCCGGAGTAAAGCTCTTCAGTTTGCAGAAGGACATCCGAGAGAGGTATTGGCCGGGACGGGGCGTACAGGACTTGGCCGAGGACTCGCACGGCATGGGCGTCGTGGACCTGAAGGAGTTCATGCTCGATTACAATTGTCTAAAAAGTGACACAAAGTTTATCACTTCTTTAGGGGTGAAGTGTTTTGACGATTTCAGGGACGGTGATGAGATTACCGTCTTAACGCACACGGGAAAGTGGAAGAAGGCTATGGTGCGATGCTATGGGGAAGATTATCTTTACCCAAGTAAATTCCGTAGAATTGGGGGTCATGAAGAAACCATTTGGTCTACAAGCAATCACCGTTGGTTAATTTCCGACAAGGAAGTAGTAGAAACCAAAGACCTTGAAGTTGGGTGCCATATGCACTTGCCTCCGAGTTACTTCAATCTCTTCGATTACGATAACGCTACCCCTGATGAGAGAATGTGGTGGGCTTACGGTTATGTGTATGGTGATGGAACGTGCAACAAATACAATGGGGAAAAGAAATGGTCTATGGTAAGGCTGTGTGGAAAAGATAAAAGTCTATACAAATACCGTTTCGAGGAACTTGGTTTTTCCGTGAGCGAACCCAAGTCCTTTAGTGGAGATGCAGTGGCGTATACCGGAACTTATCTAAAACAGCCGCCAGACCCTACAGTTGAGCCTGTCGAATATATTAGAGCCTTCGTAAGAGGCTATCTCGATGCCGATGGTGCCAAGCAGTTAAATGCCACTAACCACAATTTATTTGGCTCAATTCTGACTAACGATCCTGACCATGCGTCCTTTATCCGCAATTGTTTTCCGGTTGCAGGCGTGTATTTGTTCAAAGAAAATAACTATTCTGGTCGTCAGACAAATTTCGGCACGCCGAAGTTTTCGATAAGGTTCAACTTGTGTACTGATTTCGCACACAATACTGCTTATAAATACCTCGGTACTGATTGGAATTCAAGTATTCGTGAACCTGTTTGGTGCTTAGAGGTGGAAGACGACCACTCATTTATAACGCCTAGTGGACTGATTACCGGCAACTGCTCGGCCGCCCTGATTGATCGCATGGATTTGATCATTTCGGTGGACACGGCCACGGCTCACCTGGCCGGTGCGATGGGCAAGCCGGTGTGGCTGATCGTCCCCTGGCACAGTGAGTGGCGGTGGATGCTGGATAGAAGCGATACGCCTTACTACCCGTCGATGAGGATCTTCCGCCAGACGAAGGCCGACGACTGGACCAACGTTTTTGAGGAAATGCGGGAAGAATTGAAGTTACTGACGGCCAACGAGATCATGCTGCCTGTGGAGACGAAAAAGAAGCTATTGGATCACATCCAGAGCAGATAAATGAAAGAAGCCCAGGCAGAACGCCTGAGCTTCTAAGCTTTACCACTCTCGTCGGGAAGGGTTTGTTACAGCGTGTCGCAGTTGAGGGTCGCGACGGACGGCTTCTTGGAAGCGGTCTTCTTGGTGGTGGTGGTCCCGGTGGTGTCGTCACCCCCGAAGTCCACGTCATCGAAGCCAAGGCGGCTGGCGAAAGCCTTGGCAGCCTGGCTGACAGCCGAACGGCTGGTGTAGGTCGTCTCGTTGTTGCGGGCCTTGGCCAACTTGGTCGCCCGCGCCCCAGGAAGCTCGACGGTGCCCTCGAACACGGGGCTGCCGTTGACCTTCCGCTGGGTGATCTTACATCGGAGTACGTTGCTCATTTTTATTTCCTCTTCGTTGATGGTTACAAACGCTGTGCCTTCGTGGCACCACTGATGAGTGGGTTGAATTTCGTTGGCAGCGACGACAGACCTGATTTGACTGTCCTCTGTTCTGCCTGGTAGGGTTCCCTCCGAGAGTGTCAAATTCCGCCCACTCATTACACTTGAATAAATCGGCAAAAGCGTCACGCCACTTTAGTATTTTTTTCCAGTCCATTCGCCCAGCAACAGTGGCGTAAACTGTTTTGTTTCATCGAAGTTGATCTTCCGCTTTGTGTCGTTGTAGGTCGTACCATACGAGTTCGACGTGCTAGATGCAAGTTTTTCTGCCGCATACTCGCTGGCGCCGGTCTTGATCAGGGTCGGAGAAAGCACCCTGTTCCCCTCTGGACGATGTCGTTGGTGGTAGAACTTCAGCACCGCCTCCTCATACCTCTTGTAGAGAACGTGCGGCTTGATGTCCTTGACGGTTTCGTGGAGGTTGAACGTCAACAAAATCTCACCGATAGTCCCCAGCACTTGCTCGATGGGGACTTTCTTTTTGGACTTGCCGACACGGGTGAAGTCAACGAACCACAGGAAGCTGTCCGGGTCGTAGGTGAAAATCGGGTTTTGGAGTCCCGCCTTGGCGTGCAATTCGACGTAGTCCCTGATTTCCGAGATAAACATCAGGGAGGTCTTGCTCAGGGCGTAGAAGGCGTAGTAGTAGTATCCAATGATCCCACGGAAGGACAAGATCAGGATGTCCTTGCTGCTGCGGCCGTTGAATTTATGCCGCAAACAGAAGGTGCAGTAGAACCTCTCCGGTCCCGAAAGAGCATCGGTAAATGGTCGGGTTGCTTTAGTAGAGAGTGCTTCCTTGCCGCAGAAGTTACACTTACGGAAGCTTCTGGCTGTGTCTTCAAGAGACATCTTGCGCTCGGTGATCGATACAGCAGTCATCGTGACGGTCTTTGATTTCGGTCGCTGAGCCTTCGTACGATTGAACGTGTCAGTCAACCGCATTGCCTCAATGGCGTTGTTAAAGACGATCTTCAGGTCGTGGTTGTATGTTTCGTTTGCGACCGTCTGAAGGCGGACCAGAGCAAGATTACTGTGCGAACCAAGCCTGGAGAGCTTTTCCGCTGCGGCCTTGCGGACCTCCGGGCTGTTGAAGTCCTCTAGATCATTGATCAGTTCGAGGAGTTGATCTTGGGGAATCTGCGGTTTGGCTTGTAGCGTCATCACCACTCCTCGGGAAAAAACGAACTAGGGAGCTATATAACAGGTAGTCCGTTCAAAAACGAGGTTAATACTATGTCTATGAAGACTTTTTTGCAATGGGCACAGGAGCGAAACCTGAACGTTGAGGTTCCTGAGCCGAAGGCCGATGAGAATACGAAGCGTAGCGGAATCCGTGGGGCCTACCCTGACGGCTATGTTCGCTCGCAGTACCCTGACGGCTACTTCCCGCCAATCGCGGCGGATGCTCCGGTGCAGTTGAAGAACGCCAAGTAAGCGTTTTGCTACGAAAAACGATAAGCCCGCTGGCGTGTTTCCCAGCGGGCTTTTTCGTTCCCAGCAGCCGCCCTTTAGGGCTTTTTGCTGCTAGCCTTCTTGACTCGCTCGCCCTGGTCGGCGGCGGACACGCTGAGGGCCACCGCCGAGCCGAGGTTCGGGGACACTCGCTGCCAGTAGCCGTAGTGGTCCTCCTTGTTGGGGGAGACGATGACGACCCCCATCTTGACGAACTTGTCGATGATCTGCTCCGTTCGGTCCTTCGTCAGACCGGCCTCCTTGGCGAGAGCCGCGACGGAGCGAAAATCGTACTGGCTTCGTACCAGGCCCGACTTGCCGTCCTTGCCGATGAAGAACTTCTGCTCATCGGAATTAGAGTAGACCTCATGCCACTTCTTCAGACTCATTCTGACACCTCCTCGATTGTGGAAAGATGCACCAACAGGTCAAGGTATATGATCGGCAGTGAGTCGGTTTTTCTCTAACGAAAAAAACCAGCACTCGACAGTGAAAAACTTAACCCCAAGTTCTCGGTGTTGCAAGTGGAAAAACGAGGGGCACAGCACTATATTATTAGCGAGCGTGTGACAGAGATTTATGGAGAAAAATGGGACCAAGGAATAGACAACGCCGTGACCAACGGAGGGCGAAGGCTCAGGCAAGTATGGCAGGCGAAGGAATGTATATCTACCAAAACATCACCAACTCCGACATCTATCTGCCTCGGCCGACTCATGCAGGCAGGCGGATGGTCGGTCCTCGGGAGAAGTTTATAGGAGATAGTTACTACAAAAACATCAAAGAGTTAATGTGCTTACAGGAGGTCATCGCACCCATGCAGGAGCAAAAACTGCTAACCGAAGTCCCGCCGGTCGTCACTAATCACGGCCAGGTGGAATACGTTGTACAACAGCCAGGAAAGCCGCTGAATGAAGCCAACCCCCTGAGCGAAGAGGAAGAGAAGAAGGACAAGCTTCTGGTGGAGCAGCCACTGGAGGGTGTCCGAATCCTCCGCTAATCCGTATTGTCAACACATTGGCCTGTTGTTATTCTCTCCCCCCGTTAAGGACGACACACCCTTCAAGGAGAATAGCAATGGGCCAAAAGCGTTACGTTCTCGAAATCACCCCACAGGACTGCTACCGCGTCTTCGAGAAGTGGGGCGAATACACCACCAACGCTCGCATGCTCGTCAACAACCCCGAACAAATCGCACTCGTGGTCTTCACGGGCGGCTCTGACGTGTGGCCAGAACTTTACGGAGAAAACGTCGGGCACTTCACCCACTTCGACATGCAGCGCGATCTTTACGAGATCGAGTGCTTCAAGCAAGCGCTCGAACACAAGATCCCGATGGTGGGCATCTGTCGTGGCTCGCAGTTCCTCTGCGTTCAAGCCGGTGGGAAGTTGTGCCAAGACATCCGCAATCACGGCAGACATCACACAATCCGCACCCACAGGGGGAAATCGATCACCTGCAACTCTTCCCACCACCAGATGCAACTGCCGCCCGATGGGGCCGAAGTCCTGGCGGTGGCTGACCCCAAGATATCCAGCGGCCACTACCTCAACGGCGATAACGACCTGATCGAGCCGGCCGAGGAGTATGAGGTCATCTACTACCCCAATATCAACGCTGTCGGCATTCAGTATCACCCCGAGTGGTTAGACTACCAACAACCTTGCGTTATCTATGCACAAGAAGTAGTGCAAGAGTTTTTGTTTGGATAACCATTTTTCGGGTCATCATACTATACTATCATGTAGTATGATGACCCGAAGGAATAATATAGGTAATCCAGAAAGACACAAAAATCGTAGGGAAAAACTGGCTTCATTAACCTCGGTAACTCTACTAAAGAGTTACCAGAGGATAACCGTTTTATGAGCATTGACGAAGTCATACTCATCCGGCACGGCGAGGCCGAACATAACATCGGCCTCGCCTCACCCGGACCCAAGACTTACCTCACCGAAACTGGCCGGCGGCAGGCCGCACGTCTTTACGACCAATTCAGTCGAGAGTGGCTCCTCGGGGCCGCCATTTACTGCTCCACACACACCAGATGTATGCAGACCCTAGATGGTCTTTTGGGCGATCGAACATACCTCAAGCCGCGTTACGACCCGCTACTCCGTGAGGTGGAATACGGACGCACTACCACCTACGCAGAGGCAGAAGCAGAGATGAAGTGTGAGGAGCGGAAGCAAATTGGCAAATTCTACTACCGATTTAAGAACGGTGGCGAGTCCCCAGCCGACTGCTACGACCGTATGTGCCTTTTCATGGAGTCGGCCCACAGAGAGTGTAAACGGAACAACCATTGCAGACTACTGGTCGTATCCCACGGTATGACTGTCCGATGTCTGATTCTCCGGTGGATGCATTGGCACCCTGACGTGTATGAACAAATGGATAACGTCGGACACTGCCAGCCGGTCTTTCTAAGGCGTGAAAACAAGGGGTGGAAGGTTGAGGGCATGAATCTTCGTTAAATATTCAAATTTGAAATGAACCGTTTCCACACTACATAATTGCAGTCACCGTAGTGGTGTGGAGGGGTACGGGATGCGTAAACGGTTCATCAAATTCTGGGATAAGATAAACAACGTTTTCCACTGGCTTTTCAGGGACGACCATCTCTTCTTTGGAGAGATCGAGCTACTACACGGAAGGCACGACCTTGCCCTTCCTCTTGAAGAATACGAAATTCTCCCTTGCGACATCAAGGAAGTCTGGGTTTCGTTCGATGACCGAGTTTCCAAGATCCCGACCTGCTGTGGTGACGACATCAAGAATTGGTTCACTATTCAGGTGTGTTGCGATGAGGTAAGGATTCACACTCAGGTGAACACAGATAAGGTTCTTCTGAAGTGGTTTATCCTTATTTAACACGGGGAAACGGGGAACAATGTATATCGCGTATGACAATGAGCGCGTAATTCGTGCCATATCCAACAAGCCATTTAAGGCCACCGGCCAGCACATCCTAACGATCCCCACTGAGATCCCAAAGGATGAATGGCCGGCATACATCGGAAAACGACTAATCGACTCAGCGGACCCGAAGCCCCTAAAGGATCTTCGGGTCGCATTTATCGTAAATTGGAATGACAAATGTGGAATCAGCACTTACAGTAATTACCTCGTAAGTTCTTTGAAACAAAAGATCAAGGAACTGCATGTTTTCTCCGAGATTAACGGAACCGAGCCAGAGGCTGGTGTGACTTATTGCTGGAGACGTGGTGAGTCGATGCGCCCCACCATCGAGAAAGTCTTAGAGTGGAAGCCCGATTTTGTCATTATCCAACATGAGTATGGCCTATTCCCCAACGCCTTCTATTACATGCAGATGATGCAGATGTTGGACCGTGTCCCGCACGCGGTCGTGATGCACTCTGTTTACGAACACTTGGACAAGGCGATTTGTACCGGCATCACCAAAAACATCATTGTCCACAACGATGCGGCCAAGAAGCTACTAAAAAAGCTCGGGAACGATGGGGACATTTACGTCGTCCCGCATGGCTGCGTGGTGTTCGAAGACGTAAAAGAGCTTTGGAACGCTTTCCGAAATCCCTACACCGTTGTTCAGTTTGGCTTTGGTTTTTACTACAAGGGAATGGATCGTGCAATTGACGCACTACATCACTTGAAAACAACCGATGAGAAGTTTAAGAACATCTTCTATTGCTGCCTAATCAGCACCAACGAACACAATAGCACTATCCACGATGACTACCACAAGTTCCTTGTGGATAAGATAGAGAAACTCGGGATGCAAGACAATGTTACAATTCACCGAAAATTCTTCTCGGATGAAGTGTTAAATTACTTCCTGCGGACTGCCAAGATTGCTATTTTCCCTTACCGTGTTGACCCGAACAATACTGTTTACGGCGCAAGCGGTGCGATTAGAATCGCGATGGCCAATGGCATCCCCGTCATCGCCAGCGAAAGCCACCTATTCGATGACTTAGAAGGAGTCATTTCTCGCCCAAAGGATCACCTTGAACTCGCCAAAGAAATTGACGAAATCTTCAGCAACGACAACTACCGCAATGCCCTGAAGCATCGCCAACAACAATTCATCCACGACAACACTTGGGACAAGGTTGCAGATAAGTACCTTGATGTTTACAACCATGTGTGGCGAGTTATGACCAAGAACTGTGTCAAGCTTGGTTAAGAGCTAATGCTGTAATAGATGCTGTAGGTCACATCGCTAGACGTGATGGAAGACGTGGTCGCCGTCGTATGCAGTGGGAAACTTGACAATTCAATCGTTCCCACGGGCGAGTAATACGCCGGTATCCAGTAGCTGCCCACCCAAGATCCACTATAGTTTCCTTGTGATCTTTCGGCTTCAGGCAATTTAACTTTGCGACCTTCTTGTTGAGCTTGCTCCACATATTCTTTTTGAAAGAGAAGCTCTCCGGCTATCTCTTCCGGTCTTGTTGAAAAATCGAGAAGATACCGCCTCCACAACTGCCAATGCCATTTGTATTTTGGACAATGTTGTTTGAGGGCAGAAAGTCTATCGGGTTGCTCAGTTGGAAGACGAATATTGTAAGTGGCGATAAAACGATCCCACAACCAATTCTCTCTGGCTTTTTGATGCTTCTTCGAATTAACGAATTGCATCAAAGTGTTCTTGTAATCCTCTGCTTGCTGGTCAGCTTGAGGCGAATCGGATTGTTGCTGTATACCAGCCCGGTAAGGCTCCTCTCGATACCAAAGCAAATCATGACCAGAAAGAACCACTCTTCCTCCTATTTGGAAAAGGTCTTTCTCATCCACAATGAATTCATCGAAAGGCGGCGAAGGCTGAGTCTCCTGACATTCTTGAATGCGCCAGTGCTTAACGACAAGCTTACCCGAACACTTAGCGTGAATTGTGATCACCTTCTTTGCTTGATTGTCAGAGTGAACCAAGAATAAAGAATAAGGATATTTCAGGGAGTGTTTTAATTCTCCAGAGCGGAGCAAATACTCAATAGCTAGGTTCATCAGACAGCCCTTTACCTATTACAATTATCGATCTATTGATCTTGCTTCTTTAGCATTTTTGATCGAAGCAATTTTCTAGGCAAAGGATTTTCTGTTCTGATCGGGTATGTTTCACGATGGAGACGTTCACATCGACTTTTGTTGTAAGTCTCAGAGTTCCATCTTCCTCTGGTCAGAGCAGCACGCATCCATCGATTGAAATGATATTTTCTTTCTAGTTCCGCCGAATAAGGAATATCGTCTCGGATCTGCCTGTAGTACAAGTAACGGGCCATGTTTTGATGAGAACCGATCATTTGCCATTTTTTGTTAAAGAACCGATTGTTGTGTTCCAATTTAGTCCAAAGCTCGGTCGGCACCTCTTGCCCTCGATTCGCATAGACTCCGGGAATATCTTGCACCTCCCACCCAATGCCAGGCTCCTGTTCTCTATCGGGAAGACGATAGAACTGTCTGTCAGGGTTTTCGAGCGTTTGTCGCATCCACCAAGCCATTTTGTATTCGCAGTTAAATCTTTGATCAGATTCCAAAATATACTTCTCAGCTTTGTCCATCGTAGCAGAGAACTCTGGCACAGAGACGAAAACCTCGTTCATCGTTATATCATGGTGAGTTCCAACAGAGAACCAGTTATAACCAGCACACAAATAATTGTTTTTCACCAAATGCTCAAACCATTGTTGCGTTAAATCGTGGTTAAAAAACCAATCATCTGAGTTACGAAACACAAGATAATCGAGGTCAAGTTTAGGTGCAAGTCTTAAAGCGTGGACCAAAGTCACCAGGGTTCCAGACGTGAACCCTGGTGACTCAAAGGCGAGCAGGTTGTGCTGTCTAAACTCGTGCGGACACTGATCTTTTCCCATGTATCCGATAATAAGAGGATACTTGTGTGGATTGAACGACAAAATATCTAAATGCGCAAGAAGATCGTCCGTCTTATCGTAACAAGAAAGAACCACACCCAGCTTTTTCATTTTTACTCTCGCCTAAACGCATTGCAGATGAAGTTACGCTGGAGCTTGCCATCCACCACCGCAAACATCTTGCATTCGTATTCGCTGCCAATAAGGTTTTGAGATTTAATGAACCGCAAACACTCTTTGGCCGTGTCCACAGTTTGCTCGCCTGAGAAGTCGCCAGCAATACCGAATTTTGGCAAATCAACGACGATCTCACTCGCTTCCTCGACAGGCCCCGCCATGCTTAAACGAAGGCGATTTCCCTCTGTCCCAGGATCAAGCTTAATTGTGTCCATTAGCTTCAGTTCTTGGTTTAGATTAGTAAGACCAAACGCAAACGGCTTGAGGATTTTCCGCTTAATGAAGACTTTCGACATTAGGTCCGAATATGGACTGCCCCATGCACGATCCATCGCCAGCATCGAACGAGAGAGTGACTCGAAGAAACGAGGGGTCGAGGGTGCGGCCATAACTCCGTGGAAGAGACGCAAAGCCATCATTGTAGCGGCGTGACGTAGTGCGGCAGCCGGCTCCATTTTGGAAAGCTCTCTTTGGAAGATTTCAACCACACACTCATACCAAGCTCCCGTAAAGACTCGGCTGAAGTTGTGAGGCTCCTTCGCCAACCCTTCGCCGCTGGGGTGGGTCGGCAAAGACTCCGGTTCGACATATTCGAGTTCGTTAGCTGCGTTACGCAGATAGTTGTTGCCACCCAGCCGGCCACCCGATACGGCGTAAATAGCACCACCAAGCTCCTCCGCAATACGAGTCGCTACGTTAGACTTACGCAGATCACCTCCGGTTTCCTGCAACACTTTCTGCACCACCTGATCGAACTGCAAAACCGTTAGCATGGCAACAATGTCACCGAACGCCTCGTGCAAGGCGAAAATCTCAAGCGAGGTCGTGGACCAGAAATCAGGACGGAGGGCGTCCAGAACAGCGTGACCAAGCTCGTGAGCCACAACATCCACTGACTCGCAACCGTACACGATGTTGTTCCGTGGCTGGTCCATGTAATAAAAGAACCGCAAGCTCGTTCGGTCATAGTAAGCATTCAATTGCTGTCCGGCCCGAGGGATCGCCACAAGATTGTGCGTGGCAGCCCAATTCTTGAGAATGGGTTGGCCGCTCACCTTCTGAATAAAGTTCAACGCCGTCACCATCGTGGTGTAAACCTGAGCAGCTTGGAATTGGGGCGATCCCGGTTGACCGCCTGGCTTGCCCGTCCAGCCGACAACCGTGAAAGCCGGGCAGGGCTGGCAAAGCTCTGGTATGACAGTGTTGCCATACAAATCGGCCGTCGTTGGATCATTATAGTAAATGCTTGTCGTCCCCAGATTTAATGCTTTTAGAACGAAATTTGCTATTGAGCGAAACATGGCACCTCACTTCACTAATCCTATTCATAGATATTGTTGGAGATGGAAAAATGGATGATATCAAGAAACTAATAGAAAATAGACAAGTCCAGGCAACGCTTAAACAGCTTACGCCGAAACTCATGTGCATCGTAAAGCACCTCGGTCAAAAAATTATGGGGAACGAAGGAGTGGGGGAAGGATTGCACGTTACACCTTACGATTCGGGAATTCCTTACTTGGACAATGAAGAACAGCAACTTCCGACAGCAGAAGACGAGCCTTATGCAATAGGTTACATATACAATGGTCTTTCAATTGGTCATAACTTAGAGATCAGATATTTGACCGATGATCGTGACTTGAGAGCGAGCTACAATGGTTACACCGTATACCGAGAGATCGAGGGAGAGATTGAGGGATATGTTCCCAACGAGACTTGGGAGAATGTTGTAGATCGTCTATACAAAAGAGCAAAAGAAAAAGAAGAGCAGGCGAAAAAGGACGAAAAAATAGAGAAGAAAAACACATTGCTCAAGGACGCCAAAAAGTTCTTGGACAAACTTCGGGAGACTTGGGGCATCTAACTTGTTGTTCTGATGGATATATACTCACAGTAATCACCTGGAGGTGAACATGAGTGAGAGAGGTTTCCTGATCGGAGCCATTGCTGTCGCCGTGTTAGTTCTGGGCTTTATGTGGTACAAAAACCAGAAGTCCGAACCACAACATCAGCCTTGGGTTCCCAATCAGCAGCAACAACAAAGTTCTCAACTGGAGGGCGTGTTCAAGCAAGCCCGAGAAACAAATAAGTCAGTCGTCCTATTCTTTACGTCGCCAGGCTGTGTGCCTTGCGAACAGATGAAGAAAGACGTATTGCCAAAACCAGAAGTGCAGAAAGCACTAGGCAACTACCTGTTTACACAGGTTGACGCAAGCGCCGACCCTGCAATGGCACAGATGTTTCAGATTAAGGCTGTCCCGACGTTCGTGATGGTCAATGGTGGTATGCAGGTTCAGAAAGTGCAGGAAGGTGTCATGACCGCCGACCAGTTCATTGTATGGCTGGGCGGGACGGTGACACCTCCGAAGACTGAGCCTCAGAAGCAGCCCGAAAAAAAGCCGGAACAGCGTAAGCCTTGGCTTCGTCGTCCTGGCCAGTCAAACCCTCCAGGGTGCTGACCGGGCGTTAGCTAGACCGCAGTTCGTGGTCGCCATTTCTGAAACATTCTGCGGGCACCGCTCATAATATCTTCGACGGTAATCTCCGTAATACAGGGCTTACGGGGGTCCGCCTGGTTGTAACATTTGGTGCAACGGCTCCAATTGAAACAAGGTCCACAGGTCCAACCGGGGGTATATGAGCGGTGCTTCTGCACGAGTCACACAAATAATCGATCTAAAGATTGAATAACTTCATTTACATTTTTGCAATCAAACACTTCGCCACCTAACCCTATTGCATCGCTCTCCAACAAAAGATTCATTCCTTGTTTTTCCAAAGTAATAAGACTCTCTTCCGAACATGCCCACGTTTTTAGAACAACACAAGTAGGCGATAATGCTTTGTATTGCTGTAGTCTCTTGTGAATGTTCGTTGTTTGTCCAATCTTAATTCGACCTGGGTGAAGGTCAGGAACGACCTGAACAACATAGATTAACGGATATCCAGTGGTCACTTTTTTCACACCAGATGACACAGTTTTGCTTGATATGTCCTTAAACTTCTTACATGCAAGAGTGTATTGAGTAGGAGAACGAGGTCCATCTGCCAACCTCATCGTTTTCCCACCTATGTGTGTGTAATAACCATTTTTCGACTGATAAAAACTAACTCCTGATTTTCTTGCCATGAACGCAACTCCAATGCTTGCCTTTAATTATTCTCCAAATAGTGGTGAAACAAACACCATATTGTTTTGCCAATTCTGCAATTGATGTCCCGGTGTCATATGCAGATTGACAATCGAGGGCATCTCTTTGAGTTATCACCACCCTATGATGTAACGAACCATACCGACGTGATACTCTGTGTGCAAATTTGTAGTCAAAGCATCGCCAATAACAGTGTGGTTTAAGTAAATCAATAAAAGCCGAGTAACATGCAGATGGAATTCGAATACGCTTACGCTTTTTTTCTTGATATGATTTCAAATTGAAAGTATTATTCAGAAGTAGAGATAAGAAATCAACTTCTTCATGAGTGAAACCATCAGTGCATATTCGAGCAGTTCTATGTTTTACTTGATTACACCCATCTTCAACAAACCAAACAGTCAGCATTAATGGATCAAGTTGTAATGTAATTGGAACTCGTTTAATGCCTTCTGGATAGAAGTGGTGTCTTAACGTCTTAAAAAGAGATGATCGACACGTTCTTAATCTACAAGAATAAACAAGACCATTACTACCATCATTAACAATTTTTCCTGTAGTGGGGTGCCGATCAAGATTTGGTTTGTTATCTGTTTTATTTGTAAGTTTTGTTGCGAACGGCGATAGTTCAGCGAAAAGCCATTCGAGATATTCTCTTCGATCCGCTCGTTGTTTGATCTCGTAATGACAATTAGACTCCTCTCCGGTGAGAGGAGAAATAATCGTTTTCGACAAACAGCCGTCCCCAAGCAAACTACCCAACAGGATAGATTTCTGTCTTGGGGTGAATTCACTTGGTAACTGCTGTAATCGCTTGGGATGTCCTTTGGGCATTAATGGGCCACCTATTGAACATACGTATTGCTCCATTTAGTATATCGTCAACAGTGACCTCCTTTATGCAGGGTTTTCTTGGATCTGGTGAAGAATCTTTTGTGCAGCGACTCCAATTAAAGCATGGGCCGCAAGTCCAGCATGGATCGTAACTTCTGTGCTTCTGCACGAGTTCGAATTTATAGTATTTCCCATACACTATTCCATCACACCACGAAAATATCCCTGTCAACGGCTTTCCAACCCCACCCGCAAAATGAAACGCTGACGTGTCCACACTTAATACAAAATCCGCAGCATACAAGATCCCCATCCATTGTCTAATGTTATACCCGGTCATCAATGGCGCATCCTCCAACTCCGAGATCCCGAAGTTGTGTAAACAAGCCACGTAATACCCCATCTTGTTCAGTTCTCGAATCGTGCCGTTAATCTGAACTCGATCAAGGTTCTTTCCCTCCATAGCCGACATCGGACAGAAAATCACAGTGGGAAACTTCGTCTTATTGAACCTTCTGATCTCCTTATGTCCGAACAGGATCTCGTCGTCCGTCAATTTGATGTGCATGTTGTGACGGGTAAGTTTCACACCACAATGCTCTGCCCAAATATCACTTCGGTGTTTGTCCTGAAACGGTAAAGCAGGATTGTCAAACGCTTGCGACGAGATTCTATGTTCGTATCGACCACAAGCCGTTGTTGTGCAGTAAGAAATGATAAAATCCTTCGCCTCACAATTGTTGGAGTCGATGATCTCATCTATATAAGGATGGTCTTTCACCGCGTCCCAATACGTGATTGGGCAGGCGAAGACGATTTTGATGTCAGGGGCCAAGAGCTTGAAGTCTTCGAACATCATCCGGTGCATCAAAATATCACCCAACCCTCCGGTCTGGCGAAGGATCAACAGTCTCAGTCTCTTCTCGTAAAACTCTTTAACCGACAGAGGTGGGACGGCCATACGACTCTTCCCGCCTCCCGCGATTCTTGGTTTAATTGTAGGCATATTTTAACTCGGGAATGTGGCGCCCGTTGCGTCCCTCAAGGTCAGGCCCAGACGAAGAGTAATCTGCTCTCCGTCTGACAAAGTGTGGGGGCCGTCCAAAGCCGCCGTGGAGATCAGTTTGCCAGTGTTAGTGGCGCTGTTGGTGAGGAACAAGTTCCTGACCGGACCCCACCCGCCGCCCCCAGAGGCCACAAACGTCAACACATTAGTTGTCGCCTGGTAAATGCCGCTCTCGTTAATGGCGACGGTCCAACCGTTAGCCGAACTTACAACCTGCCGAGCATACCCGAACTGAGTCGGTTCCTGCGACAAATTCGCCAACGAGTCAACGGCGGCAGGAGAGACTCGATTGTCCAATCCGCAGTAATAGTTTGGCGGAAGTGGTGTTACTGCGGAATTAAAGAGAACGCCTAGACAAAATGCCTCGCCCTCGTCGTGCAACAGGTTCGGGAAGTTCTTTCCTTCCCAGATGAGATTTCCGTTCCGGTCCCAATGCTGAATTTCCAGCACAGTCATCAATCTTCCCATAGATTACTCCAATTACAGCCATATATATGAGAGTATGAAACTCAGCGGTTTTAAGATGTGGCTTGAACTTGTTTCGCCGTCAGGCATCAGCACGGTGCCCGCTACACCAATGACCATTGAAAAGTACGTAAAACAAGGGGCCTTCCCTACCGGACAAGCCCCCGACCCCGCTCCTTCAATTCGCATTAACCCAACCCAACCTAATGCTGTGTCAACTAATCTGAAACGTGGAGCTAAACAAATCAGCGGAGCATCCACTGTCAGACTAATGTCCAAGCCCGTTTAATTGTTTTCCCCCACCAATCCTTTAGCGACCATAAATTCCTGAATTTCTTTCACCCCAGGAGGAGATTGCTGAAGATTGTGGGCAATTTCGATGGCAGCCGCCATGATTTGATTCACATCCTTTCCTGCAAAGAAAGAATGCGGCATAGCCTGCATTACTTTCATCACGTTAATAGTTCCGTGAGGAGATGAACCTTTCTGAGACTGAGACTGTGGCTGGCTCTGCGGTTGACCTTGCTGCTGAGGCTCAGCAAAATGTTGACGGTAGTGTTGGTCCTTAAACTGCCTGTCACGATCGAGGAAGTAGCGATCGTAATCTTCTCCCGTCTTACCGTAACCACCCTCCCATCCGGCCTTCGGGTGAAATCGACCCCACTGACTCTTCAAAAACTTGATCAGAGTCACTGGACTGCTGGCCATTTGGAGAGTCTCATCTCCGTCAAAATCAAGACGGCCATCTGGGTGATGTTCTTTTGCGGCTTTAAGAACCTCTTTGGAGATTCGAGAAACTATATCAAACTGGAGTTCGCCACCACTCCCTGCGGTCGGATGAGCAACTCCGACAAGATGGTACATGGCTTTCTTGAGTAGGGGATTTTTCTCCAGGCGGTTGTCTGCTGGGGTCCATAATTCGAGTTCTTTTGCCAACCATTCAACTACTGCACGCAGTTGCGGATTCGTTTCATCATGAACAGAGAAAACGGGGGACGGGTTTGGGTTGTTCCATGCACCTGCTTCTCGTAGTGATTTATCCGTTGTTAAATGCATGTCAAGCAGCCAATGCCGGAAGTTTTCTTTCATGACGCTATTTATCCTTTCCGCCATCCAAATACGCAGCAAATCCCGACATCTCATTTTGAAAACCACCGACCTTATCTTTAATCAACAACATCATTTGCGGCAGTAATTCTTTGAGCTTCGGGTGAAGTTTCATGTTCATGGCTTCTCCCATGTCCACCCACCGAAACGAGTCGTGTTCGTCACTCAACTTCACGTCATAAGGCTCGCTTACCTGACAAACGTAAGTGCGGAAAATGTGTCTACCGTCTTTGTTATCAAATTCACCAAGACGGCGGCAGGTTGGCAGATGGCCCGTCTCTTCCCGAGTTTCCCTCTGAGCGCCGCCGAGGAACGTCTCCTCTTCCCGAAGTTTACCACCGGGGATACACCAAGTATGGTTGTGGTCGCCTTTCTCATTACGCCGCAACAGAAGGATCTTTTGGCCGTCAGAGAACAGGAAGCCCGCCCCCTTCTTGCCCCAATAGCGAGTGCCACCTTTACCGATTCTTTGCCAACTCATTTAATGATCCAAATACTATATTAGAGTAGTGAGGTATTTAGGGCATTTATGGATCAATTTTCCAACTCATTGTGACCACCCTCCCATGCCTCGACGCATCATACGGATTCGGCCTTCTTTCTTACCTGCGTCATCACGGGCGGATGATAAATCAGACAGTTGATTTCTTAATTTCTCAATCATCTCGGTCGGCAATACTGCATCTAACTTTTGACTCGATAAAACATTGTAAAGCCCCACATACGCCTCATCCAATAGATCATAGACACTATCATAGTCTTGTTCGGGTGGAGGAGCATCATGTCTAACGATTGATGAAGCCAGACGGTCTAGGGCGGCGAGGCTTCGCTGACTCAGGACCGGCAATCCTATCCGAATCGCAAGTTTAATCTTGTTGCGTACTTCGAACAGTCGGTCCAGAAGCGTCATTTCCTCGGCCCTCTCTTTTGCTTGGCAGGGTTCAACTTCGCCCCATCCCTCGGGTCACGCTTCTTCAGTTCGGACATCTTCGAAATAACCTCTCGGGTAATCTCGGACGCCGACTCAGCGTCAATCTTCGCACTCTTGACTACAGAGCAACTCTGACGCATCTTGCTGTAGACTCCCTCTGAGAAGACCCAGCAATCCTGATCATGGTTGAATGACACAATTCCACACCACTCGCCGTCATCCCACTGTCTGGTCGAGATGAGGATACGGTAGGGGCGGGCAGTGTAGACGTGCTTAACGTGATAACCGTGTTGTTTCATGGCCGCCATGACATAGCCGAGAACTAACTTGACGAAGTGTTCCTTCGCTTCTTTCCATGTACTTCGAAAATTAACTTCAATACTATATCTCGATCCACTCTCCATTAAGAGTTTTCCACCGAGCCAATTAAAGAATGATTCGTGTTCCATAATAATTTATATATTCAAGAAACTGGTTGTTTCTGTCGATGTATTAGATATGCTAGATACCATGTTAAACGATTGTACATTATGATAAACATAGAAAAAACAAGGCAAGAACTCGGGATCGACCCCGACACTTGTCCAGTCACGGCTAGAATATACCGAACCTGTGACTACTGTAATCAGGTTGATTTAGTGACGAAAAACGATCTTATTCGTGGCCGCCACACCGTAGCCAAAGATGCCTGCTCCAATAAGGAATGCATGAAAAAGAAGAGACAAGAATCTCAACTAATGAAGTTTGGTGTCGAGAACTACGTTGAGTCAGAAGAATTCAAGCAAAAAGCTGCCCAAACAAATTTGAAGAAATATGGCAAAGAAAACTATGCCCAAACAAAAGAACACAAAGAAAAGGCAAAAAAAACATGCTTAGAAAAATATGGTCAGGAACATTATCTTGCCACCGAAAAATCTAAACAAGAGAGAAAAGAAATTTGTTTAGATAAATATGGCGTAGATCATTATTCCAAAACTGAGGAAAGAACAAATCGCATTAAACAAAAATGTTTAGAGCAATATGGTGTAGAATATTATTTACAATCACCTATATGTAAAAAAAAATTCAAGCAAACTTGCCTTGAGAGATATGGAGTTGATCATTATTCAAAAACTCCTGCGGGTAAAAAGCAAATTCAACAAACCATTATCGATCGATATGGTGTATCGTGCGGCTTCTTACACAATAGAAATTATGGAAAAACTCAATTAGAGATATGTGATTTTTTGAATAGTTTTGGTCATGATTTCAAAAGCAATTATACGGTGTTGGAAGGAAAAGAAATCGATCTATATGATCATACCACAAAAATAGGAATTGAATATTGTGGATTATATTGGCATAATGAATTTTCTCCATCCAGAAAAGACAAAAATTATCACTTCAAAAAGTATAAAGAGTGTCAGAATCAGGGAATAACTTTAATTACAGTTTTTGAAGATGAATGGATGCAAAAGAAACAAATATGTAAAAATATATTGCAATCATTGTTGGGTCATTTTTCAACTAGATTATATGCTCGAAATTGCGAAACAAAATTAATCGATAAATCATTGTCCAAGCAATTTTTGAATGACAATCACTTACTTGGAGCATCTAAATTTTCTAAAATATCAGTTGGGTTATTGAGCAACAATAAGCTATTCGGATTGCTCTCATTAGGAAATCATCATAGAAAAAAAGATAAAAATTTAATTGTACTTGATCGCCTTTGCTTTTCTCCATTAACACAAATTATAGGAGGAGCAAGCAGAATGTTGTCTGTTGCAAAAAAATGGGCAAAAGAAAACGGATATTATAAAATCATTACATGGAGTGATAACCGCTGGTCCTCCGGTAAGGTTTATGAAAAAATGGGATTTCTTCTTGATGAAGAAATAGGACCAGATTATAGTTACGTAGACCTCCAATCGCACTCAAGAAAAAGTAAGCAATCACAAAAAAAGAAAAATACAAATTGCCCCAGCCATATGACAGAACGCGATTGGTCCATTCTCAATGGATTGGTTCGCATATGGGATTGTGGGAAAAAACGATGGACCATACAGGTCAATGGAGGGTAATGGGTGGCAAATCACCAAATCGAGTAATTAACATCTCTCTCCACTCCTTCAAATCTTCATGCCCCTCTTGCAATAACTCAGCGCCATCTAGTTGAACTCCACCATTGGGGCCGGCGGGGTTCTTTATCTTTGAACGAATACGACCCAACATAATCTTAGCGTAACAAAGTGCGCCAATTTGCATGGCCTCTGTTACACACTCCCAATCCTTACATCGTTGTAAATAATGAACAATAACGCCCTGCACCTTGCATGGAATTGGATAAAGCTTAATGTGTCTGTGACCACCTACCCATTCCCAACCGCCAATATTGCTGCTAATGTTTGAATACATTTGTTCGTATTGTTTATAAAGCACCCACTCCCCCATCCGCCCCCAAATCGGTTGGACAGGGTCGATCAGACCGCCCTGGATGCTACCGTAGGCGCCGCCTGGGTAGAAGTATTCAACCGGGATCGCACCACCGAGGTCGTTAGCCGTGAAAGCAAAGGTCGGCGTCTCCTTGTAGAAGACGTTGCGGACGAAGCCTACGTCCGGCGGCAGTTCATAGACGCTCTTGCCAGGAATGGTGTTAAAAGTGAAGTAATCGTAATAATCACGAGGAGCGTAGTCCTCGAAAATCTTGAGGGCCTGGTCAACGGCCAGATCGAGTTGCTGTGAGTTGAGTTCGATCGGAATGACCGGGGCGCCAAGCATAAGAAGCACATAGTCCTTAATCTGCTCACGCACACGCTCGCGGTTCCGGCGTGGTGTCAGGCGGTTCTTGTCGCAGCAATCAGCCGGCCCGATGTCCGTGCAGTTAGAACACTGAGAGTTCGCATCCTTGAACGGACGGGGGATATACATGGTTTTGGATGAGCAGGACATTATTGATTCTCCTTAATGTATATTTACGTTTCAGGTGATAAATAAGTCATTAGAAAGAGAGGATCTAATGCAGACATTCAGTGACTACATGCTGCATCGAGAAATGGCTCAGGCGGCCGATGAAGTCAAGGCACGACTCGATATGGATGAGTATGACAAAGATTTCATAGCACAAGCCGTCAAGGCTGGTGTTAATGCAAATGCCGCACTCGCAGCAAGATACACTACTCTTTTGGCAAGCATAAAAAACGATGGTCCTGCGGAGATTGCTTTTCCTGCACAGGGAGGGAAAAAACGTGTTGTTATCAATAAGACACATTACACAGAGTTAGTCGAAAAACTAAAAGCCTTGGGCATGAATCAAGCAGCCAGAGATGGCATTCTTGCCATGACCAGAACCGACGCTGCGAATTTCATGAAGCGTGGGTTCCTTCAAATTAACGCTCAGAAAAGCGCAGTGAAAGAACTTGATTTGTTCAAAAAGGAACAACCAGAATGGGGCGTTAAGTCTGGATTTAACACTCAACAACAGTCTGACGACAAGACCACTGGATTGATAGGAAACACAAAACTAAAGGATGTTGTTTTCAAACTGAGGGATCTTGTTCCACAGTATATTGAACCTCACGTTTATCGCACATTCTTGTCTAATTTGATTAGTCAAAATTACGAAGAGATCATACATTCTGTTATGTATCGCGTGGCTAGGTATACGGCCCCGGAAATATTAACAGATAAGCAGCAATACGACGAAATCATCAGACAAGCCTTGGCTCATGTTTTGATCAGAGGCAAGCAGATGCAGCGAGATAAACCTGGGGTAATGACTATTGATAGTCCAGGGTGGTTTAATGTTGCAATGACACATGAGATCATGAGTGTAATTCGCAAGGTTTACAACAAAGAACTAATTCGTGGAAATAAACCGCCTGTCTTGCCGGCAGGAGTAACAAAACCAACAAGAGAACCGAAGTCAAGAACCTACTTAACTGGTAATTTGGATAATGTTATGGATAGAGAATCTCAAGGTAAATACAAAGATAGACACCAACACAAGCTAAGACAATCAGATTTCCGGGTGAGGGCAACGTATTAAGTAAGAGTCCACAAAAAACGAGGCGGATCATGCAGAGATTTAATGATTACATTCTCTTTCGTGAGATGGCAGCAACGAATGATGACTCCAAGGCTAGATTGGAGCTTGATGAATTTGACAAGCAGTTCATCCAACAAGCCACACAACAAGGCATGACCCCTGGCGCTGCTATTATTGCTCGGTACACCACACTCTTGAAAGATATTAAGAATGATGGTCCAGTCACTATGCGAATCGGAAAACAAGGTGGTGGAAATACTATCGAAATCAAGCAAACTTACTACACCCAACTGGTAGAAAAACTAAAGAAACTTGGTTTAGATGATGCTATTGAAAACGGTTTTACTATTTTCAACAGACCTGACGCCAAGAACTTCTTGGATCGTGGTTTTCTAAATGTTAACGCACAAAAGAGTTCTGTGAAAGAGTCGGATAAGTTTGCGAAAGAAAAAAGTAATTGGGGCGTAGAGGCAAGTCTGCAATCGGCAAAGAAATCTGGTGAGGTTGCAGAGGGATTTGACGATGTCTACGAGGATCTAAAGACCCTTGTCCCTGAATACATTACCCCTGAAGTGTACGAAGCTTTCATGAAAAACGTTCGAGAAGGGAAATACGAACAAACCATGAAGGCGGCGGCGGGCAAGGTCATCGGTGTGTTGACCCCGGATATCATGCATGATCCAATGCAATTTAAGGAAATATTGAGGCAAGTCCTTGCTCGTGTGTTGATAAAAGGCAGGGAGATGCAGAAAGACAAGCCGGATGAAATGACAATCAACTCGCCAAGTTGGTTTAATTCCTCAGTTCAGGCTTGGACGAAAACTGTTATGAGACAGTGGCACAAGAAGGAATTGGGAGCGGGGGAGGTTCGTGGCAGCGGGGAGGGGGCAGGATCGGGAGCAGTTACCGCTTACACTCCAGATGACGAAGCGTCCGACAAGGAAGACATCGAATCAGGAGAAAGAGAAATGCCACGTCCAACTCGGATAATAACAAAACAGGCTGCTCGAAAAACTCCTGCCAATGCCCCGGCTGCTCCACAGGACACCCGTGTTCAGGATCTGATGCTGAAGATGACTCAGGGCGGTGGCGCCATCACGCCAGAAGATGACGCTCTGCGTAAACAACTTGTCAGCATGGCCCCAACTCTAGGACTGTCTCGCGACATCGTTGACATACTGAATGGTCCAGTAAAGATCATCGAACCGAAGAAGGCAGCAGTCGTTGATGACGAGGATGATTACGAGAAGTGGATACAACAACAAGCAGCGGCTTATGAAAAATCAATCAAAAAAGAAGTCGCCGGAGCCACCAGCGTCGTAGGCAAGCCAGAGTTCGGCCCGGACTGGCAGCCAGAAGGCGACCCGACCGGAGAAGTCGCCAAGAGGAACGATCTGACCGTTTCGACAGGAAAGATGAAGAAGCCGTCTTTCAAGGACTATGCCAAGAAGCGAGAAAAATATCAAGGTTGGCTCTCCTAATGTCGATATTACCCATTAGGAGAATGCCATGTATCGCACACCTTGGGAGATCGTCCACGAGTTTGCTCAAGCCCTCCTTCTACTTGTTGGACTATGGGGATTTTCGTTATCATTGCTTTAATCTGCGGGTAATACCATGAACGTAGCAGCCATTTATACCGGCGGCCTGGATTCTACTGTTTTGCTTTATGAGCTTCGTCATCAGGGCTATCAAATAGTGGCCCTGGACATGAGCATCGAGCAAAACCACAGAGAGCTTCAGGCCGCTCAAACCATTTGTGATCATCTTCATATCCCTCGTCGGATTTGCATCTTATCACCTGTACAAAACCTTCTCGGTGTTGAGTATCCAAACAAGGAGATGATCCTTCTTTCTATCGCATCCAGTTATGCCATAAACAACCAATGTCAAACTGTCGCCTATTCAACTCTTCACGCCGACAAAATGGACGCCATTCTCCTCATGGAGAAAGTTGTTCAATGGATGAACCCAGACAGAGAAATCAATTTTTATACACCTTTTGCTAGTTTAAGCAAGTCGGACCTCGTCAGACTTGGCGTAGAGCGGAACGTGCCCTTCCACATTACTTGGAGTTGCCTAAAAGGAGGTGACAAACACTGTGGGCAATGCTGTAACTGTATCGAACGAAAGGGTGCGTTCCGCACCGCCAACATTTCCGATCCAACAAAATATGAGCAATGAACCAATCTCCTTGTTATTCTCAGACAACCCATAAAATTGAGGAACACCCTCGTGATTAAATTAAGTGATTCTTTGATCGGGTATTGGACCCTCGACAAAGATGATGATGAATACGTTGTTTGTTATCATTTTAACACCACCTACGACGAACTCTCTCTAACATACAGATGTCTTGATTGCGGAATGAGAATTAATCGTGATCCTCCCAAAAAGAAGAAAAATCAAGTAACCATTGAGAGCTATCCTCGTGAGCAAAAAAACTAAAGAGCAGCAAATCAGAAAAAGGAAGCTCAAGACAAGACTACGAGAGACCCTGCACATTAAGCAAGAGGGCAAGTGTTACTGGTGTCGTAGGGCAGTGTTCATCCCCAATAACATTAAAATGAGGGGAAAACAAAAGAGAATGAAAGGCACACTCGATCACCTCATTCCTAAATCAAAGGGTGGTCCTCTTTCACTTTACAACATAGTCCTCGCCTGTCCGTTTTGCAACGGCGGTCGTGCAGACAACATGATCCACCCGAGAACACAACAACCATTTGAGGCAACTCAAGTTTTACACTCACTGTGGGGAGAAGATGGACCTCCAGATTTATCGGATGCACCCGGAGGGAGTCCGTTTAGAGAAAGCGGAGAGGACGCTCAAGGGGGCAGCGCCCCAGGGAGCGTTGAAGTGGTGCGGCCCTTACACATTTGCAAACAAGACGGGATGGTGGGTCTACCCACCGATGGACGTTGACATCATCTTCGACGGCCAACGCTTCAAACACCACATCCACTCCCCATTCCAAGACCTCGACAGCCTGTTCATGCGTGACCTCGTCCAAAAGGACGATCCGCAAGAAACCAAAGACCTGATGTCGAACTATACCGGCCGGCTCAAAATCGACTACGGCCGGGTTGAACCGAATATTGTTCAAATGTGGACCGGCTGTATCGTCAAGACTCCCCCTGGCTGGTGTCTCTGGGTCCGCTCCCCCGTCAACGTCGGCATGGACCATCCCTACCGCATTCAAGAAGGCATCCTCGACACCGACTGGATGTCTTATGACATTTGGCTCAACATCGCCATTACCCGCAAGAACGAGGTCTGCCGCATCCGTCGTGACCAGTGGCCGCCCCTGGCACAACTGATCCCCGTAAGGAGAGAGACATACGAGGAGGAATGGGAAATCAAGGATAGGATGTTGAATCGCAATGATCCAGAGTGCAACGAAATGTTTCTCCGGTGGAGTGACTATACATACAAAAAGTATCTCAAAAAGGGCCAGAAAGACTCTGGGACTTTCTACAAGGAACGCAGCAAGCATCTTAATCAATCCACACATTGCACGGAGGGAGAATGTACGACCTGAGTAACCCCTGGAAAACGGCTATACTCAAGCACGCCGAGCAACTGCTTGGGAAACGTTACGGGAAGTTCCAACAAATCATTATGAGGGCATCTACATCGTTAGTGACCAATGAAGATGCCACTACTTTTGCGCAAATGATGGCAGAATTGTATGAGTCTGGCTACCTTAAAGCAGTTGAGGATTACCGTAAGGCTGTTGAATCACACGGTCTAAAAGTTGTCATACGTCCCGAAAATAAGAAATAGGAGAGAGAAATGGAAACAGCACAAAGTCCGTTCAAAAAAGAACCGAACTACTGGAAAGTTCTGCTTATCATCGGCCTTCTGGCCACTCTGCACTTGCAAGCCATGTATTGGTTCAAGAAGCCGGCAACCTCTAACCAGGCCGAGGTGGCGGCTCTTCGTGAGCGACTGGATGCTGCCGAAACATACATCAACACACAGAAGACCAATTGGAACAAGGCAACCGAAACCATTGATGGCGTAGAAAAGGGCCTCAAGGCCGCCTACGCCGACAACGTCCGGTTGTTCAAAGTCGTCAAGGAACACACCGACACCTTGAAGGATCTCAAGGACAAGGGGGCCGGGGCTTCCGAGGAGTCCCTGAAGGCCCTGAAGAACGATCTGGCTGATCTCAAGAAGAGCGTCACGACCTGCCAGGATGACATCGTGCGGGTCGAGAAGCTCTACGGCAATACCGGCAAGACCGACCCCAAGGATCTCACCGCCCTCACCAAGAGCGTGAAGGACTTGACCAGCAAGTTTGACACCCTATCGTCTGAGCATGACAAGCTGGCGGCTACCGTAAGCACCGTCGATAAGCGAGTCGGCACGACAGGAAGTCTCGACAAGAGACTCACAACTCTGGAGAAGGAGGCCAAGTGGCGCGGCGACCTCATGACACTTCTCGGCGCCCTCCAGAACGAGAACTTCATGTGCGCCAAGGAGGGAAGACGTGACTTCCTCTGGCTCAACGGCGACTGGACCATCAACCGCCTGCCCAAGTACATCGAAATGGGCGAGAAGGACAAGGAGTGGTTTAAGCGTTATCTGAACAAGAAGACGAGCATTGACCACAAGGCCAAGCCGGGCGCTCCGACGCCCCTCCGTAGGGTTGATCCACCAGAGAGCGATGACGACGCCCCACGGATCAAAGACTAATCAAAACTCGGCTTCTCAGTCGAGGGCATGCACGTCACAATAAAACCGCCGTTGTCTTGGAGGGTAGTCTTCAACACCCTCCACCAACGGCGGTCTTGTGGCATATAGAGGATTGAGTTCGTAGGCACCATCGCCGTCGTCCACACCGAGTAATTGATATCACCCACCTGCACCGGCACAACCTCGATCTTGAACTTGTCCCCATAAGCCAACTTCACCTTCGTCTCGCCATATAACGGATCGATATATTGCTTCACCGTCGCCGGCAGGCACCAGCACATCGACCCCCTCGGCTCTTCCTTCACCGGCTCAGGTGGCGTCACTTCGTCCTCCACCTCGACCTCCGGCTCCTCAATAACAGGCATTGGCTCTGGTTTCACTTCAACTACAGGCTCGACCTTGGGCGGCTCAGGCTCGGGTTCAGGGGCCTTAATGACCTTCTTGGTCGGCTTCTTACCGGGCCGATAATTAACGATTTCTTCGTTTGCACGGAAGTTGTGGACAAGGTGCCAGTCGTTGGTGATCTCCTGTTCTTTCATGAGTGGATTGGGGCCTTTGAGTCGGAACGGAGTGCCGTCCTTGTTGTAAATGGTCAAGACTGCTCCTAATTGAAGTATTCCACCTTATATACACTCTCTCCACCGAAGCCAATGTTGGCCTTTTCTTTGTAGACGAGGTTGTTGACGATACGACCAATAAGTGCCTGAGAGACGCCAAACAACTGTCCTAATTCTTGCTGAGTGTAAGTGCCTTCGTTATACATTCGCCTGATAGTTTTTGCTTTTTGCATGTCTAGCTTACCCGGACCCCATCCTTCATTTTTCAACGATACCCCTAGCCTCTTCCGCCAACGTTGAATCGTTTTAATGGAACAACAGTATAGCTCAGACAATTCTTGATCTGTCATGGTTTTCAGCATTTCGGGCAGGTTTGGGTCATTTGGCATCATATTTTGTCTTAGTATTAAAGTTGAGAAAAATACAAAGGACATGAATAAATTAGGTGTGTTCTTTTACAAGGAGGATAAATGCCATTACTCGCACCTAAATCGCACATTGGGTGATCTGTTGGCGACAACAGAGAGTGAATCTCACTGTATGCTAGAAACTCCCGTGTATCTTATTCTACCGAAGTGTAAAAATGAATGAGTGGGGACAACCAGCAGGCAATCCTCGAAAGAGGCAAGCCCTCATCGACTATACGTGAGACATCTTAATGAGATGAAGAGATAGTCAGAACTTTGCAGCGATGCAAAGAGATTAGCAGAAATGACTAATCCCAGGTTATCCTGAGTAACATAATTTTTAATGTGGGACAGGTCTTGCTTTTGAAGTATATGCTTAATTTCACGATTCCAACGAACGTGGAACTTCGCTTGTATACCAACGATAAGACCCCGGCCTACACAGACGTTCTGGGCAACTACACTGAGTCGGCAGCAGCCGGTTATGCCGGTCTGACCCTGACTGGTTCTAGCTGGACTGTTGCAACCTCGTCTGGTACGACTGTTGCAAACTATGCTCAGCAGACTTTCTCTTACACCACGTCAGAGTCGGTCTATGGGTATTATGTAACTCGTATCGGCAAGAACGAAGTTCTGTGGGCCGAACGATTTTCCGGGGCTGTTCCGTCAAGGGCGGCAGCATACATTGAAGAAGGATATTCATTGTGTGCTTGAAAATCTGGCTATATGCGAAAAACACTGTGTATTCAATTCTACCAAAGAGTAACAATGAATTGATGCAGTCAATCCGCAGGGAAGTCTTAGTGACCCCTCAACGACTACACGCCAGAAACTCGAAAGAGTTATGATATAGTCTGAACTCTGTGAGCGATCCAGAGAGATTGGCAGAAATGACCAATCCATTGACAAAAGTCAAGAGTAACAAAATGTCAACATCCCCTCTGGTGGTAAACTGATTTCTGCCACCTGCCAAGAAGAGAATAATTACTCTTTATGTGCATAAAATCTCACTGTATGCTGGAAACTCCCATGTATCTCATTCTACCGAAGTGTGAAAATGAATGAGTGGGGACAATCAGCAGGCAATCCTCGAAAGAGGCGAGTCCTCAACGACTATATGTGAGACAACCAATAGGTTGAAGATAGAGTCTGAACTTTACAGCGATGTAAAGAGATTAGCAGAAATGACTAATCCGTTGACAACAGTCAATAGTAACAAAATGGGTACGGTCAGCATCACCCCTCGTGTCACATTGCAGTAACAACTGCGAAACCCAGAACAAATATGTTCTGGGTTTTTTTATCACACAAAATATTAAAGCACATACTATACTAGAACATGGAAAAGACAACAACAAAATCGTGTTGCAAGTGCAAAGAAAAACCTCGTCGTTCAGGGGCTTATTGCTCATCATGTTGGAGAAAATACATGAAAGAACGTGATGAGAAAAGTCGAAAAGAAAACAAGCCAACATATTCTCAGAAAAGTGCGCGGCAAATTCGATATGAAGTGATGGAACACTATTGCAACGGAATCCCCCATTGTGTCTGCTGTGGTGAGAGCAATTATATGTTTTTGACTATTGATCACACAAACGGAGGAGGTCGCAAACATAGGCAAATTGTTAAAGCAGATAGACTCCCTTCATGGTTAAAGAAAAATGGCTATCCACCTGAATACAGGATTCTTTGCTACAACTGCAATAACGCTACTGGTCTTTATGGGTTTTGTCCACACGAATTAGACAAGGGAATTGATGTTTCTGAAAAAATAAAACCATATTTTCGGTATCTGTTGGAAGGATAGATCACTTCATCTCTTCTGCTCCACAAGCAGCAGCAAAAGCGTTAAATGTGTCAAGAATTCTCTTTCGCCACCCGAGGACAAGTTTTTCCTCTTGTGGTCGTCCCATGTCTTTAAGGAAGATGGCATAGTAATGCATCCTGCTGGCGGTCAAAGTGTGGATTCCATCCTTCATGGGTCTACCGAAGTCGGTCCAAATTCTTTGACCGAGGTCAGGCCCATATTTCTTTCCCATCATTCCAATTAGGCGTGAGGCTTTCCAGAACAATCGACCGATCTCATTGAGAGAGGTCTTATCGACTTGACCAATCATGTCAAGAACTCTATCGAGCAGTTCTTCTGCACCTTCGGGATTGTCGCTGTGGATGTAGTTGTAAACTTCGTCCTTTTCTTGATCCAGCACCTTATCCAAAGAGTCAACTCGATCTTCCAAGTCAGCAAAAATGTCGTTTAACTGTTCTTGTATAGCATTAATCTCCTTGTCTTGGTTGCTGGTGGCTTGTAGGAAGTTTCCGCTCAGTTTTTTCATGCCCTCGAAGTCTTTGCGAATGCCGAATTGCTTTACTTCACGGATGACACGAGGGTTGTAAACTGTTACGAAGGTCGCTTTACTTAGGGGGCAGCGATCCATTATGATATCAACGTCAGTTTGTCGCATGAGTCTACCACGGTGTTGTGCTGCTTTTTCACTTCCTGCTCTGTTGATGCTGGTGGTTAGATTGTGTGGCAGGGTTCCGTAAATATATCCGGCAAGGCCGCTACGATATCTTGCATCAGCATCGTTGAAGTCAGATGGATGATCTTGGGGTTTTGTGGTACTGCCAGGTGGGGCGGCTGGATTTTTGTAGGATACGTTCAAATTGTTCTTCATCATTGATTCATAACCCTTGCCAATATACCCCAGATTGGATGCAGTCTGGATCATGTCTTTGCCTTGTTGCTTCCACATATAGGGATTGCTTCCGCCTGTCCCATCTTCACAAGCAATTGAAGCATTTGGATCAATGATTTCTACGAGGACCATTTGACGTGTTTTGTTCTTGTGTGAATCTCTATCCCAGGTGTCGTTAATGCTCCATCCAGAAAAACCGTTAACCAAAAATTCGTTCACTGGAACGCCTTCAGCGATTCCACCTTGTTTCGGGGTATGGATGCGTCCACGCTCCATGTAAGAAACAAAGTGGTCATTGCTGTTTCGATAAGGGGCGAGGATCTCCAATGCGGCCCTTTCGCTATCGAGGACTTGTTGACCGACGATCTCGGCTTCTTGCACCATCTTCTGGTAGAACTGGCTGAAGGTTTCCATGTTGATATATAGGACGAAAAACTGAATTCGGATGCATAGATAAAAACTCCAGTCGATCGTTTCCAGCAGGGTTCCCTTTCCCGAATTGGTCATCTTCGGGGAACCCTGCTGTTTTTTTATCGCCACACTATATTAGGGTATGAACTCAATTCAAACACTCATCTTAGACATTGACGGAACACTCATCCGTCATAATGGCAATCTCCACACTCAAGCAACGCAGCCTGTGGAAGTTCTTCCAGGCGTTCTAGATAGATTGCGTGAATGGGAGAAAAAGGGCTACAACATTATTCTTTTAACTGGCAGGCCAGAGAGTTTGCGGGAATTGACTGAGCAACAGATGTTGGAGGCGGGGATTTACTACAAGCAACTCGTGATGGGCGTTGGTGGTGGACCTCGGTGTCTCATCAACGATCTCAAGCCCGACTCCGACATTCCAACTGCTACTGCCATTTGCGTTAGGCGAAATCAAGGTCTTGAAAACATCAAGGTTTAATTACAGGAGAATTATTATGGATCAACCAAAGTGGATTGACGAGTGGCAACCGGAAATAGACCGGATAAGACTATTTCTGGGCGAGCCGATGATTGGACCAACTCTAACCGACAAGCAAATTCAAACATGCTACGATGAAGCAAAAAGCTACGTAAAGAGACATCTTGGAGATATTCCAGAAAGAGCATGTTCTGTTGAAGTGCGTGAAATTCTTACAAGGAATTTATCGCTGGCGTCCGCAACCGTTTTGTGGCATAGCATTGAAGAAACAAAGTATCGGAAAGCCGGAGATGTAGAACGATGCAAGCAATCTCGGAAAGCCAAGAACGATGCTTACAATGAACAAGATCGGTGCTACAAAGAAGTTGTCAAGAAAGCATACACATATTACTCTTGGATGGCTCATCAACTTGAAGTGCAATTGGGAATTGACTAATACATGATCCGAGCGAAGTTAGCGATAGGACCGTTGAGCAGCGAGATCATTGAAGCGGTGTACCGATACTCCGATCGGCACGGCGACGAACTGATGCTCATTGCTTCCAAAAACCAGATCGACTTTGACGGTGGTTACGTCAACAACTGGACCACCGCTGACTACGCTCGGTTCCTGTTTTCCATGCGTCAACAGTATCCACGGAGCCGCGTCCTCATCTGTCGTGACCATTGCGGGCCTGGCTTCAGGGATGGAAAGAAAGAAACGCTGGACGATTCATTTAGGACGGTGGAGGAGGACGTGAAGTGTGGATTTCACCTTCTCCACCTCGACCTCTGTCGTTACGAGGCGGACCAGAACACGAAGATCGATGAGATCAAGAAGCTGATGCAGTATGCCTTGGAGATGAACCCCAAGGTCATGTTTGAAGTCGGCACAGATGAGAATGATGGGAACTTAGAGGCCGCCAACGTAGAAGAGGTTGAAAAAAACGTCGAGAGCATTTTAGAAGTGACCAAGCCTGAGTTCTATGTTTTACAAACGGGTAGTTTGATTAAGGAGGCTCGGCAAGTAGGGTGTTTCGAGAAGAAGGTTGTCGTTCAATTCTGTGACCTACTTAACCGTTACAAGATCAAACTAAAGGAACACAATGCCGACTATCTCACTTCCGGGCAGATTGGGGAGAGGCGTGGGCTGGTTGGCGCAGTCAATATTGCACCTCAGTTGGGTGTAATTCAGACCAGCACGGTATTGAATCAGTGTTTGATTCACGGCATTAGCACTGAGGCATTTATGCGTTTGGTGTATGGGGGAGGGAAGTGGAAAAAATGGTCATTGGGTCACTTAGACAATTACTATGCCGCAACGCTGGTTGCGGGTCATTACCACTTTCACGATGAAGAGTATCAAAATATCACCAGACAGTTGTCGGATCATCTTAATTTATCCGAATTGGTCATCCAGTGCGTTGAAAAAGTCATTTACCATTACTTAAAGTCACTATCATGATCAACAAAGACACGATTATCTGCTGTTCCTTTTCGGGAAAGGCAGGCAATTTCGGGTGCGAGTTTTTCAACTCTGCATTCCAGAAGTTAAAGATGAATTGGATTTACAAGTCTTTCTCAGTGAATGACATTGAGGGTGCGTTGGACGCTATGCGACTCTTGAGCATTCGAGGCGCGGGCATATCGATGCCGTTTAAGGGAGAGGTGTTGAAGTATGTTGATCGGATGGATGGAGCGGCAGAAGAGATTGGGGCCGCCAATACGGTCGTGAATGATCGAGGGGACTTGGTTGCTTACAACACTGACTGGATGGCGGTACACCACCTACTCGATGAATGGGACACGGGTCATGTAACGATTTTAGGCAAGGGAGGATATGCTTCTGCTGTGAAGTATGCGGCTCGCAAATTGGGGATGACCTATGGTGTAATCACAAGGAAGGATTGGGATCAAATCGGATTGTTGAAAGAAGAATTGGTATTCAATTGCACTCCGGTTGCAGGCATTCAGGTAGATCCGAGTTGTCAATTCATTGATTGTATTGTTGGGACGGAGACGGGCAATAGACTCGCAGAAATTCAAGCGAGAAAACAATTTGAACTTTACGTAGGAAGGGCGTATGAGAAAATCTTATTCGAGTCACTGTTTGTTGGAGAGCAAGGAGCGAAAGATGCATCTGAATGATGTATTAGCAGGAATTGAATGGACTTTGTTCGGAATTCGAGGAGTTGGTCCAAAATGCAAATAGCAGAACCAAAAATTAACACAAAGCACGGATGCTTCACAATACTTGATTATACTAAAACGCCACGAGGATATTCTTGTTTATGTAAATGTGACTGTGGGAAAGAATTAAAATTAAGTTATTACAAACTCAGTCACGGCGAACGAAAGAGTTGTGGATGCATTTGGGATTTGACTGGAAGATGCTTTGGTCGATTAGTGGTTCTTGGCAAAGTAGATGGGAGACGTTATTCCGATTATTTATGGCAATGCGAATGCGAATGTGGGAATTTAGTTGAAGTTCCCACACGATTGCTAAAACAACGGAAAACAACAAGTTGTGGATGTTACAAAAAAGAGATCGATACATTTAAGATAGTGAAAAAAGGATCTGACAATCCTGCGTGGAAGGGAGGAATTACACCTTTGAAAGCACAATTGCGACAAATACCACTTTACAAACAATGGGTTCTTGAAGTGTTCCAAAGAGATACTTTTAAGTGCTTGTTATGCAAGAAAAAAGGTGGTAAGTTAGAAGCACATCACAAAAAGCATTTTTCACACATACTTGAAGAGTATAATATTACATCATTAAATGAAGCAATGTCTTGTAATGCTTTATGGGATATTGATAATGGAATCACACTTTGTAAAAAATGTCACAAGCAAGTTCACAATAAGAATTTCAAATTTGTGTGGAAACCCTGGGGTGTGGAGCATTGGCTAGCGTTAAACGAACATTACTGCTACAAGCGTATTTACATTAACGCCGGACATAGAACAAGTCTTCAGTATCATGAACGAAAGAAAGAAACCAATTACATAATCGAAGGCTTGGCTGAGGTTTGGTTGGAGGATGATGACGGGAAAATCGTTAAAACCATAATGAAGGCTAACGATTATTTCAATGTTGATCCTCCTCGTCAACACCGTGTTGTAGCTTTGACGGACCTGATATTGCAGGAAGTTAGTACTCCTGAAGTTCAAGATGTCATCAGGGTGCAAGACGATGCCGGTCGGCCTGATGGGTGGATTAAGGAGGAAGAAAATCAATGATACCGGCAGTGTGTATTGTTGCGGCAGGCGTTGGTAAGAGGATGGGTCCATTAACGGAAAATGTAAGCAAGGCTCTGATTCCCATTAACGGCAAGGCCATCATTTCCCATGTTATAGACCAATTTCCAAAAGAATGCTCCCTTGTAATTGCCATAGGATACAAGAAAGATTCGTTGCGAGAGTATTTGTTAGCCGCCCACGGCGATAGGCATCTCACTTTCGTGGATGTAGAAAACTACGAAGGCCCAGGCAGTGGGCCTGGTTTCTCAATGAATCAATGCAGGCAATACCTACACTGCCCTTTCTATTTCACAACAATCGACACACTAATTAACAAGTCGTTACCCGATCTATCCTCCAATTGGATTGCTGTTGGCGAGGTGAATGAATCTGACCATTACGCACTGGCTGAGTTGGACCCAAGTGACGGGCACGTCGTCCACTTCACCAATAAAGGTCAAACCATACCAACATCTAACCATTTTGCATACACTGGTGTCTGTGGCGTCAGGGACCACGTCCTCTTTTGGGAGTCGTTCGACAAGTATATGAAGGATTTCTCGGAGCAGGAATGTGAACACGTTGGGGTCTTCTACGACAAGTATCGTTTTCTGTGGGACACATTTCAAGTAGGCAGTGATTGGTATGACACAGGAACTCAAGACAAATACTATTTGGCTGACCGTAAGATGTCCAAAAAGAAGGACTTTGAGCTAAAAAAGAATACAGGTGAAATCACTTACTTCGTGAACGGAAAAGTGATCAAACTGAATGATTCTGAGAAAACACACAACAAAATAGAGCGAGCAAAATGGCTGGGGCAGGCTGTCCCAGAGTTGTCATTCAAAGGGAAACACCTTTTTGCTTACGAGTGGATAGACGGTGAAATCTTATACGAGATCGACAATACAACTTTGAATCGACAATTCTTCAATTGGTGCGCGAGACATCTATGGAGGCCATGCAATGTAAACGTAGAACAATTCAGAAAGAGTTGTTTGTTGTTCTACAAAGTAAAAACAAGACAAAGGGTCGGACAATATCTGTCAAAAAAGCCATCCTTCTATGACCAGGGATGGACAATTAACGGCATAGAGCATGTTCCGATCGAACAATTGTTGGATTCAATATCTGACAGAATGTTGGAGAGCGGCCAGCCAGTCATATTTCACGGCGACCTTAATTTCGGAAATGCACTCATAGGAACAAACGGGAAATTCAAGGTAATTGACTGGCGTGATAGTTTTGCTGATCAGAAAATCTGCGGGGACATTTACTACGATTTGGGGAAGTTATACGCTGGAATTGATGTTTCGTGGATGTTGATGAGTCAATTCCAGTTTCATGTTGAGATTGGTGATGGAGAAGTCAAATACGATTACGAAACAACCGATTCTTTGAAGGAAACTATAGGATGTTTCGAAGAATGGGTTGTTGAAAATGGATTTGATTTAAGAAAGGTGAAAACGATTGCTACATTGATTCCGTTAAATATGAGTCCGCTACACTCTGATGATATAGGAGATTTTTTGTTCTTTCATGGGTATTACAGATTGGGTGAGGTTGTATGATTCTGTTCGTTAATGTGTTCATGACAAACAACGGACTTTACGGTTATGCTCGCCATAATCTGCCCAGGGTTGATCGTGGAGACATTTTACTCTACTCGTTGGCGAGTTATGCATCTATCGACAGGTGGACTAAGTGCATTTTTTATCTACAACTAGATAACGACTTCCTTCACAAACAAGGGGAGTTTGAGCAAAAGATCCACGAGATGTTTGGCAAAAAGAAGTGCAGCATCTACTGGCACCGTAATGTCTACACCAGGGATTGGCGTAAGGCGGCGGAAGAAGTACTCGACCAGCCGGACGAACTGATCTGGTTGACGTGCAATCACGACCACCCATTTATCGACTACGACCAGTCAATGATTGATGAAGTCATTGATCATATGACTAACGAAAAAGAGAAGTTGGTGAACTGTTACTGGTCCCACTGGCCCGAGATCATACGGGTTGCGGCTTTGGAATCGGAAGAAAAAAAGGGGAATTACCTAACATTACACTGGAATGTTCACGACGCCATTCATATCGTTAACAAGAATGTGTTTTATACTTATTTCTTCGACTACGATTTTGGAGACAGAAGCTTAACGAGATTGGATGTAATTCACGACTACACTGATCCTAAACTCGTTTTGAAGACATACATTCCAACACGAGAACTGTGTCGTCATTTTGACGGCTACAGTCACGTCAACATTCCCGCAAATGTGGCCCCACCATTGACCATTCCTCCCGGATTCTTCGAAAAAGACATGAAGGTTCTTTGTTACGCAAACGAGAGGAGAGAAGGGTGGGTTAACATTAATCCTTTGGCTTCAGAGTATTTTGCCCACAGTCCGTTTGGGACTGACGACAAGATCATGTTGGAGGACTTGCCCTTGTTTTGGCGAGATCGAATCACCCAGACGGAGATTGGCAAGAAGGTAGATCGGGATCGTATTTGCCAAGCTCGCAACGAGGCTTATCTGGCAAAGACGACGGCCATCAATAGTTGTTATTGCCGAAGGACTGACCGTGATCCGCCCGTTGAGTGGTTCAAGCCACACATGAGGCACTAAGGGAGCGGGATATAGTCTCGTGGATAGTTCTTCTGTGGTCCGTTCATGTCAATGATCGGTAACATCCGAGCCGGGGACAAGTTGTCCTTCGGAACCTCCAGCAACCACCCCAGGTTAACGGTTTTTGCATAGTCATGAATTCGGTGGAGGGGGACGAAAAGTCCCCGTCCGGTACCGTTATATGGGTCGGTCGAACCCCAGCAGATGCCGACGTAGTAACCATCTTCAGTTAAAAGACCACCGCCCGATCGTCCATGTCGAGGGCCATTTTTAACCAAGACTAGATTTCTCCCTTCAAGACCAACCATTTCCATTAAGTAACAAGCAACTTCTCTAGCACCATCGCAACCACAAGAATAGTAAGTTTGTCCTTTGACAAGAGGATAGTCCACCCTGGCGATTGGATAATACTGATCAATGTCCCAATCAGGTTGGAAGGAGAGGAATGATATGTCTTCCCCTTTGCTGAAGGCGAGAACCTTGGCTGTGTAGTTCGCGGGAGACTTCAATTTCTCACTGTTCTTGTAGAAACAATTAATAACAGCAGTTTTTTCCCCACCTCTAAAAAGGTGTCCACACGAAATAATGTAAGCAGTTTTTGTGTTACGATCATAATAGCAAATTGTGCCAGAACCGGAAACATTTCCGTTGCGAATTCGAACGGATACTTTCAAGTATTTCCAATATTCTTCACCTCTGTTTTCTTGAGGTGCCACATAGCCGGCTGGTGGAAGATGATACTGGCTCTGGTCCGGGTAATAGCGAGGCGAACTTCCATGTTTATCAAAATCGTGTTGCCAAGGAAGAATAAAACCTTCCACTCCCCACGGGGAAGTAACCGGAGCGTTAGGTTTAGGAGTTTCCGGTGAGGCAGGGAGTAGCATCAACGCTGATGCGAATAACGCGATCCCGGTCACAATAGAGGCAACAAGTCGTTTCATGTGGACACACCTCATATATCGACAACTCAAACCTATCTATTTAACCGAAACTATATTATGGAATGAGCAACCAAGTGATTTTGACAATCGCACACAATCTCTTTCTCTCCAAAGAGGAGCGATATAAGCTAAAGACTCCTCAAACGGAGGTGAAAACGATCGGAATTGCGCTTCCGGTATGGGTCAAGGGATCTGTGACGAGTGAACCGGCGGAAGAAGTAATTGCTAGATATGTCATTCGCAACTATCCAACTCCAGGGATAGAGCCGATTCACATTACCCATGATGGATTCATACTGAGTTTCGAAGATAGTAATCTTTGGACATCGTTGTTAGATGTGAAGGATGGCGGCAGTGAGTGTATATATCTAACGTATCACGGCAAAGTATCTCTGGCAGATCAAGAAATGATGATTATCAATTATATTAACATCCAAGACATCTCGGTGTTAAGTAAAAGAGGATAAATGGAAAGAGTCAAGGCCAATGGAAAAAATAGCAAATATAAAGAAAGGGAACAAAAATGGCTGATAGAATTAGCACATTAGACCTTTTTTACAGGACGGGTGATCTATCCATCTACCCTTCTGGCATTGATTCCTACGACACTCTTTACCGGGCAATGAATAATGCGGAAACAAGATTAAATCAAAGTCTGACTCACACAGGCAAATTCCTTGTAGTCAACGACGCTTCAAAGTTTCCGGCAACTGGATTGCTGCGAGTCGGTTCGGAGTTGTTGTATTACGGAAGTCGAACGGCAACTGTATTCAAAGACCTAAAGCGAGGCTTTGCAGGCTCTTCGGTACGTAATTGGCCATCTGGAACGAAGGTGCAAGCGTCAGTGATGGCAGAACACCATAATGCTGTCATGGATGCCACAATCAACATTGAGCAAAATCTCGGTTTGAAAGAAAGTCCTACACTAACTTCTTTGAACGGAATTCTCTCAGGGTTAGAGTTTAAGTTTCTGTCCCCAAAACCATTTTTTCGTGCTACACCACGGAAAGGACCACCACCCCTGGAAGTGCAGTTTCAGAACTTTTCCGGGGCACCAGCCATTCGTTTTCTCTGGGAGTTTGGTGACGGTGGAACGTCTGTCGAAGTAAGTCCAACACATATTTATACTGCCCCTGGCATCTATACGGTGAGACTAAGTATGATCACTGAGTTGGGGGGCACGGGGATTGCTACCAAGACGGATTATGTAATTGTTGACGAAGCCGAGAGTTTGCCATTCTTTTATATCACCCCCTTAATTGGAGACACAACAACGGAGTTCACTTTTGTCGATCAAACAAAAGGCGACATCACAAGTCGATATTGGATTTGGGATGATGGGACAAACACGACGGTGAATGACCCAGATGAGCATGCGGCAACACACATATATTCCACACCAGGGACATATTCTCCTAATTTGTTGTTAGTATTTGCTGATGGGCGATTGAAAAGAATTAAAAGCGATACGGTTGTTGTGACAGAGGTTCTATGATTCCAACCGCACCCCGATACCCAGATAGTTTTGACGACACAGACAATTTGTATCTTGTCCACGATTCATTGCGCGTTGTGTTGCTGGAGGATTATTTGCCAGGACAAACAAGCATTGAGGTGTCGGGAGATATTACCAATTTCCCACTGACTGGCATCATTACATTAACGGAACAGCAAAGTGAAATAGACAAGAGGGCTATATCGCTTTATTACGGAGAAAAGACCACTACCGGATTTGCGCAATTAGAGTTAATGCCTGGATTTACCGATTACGCAAAGTCAAAGACCGTTACAAATGTTACACAGAATGTTTTCGCTGCTCATCACAACAACATCAAAGACGCATTAATTGCAATAGAAGAATTCATTGGAATCAAAGGGACAGTAGACGCTAAGCCTCTTGGGGCAACAATGGAGGGAAGGATCAACTTCCTGCGAAAACTCGTCCTCCGTCCTAGGGCCTGGTTTAGCGCAGACAAGCGAATTGGTATTGTGCCATTAACGATTGAGTTCAAAGACTTGAGTTTCCGTAACCCTACGTCTTGGTGTTGGAACTTTGGTGACGGAACAACTCCATCGAATTTGTCTTGCGAAGTAATATCCACCAGCGTTATCAGCACAGCGAGCAATTATGTAATTTCAAATGAATCTGATCACACGGTATCCAAAACATATTACCAGCCAGGAATTTACGACGTTACACTAACTGTAAGTAACGGTTTTGGCGAAGACACGATGACCATCCCAAACTACATCATTGCTCGTGTCGCCGCACCAGACGAGGCCACAATCAACTTTACGCCGGATAACGCCACACAAGCTTTAATTTCAGGGGTTCTTCGCACGAGAACAAACTCGCTCGTGAACGTGCAAGTTAACGACAACGGGCAACAAGCACTCGATCCAGTCATCAGTTATTCCTGGGACATGCAGGACGACCTCACCCACCAAGATTCACCTTCGGCCAAAGGCTCTTACAGCGTCGGCGGGTCTTATGACATTAGGTTACGGATGACTACGCAGTTGGGGGCATACAGAACGACTATTTTCCGCAATGTTGTAGAAGTGGTGGAGAAGACCAATTTGTGGTTGCTAATAACTCCCGACGTTTCCGCCAGCACCACAAAGAACTTCTACGCCTACGAGTTTGGCCTCACGAGCGAAACTTTCAAGGTAACTGGTCGTACGCCTGTTTCGGTCACTCGTGATCCGTCATCCGTAAACACTTCGCCCAATGCGGCGCAAAAGGTGTTTGAATGGAAAAGGAATAACGGCTTCTGCCAAAGAAATCGTGTTGCCTCTGGAGACAAAGGGGCTGCTCTTGTGTATTGGACTGAATCCAGCAGCCCGAACATTCACATCAAATTCAAGGAATACGGTGGATTCACAGATACTTGGACCACTCCAAGCGGTTTAGACACCTTGAATCGTGGGTGGAATTGGGTATCTTTCAACGCCAGTACGAGTCTTTATTTCATACTCGGCACAGGGACGAGCATACCGGCGAACACTCCGGGCAATTCACCGACCAATCAAGCAATGCAGAAAGTGAACTTAACAAACCTGTCGGTGAGCAGTGTTACTTTCGATGTCACCAACTACAGGAACGGAGCCGAGGAACTGATGCAGAACACCGGGTTCGGCACGCAAGGCGATTATTCCGTTTATCGATCTTGTTTTAAGGACCACACCGGGTTCTTGGTTCGCAACGACGGTGTCGGGGCATTCTACCGACTGAAGAGCTTCTACAAGACGGAAGGAACCTTAGCGGAAGAGTTCCAGTTCTTCCGCAAGTTACCAGATATGCCAGGAACACAAAAGCTGGAGGGTCAATTGGTCCCAATGTCTAACGGGGTATACTTCTTTAACAACTCTGGCGAAATTGCTGTTTGGAATGATGTGGCGAGTGCCTGGTCTGTTGGCGGTCCTGGCGTAAGTTCGACACCTTTCCGTGCATTGCAAGACCAGACTGTGGCTGGTTTCGATGATGCCACAAATACTCTTGTGGCAGTTTCCGACTCGGATAGAAGAGCTTATTTGAGTTATGACTATAGCACAAAGGTATTTTTGAAATTTGCCGAGGCTAGTTTAACATTCAGTGCATTGAAAACAAGACCAACCGGGGAGCAGTTGTTGGCCGGCGTTTACTAATTCCAAGTATTACCCTTAACGATATTGAAAATTGTGCTTCTGCTAACAGAATACATCGTTGCTATTTGTCCATAACTTTTTTGCGGATATAATTGTCGAATTTTTATTACCTGTTCTTTTGTTAATTTAGCTTTGGGGTTGCGTTCTCCTTTACCTCCCAATGGTATATTGAATAAATCTATTCCACAATTATTCCATGATTTTCCACATATAATTGTGCTAATTGTATTTTTTTTAACAGCAAAATCACGAGAAATATCCTTTTGTGTTTCACCTTTTCTATATCGATCAAGAATTGTTGTGATATTGTGTTGATTTAGTTTTGCTTTATGATTATCTTCTCCTCGTAATACAACAACTGGCTTGGGTAGTTCGATCTTATATGTAAAACAAGCCCATGATACATACGAAATGATTGTGTCATACAATTTTTTGTAATTTGTATATCCATTAATTTCTATCATAGGTTGTTTGTTTTGCATATGCATAATAGATTCAATTCCATGTTTTGACTTAAGGCAATGAATCAAAAACAATACATCGTTCTCACAAAAACCATTTGTGGCAATGCGACATCTATTGATTCCTGGCTCCTTACTTCCATCATCCATATACCAAATGCACAATGATAGTGGATGTAGTGAGATAGTTCTTGGCACATGTTTAATCAATTTGTCGTATTGTTCCGAATACCACATTTTTCCCAATTCTGTAAAAACAGGATTGGTTCTTGTAATATACTGATACCCGGCAGTCACGGGTGTTGCAGTTTTGTTTTTTGCTATAGTAGAAGGTTTTTGTTTATAGTTATAAATACTACCATGCGTAAATGAACTTAGGCATTGTTCGTGGTATTTCACATAGGAGAACTTATCGGTGCCCATATTATCTAACTTGGATTGTTTTTTTGAAAACTTCCAGTTCCAAGTGGGATGTTTCTTCAATCGTGTAAAACATCCATCTCCAAGTAACGAACCTTCAATTAATGCTTGTTGTAATTCATTCATGACCACTACCATAAAAACAACCAATGCATTACTATTATAGTAAGAATAAGTTTTAATTCAAGGGAAAAAATGAGTTTTCCTCCCCGCCCTTTATATCCTGACGGGATTGACTCGGACAGAACACTGTTTCTGGTCTACAACACTAGCGAGGCACCACTAACGTCAAACAATGACGCTTGGGCCGAAGAGGTGGAGGTCAAGCCACGTAAACCGGGTGAGACAGAGATTTGGTCAGACAATGGTTTTGCAAGCATATCTGGCGAGTTATTCTATTACGACTCTGTTGACAAAGATGTTAATGGTTACGTTAAGACCCTAAAAAGATGTATTCGCAACATTGGCGGACCACACACACAGTTCAATTTGTCCGGGACAATGGTGCGAGGATTCGTTGTTGCAGAGCATCACAACCAGTTGGTCGAAGCAATAATGCGGATAGAGAAGTTCGTCGGCATAACCGATGACCCCGACGAGTCAACGTTGGACTGGCGGATTAAAAACCTGCGTGACACACCGATCATCTTTGATGATTTTGATTGCCCAGACATTGATTTCACATTCAACATCATCGAAAATAATCCGGCATCAGGTATTCTTGCGAGCTACACAATCCGTGTTACAGGTGATTACACAGACTTCACGCTCAGTTTCGGAGACGGGAGTTTCACCAAGTCGGCGGCACCGGGAACGCATCGCTACGCCCCTAATGCCACGGTAGACCCGATTGTCACCTTCTCGAACGAGAAGTGTTCGGTTGTGCAATCTCCAATCGAGAGAGAGACAACCGATTCCCCGACAGTTGGCGATCTGGATCAGAGTATTGACTTGCCGATTCCGATCTGTCCTGAAATTGGGGATATCTTTATTCCGTCCATACCAATACCGTCTCAGGACGTAATTATTCCACCGATCGTGTTCCCGTGTGTTGATGTGTCGCCATTCCCATCGACCATTCTAGGGCCGATCTCGATCGCCGCAGATATCGTCAACCTACCGAGCTTCATTGATTTTGCACCGATCGATATCCCAAGTTTGATCGACTTTGGGCCGGTGGCAATCCCAAGCATTATCGAATTCGGACCAATCGACTTAGGACCAATCAGTTTCCCAAGCACAATTGATTTTGGTCCACCACCCCCGATCGGGCCAATTGAGTTCGGTCCTGTGCCTCAATTGGGTCCAATCGAGTTCGGGCCACCGCCAACGCTAGGGCCAATTGAGTTCGGCCCAATTCCGCCGCTAGGTCCAATTGAGTTCGGCCCAATTCCGCCACTCGGCCCGATCGAGTTCGGTCCAGTTCCGCCGATCGGTCCCGTCGAGGTGGTGATTGATCCGATCTTCGTGGACGTAGACATTACGCCAGTGAATGTGGACGTGGACATCAACATCAGCCCAATTAACGTTTTCATTGCTCCAATTCCAGTCAATGTGAACATCGATGTTGCGGTTGATTGGGAGCCAGTACCAGACTTGTTCGTGTATTTCGATGATCCTCCGATTTTCGATCCGATCACGTTCGAACCACCCCCACTGTTCGCTGACATCAAGTTTGAGAACCCTCCTGCGGTGCCGATCAATTGGGGCAACCCACCAGCCGTTCCGGTGAACATCACAGTGACGTGCAACTGCGCCTGCTGCCCGTCAACCACGACTTCCCCGCTGGCCATGTCCCCGGAGCCGCAGTTCGTGGACGCCTTCAACCCGTTCGCCCCGCAAGCCGCGAACTGGATGGAGCCGCAGGAGATGGAACTGAACTATGACTTCAAGGGCTTCCCGTCTGTCATCGAGTTCGGGAAAGTCCCCGAGATGCCGGTTGTACAGGTCGTGCATGGGTTGCCGTCGAAGATTGACCTTGCCATGCCATCGCACACGATCATCGAATACATCGGCCCACCGATCCCGAGCATCGTGGAGATCATCGCCCCGTCCGAGCCGGTCAGTGTGATCCTCGACATGCCGAAGTCAATTACGCTAGACGCTAGCCAAGTGCCCACAAGCATCCAGTTGGTGGCGCCGCAGGAGTTCCC
>FRDC01000848.1_pt1 | contig 126208 bp, 116 predicted proteins | sample 1106171 | NCBI WGS metagenome assembly FRDC01 (sample SAMEA3930566, study PRJEB13176) | freshwater metagenome | biome: Drinking water system; feature: drinking water; material: water | place: Singapore | collected 2014-12-20 | reverse complement strand
AGCGAGGTTGGAATCTCATGGGAGCCACGGTGCATTGGTGGTATCTGCCATGGCTGAGGCGCCAATGGGATGTCTGGGATGTTGTCGTATGGTGGACCAGTGCGGCAGGGTTCGTAATGGTACTGGCCGGCGGACTGCTTGGATTGACCTCGTGGCGGCACAGGATTAGGAAGGGAGAGCGGTTGAAGTTACATCGGCTCCACCTATTGATGGGAGCAATAGGAGGATTAGTCATGCTGTGTTGGATAGGCAGCGGGTGGCTGTCTATGGATCATGGGAGGTGGTTTTCTCGTTCGGAGGTTACGGCATTAGAGCGTGAGCGCCTGATGGGTGGACGACTCCAATTCTCTGATCTCTCGATGACGTGGGATCAACTCAAAGCGGAGTCGATGTTTGCGGGAATGAAGGAGTTCCGATTTGCGAAAGTGGGAGGGCGTGTCGCGGTGATTGGGCGCCTGTCGCCAAATGAGCAAGCCATTGTTATGGAGTCGCTGGACGGTCAAACACGCGTGGCGGTGATTCCTCTTCAGCAGATCGAAACGGCAGCACGGTCAGTAAGGGTGAGTGCGATGGCGATGAGCGTCTCCCTGGTGGCTACTGATGACCCTTTCCATCATGAGATACGGCAGCGGGATCGTGTGGGCGCGATGGTCCGTGTGGCCTTCGAAGACACCGATGCAACGTGGATGCATATCGACGGTCGAACGGGATCCCTGATCGAGAAGCTTGATCGCAGTCAGCGCCTCTATCGGCGGCTTTTCGATGGACTCCACCGTTGGGATCTGTCCTGGATGAGGGAGCACGAGACGATTCGGAAGGGCGGGATCATTCTCTGTAGCGTGATCGGGACGCTGCTTGCGGGGAGTGGAGTGCTCAGTGGGGTTCTCCGGTGGAGAGAGCCAAGGAGAAAGTCGTGAGTCAGGCGTTATGGGCTCGGCTGTGCCCGGTCATGATTCAGAGTTGGGGGTGTTCCCTCCTGTTGCATGGGATCTGTTGTGCGGGGGTTGTGTGGGTGTTGTCCGTGAAGTCATTCGAACCGCGCCAAGTACCCTTCCACTGGGATGTGATGCTGGTGACGCTCTCATCTGGCACTGGTCTGTCTATATCAGCGCCGGAGCCATCTGTACGAAGTCAAAGCCGGACGGCCTCCGCCGCTGCAGCGCTCGAGACGCCCCGCACATCGACGTCCGCGTCGTCTGGGCAGGATGCCGAGGTGTTGACGCTTCCGCTTCACCCGAGCGAAGCCATGTTCGAGGCGGTGGCTCCTCAGGTGAGACCGGAGACATCGGCACGAGTGATTGCTTCCGAGCAGCTCGCTCAGTTGATCGAACCGCTTCAGGATCGGGTACCTGACGAACGCATGCCGGCGATGCTGTCTCAGCCCACTGTGCTACCTCCTCCGGACAGCGCGACGTCCGTCTCTGTCAGCCATCAGGTCATCTCGTTTTCTGAAACGTCCTTGGGCCTAAAAAACGAACGAGGAACTCCGGCGTCAGGTTCAGTCATGAATCCCAACTCCGAAGCGGCATCCGAGACCTCCACACTTCCATCGGCAAGAGACTTCCAGCAGGCATTGTCCTCGGAGCCGTTATTGTTGGAGGGCCGATCAGACGGATCCGATGGGACGGTGCTCGCGGTGAGAGGTCCGTTGCCGTCATTGGCGCCAGGTCAGTTTGATTCCTCCAGCGAGACTGTTGGAAAGCCGGAAGTGAATGCTCAAAAAGAGGTGACAGAACCGGCGAGCAAGGGCTTGAAGCGAGAGCCCTCGCCGTCCCTTGTCAGGCGTGACTATGGATGGTTGATCCAATCTCTCTGGGAGCGAGTCGCGGAGTTCAAGCGATATCCACGCGAGGCCCGGATTAATCGCTGGGAGGGGAAAGTGGTCGTCCGAGCTGTACTTGATGAACACGGGCAACTTATCGAGGCGACCATTGCGGCAAGCTCAGGGCATGATGTGCTCGATCAGGCAGCTATTGAAGTGATACGCAAAGCTTGCCCGTTGAAGTTGGGCCAGCCACTTGACCAGCGCCAGGTAGTGTTACGTGTACCGATTCAGTACCGGTTGGATTCGTGAAGAAGTATGAAGGGGCTGAATCAGACGGGTCTCGTCGCAAGCGATTCGGCTAGTTCGTTCAGAAGGGCTTCAGTTTCGTCCCAGCCGAGGCAGGCGTCGGTGATGGAGACACCATGTGCGAGGGCGACTCCCTGCTTCCACGTCTGTTTGCCGGGGTGCAGGTTGCTTTCGAGCATGAGGCCCATGATGGATTGGCGGCCTTCACGGAATTGTCTCAGTACTTCGCGGGCCACGAGGCCTTGACGCGTATGGTCTTTCTTGGAATTGTCGTGCGAGCAATCGATCATAATCGGGCGGGCGATCCCTTCGCTGGCCACCGCGGCTTCGGCTTTGGCCACATGTTCTTCGTCGTAGTTGGTTTTGCCGCCGCCGCCGCGCAGGACGATGTGGCGGTCCGGGTTGCCCATCGTCTTGATGATCGAAGTCTGGCCATCGGCGTTGATCCCGACGAAGTGGTGCGGGGTGCGGGCGGAGGTCATGGCGTTGACCGCCACCTGCAGACTGCCTTCCGTGCCGTTCTTGAACCCGACCGGCATCGAGACTCCGCTGGCCATTTCCCGGTGTGTCTGGCTCTCGGTCGTGCGGGCGCCGATGGCGGTCCAACTGATCAGGTCGGCGATGTATTGCGGGCTGATGGGGTCGAGCAACTCCGTGGCGCAGGGTATGCCGGACTGATTGAGCTTCAACAACAGGGTGCGCGCCAACTCCATTCCGGTCGCAATATCGCAGGTGCCGTCCAGATGGGGATCGTTGATCAGGCCTTTCCAGCCGACGGTCGTGCGAGGCTTTTCGAAGTAGGTCCGCATGACAATGAGGAAGCGATCGCGCAGGGCTTCCGCCAAGGGCTTCAATTTGGCGGCATACTCGTACGCGGCTTCGGGATCATGAATGGAGCAGGGTCCGACGATCACGAGCAGCCGGTCGCGGTCCTGACCATGGAGGATCTTCCTGATCGCTTCACGAGTTTCGACCACAAGGGTGGCGGCCTGATCGCTGATCGGCAGCTTGGTCTTGATGGCGCGCGGGGAAGGCAACGCCTTGATTTCGATAACGTGTTGATTGTCGATCGGACGGTTGCTCGCCATGATTCTTGTCCTTCGAAAGGAGAACAGCATAGCTGAAAGGTCGAGGGAATGTCTACGTCCTGTACCGTAAGGCATTGATGATTAATAGCAATTTTCAAGATGTCGTAGGGCCTGTTTGACAGGCTTCTTTCTATTGTGGTACTCACAACCTCTTCAATGGCCCCCATACACCACTCATATCGTGTACGAGCCGCCCTGTCGGTCTCGTTGATCCTATTGCTGCTCGCCATTGCGCCGTTCGCCGTCGCACAGGATGTGCACCACGAACTGGCCGCAGCCGATACGGATGGTCACGAGCATAGCGACGACGACCTCTGTCAGTGGGTTCAGCATCACACGTCCGGGTCGATTGATCTGGGCGGCCCGGTTTTTTCTGCATGGGAACTCGTCAGGCAGTATGAAGTTTCTCCTCAGTCGGTTCTCCTCTCCGTTAGTTTCGTTTCCATCGGTCCTTCTCGCGCACCTCCTCGCAGCTAGTTCACGATCTCGTCATTGCGTTTCGTGATCGGCAGGCCCTCTTCGGGCATGCCCATCGTATTTATCGCCATGATTGTGAATGATGCTGGAGGTCATGATGCAACGCGGTTTGTTGTTGAAGCTATTCGTTGTTACGGTTCTGTGCGGTGCCTGGTTGTTTGGCGGTCTGATATCTCAGTTGCAGGCGGCAGAGGGTGAAAAGAGCATGGCGGTCATGGGCGTGGTCCAAAACCAGGACCTTCGCCGCGTGGATCAGGCGATCGTACAAGTACGTGATCAAGAGGGAAACGTCGTTACTGAGGGGGTAACGAATCAGGCTGGTGAGTTTTCATTGCCTGTGTCGAAGGAGGGAACCTACTCAGTAAGCGCGGTTCAAGACACCTACCGAAGCGAATATGTGGTCGTAAAGATTGGTCCCGAGCCCACCGTTCCCGTGTCATTGACTTTGGCGGTCACCAAAGAAATCGCGCTGGAGATTGTCTCACCGTTGCCGGCGATCCAATACAAAGCGTCGAGCGAAACATATCAGTTAAGCCGAAAAGAAATCGAGGCGCTGCCGAAGGGCAACAACAACGACGTCTACGAAGTCCTGATGACGGTGCCGAGCGCCGCCTACGGCTCATTGAAACAAGTGCATATCCGGCAGGATCATGCGAACCAACAGTTTCGTATCGACGGGATTCCCATTCCTGATACGGTCAGCGGGGCCTTCGCCGATATCGTACCGCCCAGGGCTTGGGAGCGGGTCGACATCATTCTCGGCGGCATGGAAGCTCAGTACGGGAATAAGACGGCCCTGGTGATGGACATTACCAGCAAGAGTGGGACGAAACCGGGATTTGGCTCCATCCAGATGTTCGGCGGGTCGAACGAGACGGTGAATCCCTCTTTTGAATATGGCGGAACGATCGGTGAGAAGTTCCGGTTCTACGTGTTGAACAGCTTCGTCAGTACCAACCGCGGGATCGAGCCTCCGACGCTCGGCAAGACGAACAATCACAATCAGAGCGAAAAGAACAACACCTATCTGCGCGGAGACTATCAGCACGACAATAAGAACAACTTCAGCTGGATCTTCTTGAATTCAGTCGCGAAGTACCAAATCCCCACCATTCCCAATTTGAACGCCAACACCGATGTGCTCGCGTTGCTTCAGGCCCAGGATCCGAACTTCAATCCCGCGGCATCACAATCCGTGAATCAATTTCAGAAAGAGAACAACCAGTACACGCAAATGGTCTGGCGACACGATGTGAACGCCAGTAACTTCTTTAGCTTGGGCCTGTATTTCCGGCGGGGGGTGGCGGATTTCAAGACAGACCCTCTCAACGCCTTGGCTTACTCGGATGAGGTTGATGCCGCTCAGGCTGCCAACCAACGGCGTGTCGCCTACAGCGGGGGATTCCGGTTGGATCATACCTGGGTTCCGGACAGCCACCATCTCGTGAAATCGGGCTTCCAGTTCGACTACACGAGAGCGAACAATACCTCGCAGATTTTTGCCTTCGACACGAGCGGTGGGGCCCCTGCCGGTCCTGTGATTACCAGAGAGGGAGCTAACCAGAACATCCAGACGCGGCAGGAGTTTTGGATTCAAGACCAGTGGAGCGTCAATGACCATTGGACCTTCAATCTTGGCGTCCGCGGCGATGCCATCCAAGGGTTCTACAACGAAGGGCAGGTGAGTCCCCGGGTCGGTGTGACGTACAAACACAACAATGCCAATGTATTTCATGCCTACTATGGCAGGCTCTTCACGCCGCCGAACGTCGAGCAGGTGGCCTTTACGCGACTCAATACGCAGGACACGACGGCACAGCCAGAGAACGCCACGGGGTTTCGCCCGCGCGCGGAGCGGGCGCATTACTTCGAAGTGGGCAGCTACCATGCGTTGAGCCGGTTTGCGACGGTCGAGTTTACCGGGTACTACAAGCTGGCGCATTACCTGTCGGATGCCGGACAGTTCGGCAGCACGCCGTTGCTGAACTATTTTGCCTTCGAGCGCGGCTGGCAGCGCGGGATTGATGGTGCGTTGAAGGTGCAGTTCACCGACAACTTGACCGGCCGCGGGAATGTCGCTTGGGGCCAGTGTAAAGGTTACGGGCTCCAGTCCGGTCAGTACTTGTTGGAGCAGGCCGAGATCGACGACATCAACTCCAAAGGCGGTGTGTTTTGCGACCACTCACAATTCATGACGAGTTCGGCGATGCTGACCTACCGATTCTTGGAGCGGACGACGGTGAGCGGGCAAATGTTGTACGGGTCCGGCTTGCGAACTGCAGAAGACGGCGCGAAAACCAATTCGTCACACGAGAATTCCTATACGGTGTATAACGCGTCTCTCACGCACACGATTCCGTTACCCTGGCACAATCAGAAGATGCTGTTGGGTTTCGACATTCTTAATCTCTTGGATCAGAAATATTTTATCAACCGTGGAGAAGGGAGCATCGGGCTCGGGATCGCTCATGCGGGCATGCCGAGATCGTACTTCTTCCGCGCCCAATGGTTTTTCTAAGGCCGAACCAGCGCTGGGATGTGATATACATAGTTCCATGAGCATTGCGAGGATGAGACAGATCCTGGTCGGTATTTCGCTGTGTCTGTTGCCGGCCACGGCTTTTGCGGTGGTCGGCGACGAGGCGACGCATGAGAGCGACCATCAGGAAGACATTCTCGAGCTGCCTGAAGTACATGTGCATGGGGTGCCGCTCAACAAAGATCAGCAACTCGGGCCGGTGCCGAAATCGACGCCCTGGCCAGGCATTCCACCCGCCTTAGACGGGAAGGTCATTGACGATTGGATGAAGGCCCGCATGTTGGTGTCCAAAGATGCCAAGGTTACGGTATTGGTTTTAGAGCCGGCCCAGCATAGAGAGCTTACGGCGGCCGGGATGGCAGCGCTCAACCGCTGGACGTTTGATCCTCAGATGAAAGGGGAGGACCCCGTCGACGGGGAACTCACGATTCGCATCCACTTCCGCACGAAGTAGTCGTGCAATCCGAGCGTCAGTTGCCCTTTAACGGTTGACGTCGCTCAAGGGACGCTATATCGTCCTGCCGATGAGTTGGGACGAATCCTTCTTCCGCGCGATCAATAACCTCGCCGGCCAATCGGATGTGTTCGATTGGTTCGCGCTGACGATTTCATCCCCAAGCCTGCTCTGGGCCCCTGGATTTATTCTGGGGGGGTATTGGCTGTGGCTGTCTCGGCGGGAAATGCTGATTGGGGCTCCGCTGCTTGGGGGATTGATCGGTCTGGTCGATTTCATCGGCGCGCGGCTCAAAGATTGGGTGGCGCGACCACGCCCCTGCATGGCGCTCTCCGATATCCATCAGATCGAAGCCTGCGGAAAGGTCTTTGGGTTTCCCTCCAATCATGCGATCAACACGGCGGCAGCCGCTGCCTTCTTGCACGTGCTATATCCACGCTCCGGTTGGGTGAGCTGGCCGTTGGTCGGTGTGATCGGTCTCGCGCGCGTCTTCATCGGTGCGCACTATGTGACCGATGTGGCGGCAGGATGGCTGATCGGCGGACTCTCCGGAGCGGCATTGGCCTGGGTGCTGCTGCAATGGCCAACGTTTCGTCAACGGGTGCCGTCACCAGATGTATCGACGCAGGCTAACAACTCTTCTCTGTAACGATCTACATCGTAGTTTCGCCCAATCAACACGATCGCTGTTTCTGGTTCGTCCAGCAGCATGACTGGTGTGATCGTGGCCTGGCCTGGCGGGGCATATTGGAATTCCTGCAGTTCCGGCTCCTTGTTGAAGCGGAAGAATCCCTTTGCACGCTCCAATTCCTTCGGCAAGGTCTTGATCCACTTCAAGAACAGCTGACGGTTCAGCGGTCTGGGCAGTCGGATCGTGGTGGCCATAGGATGGTAGACAGCAGTCGCGCCTGTTGCTCCGCGCGGCTTTCCCATTATGACATTGGTCGGCGATCCGGCAGGCCTAGTCTGTTCGCGCGGGGCTAGGAGCGCGGTTGGCTCGACGCGCGCCTGCGTGGTTTCCCAGAGCCGGGCAAAGGCGTTTTGGGTCAGGATCGACGTCTTGAACTGGTCCCAATGGCCCGGGATGTACAGATCCCGCTTATTCAGGATCAACTCGTCCGCGCAACGAATCGACTGTTCCGTGACATAGACGCTGGAGGGGCTCTGCTCGCTAGAAATGGGGTGGAGCAGCGCGATGATCCGTTCAAGCTTCGCCAGTCTCGCTGTATAGAGATCGGTGACCGCGTCCACCACTTCCGCCGGATCAGCCAAACCGGAACATTCGAGGACGATCACGTCGGATGCGTAGTCGCGCACCAACTGCGCGATCCCCCAAGACAAGTCCTCCTTGGTATCGCAACAGACGCAGCCGCCGGCCAGGTTCAGCACCTGCTCGGCGATCGTGCCGACGCGCGGACCGTCGATGCTGATTTCGCCAGCCTCGTTCATCAGGACACCGGCCCGCTTGCCCTGTCCCTTCCAATGCTCAAGGAGGCGAATTAAGAGCGTGGTCTTCCCTGCACCGAGGGATCCGCAGAGCATGTAGAAGGGGACTGGCGGTTGCACCGTGCACCGATCTCAGTGATGGACATGGAGTGATTCGAGGTCCCGATGCTGTTCGGTCAGGCTGTTCAAATTGCAGTGGACCGTATCCGGGTGGCAGCAGTAGGTTTCCAGCTGAATGGTCATGTGCTTGATGCCGAAGTCCGAGAGGATCTTGAACCGAATGTGCCGCAGCAGATCGTTGGTAATGGCGTCGTCGTTTCCTTCGACGAGGACATGACAGGTCAGCATGACCAAGCGCGGTTCAATCGCCCACACGTGCAGGTCATGGACCTTTTCAACCCCGGGGATCGTTTCGATCGTGGCGGCGATGTGCGAGGCGCTGACTCCCGGCGGAGTCGATTCCAAGAGGACGTCCAGCGATTCCTTGAAGATCGGCCAGGCACCGTGCACGATGGCGCCCACGACGAGCAGGCTCACGAGCGGATCGAGGATGGTCCAGCCTGTCCACGTGATTGCCGCCCCGCTGACGACGACACCGAGCGAGACCCAGGCATCGCCGAGCATGTGCCAGAAGGCTCCACGGATGTTGAGATCGTCCTTCGCCCCATGCTGCAACAGGAGCGCGATCGTCAGGTTGGCGGCGAAGGAGATAGCTGCAACGGCCATCACCCAGCCGCCGTTTACCGAGACGGGATTCATCAGCCGCTGTAGGCCGAGGATCAGGATGCCGAGCGCCGTGAGGAGCAGCACGAAGGAACTCAAGAAGGCAGTGACGATGCCGGCCCGATGATAGCCGAATGTGCGGGCCTCCGTGGCTGGTCGTGCCGTGAGGATGTGCGCGAAGAGGGCGAAGAAGAGTGCGCCTTGATCGACGAGATTATGTGCCGCGTCGCCCATCAGCCCGATGCTGCCGAGGATCCAGCCGCCGATAAACTCGGCTGCGATGATCACGGCATTCAGGCCGAGCGCGAGGCGGAGACGGGATTGCAGATGTCGATAGGTTGCCAGGTCGGTCATCACAATCAGTGTCGCATGCTCGAGCAGACAGGGCAAGCCTTCCGACAAACTGTCGTTTGTCAGCCGCTACTGGGCGGCCGAACGACGGAGCCGTTCGCTTAAGACCGGAAAGTTCACTTGCGCGGAACCCACGTTGCCGCTTGCGGGATCGGCTGCCACGACCCGCAAGGTAATCCCGTCGGGCGCTTCTTTGAGCAAGGGCACGAAGAAGGGCGTTTCGAAACGGCCGCCGTCGCCGGTATAGAACAGCTGCAGCCGCTCGACGATCCGTTCACCGACCAAGAGTTCGCCGTAGATCTTGATCTTTCGCGAGTCCCAATCGCCGTGGGGACGCAGAGGCGCGCCGGAGAGGGTGCGGATCGAGGCTCGGAGTTTAACGTCGTCCTTCGCGATCAAAGACTCTCCGGGATTGGGTTGTTCGATCAGGACGATGTATCCCGACAGCTGCAGCACGATGCCGTCACTGGTCAGATCTTGACCCGGTAGCAGCAGTACGGTCTTTGCCGCGCGTCGGATCGACGCCGGGTAGGCAAGCGGGCCTTCGGCCGCCACTTCGACCAACGTGGGTTTCCGGAGCTCCAACGTGGCGGTGAATGAGGCGGACGCGCGCGAGCTGTAGAGTGGTTCTTCCATGAGGTGTGGCGTGCGCATAATTTGATTTTGGTCGCCGGCCTCGCCCTGTTGAATGCCGGTCGCCAGGATCTCCTTCGTGTCGAGGTCGGTGATGGTGACGCGGGCTCCGCCGACTTCGCGGCCCAGCACCATCGCGCCATGCGCGACGACACGCACTAGGACTTGCGTTGGTTTCGGATCGTTCAATCGGGGGTCAGGAGGCGGTTCTTGTTCCGCAGGAATCGCCAGACAGGGGAAGGGAGTACAGAGCAGCACGAATGCGATCGAGAAAGGAGCAAGCCAGGTCATTTCACCTTCGTGCCGGGTTCTACGTCTTCTACGAACGTGGCGAGGCCGCGCACTTCACTATCGCCGGCGGCGAGCACCATGCCTTGCGACTCGATACCCATCAGTTTGGCCGGCTTTAAATTTGCCACGATGACGATCGTCTTGCCGATCAAGGCTTCCGGTTCGTATTTCTTCCCGATTCCAGCCACGATCTGGCGCTCCTCGCTGCCGAGCGAGACTTGCAGCTTGAGCAGCTTTTCCGACTTCGGCACACGCTCTGCCGCCAAGACCTTCGCGGTCTTGAGCTGGATTTTCATGAAGTCGTCGATCGTGATTTGTGCCGGTCCTGCCAGTGCGGTGGTCGTTGTTGGTGCTACAGCGGCAGCAGGCGCCGGTTGTGGAGTTGCGGGTTGGTCGCTCACAGGTTTGGCTCCTTGTGGTTTTTTGGCCTTGCTCTCTTTTTCTAGGGTTATTATCTGTGCAGATTCGTTCACGCCCAGAGAGATAGTGTCGGAATCGTGCAAAATGCGCGGGAAGAGACCAGGGCCTTTCTTGATTCTTGTTCCGCCACGAAGCTCGCCCCAACTAACCTTCTCGCCTAAAAGCGGTGAATCAAAAGCGACACTGAGTCCTAGTTGCTCAGTGATGATCTTCGCAATGTTAGGCATAAAGGGGGAGATGTACAGGCTCAAAATGCGCAGGCATTCTGCTGCGGTGTATAAGACGGCGTTGAGTTCGTCGCGTTTGTCTGGATCCTTCGCAAGTCTCCAGGGTTCATGCTCATCAATAAAGATATCTACGTCTGTAGCTCGGCTTGTTATGTGGAGAAGTAACTTGTTGAAGTCAAAATCCTTGAAGAGTCCTTCAAGTGATTTATCCAACAGAAGGAGCTGATTTTTAGTGTGAAGAAGGAGATGGTATTTCTGGCTTTGTTTCTCAAGGTAGTCGTGGGGTACATTAGGGATAACGCCTTCACAATTGCGTTCGATCATGGTCAAAGTGCGGCTAAGTAAGTTCCCGATCCCATTGGCCAAATCACTGTTGAACCGTCTGGCCATCGCATGCTCTGAGAAATCTCCATCCTGACCGAATGGCACCTCGCGCAGCAGGAAATAGCGGAACGCATCGACGCCATACTTCTCCACCATCTTATTGGGATCGACGACGTTGCCGCGGCTCTTCGACATCTTTTCGCCGTCGACCGTCCACCAACCGTGAGCGAAGATTGTATCCGGCAACGGAAGGTTCAAGGCCATGAGCATCGTCGACCAATAGACCGCATGGGTCGTCAAAATGTCTTTACCGACCAGATGCACTGACGCAGGCCAGTAACGGTCGAAGGAGGGTTGCGCCAGTTTGTATTCCAGTGCCGACACGTAGTTGACCAGCGCGTCGAACCAGACGTAGGTCACATAGTTTTTGTCGAAGGGAAGCTCGATGCCCCAGGAGAGACGGGACTTTGGTCGTGAGATTGAAAGGTCGCCGAGCTTTTGCGTGGTCAAGAATCCGAGGACTTCGTTGCGGCGCGACTCGGGTCGGATGAAGCGATCGTGCTTCTTGATGTGTTCGATCAATCGATCCTGGTACTGCCCCATCTTGAAAAAGTAATTGTGCTCGCTGAGCTGCTCGACCGGCCGTTTGCAGTCGGGGCAAAGGCCTTGTTCGACGTCTTTCTCCGTCCAGAACCGCTCGTCGAATGTGCAGTACCATCCCGTGTAGGAGTCTTTATAAATCAGCTGCTTGTCGAATAGTTCTTGAAGATATCGTTGAACGGATTTTTTGTGTTGGCTATCGGTCGTTCTGATAAAGGCATCGTTGGAAATGTTGAGGCGTTTCCAGAGGTCTTGAAACTGCGGGGCGAGCTTGTCGCAATGGGCTTGAGGATCGATACCGGCCTTGGCCGCAGCCTGTTGCACTTTCTGCCCATGTTCATCGAGGCCGGTCAGAAAGAAGACATCGCGCCCGCGCAATCGCCAGTAGCGGGCTAAGACATCGGCGGCGACGGTCGTGTACGCGTGCCCGATATGCGGCACGTCGTTGACGTAATAGATCGGTGTCGTGATGTAAGAACTGTTTGGACTTCGCATAGAACGCGATGAAAAGATATCAGGTTACAAACGGCGAAAGCTAGGCGGGAGCCGTTGCCGCAGCCAGCCCTAGCGCTTCTCGCAGGCGGAGCAGAATGTTTTCGAGGGTCATGTGCAAGTTGAGGTGTCTGGTGGTTTGCTGTTCGGTTCGCTCGATGTCATGGAGCAACGTGAGGAGCGCATCTGTGTCGGCTCGGTTCGCGTAACTCTCCAGCGCAGGCAGATGCTCGATGTGCAGGACCTGTTCCCGTTCTCCGCCGACTTGCAACAGGATGAGATCGCGAATCCAGCGGGTGAGCCAGGAGAGGATTTCTTCCGCGCGGTCCGCCTTGGCGAGCGATTCGGCTGCCGTCAGGATCGTTGAGATCGATTGCAATGACTTGGGGCTGACTAAATCGAGCAACTCTTGCTGCTGTGCGCGAACGGTCTTGAGGTCGGTTGCGAGCGCGTTGCCGAGACGGCCTTCGCTGATCATAGCGAGGAGTCGTGCGTCGGTCAGCGGCACTTCCCGTTTCAAGATGAGCGCCGCCTCGACGTCGGTTCGTGCCGGCGTCGCGAAACGAAGCAGCTGGCATCGGGAGCGGATTGTGGCCGGGAGCGCGGCCGGCCGGCTCGAGATCAGCAGGAACAGACTGTGCCCTGGTGGTTCTTCGAGCGTTTTCAGCAAGGCGTTGGCAGCGCCGGTCGTCATGCGGTCGGCGTCATCGATGAGGCACATCTTTCGTTCGCCGACCAGCGGACGATACACGATCTGCTGTTCGATGTCGCGGATCTGTTCGATCTTGATTTGCGGCGTGGCCAGCTCTCGGTCCGGTTCGATGACGAGAAAATCCGGAAATGTATTGGCTTCGATATGTTGGCACGTCCGGCAGGTGCCGCAGGCGTCAATCGGTGCCCGTTCTTGCGGCCGCTCGCAATTCAGCGCTTGCACAAATCGCAGCGCGGTCAACCGTTTCCCGATGGCCTCTTCGCCATGAAAGAGATAGGCATGGGCGAGACGCTGATGGGCGACCGCGGTTTGCAAGAGTGTGATTGTCTGGTTGTGGCCGATGATGTCACGAAAGGGCATAGTTTACCTGTGTCGAATGCGGGTGCGCAGGGTCACCCAGCCTAGCACAATCTCTTCGACGTCTGCGCGGACCTCGGTGAGCGGCCGATCGGCATCAATGATCTTGATTCGACGGGGTTCTTTGCGTGCCAGCGTCAGAAAGCCGCGGCGCACTGTCTCATGGAACGTTCGCGATTCACGGTCCAGCCGATTCTGTCCGCCCCGGTCTGCTTGCCGTCGTGAAAGCCCAACAGAGACAGGAAGGTCCAGCAACAGCGTCAGGTCCGGGGTCAGTCCACTGGTGGCGATGCGGTTGGCGGACCGAAGCCAGGTCTGGTTCAGCCCTCGGCCAAAGCCCTGATAGGCGATGGTCGAATCGGAGAACCGATCGCAGAGGACGATGGCGCCACGCTGGAGTGCCGGTCTGATACCGTGCGTCACATGCTGGCTGCGGGCGGCCAAAATCAGCAAGGCCTCGGTTTCCGCTGTGATGGGCTCATGCGAGGCGGCAGTGAGCAAGGTGTGTCGGATGGCTTCGGCGACAGCGGTTCCGCCCGGCTCTCTCGTCACGAGGACTTCATGGCCCTCTTGCTCCAGAGCCGTGGCAAGGGAACGGATCTGGGTACTTTTCCCGCTGCCTTCTGGTCCTTCCAGCGTAATGAACAGACCGCGAGGGATCCTGCGTCGCGCTTGCTTGGCCATGGGGTCCTGCCGAGGTGAAAGAAACGGGTCGGATGGTAGTCCAAGTCATTGAAATTAGCAAGAAAAGGCTTGCGGGACCCTCGTAAATCTCTGTATTATGTGACTTCACCTCCACGGCACCATTTCGATGCTGAAAGCCTCGCTAAAACGCTACTTTCTGACTGGTCTCCTCGTTATCACCCCGATTTGGGGGACCGTGCTTATTTTGAAGACGCTGTTCGTCACGGTCGATGGGATTTTAGGAGAACTGTTGGCGCAATTGGTTCCCAGTCTTTACGTGCCTGGATTGGGTATCGCCGCTCTTTTGCTGCTGGTCTTCTTGACCGGTCTGTTTGCCGCGAACTTCATGGGCAAGCAGGTGGTGAAGTTGTGGGAAGACTGGTTGAACCGCGTGCCGCTCGTGCGCGGGATTTATTCGACGCTCAAGTCCATGATGGATATTCTGTCGTTTTCCGAACGAGGGTCCTACAAGCGCGTCGTGCTGATTCAATTTCCTAAGAACGGCCATTACTGCCTGGCCTTCGTGACCGGTATGACCAAAGGCGAAATGCAGGACATCGCGCAGGATACATTGTTGCACGTGTATGTGCCGACCTCGCCTAATCCGACCTCGGGGTATTTTCTACTCGTGCCGGAACGCGAAGTGACCTCGGTGGATATCACCGTGGAGGAGGCGATGAAGCTCATCGTCTCCGGCGGGCTCTATTCCCCGACCCCCTCGTTAGCGACGGCGATGTCGGCCGAAGCCAAGTGGGGAACGGTCAAACAACCTGAAGCTGGAGTGCCGATCGGATGAGCCACGTCGCTGCGACCGCCGGAGCCGTCAAGCCGTTTGTGCAGATCGATCCGGACGCCCGGGTGCCGGGGCTGGCAGTCGTCGTCATGGCGGCAGGGCTTGGGAAACGCATGCGGTCGAAGCAGGCCAAGGTGCTGCATCGCGTGGCAGGACAGGCGATGGTGCTCTACTCTGTCGGGCTGGGGCTGCGCGTCGCGGGCCATCGTGTCGCGGTCGTGGTCGGTCACCAAGCCGAGCGGGTGCGGCAGGTGATCGAGACGGCGACGGCCGGTGCCAACGGCCATGCGGCGGTGGCAATCGTCGAGCAGCGGGAACAGTTGGGCACAGGCCATGCGGTGTTGCAGAGCCGGCTTGTGTTTTCACGCGACACGAGGCCAGCCCCTTCGGCCTATTTGATCTTGAACGGCGACACGCCCCTGTTGCGCGAGGCTACGGTGCGCGAATTGGTCCGCGTACACCAGGCGGAGAAGGCCACGGTGACGATTCTCACGGCAACGCTGGCGGATGCGGCGGGCTACGGGCGGGTAGTCCGCCAAGGCAGGTCCGGGAGCAGCGTGTCCCGTATCGTGGAAGACAAGGATGCCAGCGCGGCCGAAAAGGCCATCAAAGAAATCAACGTCGGAACCTACGTGGTGGACGGGCCGTTCCTGTTCAAGGCGCTGGAGCAACTCGATCCCAGCAACGTGCAGGGCGAATACTACCTGACCGACATCATTGACCAGGCGGCGGTGCAAGGGAAGACCGTGGCGGCGGTCGTGTTGGACGATCCCGACGAAGGGCTGGGCGTCAATACGCGGCACCAGTTGGCGGAGGCCGAACAGGTCGTCCGGAAACAGATCCGTACCCGCTGGTTGGACGAGGGGGTCACAATGATCGATCCGTCGTCGACCTGGATCGATGCGCAGGTTTCGATCGGGAAGGATACGGTGTTGTATCCCGACGTCACGCTCGAAGGGGCGACGAGTCTCGGCGAAGATTGCACGATCCATTCGGGTACGCGCATCACCGACTGTCTGGTTGGGAATGCAGTGGAAGTGCTCGACCATTGTCTCTTCCGCGAGTCCCGCATCGAAGACGGCGCAACGCTCGGCCCGTTCGTCCATCTACGTCCCGGCGTGATTGTGCGGAAGAAGGGAAAGGTCGGAAACTTCGTGGAGATGAAGAAGACCGACTTGGGTGAAGGCTCCAAGGCCAACCACTTAAGCTATCTCGGCGACGCCAAGATCGGCAAAGGGGTGAACATCGGTGCCGGGACGATTACCTGCAACTACGACGGCGTCAAGAAGTCGGAAACCGTAATCGGCGACGGGGTATTCATCGGCAGCGACACGCAACTGATCGCGCCGGTGACGGTGGGCGCTGGTACGATCATCGCCGCCGGGACCACGGTGACCGAGAACGTGCCGGACGACGCCTTGGTCATCGCCCGGGTGCCGCAAGTCAACCGGGCCGGCTGGGCGGCGCGGCGGCGTGCGATGGCCGGTCTATCGAGCCAGCCGCAGCCTGCTTCGGAGAGTAAGGGCAAGCGGAAGGGCTCGTCGACATCATCGGGCCGGTCCAAGAAAAAGCGGAGGTAGCGCTGTATGTGTGGCATCGTCGGATACGTCGGCAATCAAGACGCCGTGCCCATCCTCATCGGGGGATTGGCCAAGCTGGAATACCGGGGCTACGATTCTGCCGGCGTGGCGGTGTTGCAGGGCGAGAAGATCGAAGTGCGGCGCAGTGTCGGCAAATTGGTCAATCTGCAGAAGTCGCTCCAGGAGAAAGCCATCAAGGGATCCGTGGGTATCGGCCACACGCGTTGGGCAACGCACGGGAAGCCGTCCGAGCAGAACGCGCATCCGCACCGTTCGAGGGGCTGCGTGCTGGTGCACAACGGGATCATCGAAAATTATCAGCCGTTGAAAGCGCAGTTGGAAAAAGACGGATACAAGTTCGAATCCGAAACCGATACCGAAGTAGTCGCGCATCTCATCGATAAGTATCTGCGAAAAGGGGAGAAACTCGCGGATGCGGTGCGGTCGGCCGCGCGGGATGTGCGGGGGAGCTACGCGCTCGCGGTGATTTCGGAGCAGGAGCCGGGGACGTTGATCGCGGCCCGGTCCGGCTGTCCGCTCGTCGTCGGCCGCACCAAGCAGGCTTCCTTCGTCGCGTCCGACGTCATGGCCATGCTGGCCCATACGCGCGATGTGACGTTCCTGGAAGAAGGCGACGTCGCGGTGGTGACCGATCATGATGTGCAGTTGACCGACAACAACGGCCGGCCTGTTTCCCGGAAGCCGACCAAAGTGACTTGGGATGCGTCGGCGGCCGAGAAGAGCGGCTATCCGCACTTCATGCTCAAAGAGATTCACGAACAGCCGCAGACCATTCTCGACACGATGCGTGGGCGCTATTCCTACGAGAGTGCCGAAGCGGATCTGCCGGACATCGGGCTGACGCCCAACGAGTTCGCCTCGGTCGAACGCATTTGGATCGTGGCCTGCGGGACGTCCTGGCACGCCGGTTTAGTGGGGAAATATCTGCTCGAAGAGATGGTCCGCACGCCGGTGCAGGTGGATATCGGGAGCGAATTCCGGTACCGCGATCCGTTGGTCAGCAAGAACGACCTGTTCATCACCATTTCCCAGTCCGGGGAAACGGCGGATACGCTCGCGGCGGCGCGGGAAGCGAAGGAAAAAGGGGCGCGGGTCGTGTCGATCGTCAATGTGGTCGGCAGCACCTTGGCGCGCGAGTCGGACGGCGTGTTGTATACCCATTGCGGCCCGGAGATCGGCGTGGCATCGACCAAGGCGTTTACCGCGCAATTGACCGCGCTCTATCTGCTCGCGCTGCATTTGGCCCGGGTCCGCAAGGTGATGAACGTCGCCGACGGCAAGGCCTGGCTGGACCGCCTGGTGACGCTGCCGGCGCTGGTCGAGCGGGTGTTGGGTCGGGAGGCGGAACTCGTCGCCATCGCCAAACGGTACTTCAAGAAGCGGAACTTCCTCTTCCTCGGCCGCGGCATCAACTATCCGATCGCGCTGGAAGGCTCGCTCAAGCTGAAAGAGATCTCCTACATCCATGCGGAGGGTTATGCCGCCGGCGAGATGAAGCACGGTCCGATCGCCTTGATCGATAAAGATATGCCGGTCGTGGTGCTTGCCCCGCGGGACCGGCTCTACGAGAAGACGGTGAGCAACCTGATGGAAGTCAAGGCGCGCCGCGCCCCGGTCATTGCACTAGTGGCGGAAGGGGAGCGAGAATTAGGCAAAATCGCCGATGCGGTGTTCACGATTCCGGACACACATCCGCTCATTTCGCCGATTCTGTTCACGATTCCGCTGCAGCTCTTGGCGTACCACATTGCGGTGCTGCGCGGGGCGGACGTCGACCAGCCGCGTAACTTGGCCAAGAGCGTGACGGTCGAGTAAGGAGCTCATGGATATTTCACAACAGGACGTGCTCAAGGTGGCCAAGCTGGCGCGGTTGGAGATTACGCCGGCGGAGCAGGCGGTCTTCGCCAAGCAGTTGAGCCAGATTCTGACGCACGTGGACAAGTTGAAACAGTACGACACGACCGGCGTGGAGCCTGCGTCGATTTTGCGGGGCATCACCAACGTGTTTCGAGCCGACGAGGTCCGTCCCTCGTTATCGGTTGATCAGGCGCTGGCCAATGCCCCGGAACGGGAGTCCGACGGGTTCGGTGTGCCGAAGATCATCGAATAACGACGAAGCGGTGGAAAGGAAGGCCGGGGTTCTATGTTCCGACAAATGCTGCGGTCGAAAATTCATCGGGCGACGGTGACCGGGACGCATCTGGAGTACGAGGGGAGTCTGACAATCGACCAGGACTTGATGGAAGCGGCGGGCATCCTGCCCTACGAAGCGATCATCTGCTCCAACTTGAATAACGGCGAACGCTTCATGACCTACGCCATCAACGGCAAGCGCGGTCATGGCGAGATCATCTTGAACGGCCCCACCGCAAGAAAGGCTGCGGTCGGCGACCAGATCATCATCTTTTGCTATGAGTACTACGGCGAGGAAGAGATCAAGCGCCATGCGCCGAAGATCGTCCGCGTCAACGAGAAAAACCGCCTGGTCGAATCGACGGACAAACGGTAATGTCACTTCATAAACTGACGCTCTGTGAACTGCAGAAGAAATTTACGGCCGGCGAGGTGACCGCAAGCGAGATCGTGCGGGCGTATGGCCTGCGCATCGGCCAAGTCGAACCGAAGATCAAGGCGTACGTCACGCAGACCAGGGAACTGGCGGCGGCGCAGGCGACGGCGCTCGACGACAAGCTCAAGGGCTGGCGCAAGACCAAGCCCATGATGGGTATGCCGATCGCCGTCAAGGACAACATGTGCACCGAAGGCGTGGTGACGACCTGTTCATCCCGCATGCTGCAGCAGTTCGTTCCTCCCTACGACGCGACGGTCGTCGCCAAGTTGCGCGCGCAGGACTACATTCTGCTGGGCAAAACCAATTTGGACGAGTTCGCGATGGGCTCGTCGACGGAAAACTCGGCCTTCGGCCCCAGCCGCAATCCCTGGAACGTCGCCTGTGTGCCGGGCGGATCGAGCGGCGGCGCGGCGGCCGCCGTGGCGGCCGACGAATGCGCCGCGGCGCTCGGGTCCGACACGGGCGGGTCGATCAGACAGCCGGCGGCCTTTTGCGGGGTCGTGGGATTGAAGCCGACGTATGGGCGTGTGTCACGGTACGGGCTCGTGGCCTTTGCGTCATCTCTGGATCAGATCGGGCCGATTACGAAAGACGTGTCCGACGCTGCGTTCCTGCTCGGCGCCATTGCGGGACATGACCCGATGGATTCGACTTCCGCCGCCCGTCCGGTGCCGGATTATATGAAGGCGCTGAAGAAGAAAGACCTCAAGAAACTCAAGGTCGGCGTGCCGACGGAGTTTTTCGCGGAAGGGTTGGATCCGGAGGTGGAGCAGGCCGTCAGGGCGGCGATTGAGGAATTGAAGGCGTTGGGCGGAGAGATCGTCGAAATCCAGCTGCCCAGAACCGACGCGGCCGTGGCAGTGTATTACGTGATCGCGACGGCGGAGGCCAGTTCCAACCTCGCGCGGTTCGACGGGGTGAAGTTCGGACTCCGGGCGAAGGAAACGAAGGACTTGCTCGATCTGTATACGAAGACGCGGCAGGAAGGATTCGGACCGGAGGTCAAGCGCCGGATCATGCTCGGTACCTATGCACTCAGCTCCGGCTACTACGACGCCTACTACGGCAAGGCGCAGGCAGTTCAAACGCTCATCTGCCAGGACTTCGACGCCGCTTTCAGGGAAGTTGATCTTATCGTGACGCCCGTGACGCCGACGCCGGCCTTCAAGCTCGGTGAAAAGAGCGACAATCCCTTGCAGATGTACCTGTCAGACATCTTCACCATTTCGGTGAACCTGGCCGGCTTGCCGGCGATTGCCTTGCCCTGCGGGTTCAGCAGGGGCGGGCTTCCCATCGGTTTGCAGTTGATCGGACGGGCGTTCGAAGAGGAAACGCTGTTGCGGGCGGCGCATGCCTACGAGCAGTCGACGCAGTGGCACCTTAAGAAGCCGGTCATTCGGTGAAGGGAGGGGCGTGATGACGATGATCGAGATTGCCGCCATCCTTGTCGCGTTCGCGTTCGCTGTCCTCGTGGGCTATCTGGTGCCCGTGCTGATTCAGGTCCGGAAAACCGTGGCTGAGTCGGAACAGCTCCTTTCCAAGATGAATCAGGATGTGCCGGCGCTGGTCTCGGAACTGCGTGCCATGAGCCAGAATTTGAACGAACTGACCGAACAGGCGCGCGGGGGGGTGGAACATGCGGCCACGCTGCTCCACGCCGTGGGCGAAGTCGGGGAATCGGTGCAACAGGTGCACAACGTCGTGCGCGGATCAAGCGGGAACTTGCTCGCAAACGTGGCGAGCGTCGTGGCGGGCTTCAAGGCGGCTACGCAGGTGATGCGTGAGCGGTATCGAAAGGAAGGAGAACCCCACAATGGCGGATGATCGCGGGTCTGCGGCGGCAGTCATGTTGGCGTTCCTGAGCGGGGCGGCGTTGGGTGTCGTGGCCGCTCTGTTGTTGGCTCCGCAATCCGGGCGCGAATCGCGGGAGCAACTGCGTGGCTATGCGCGCCGGGCGGAAGACAACCTGCGCGATTTGGCCGGCCGAGCGGGCGAGGCGTTCGAAGAGGTCGTCGATGAAGGACGGGAGTACGTCGAAGCCAAGAAATCCGTTCTTCGCGAAGCCTTCGAGGCAGGCCGTGATGCGATGAAGCGGGAACGGGACCGGGTGCGCGGCGAGGGGCAGCACGACGCATGATTTACGAAGTCGTCGTCGGCGTCGAAGTGCATGCCCAGTTACGGACGAAGTCCAAGATGTTTTGCGGCTGCACGACCGCCTTCGGGTCTTCGCCGAACAGCCAGACCTGTCCGGTTTGTCTCGGACTGCCGGGCAGCCTGCCCGTGATCAACCAGACGGCGGTGGAAATGGCGGTGCGGGCCGGGCTGGCGCTGAATTGCACGATTGGGAAGCACAATCGCTTCGCGCGCAAGAACTATTTTTATCCCGACCTGCCCAAGGGCTACCAGATTTCCCAGTACGAGGCGCCGATCTGCGAGCATGGCTGGCTCGAGATCGTCACCGCTGAGGGCAAGAAGCGAGTGCGCATTCGGCGCGCCCATTTGGAAGAGGATGCCGGGAAGAACGTGCATGAGACGGGTACGAGCGGCAGCCGCGTCGATCTGAACCGTGCCGGAACGCCGCTGCTGGAAATCGTTACCGAGCCGGATATGCGCTCCGCTGACGAAGTCGTGGCCTATCTGAAAGGCCTGCGTGACATTCTGATGTACCTCGAAGTCTGCGATGGCAACATGGAGGAGGGCAGTTTTCGCTGTGAGCCGAACCTCTCGCTCCGTCCGTTGGGGCAGAAGGAATTTGGGACGAAGGTCGAGCTCAAGAACATTAATTCCTTCAAGTACGTGAAGGATGCGATCGAGTATGAAATCAAGCGGCAGACCAAAGTGCTGAATGAAGGTGGGAAGGTTCATCAGGAAACAAGGCTGTGGAACATCGACCGAGGGGAAACGGCGGTCATGCGCTCCAAGGAAGAGGCGCATGACTACCGGTACTTCCCGGATCCCGATCTTGTGCCGCTGAAACTGGAGCAGGACTGGATCGATGCCTTCCGCGGCAATCTGCCGGAGCTGCCAGCCGTGCGGGCTAAGCGACTGGTGAGCGAGTATGGATTGCCTGACTACGATGCCGGCCTTCTGACGGCCTCCAAAGGTATGGCGGACTATTTCGAGGTGGCCGTGGCCCTGTTCAATCAGCCGAAGACGGTCAGCAACTGGGTGATGGGGGAGTTGACGAGAGAGTTGAATAACTCCGGCACCGACATTGCGGCATCGCCAGTGTCACCGGACCGTTTGGTGAGTTTGCTTCAGTTGGTGGAGAAGGGGACGGTCAGTTTGAAAGTAGCCCGCGAGTTGTTTCCTGAACTGTACCGCAGCGGGAAGACGCCGGAGCAGATCGTCCAGGAAAGGGGTCTTACACAGGTTTCTGATGAAGGCGCCCTGGAGAAGATCATCGACGAGGTGCTGGCCAAGAGTCCGTCGCAAGTGGCCCAGTTCAAGGAAGGGAAACAGCAGGTTGTCGGGTATCTGGTCGGGCAGGTGATGAAGGCGAGCGGGGGAAAGGCGAATCCGGGGAAGGTGAATGAACTGTTGAAGAAAAAATTGGGGTGAATACAGGCCCTGTCGCCGACCAGCCATCCGTCCTCGCACCCCGCCGGATGTAGAGACCCCGCTGCAGGCTGATGGGTTCCCAGGTCGGCGCTACCTGTGGTGACAAGGTGGAGTGGGTGCCAATAGGTGGAGACCCATCTGAAATTTGTCGCGCGGATATTTCTTGTGTTTGGTGGCATCGCTCTAGCATTTAGTATCTGGGCTCTGAAGGAAGGCATAGACTCTCACGGAGAGTTAAAAATATTGGGACTCATCATATTGGCCCCGCTGTCATTCCTAGCATGGTCGATTTTTCAGATCAGACTAGGTCTGGCAGGCCGAAGACCGGAGGTCAGAAGGAACGCCATATTGGTTAGCGGTGCGGGATTCCTTTTGTTGGCTTCGCTGGCACCTGTGATAGGTTTTTCAGTCGCAACCATAGGAGTGGGGATATGGGGATATTGCCTGTGGGTATTGTTTGATGGGCGGACCAAGCAATTACTAGAAAGTGAAGTGCAAGCGGACAGGGTGAGCTAGGACGGTGCGTCAACTATCCAAGTGAGGAGTTAGATGAGCGCGATTCGGGAGATTAAGGGCAGGCAGATTGTCGATTCGCGGGGGAATCCCACGGTCGAAGCGGAAGTGACGCTTGAGAGTGGAGCGACGGGACGGGCAGCGGTGCCGTCTGGCGCCTCGACCGGCGAGAAGGAAGCGATCGAACTGCGCGACGGCGACAAGAAGCGCTGGATGGGCAAGGGCGTCTCCAAGGCTGTAGCCAATATCAGTAAGACGATTGCTCCTGAGCTTCTGGGTAAAGAGGCACTCGATCAAGCGGCCATCGATCAGGCGATGATCGCGCTCGATGGCACGAAGACCAAAGGCAAGCTCGGCGCCAACGCCATTCTCGGTGTGTCACTGGCCGTTGCGAAAGCGGCGGCGAACGAAACCGGCCAGCCACTCTATCGCTACCTGGGTGGCACGAATGCGCGGGTGCTCCCTGTGCCGCTGATGAACATCATCAACGGCGGCGCGCATGCCGACAATCGACTCGATCTGCAAGAGTTCATGATCATGCCGGTAGGGGCGCCGACCTTTAGTGAAGCCCTCAGAATGGCGACGGAGGTGTTTCATTCGTTGAAGTTGCTTCTCAAGAAGAAGGGCCTCAATACGGCGGTCGGCGACGAAGGCGGGTTTGCCCCGGACCTGCAATCCAACGAAGAGGCCCTGACCCTCATCTCGCAGGCCATTGAAGAGGCTGGGTACAAGACGGGGAGGGATATTGCCCTGGCGCTGGACTGCGCGGCGAGCGAGCTCTATGACAAAGGGCGGTATGTCCTGGAAGCTGAGAAGAATCCGGAACGTTCTTCCGAAGAGATGATAGGCTACTACGCCAAGCTTCTGGACCGCTATCCGATTCTCTCGATCGAGGACGGCTTGAGCGAGCTGGACTGGAAAGGGTGGAAGATGCTGACCGAGAAGCTGGGCAAGCGGGTGCAGCTGGTCGGTGACGATATTTTTGTGACGAACGTGGAGATCTTCTCCAAGGGCATCAAAGAAGGGATTGGCAATTCGATTCTAATCAAGCTGAATCAGATCGGCACGTTGACGGAAACGCTGGATGCGATCGAGCTGGCGAAGCGATCAGGGTATACCGCGATTATTTCGCATCGGTCCGGTGAGACGGAAGATACGATGATCGCGGACGTGGCCGTCGCCACCAACAGCGGGCTGATCAAAACCGGATCGCTGTCCCGTACGGACCGGGTGGCCAAATATAATCAACTGTTGAGAATCGAGGAGGAATTGGGCTCGGCTGCAGTGTATCGAGGGCGTGATGCGGTACCGGGGAGACTCTAGGCCTCGGTTATGACACGATGATTATCAAGCGGAATCGCGGCAAACATTGGCTGGAGTGGCAGCGGCGCATGACAGCGGGCGCCCAATATGTCGGCGCCGGCGCCTGCCTGATGCTGTTGCTGGCGCTCTGCTTCGGAGAAATGGGAATTCTCCGGTATGTGTCGATGCGTGACCATGCGCAGCAGCTCGAACAGGACATCCAGGAACTGCAGCGGACCACGAAGGCGCTGCGAGGGGACATCGATCGGTTGGAACACGATCCCTTGAAGGTCGAACAGCTTGCGCGCGAACGGCTTGGGTATGTCCGCAAGGGAGAAACAGTGTACCAACTACTGCCCGAATCGCCCGCGGCCCAGGCGAAGCCGTGACGCCATGAAATACGGCACTGTCGCGATCATCGGCCGTTCGAACGTGGGGAAATCCACGCTGATGAACCGGTTGCTCGAAGAGAAGATCGCGATCGTCTCGGAAAAGCCCCAGACGACCAGGACCAGGATCCTGGGCGTCGTGCATCGGCCTAATGCCCAGATCGTGCTGCTCGACACGCCGGGCATCCACAAGCCGGAACATTTACTGAATCGCCGAATGATCCGCACGACGGTCGAAACGCTGGAAGACGCGGACATCCTCCTGGTTTTGATGGACGCGACCGGCTTGCCTGGGCCCGGAGACCTCTTGGTGCTGGACCATACGAAGGCGGCGATTCAGAAGCATGCGCGACCGGTGGTGTTGGTGCTGAACAAGGTCGATCTGGTCAACAAGATGAAGTTGTTGCCGGTCATCGAAACCTATGCCAAGCTCTACGCGTGGACCGACGTGGTGCCGGTGTCGGCACAGACGGGGGATAATGTCGCCCGGTTGGTCGAGGTCATTGTCGGGCATTTGCCGGAGGGGGAGCCTGCCTACGGCGAAGACACGATCACGGACCAATCCATGCGGACTCTGGCGGCGGAAATGATCAGGGAAAAGTTGTTGGCGCAAACGCAGGAGGAAGTGCCCTACGCGATCGCTGTGGAGATCGACCAGTTTGTGGAAGAAGGCAAACTCGCCAGGGTCGGCGCCTCCATCTTCGTGGAGCGGGAGTCGCAGAAGGCTATCGTGATCGGCAAACACGGCGAGCGGTTGAAGTCGGTGGGGACCGAGGCGCGGCGCGACATGGAGCGGATCTTCGGCATGAAGGTGTTTTTGCAACTGTGGGTGAAAGTTCGCGAAGCGTGGCGTGAAGATGAGCAGGCGTTGGTCGAGCTGGGATACTAGCGGGCAAGTATGACGGACAAGGCCACAGAGATTCGCACGGTCGAGCCGCGCTCCCGTGCGGGCGACAAGGACCTGTTGCGTGAGGCGCTGCGGGAGCAGGCGGACAAGGGGCAGACGAAGTCGGATATCGTCCTGTTGTCCGTGCAGCGGTTGCTGCGGCGAGGTGCCATTACCAATCTGGCGAAGATGCTGGGCCGCATGCATCCTGCCGACGTCGCCAAAGTCATCATCCACCTCTCGTCTCCCAAAGAAAAACGCGAGGTATTCGAGTTGGTGCGCGGGGACTCCAAGCGCGGCCAGGTGCTCAGCGAACTCGACACGGACAGCATCACGCAGGTCTTGGCGGATCTATTGCAGTCGGACATCGCTTGGCTGATCAAGGACCTGGGTCCCGACGACGTGGCCTATATTCTCGGGGTGTTGCCGGAGGAACGGGCCAAAGAAATCCTGTCGTTGATGCGGACCGAGGACTCGACCGAAGTCGCGGACATTCTGAAATATCCGAAGGACACCGCCGGCGGCATCATGACGACGGAGTTCTTCGCCATGTCGGAGGAGGCAACGGCGCAGGATGCCATCCGGCGGCTGCAGCAGGCGACCGACGCGGAAATGGTGTTCTACATCTACGTGACGGACAAGGACGAGCGCCTGGTCGGCGTCCTCTCCCTCCGCCAGTTGCTGACGGTGCCGCCTGCTACGACGCTGAAGCACATTGCCACTCGGGACGTAATCAGCGTGTCGGTCGACATGGACCAGGAAGAAGTGGCGCGGCAGGTGGCCAGTTACAACCTGTTGGCGATCCCCGTGGTCGACAAGGACGGCGTGTTGGTCGGCATCATCACGGTCGACGACGTGGTGGACGTCATCCGGGAAGAGGCCACCGAAGACATGTTGAAGATGGCCGGCGCCGTGGAAGAAGAGGCGGTATCGAAGTCCTCGAGCCTTGCGGCCGCAAAGGTCCGTCTGCCTTGGCTGTTTACGAATCTGGTCGGCAGCCTGTTTTCCGGCGCGATTCTCTGGGAGTTCCGTTATACGATTCAAGAGGTGGTGGCCATCGTCAGTTTCATCCCGGTCATTGCCGCGATGGGCGGGAACGTCGGACTACAATCGTCGACGTTGATCATTCGCGGATTGGCGACAGGGCTCGTGGAATTGACGGACGTCTGGACGGTCTTCTTTCGAGAGGTCAAGATCGGACTTCTTATGGGAATAGCCTGCAGCGTGATTCTGTCCTTGGTCGGATGGATTTGGCACCAGGGTTTTCTGGGTGTCGTGGTAGGCGCGTCGCTTATTACTGCCTTCCTGGTGTCCACGAGCATGGCCACCTTTATGCCGATCATGTTGAAGCGTATGGGCGTGGATCCGGCGGTTGCGGCCGGCCCGTTTGTGACCACCGCCAACGACATCACGGGTATCACCATCTACCTGACGCTGGCGACGATCTTTATGGAGTATCTCCGCTGATGGGCGGACTCCGTTCGACGACGTTCCGCCGGCCTCCTCTTCACGCTGTAGAGTTTGCATGCCGCTCCTGAAAACCTCGGCCATTACACTGAAGAGCCGGAAGTGGGGCGAGGCCGATCGCATCGTCACCTTCTATACCAGGGATATCGGAAAGATCCGTGCGATTGCGAGGGGGGCCCGTCGGCTCAAGAGCCGGTTGGGCGCTGCACTGGAGCCGCTGACCCTCAGTGAATTGAACCTCTTCGAAAAGACGGGCGATTCCCTCTATCGAGTCTCACAGGTCGATTTGATCGAACCATTTGTGCGGTTTCGCGAAAATTTGACACTCATGGCGGCAGCCGCCAGGATGGCGAACGTGGTGGCGGCAGTGACGCCGGACGGGGATCCGGATCCGCAACTGTTCGATACCTTGGAGCAGGGACTGCGGTTGCTGGAGGACAGCGGCGATCCCGGCTTGACGGCGTTGTTGTTTCAAATTCGGCTGCTCGGGCTCACGGGATTTCGTCCGCAAACCGATCATTGTGCATCTTGTGGACGGACGCGACTGATCGCCGATCCTCAGTTCTCGCCTTCGTCAGGCGGGTTGGTGTGCGCGGGCTGTGCGGCGCGTCAGCGGTTTCGCTGCATTCCCCTGTCGAAAGGGAGCGTGGCATTTCTTCAGCAAGCCCTCCGACTGGCGCCAGCGATGGTAACAAGGCTGAAAGCAGCCGGCCAGGTGCGGGAAGAAGTGGAGGAGGCGATCGAAGGGTATGTGACGGTGGTGGCGGGAAAACGCTTGCCGCCCGTCGATTTCTTGTCGCAGCCTGTCTAGGGCGGCTCGACCGAGCGTGAGAGAGGCTATTTCGGAGCCATGATGACGGACGCGGTGGAACCGAAAGACATGTCCTGGGTCGAGAAAGGCGTGTTGGGCATTGAATGGAGCGATGGCCATCAGGCGCGTTACCCGGTGCGTTTTCTTCGGTTGCATTGCCCCTGCGCGGCTTGTGTCGATGAATGGACCGGTGTGCGGCGCTTGAAACCGGATGACATCCCGATGCTCGTGATGCTGAACGACATCCAACCGGTCGGTCGATATGCGCTGCAATTCACTTGGAGCGACGGGCACGATTCCGGGATTTATTCCTATCCACTCCTGCGGAAACTCTGCCAATGTGAGATCTGCCAGCCGGTAAAACCGACTGAGCCCAAAAGCCGGAGACTCTTATGAGCCCGACATTGCGATCGATGGTGGCCGTGGGATTCCTTTGCTGCGGACTGGTGAGTGCCTGCAGCAGTATGCCGTCGCTGCCGGACCAGGAACGCATGATCCGCGAGAACGATCTGACACTCCACAAGCTGACCCCGCGCGCCTTCGTCGGCGCATGGGGCATGCCGGCGTATCAGCGTGCCGAGTTTATGCAGTTTTTTGGGATGAAAGACGGGTCCCTGATCCCGCGCTCGCGCCTCGCGATCGGCGAATCGCCCCGCGGCTGGGAGGTCGGAATCGAGGCTGGGGACTCGCTCTTTCTTGCCTACCCGGATCGGGGCTGGCTGGTCGTGTTTTTCGAGGAAAAATTGGTGTACAAGGAGGCGCTCAGCGCCGAAAAGCTTCATGCGCTGGGAAGAAGCTGGCAACATGAGGACAAGTTTCGCTCACGCATCGAGGTGCCGTCCACCCCGTAGTGCCGGCCCAGGGTATCCGTGAACCCATCCCGTTCCCTTCACATCGTGATGGCCGCCTCAGAGGCGATTCCCTACGCCAAGACTGGAGGATTGGCGGACGTCACCGGCGCGCTCCCACAAGAACTGGGCCGATTGGGGCACGACGTCATCCTCATGATGCCGCGATATCGTTGCCTCAATGATTCGGGCCGGTCGTTCAGGGTGATCGGAAGGATTCCGGTCATGACCCCTCAGGGCGCATCCGAGGCCATCATCGAGGAGGATACTCTGTCCCTCGGCGGGGCGAGCAGGGCAGTTCGCGTCTGGGCCTTTCGGCAGGATGCCTATTTCGATCGTGAAGGGTTGTACCAGGATCAGGGCCGCGATTACTCCGACAATCTCGAACGGTTTGCCTGGTTTAGTCGCGCCGTGATCGAAGCGATTCAGTATCTCCGGCACCAATGGGATTGGAGCACCGATCTGCTCCATCTTCACGATTGGCAGACCGCGCTCTGCGCCGTGTACCTCAAGACCGCCAGCAGAGGACAAATCGAGTTGGCGGGGATCAAGACGGTCCTGACACTGCACAATATCGGCTATCAAGGACTGTTTTCTGGCAATCGGGTTGAGCAGGCGGGACTGCCGTCATCGTTATTCACTCCTGAGGGATTGGAGTTCTACGGTTCGACGAATTTGCTGAAAGGCGGGATGGTCTTTGCGGACCATTTGACCACCGTAAGTCCGACCTATGCAAAGGAAATCCTGACGCCTGAGTTTGGATTTGGTCTCGAAGGGGTATTGCGGACACGCGAGCATGAGTTGTCGGGAATCGTGAATGGAATCGATATGGAACGCTGGAACCCCGAAACCGATCCGTTGTTGCAGACAAACTATTCAGTCGAAAATCGGGCTGGAAAGCTGGGCTGTAAACAAGCGCTTCAGCGTGAGTTTGGTTTGCCTGAGCGGGATATCCCGCTGATTTCGGTCATTGCCAGACTGACCCAGCAGAAGGGTTTGGATCTGGTGGCGGCGATTCTTCCAAAGATGCTGAAACTAGATGTTCAGTTGGTGATGCTTGGGACCGGAGACCATGAGCTAGAACGAACTTTCCTGAAGTTTCATGAACGGTTTCGCAATCGGATGGGGGTGCATATCGGATTCGATGAAGCGTTGGCACACCGGATCGAAGGTGGATCGGACATGATCGTTATGCCCTCACGATATGAACCTTGCGGGCTCACCCAACTCTATAGTCTGCGATACGGGACAGTGCCAGTGGTGAGAAAGACGGGGGGGCTTGCCGATACCGTGATTCCGGTCAATGACGCTCAAGACGGAGGAATTGCCGCTACGGGGTTCCACTTCGAGCAGGCCAACTCTGAATCCCTGTTCGAGGTGATGGAACGAGCTTTGCGGCTTTACGCCGATCGTGCGAGGTGGGAACGTCTCGTTGTGGCGGGAATGCAAACGGACATGTCTTGGACCAACTCGGCTCGTCAGTATGACGAGATCTTCACAAGGATTACGCGAGGGGGTAGAAAATCTGAAGCTGAGGTCAGTGAATCTGCAGGGAGACCTTGACTACTTCGGTCTCAAGCGAGGAGAGCATGGTCTTGGCCTGTGCCGAGTAGTACTGGTAGTCCGACTGCGGGTGGTACGCGAAGATGCTCTCTAAGAGCGGGCGGACGAGGTCGAACTTTCTCGCCTCGATCGCGACTTGACCGGCTCGCAGCGAACAGGCCGCTGCCATGGCCTTCACATCGACGGCCAGGCGGGCCGTGGGTGAGGTGACGAGGCGTTCAATTTTCCCGGGCAACGGTAAAACAAATGTCTCTTGAGCATGAACACGGTTAGCCGCGGCAGTCAGGGCTGAAGCATCCTGCTTCAGCTGTTCAATGTCCCCCGAGGATTGACAACGGGCATAGGTACTCCATAGTCCCATGAAGCTTCCGTTGTTGTCGGAAGACTTTGTGATGCCCCCATGCCCGGTTTGGCAACCAGAGAGAGTAAGAGCTAGGCTGAGCACGATGAGTAGATTCTTGGACATGACAGAAGTAGGTAGCTGCAATCGATGGACCAGAGAATTTGAAACGTAAGTAATTGATTAAATGGAAATATAGCAATTGTCCACTGTGTCTCAGAAAGCGCACTATTGCATTTATGAGACGCGTGCTGTGTGGGAAACTTAGGAATTGAAGATTTGGACTAAAATCCCGGTGCGGGTCGTCGCATTGGTCTTCCGCATGATGTGCTTGATGTGTTCTTTCACGGTTTGTTCAGTGATCGAGAGCGCGTTGGCAATCTCCTTATTTGTCCAGCCTTTAGCGAGGTGTTCCACAACAGCTTGTTCACGGTTTGTGAGCTGGAACTTCTCTTTAGCTTGGTCAGTGTTTAGCTGCTGGCGTCGTCCGAGCTCCTCAAGAGTAACAACAAGTCTCGCGAATTGAACCCCGCCACGATCAGGTAGGCCAAACCCCCTTAGAAGAACCGGCTGTTCCGGGTTCCCTGCCACCCGCTTAATCTCGAACTGTTCCCAGTCCTTGGCCTCTGTACGGACGTGTAGGGCCTTCACAATCTCTCCGCAGAGCTCAGTCAGTGCGGTAGGGAGTACCCCGTGGGCGCTACGCGACGTGCCGCCGCCATGCTCAGAAAGGTTGATCTGTTTCGACAATTCCGAAGCTTGTCGGTTCATGTGAAGCAGTTGCATGGAGGCTGAAAGCACAACAATCCCGGGGCCTGCACGTTGGTCTGCCAAGGTTTCTGACGGGGCGGAGAGTGAAGGGGAATCGCTCATGCGTTAGGAAGGCTCCTCAAGCTCTGAAATTGGGATCAATTGTAGACAATACAATAATTTCTGTTAATGTACCTGAAGATGAAAACGGCAACTCCCCATGGAAACTTTACCTAACCCTTTCGAGGGAGTCAACACCCACCTTTTGAGAACATAGCCTACGTCATCGGTATTGTCGCTCTCGTGATGTCTTCCTATACTCGAAAATATAGCGAAGCGATCACTGGGACTGGGTCGAGAGGAGAGGCGGCCTTCGCTACAGCAGTAGTTTGGAGAGCAGAGCCCGCACTTTTTCTCACCGTCAGTGACAAGGCCGAGACGTTTAACAATAGGGGGGATCGTGGCACAGAATGAATGGGAATGGCCGATTGTAACGAATTTTCAGAAGCACAACGAGCGGGTTGCGTTGCTGAGACCGATTCCGTATGAGATGACGGCCCCGGCGCAGGATCCCGTGGCGTCAGCTCGGCAAGGCCGGGCGCTGTCCGTCAATATTAGCAGCGGTGGCATGTTGATCCTCATGGATCAGGCCCCTGCGTTGGAGCAAGTACTCAAGGTCTATGTGCCGACGCCGACAGCGGTAGCGGAGACGCCGACTTTAGCCGAGGTACGGTGGACCAGGAAGCTACCATTTGCCAAGAATAACGGGGCGGGTCCTTATTTCGTCGGACTCAAGTTCATGTTTTGAGAAGCCGGTCGACGTTGATCGCGGCAGAATGCGACAGGCGAGAATTGAACGGGCTTTCCAATCACTAAGAGGGTACTATGGGAATCGTAGTTAAAATCGTAATCGTGATGGCCGTTGTCGCCATGATGTCCTCGACGTCGTTTGCCCAATCGAAGCCGGCAGGACATTCCCCTGTGATCGAAAGCATTCAGGAGAAGTCCTCGCTGACGGTGACGGCCGACTACATCATCGGCCCGGAGGACGTCCTGGATATCACCGTCTGGAAGAACAACGACCTCTCCAAGACGGTCCAGGTGAGGCCCGACGGTCGAATTTCACTGCCGTTGATCGGCGATGTCACCGCCGTCGGCCGGACCAGCGCGCAACTCACCGACGAGATCTCCACCAGGTTGAAGGCCTACATGGAGAATCCGACGGTGTCGATCGTCGTGAAAGAGGTCAATAGCTACGCGATCTTCGTGCTCGGCGAGGTCGCAAAGCCGGGCCGGTATCCGTTGAAGAGCAAGACCACCCTGCTCCAGGCGATTACACTCGCCAGCGGCTTTACTCCGGTGGCGTCGCGGAACAAGATCGTGATCTTCCGGTTTGCGAAGGAAGGCGAGCCGCTGATGAAGATCAAGGCCAGTTATGACGATATTGTGTTGCGGGATGGAACGAACCAAAACATTGAGTTGAAGCCTGGTGATCAAATCGTCGTTCCCTCTGAATCGATGGTTGTCATCCCAAGCCGCTAGGGAGGCTGGTTACGCAGCAGGAAATGATGGGAAAGGAATCGGCAATGAGACGGAGTACGGACGTGGGGACTGGAACGATCGTCGGTCGGCTGATGTCACTGGTGGCACTGCTGAGCATCTTGCTGGGACCGCTCGGGTGTGCTGAAGAGCAGGTGAGCTACAAGATCGACTATGCGGCGCCGGCCGAGTTCCTTCTTGGCCCTGAAGATGTGCTGACGATTACAGTGTGGAGGAATCAAGATCTCTCTCGCGATGTGATTGTGCGTCCCGACGGGATGGTGTCCATGCCGCTGGTGGGGGACATTCCCGCGGCCGGGTTGACGGCCAACGCATTGGCGAAGCGGATTGCCGAACGGTTGACAGAGTATATGTCGTCGCCGATCGTCTCTGTCCAATTGAAAGAAGTGAACAGCTATTTTATCTACGTGTTGGGTGAAGTGCAGAAACCTGGAAAGTATCCGTTGAAATCTTACGCGAACGTCATGCAGGGGATTTCCTTGGCGGGCGGTTTTACGCCGTTCGCCAAGCGAAACAAGATTAAGGTATTGCGGGTGACGGCTAATGGTGCGAACGAAAAGCATCAGATTGAAATTCCCGTTCACTACGAGGACATTCTCGCGGGAACTGCCGCAACCGGAAACTTTTTCCTCCGGTCCGGTGATGTCATTGCGGTGCCATAATTGAGCAAGCGGCGCTGCGCATTCGCAATTGGACTGTCCTTGGCTCTTATATTGGGGGCGACGGGTGTTGCCTTTGCCCAGATGGGTGGCGGCTTCGGTGGCGGCATGGGTGGGGGGATCGGAAACGTGCCGGGAACTGCGTATGGCGGGTTTACCGATCCCAGCATGGTTCAGATTACCGACGGGTTTCGAGTGATACCAGCCGTGACGATGGCGGAGCGATACGATAGCAACGTGTTTTACGCTCCCAAAACTCCCGGCCTCGATCGCTCAGATTTTGTAACCACGGTGACTCCTCAGATTCGTGGTCTGTATGCGGGGAGTTTGGTGTCAATAAACGCGACCGCGGGCGCAATCGGAGAGTATTATGCCAAGAACAGCGGTTTGAGTTATGTCGGGACGAACGTCGGAGGGTTCTTGGATCTGAGTAAACTGCTGGACCGTTGGCGGACGGGGAGTCGATTGACTATTGGTGATACGTACATGTACACCCCGCGTCCGCCTTCGTTTCTGACGGGCGATCTTGATGGTGAAGGGTCGAATCCCCTCGTTCGCGGCTATCAGGTTGGACGTGTGAACATGCAGTTCAATAACTTCACCGCGACTGGCAGTGTTCCGATCAATCCGATCTATAGCGTGACGGCAAGCTACATGAACGGGTTTCAGCGGTACGGCTCATCGGACGTTCAGCAGATAGGTGCGTTAGTGGGCCTCAGCTATCAAACCTACACAGCGGGAATAGCGGGAAAAGTGACGCCAACGGACACGGTAACCGCGAGTTATCTGGAATCCCGCTATGACCAGGGCACATTCGGTAACTTTACGACGCGGGGTGGTACGGTCACGTGGATGCATCAGTACACCCGAAGCTTCTCTTCAACGGTAAGCGCTGGTGGGCAGCTCCTGAAGGGGGAGTTCGGCGGCGTCTCAGGCTCCTCTTCCATCGCGCCGACGGGGACCGTAACTGTGATGTGGAAAGAGCGCGCCACATCAGTCACGATGACCTATTTTCTTGGCGTAAGCCCGTCCTTCCAGTTCGAAAGCCAAGCGTTATTGACGCATGTCGTTTCGGCTGCGGTGTCGCAGCAATTAGGCAACCCAGACTGGTTGGGTTTCATGAGTGTCAATTATGCTCGAGGAGACCAATATGGAGGCTCTACCTCTCAAGCTCCGGTGACCATCATAAACGGGCAGCAGGCGACGGGGGCGATTTCGTACGTATCTGTGGGGGGCAATGCCGGGATCCTCTATAAGATCACGCCGTCGATGTTTGCTAACTTCTCGTATAACTATTCGAACTACGACAATGCCTTCGGCGGACAGCGATTCGCGTTCGATCAACATATCGTGCAGTTAGGCATTTCGAAGGCTTTCTACTAAGGCAACCAAGGGGAACGATTTCTCATGAACTTGCAATCATTGACACCGGAAGATTTCTTGAAGATTCCTCTGAAGAGGAAATGGTGGATCCTTGCAAGTCTCCTGGTCTGCGAGATGCTTGCCGTGACTGCATGGATGTATTTCCCCAAGACCTACAAGTCGACGGCCGTCGTCACCATCGATAGCGCCAGAGTGGCGAAAGACTACGTCAAGGGTCTCACGACGGAAGCGCGCAACTATGATGATCCATGGATCATCATCATGCAGCAAGTCACGTTGGCTTTGACCAAAAAGACAATTCTCCTGCCGGTTGTCGAGGAACTGAAGCCCTATCCTGAATTGGCAACAGCCGGTGACGACGCCCTCATGAAAGCGCTGCGCCGTTCAATTACGGTGGGGCGCCCCAAAGACAACGTCGGGATTTCCGTTTCCTATGTCCATTCGGATCCACACATGGCGCAAGCCGTGGCGGCGTTGCTCGCGGAGAAACTGCGGGAGGAGAATCTCAAGAATCGTGAGGGCGTCGTTGAGAATACGGCGGAGTTTCTCGCGGTGGAGTTGGAGCGAGTGAAGGTCGAGTTGGAGGTGAAGGAACGGGCGATCTCCGAATTCAAACGGGCGCACTTGGGCGAGTTGCCCACGCAGATGGAAGCCAATTTGCGGACGTTGGATCGGCTGCAAGCCGATATGACCAACTCGAGCGAGATGTTGAACAAGCTTGGCGAGCGCGCGAGCTCGTTGGAGAAGGCGATCAAGGAGTATTCCGATCTCGGGCCGGCAGCCGTGCCCTATGAGCGGGATCGAAGGGGAGGAGATTTCAGACCGATCGACCCTCGGGTGACGAAACTAAAAGATCTGCGGCAAAAGCTGGCCGAACTCCAAGCCACTTACAAAGAGAGCTATCCCGATATCGTGTATCTCAAAGAAGAAATTCGGCGGTTGGAGTCGATGCCTGCGGTAGATCCGACGGCGCCGGTTGTCGACGAGGTGCCTCCGGTCAAAGGAGAGGAAGGGATGGTTGTGGCCAAGAAGGTCGTCGATCCCTACCTCCGGGAACTCATGAAGGAACGGGCCGAAGTCAAGACGGAGATGGCTTATTTGAAAGAGAAGCATGCGCAGGCGGCGAAGCAGATCAGGGAGATCGAAGCGAGAATCGAGCGGACCCCGACCCGGGAGCAGAGCCTGGCGACCTTGGTGCGTGACTATGAAAACATGCAGAAGACCTACCAGAACCTGCTCGACAAGCGGACGAACGCGAAGATGCTGGAGAATTATGAGAGCCAGCAGTTTGGGGAGCAGTACCGGACGATTGAGCCTGCGAATTTTCCGATGACTGCCGAACCGCCGACGCAACTGCATTTCTTGCTAGGCGGACTGATTCTCGGATGTCTCGTCGGCTTCGGTTCCGCGATCGGCGTCGAGATCACGAAATCAGGGTTCCGCCGACCAGAAGAAGCAGAGAATTATTTGGGCTTGCCGGTGATCGCATCGATTCCTGCCTTCTCCAGCGCGACGAGCGGATTGGGCATGATCCAGACTAGGGCCCTGTTGACGGGACCTGCGGGGACTGCCGCTCCAAGCGCCGTGGAGAGCTATCTGGGGCAGCGGGGGAAGGTGTTAGGGATGCGGTCCAAGGCGGAGAGTAAGCTAGAGGTTTCAAAGCGGTTGCCGCCCAAATTCCACTTGATCGCAAAATGGGGTCCGGCTTCGTTGATTGCCGAACAATATCGCGTTGCCGCCACTCGACTCGTGTTGATGACCGCGGAACGGAAGAACGCCGTAACCATGGTCACCAGCAGCGTCATGGGCGAGGGAAAAACCACGACGGCGGTCAACCTGGCCTATGTCCTTGCCCACGATCTAGGGAAGTCCACGCTCTTGATTGATTGCGATTTGAAGCGGCCGATGATCCATGAATATGCCGGAGTTTCGGCCGGGCCCGGTCTGGGCGACGCCGCGCAGGGTGCCGACGTCCTGGAAAATTGTCTGCACCGGTTCGAAGAACTTCCGCTCTGGGTTCTGCCGGCCGGGTCTCCTCGTATCCGATCGATCGGGTTGTCAGGCATTCAGCATCTTAAGAAGGTCCTGCCGACGTTGCGGGAGCGATATGACCATGTGATTCTCGATGCGCCGCCTGTGTTGCCACTCGCGGACGTGAACGTGCTGAGCAGCATGGCAGACATGTTGTTGTTCGTTATCAAAGCCGGCGGTACCGGTCAGGATATTGTGAAGAAGGCTTTGAAGTCACTGGGAGATGCGGGCGAAGCCGGTATCATCTTGACCCAAGTGGAGATGGAATACGCGCCCTATTTCATGTATGCAGCGCCTTATGCCAATGAAGACAGTCGGAGTCGGGCGTAAAGTTCAGCTGGAAGACGCAGGGCCGATTCTCGGATCCTTTCCCCGTCAGGATTCCGGGGGACTTTGGCGACCGATTCGGCTGAAAAAGCGGATTCTAGTCTTGGGGACCAGCCAGTTGGCCCAGGACCTGTCGCGCGAACTCGCGGCCCAAAAACGTTGGGTGGTCGAAGTCGTGGGGTTTCTCGACGCGGATACAGAGCGTGTCGGCGAGCGTCTCGTCAACCCGTCCATTCTCGGAACCTACGATCAACTGTCCCAAATCGTTGAGGCGCATAAGGTCGATACGATCGTCGTATGTCTCGAAGACCGACGCGCCGTGCTGCCGGTGAAGCCATTGCTCGAGTTCAAGGCCATGGGGCTGGATATCATTGATGGGCACTATTTGTATGAGGAGGCGTCTGGCCGGCTCTCGATCGATTCTCTCCGGCCGAGCGCATTGATTTTCTCGACAGGGTTCCGACGCCGGCTGACGTCGGTGGTGCTGAAGCGAGTGTTTGATGTTGTGGCGTCGGCGGTCGGTCTGTTGGTGCTGCTGCCGCTGTTTTGTCTGGTCGCTGTGGCGATCAAGGTTGATTCGGCTGGACCGGTTTTCTATCGGCAGGCGCGGGTGGGGTTGCGGGGGCGCCCCTACATGATTTGGAAGTTCCGATCAATGCGCCAAGACGCAGAGCGCCATGGTCCTCGGTGGGCTCAAGCCGACGATCCCCGCATCTCTCGGGTGGGTTGGTGGCTGCGGAAGACCAGGCTGGACGAATTGCCTCAGCTTGTAAACGTGTTGCGGGGGGAGATGAGCTTGGTTGGCCCGAGGCCTGAGCGTCCGGTTTTCGTCCAGGATCTCAGAGTGGCGATCCCATATTACGATATTCGGCATACAGTTCGTCCCGGCATTACAGGATGGGCGCAGGTCAAGTTTCGCTACGGGAATTCTCAGGAGGATTCCCACAAGAAGCTGCAGTACGATCTCTATTATGTGAAAAATTTGTCGATGTTGCTGGATCTGAGGGTGCTGGTCAGGACCATTCGAGTGATCCTGTTGGGTGAAGGAGCGTACTGAACCCATGAAGGCGCCCCGTACTCACATGTTGTCTTTTGACGTGGAAGAGCACTTTCAGGTCTCGGCGTTTTGGACGGAGGAGCGTCGGCGGGAGTGGGATAAGTTGGAGAGTCGTGTTGTCCGTAATACCCACAGGATTTTGAACGTGCTGGGCCAGCATTCCACGCAGGCGACGTTCTTCATTCTCGGATGGGTTGCGGAACGACATCCTGGTCTGGTCAAGGATCTGGTGAATGGTGGGCACGAGGTGGCGTCTCATGGGTACGGTCATGAGCTCGTGTCGGATCTGACTCCTGAGCAGTTTCGCGAGGACGTCAGAAAGGCGAAAGCGATTCTCGAAGATGCGGCGGGACGGCCGGTGTGTGGTTATCGCGCGCCAAGTTTTTCGATTTCCTCGAAGACTCCCTGGGCATTGCCGATCCTGGTCGAAGAAGGGTACCGGTACGATTCGAGCGTCTACAACAGATTTAAGGGTAGCTCCGATGACGCTGCTCTCCAGCGGGGAGCCGTCGAAGTGCAAACTTCGGCAGGCCCGCTGATCGAAGTATCGCCTTCAACCCTAACGGCCTTAGGTCTGCAGCTGCCTGTGGCTGGCGGGGGGTATTTTCGACTCTTGCCCTACTGGGTCTCACGCCTCTTCTTGAAGCGATTGGAAAAGCAAGGAGTCCCGTTGGTGATGTATCTCCACCCCTGGGAACTCGATCCCGAACAGCCGAGGATGCAAGGTTCTATGATCTCCACGGTACGGCACTATCTTAATCTGCGAAAGACGGAGCAGCGGTTGGCCTGGCTTCTTGATGAGTTCTCCTTTGCTCCGATTCAGGATGCGATGGGTCGAATCGTTGGCACCCATGCTATGGCGATTCGAGGGCAACGGGAAGTCGCAGCGACGCCCTAGTCGGTGACCTGGTGTTCGGGTCATTTGGTGTCTTGCGCCAGTGGCGTGTATGCCAGTGATGGTTGGTTCCCCATAAGGATTCTCACTGATGTCGGGGGACCGCCGGCCATCGTCCGTAGTGCGGCGACGGCCTTGCGACCGTTCCGGCAAGAGCTGAGACACGTGGGCCACCGACCGTCTCAAAACCGTAAAGTTGTAGGTGGTTTCCGTCGCTCTCATGTACACTCAACGAAAGTGTTTGTTGATGAGAAGGATGAGGCATTTCGTAGTCCTTCTACGCGATAGGTGATCCCGGACAACCGTACCGGAAGGGCGGTAGCCTATCCAGAGGGCAAAGCAAACGTCGAGCGTCGAGGAGCAGAACGATGTATATTCTAGGCATTTCAGCCTTCTATCACGATAGTGCCGCCTGTTTGGTCAAGGACGGCGATATTGTGGCAGCCGCTCAGGAAGAGCGGTTCACCAGGAAAAAGCATGACCCTGGTTTCCCGCGGAGAGCGGTCGAATACTGCCTGAGCCAGGCGGGAATCGGGGTCAAGGATCTCAAGTACATCGTTTTCTACGACAAGCCCCTGATCAAGTTCGAGCGGCTGCTCGAGACCTACGTAGGATTCGCCCCGAAGGGGATACAGTCCTTTCTGGCAGCGATGCCGGTATGGCTCAAGGAAAAGCTGCTGCTGCGAAATTTGTTGCAGAAGGAAGTCTTGGCCTGTGCGCCAGGCCTGGAGAAGTCACAGTTACCGGAGTTTCTGTTCGGCGAGCATCACGAGTCGCATGCGGCCTCCGCCTTCTTTGCATCTCCCTATCAGAGAGCCGGTGTCTTGTGTATGGATGGGGTTGGCGAATGGGCGACCACTTCCGCCTGGCTTGGCGAGGGTAACAAGTTGACGCCGTTGTGGGAGATTCCCTTTCCCCACTCGATCGGCCTGCTCTACTCAGCCTTTACTTACTATACCGGGTTTAAGGTCAATTCCGGCGAGTACAAGGTTATGGGACTCGCACCCTACGGCGAGCCGAAGTACGTGAAGCCCATTTACGACCATCTGATGGATTTGAAGCCGGACGGCACGTTTCGGATGAACATGGACTATTTCAACTATTGTACGGGCTTGACGATGACAAGCCCGAAGTTCGACGAATTGTTTGGCGGGCCTCCACGCAAACCAGAGTCGAAACTCGGCCAGCGAGAAATGGATCTGGCTCGCTCGATTCAAGAAGTGACGGAAGAGGTCATGTTGCGCCTGTCGCGAACCATGCATCGGGAAACGGGAGCAGAATATCTCTGTCTCGCCGGCGGAGTGGCGCTCAACTGTGTTGGCAACGGCCGCATTCTCCGTGAAGGCCCGTTGAAAGGGTTATGGATTCAGCCGGCAGCGGGTGACGCCGGCGGGGCGCTGGGAGCCGCATTGAGCGCCTGGTACCAGTATGAGAATCAGCCCAGGACCGCGGATGATACCAAGGACAGGATGAGGGGCAGCTATTTGGGGCCCAGACATACAAACGAGGATGTCGAACTGCGGCTGAAGCAGATGGGTGCCTCGTATGTCCGATTGGAGGACAAGGATCTGTTTGGACGCGTAGCCGAGGAATTGGCGGCGGGCAAAGTGGTGGGCTGGCTGCAAGGCCGGATGGAATTCGGCCCTCGTTCGCTTGGTGGACGCAGTATTCTCGGCGATGCGCGTAATACCAAGATGCAGTCGGTTATGAATCTGAAGATCAAGTACCGGGAATCGTTCCGTCCTTTCGCTCCCTCGGTCTTGCGAGAGCGGGTCAACGACTACTTTCAAATGAACTGTGATAGCCCGTACATGCTGCTCGTGGCCCCGGTTCAAGAAAAACGCCGCCTTCCGTTCAATCCAAGCCAAAAAGGTTTGTGGGGTATCGAGTTGCTGAACGTACCACGGTCGGACGTTCCAGCCATTACGCATATCGATTACTCTGCCAGAGTCCAGACCGTGCACGAAGACACGAATCCTCGATATTACAAGCTCCTCAAGGCGTTTGAGGAAAAAACGGGGTATGCGGTGCTGGTCAACACGTCGTTCAATGTGCGCGGTGAACCGATTGTTTGCACTCCGGAAGACGCGTATCGCTGCTTCATGCGGACAGAGATGGACGTGCTGGTCTTAGAGAACTGTGTGTTGAGGAAAGAGGATCAGAAACCGTTGGAAGGCGACTCGGATTGGAAGAAAGAATTCGAACTCGATTAACGATTGCGAGGGGATCCGTGGAACAACCGACGACCACAAAAGAGTTGCGAAGCTTCGGTTTACTGGTGGGTGGCATCTTCTGTGTGATCGGTGTATGGCCGATCGTATTTCGGGGAGAGCCTATGCGACTGTGGGGAGTAGGGCTCGGCGGCCTCTTGGTGCTGCTTGGCGGAGTCGCCCCACAAGTATTGGCTCCCGTCCATAGGGGATGGATGTGGATCGGCCACGTCCTCGGTTGGATCAATACAAGAATTCTCCTGGGGATCGTGTTCTATGGGCTGGTCACTCCGATTGGATTGGTGTTCAGGCTGATGGGGAAGAATACTGTTCGGCAGACGTTTTCCGAACAGAGCCAGACTTATCGGGTGCTGCGCACACCTAGGCCTCGGTCCCATATGAAGTTCCAATTCTAAAATTGGTTATTGTCGAGGAGGTGACTCATGGGCGGATTCGTCGGAGAACTGTGGGCCTTCATGAAGGAACGGAAAAAGTTTTGGCTGCTGCCGATCGTTGTCGTCCTGGTTCTGCTTGGGAGCTTAATCGTTCTGACGCAAGGCTCAGCCGTTGCGCCGTTCATCTATACCCTCTTCTAGAGTCATGCCGTCGAGGGGCGGCGAAGCCGCCGCCCCTCTGGCATGCACGTCCTGGTTCGTGAACAACTTCCTTCCCCGAGTATCTTTCACTCGACGTTCAGAAACTGAATCAGGCGTGGCGGCCTGCGTAGTCGATCTGCGGGTTCATGGGGAGTCCCGACAAAACATGGCCCATTGGCAGAACTGAGGTTTGGATGCTGAATCTTCGGGCAGGAGAATGGGTCAGGGTTAGGAGTCGCGAGGAGATCCTCGCAACCCTCGACGCCTCTGGAAAGCTCGATGCGTTGCCATTCATGCCAGAAATGTTCGCCTTCTGCGGACAGAAACTCTGCGTCTCCAAACGTGCGGAGAAGACCTGCGATACAATCGAAAAATCCGGGTGTCGACGCATGATGGATGCCGTTCACCTCGAGAACGTTCGATGCGACGGGTCCGCTCATGGAGGCTGCCAAGCACGATGCCTTATTTTCTGGAAGGAAGCCTGGTTGACCCGAATTGAAGAAAGTCAAGTCGGTACTGATCCATCGGTCTATCCGATTGGTGATCCTGCATCTCGAACCACCGAAGCTCATCTGGTTGCTGCTGCCTGCCGACAGCCAGGGCCGGGAAGCGGTGACGAGCCCGTCTATATGTGCCAGGTGACAGAATTGGTCCGAGCAACCCACCCTCTGCAATGGTGGGATCTGCGACAATATATCCGTGACCTTCGTTCGGGAAATATTGGTGTGATGGATGTCGTCAGGGCGTTGGTGTTTAGAATCGTTCGAACCATCTTGGCGATTCCGGGAATGAAGGGGTATGGGGCATGGGTGGCGTTTCACAATGCCATCCAACGGATGATAGGCGGTTATGAGTTTCCACTTTTGTGCGGAAGGGTCAAGGGAACTACCCCGACCGAGCGACTAAACCTCCGGCCAGGTGAATTGGTTCAAGTGAAATCCTATCAAGAAATACTTTCCACGTTGAATGAGACCAATAAGAATCGCGGACTCAGTTTCGATCCTGAAATGGTGCCGTTTTGCGGCAAGACGATGAGAGTGATAGATCGGGTAGAGCGGATTGTGAACGAGCGAACTGGAAAACTCATGCAGCTGCCGAACGATTGCATCATCCTCGACGGAGGAACCTGCCTCTCAGTGTTTTCTGATAGACGGTTCTTTTGCCCAAGAGGCATCTATGCATACTGGAGAGAAATCTGGCTGAAGCGTGTAGGAAGGTGAGGGTGACCGGGGTGAGGGACAGTCTGCTCGTTAGAAAAAGCGTATACAGGGAGTCATGGCAACGGATTTTCTTGTGATCGGTGGCGGGGTGATCGGCATTAATGTCGCACGGGGAATCAAACGGATCTATCCCGACTCGACCGTCTCATTGATCGAAAAGGAAGCAAGTTTCGGTGAGCATGCGAGCGGTAGGAATAGCGGAGTGCTACACGCGGGATTCTATTACACTCCTGACAGCCTCAAGGCTAGGTTCACGAGGCAGGGGAATGAACAGCTGACCGCCTATTGTGCCGAGAAGCGAATTGCGCTGAATCGCTGCGGCAAGCTCGTCGTTGCCAAGGATGAGTCAGAGTTGGCCGGGTTGGACGAATTAGTGCGACGGGGGAGAGCCAACGGCATCAAGCTGGAGGTTTTAGACGAAGGCTCGGCGAAATCCATCGAACCACGTGTCAAGACGTTTCAGCGCGCGATTTTCTCTCCCACCACTTCCACGGTCGACCCGGCCAGCGTGATGAAGGTCATGGTGGCCGATGCGAAGTCTGAAGGGATTCAACTGCAGCCAGGCGTGGCTTATGTGAGGCGGGACAAACGCAGCGTGCATACTTCTGCCGGGAAGGTCACTGCGGGTTATGTCGTGAACGCAGCGGGGCTCTATGCCGACCGCATCGCAAGGCAGTTTGGGTTTTCAGATCGTTATCGTATTCTCCCCTTCAAGGGGCTGTACTTATATTCGAATGAACCGGCCGGCTCATTCAAGACCAACATTTATCCCGTGCCTGACCTTAAGAACCCATTCTTAGGGGTGCATTTTACCATTACCGCTGATGGGAAGGCGAAGATCGGTCCGACTGCCATCCCGGCCCTCTGGCGTGAGCACTATCGCGGGCTAGGTCGGTTCAAGGCGGGAGAATGCGCTGAGATCATCATGAGGAGTCTTGGATTGATGGTCAACGCGAACTTCAACTTTTCCGAGTTGGCACTGCAGGAGGCCAGGAAGTACTTTCGCTCGAGGATGGTGGCATTGGCAGGGGCGTTGGCTACAGGGGTTCGGAGGGAACATTTTCGGCAATGGGGACGGCCTGGAATTCGGGCGCAGTTGTTGGACGTTACCACGCACAAGTTGGAGATGGACTTCGTGTTGGAAGGTGACGACCGATCCATGCATGTCCTGAACGCGGTGTCTCCGGCCTTTACCTGCGCCTTGCCGTTTTCTGAGTTCGTCTGCGAGCAGATTCGTCAGCGGTTGAACTAACGAGGAAACGGAGTCGATCATGAACGTACTTGTTGTGGGGAATATGGGCTACGTGGGACCGGTCGTCATGCGGCATCTCCGGCGCGCGTTTCCGAATGGCAAGCTTTACGGCTTTGATTTGGGGTTGTTCGGCCACTGTGTGATGGGAGAGGGCCCGCTGCCGGAGGTCGTCCAGGACGCACAATACTTCGGAGACATTCGTACGCTGGATCCTTCCCTCCTGAAGGGGATCGATGTGGTCATCAATCTGGCGGCGATTTCCAACGATCCGATGGGAGACCGCTTCGAGGTCGCGACATTGGCGATCAATCATCTGGCGGCGGTCGATCTGGCCGCCAAGGCGAAAGTGGCTGGAGTGAAGTCTTATGTGTATGCCTCGAGTTGCAGCGTGTATGGCTGTGCCGAAGAGGGAGCGAAGCGGGAAACCTCTGCTCTCGATCCCTTGACCGCCTATGCCAGATCGAAGGTTTTTGCCGAACGTGACCTCTTGCCTCTCGCCTCCAAGGAGTTCCCCGTCACCTGTCTTAGGTTCGCGACTGCGTGCGGCATGAGCGATCGTCTTCGGCTCGATCTCGTGGTGAACGATTTTGTGGCTGGTGCACTTCTCAATAAGAAGATCGTCGTGCTGAGCGACGGGACCCCCTGGCGCCCGCTCATCAATGTGAAAGACATGGCGCGGGCCCTGGAATGGGCTTCGTTGCGCAGGGCTGACGCAGGAGGGGCTGGACTAATCATCAACGTAGGCAGCAACGACTGGAACTGTCAGGTAAAGGACTTGGCAGCTGCAGTGGCGTCGGTTATTCCAGGAGTCGAGGTCTCAATCAATACCAAGGCACAGCCGGACAAGCGGTCGTATCGGGTCAACTATGATTTATTCCAACAGCTGGCTCCTCGACATCAGCCGCAGTCGGATCTCAAGTCCACCGTGGTTGAGTTGAAAGAGGGGCTGGAACGGGCGGGTTTCTCCGATGTTAGTTACCGGGATTCCCACTATATGAGGCTCAACGTCCTGACACGGTTCAGGAAGCAGGGACGGCTTACGGATGCACTGACCTGGACGGAAGGATGAACGGGGAGATAGGACGGACATGATGTTGAGGCATGCGGACAATAGGGGGCAGACTGCAGACGTTCGGGGTTGTTTGTTTTGCCGGGCGCCGTTGCGAACCACCTTTGTCGATCTTGGGATGCATCCGCTCTGCGAGAGTTTCGTGCCTCCGGAACGGTTTAATGCCATGGAACCGTTCTATCCGCTGCACGTCTACGTCTGTGACCAGTGCCTGCTAGTGCAACTGCACGAATACGTGAAACCGGATGACATCTTCACCGAGTATGCCTACTTCTCGTCTTATTCCGATAGTTGGGTTCAGCATGCCAAGCGCTATCAAGAGGTGATCACCGAGCAGCTCGACTTATCAGCCAAGAGCTTTGTCGTAGAGTTGGCCAGCAATGACGGCTATCTGTTGCAGCACTTTGTGGCGAAGGGGATCCCCGTGTTGGGGATCGAGCCGGCTGCCAACGTGGCGGAGGTTGCAAAACAGAAGAACGTTCCCACACTGGTAAAATTTTTTGGGAAGGATGCGGCTCGGGAGGTGCTCACCGAGGGCCGCGCGGCGGATTTGATTGTTGGCAACAACGTCTTAGCCCAGGTGCCTGACGTGAACGATTTTGTCGCAGGCATCAAGATTCTGCTGGCTCCATCGGGGGTAGTCACAATCGAATTTCCCCATCTGATGAAGCTGATGCAGGAGAATCAGTTTGATACCATCTATCACGAGCATTTCTTCTATTTCTCGCTCATGACGGCGGAACGGATCTTTGCCGCCCACGGCTTGCGGCTGTTCGATGTCGAAGAATTGTCCACCCATGGCGGCTCCTTGCGCATCTATGGTTGCCACGCGACTGCGCAAGGGTATGACATGACCGCCCGATATCGGGAATTGATAGCCAGGGAAAAGGCGGCCTCGCTGGATCGATTGGAGACGTATGCTGTATTTTCGGAACAGGTCAAAGAGACGAAACGGAAACTGCTGGAATTTCTGATTGACGCCAAGCGACGGGGTAAGACCGTCGCCGGCTACGGAGCCCCCGGGAAGGGTAATACCTTGCTAAACTACTGTGGGATCAGGACGGACTTCGTCGACTATACCGTTGATCGCAATCCGTACAAGCAGGGAAAGGTACTCCCGGGAACGCATATCCCGATCTACCATCCTGACAAGATTCGTGAGACGAAGCCCGACTATGTCCTCATCCTCCCTTGGAATCTGAAGGAGGAAATCGTGGGGCAACTCGCTTGGATTCGCGAATGGGGAGGGCAATTCGTCGTGCCGATACCCGAAGTGCAAGTGCTCGCGTAGATGGACTTGGTCCGTAGGGTTCGTGGACATGGAGGTTGAACGGTGGGAGCCTTAGTCAAGAAGTTATTGTACAACCGGATGCGGGTTAGCAATCTCGACGAAGCGATTCAATTTTATACCGATGTGTTGGGCTTGGAAGTGGTCCGAAAAAATGCCTCTCCCCGGGGCTCGCAGTTGGCCTTCCTCAAGGTGCCGAATAGCGAGGAATTGGTGGAATTGGCTTGTTATCCTCCCAGTGGGCCTGTGCAGGTTCCGGACGATCTCTTCTACCTGATTTTCGAAGTCGACAATATGGACGACGCCATTCGCTTTCTCCAGGCCAAAGGGGTGAAGATTACCGATGGGCCGACTGAAACGCCGTCTGGCAGCAAGCTTCTGTTTATCGCTGCTCCGGACGGCTATGAAGTCGAACTGGTGCAGCGCTCCTCCCTCTCCAAGGCGCAACTTGGCGGGACCGCGTCGGACAAGAAACCATAAGCAGGCGGGATGATTTTCTCGGAAACTACTCTGGCTGGCTCATTTGTGATCGAACTGGAACCTGTTCGGGACGACCGTGGATTTTTCGCCCGGTCTTGGTGCACCAAGGAATTTCGCGAGAAGGGCTTGGCTCCTGATGTCAGGCAGGCCAATATTTCATTCAACAAGCAGGCCGGCACATTGAGGGGCATGCATTACCAGGCTCCGCCCTTCGCCGAAACGAAGGTTGTCTCTTGCACGAAAGGGGCGATCTTCGACGTGGTCGTTGATCTGCGCAGGAATTCTCCCACCTTTCTGCAATGGTTCGGCGTGACGTTGACTTCAAGTAATCGGAAGGCGCTCTACGTGCCGAAATCCTTTGCCCACGGGTTTCTGACCCTGGAAGACGAGACGGAAGTGTCGTATCTCATGTCGGAGTGCTATTCCCAGCCTCATGCGCGAGGGGTCAGATGGGATGATCCGTTGTTTAAAATCGACTGGCCGAGGGATCCTATCGTCTTATCTGCGCGGGATCGGCAGTACCGAGATGCGGTCGTCCAGGACTTTGCGGAGCTCGCAGAATGACGAAGGAGCCGAAGCCGGGGCAGGGAAGTCCCTGTGTTTCTGAAGGTATCAGCCGCGAGATGCACGGTCTTGTGGCTGAGCTCTATCCGATCTGCCGCAGCATCACGGGTAACGGTGTTCGGGAGACGTTGCGCCGTATTCAAGCGCACATTCCATTGACCATCCATGAGGTGCCGTCAGGAACGCAGGTATTCGACTGGACTGTGCCGAAAGAGTGGAACATTCGCGACGCCTATATCAAGGATCCCGCTGGAGTAAAGATTGTCGACTTCCAGCGTTCAAGTCTGCAGGTGATGAGCTACAGCACGCCGATCCGTGCGAGGCTTACGTTGGAGGAGCTGAAACCTCATCTGTATTCTCTGCCGGACCACCCCGAATGGATTCCCTACAAGACCTCCTATTACAAGAATGCATGGGGATTTTGCCTGCCGCATCGGACGCTGGATAGTTTGGCGCCTGGCACGTATGAAGTTGTCGTCGATTCCTCATTGGAGGATGGGTCGCTGACCTACGGAGAATGTTATCTCTCGGGGAGCAGTCGTGAGGAGGTCTTGATTTCCTGCCATTGCTGCCACCCGGCGCTCTGTAATGACAACCTTTCGGGCATTGCCGTGGCAACGTTTCTGGCGAAACACCTCCAGGGGCGGTCACGTCGCTATTCTTACCGGTTCCTTTTTGCACCAGGTACAATCGGTTCGATCACATGGTTGGCAAAAAATGATGCAGTGATTCCCCGTATCAAACACGGTCTAGTCGTGTCCTGTGTGGGAGATGGAGGGGCCTTTACTTACAAGAAGAGCCGGCAAGGACAAACGGAGATCGACCGGGTCGTGGAGTACCAATTGAAACATGCTGGCAACCCATACCAAATCAGAGAATTTACCCCCTACGGGTATGATGAACGCCAATATTGTTCGCCAGGGTTCGATCTTCCTGTGGGGTCGCTCAGCCGGACGCCCCACGGCGAGTTTCCTGAGTACCATACCTCGGCGGACGATTTAACGTTGGTGCGGCCAGATTGTTTGAGGGAGTCGTTAGAGCAGTATGAGGCGATTTGCGACATCTTGGATAAGAACCTCCGCTTTCAGAACCAAAACCCAAAGTGTGAGCCCCAGCTTGGTAAACGTGGGCTCTACCGCCAGATGGGGGGCAAGTCCGCGCAGCCGATCAATGAATTCGCCATGTTATGGGTCCTAAATCAGTCGGATGGACTACACTCGCTCCTGGACATTGCAGAGCGTTCCGGGCTGCCATTTTCCATCGTGGCTGAGTCGGCCTGCGCATTGGAAGCAGTGGGACTTTTGAAGGCCCAGTGATGCCCCCTACATTGGTATTGTGGAGCTTCCGAAGGTTTCGTGAAATACTGGGACTACACTACTTGAACAGGAGGGCAAGATGAACACGGTCTACTTTGATCCTCCCTACTCCGATGAAGAGCGCCGACGAGCCCTTTACGACGGGCAGCTGATCGTCCTCTCGCCAAACGAGAGCACGCTCGCGTTTTGCCGGCATGCACAGAAGCTGATTGAGGAAGCCTTCGCTCCACTGGATCCCCGGACGGCACAGGACCATTTACCAGTTGAACGTTACGTAGAAATACTCGGAAAGTTGAAGCCGACTTTTATCCATCATCCGGAATCCAAGAAGCACATGGCCGCGGTACTGAAGGCTGCCGGCTGCGAATTGGACAAGACCTACTACGAAGTGCCCAAGCTGCGCAGTTCCACCAGCGGAGGATATCTCACCAGCGGAATCGCCTATGCCTGGCATCCCCATCGAGATACCTGGACTGCAGCATTGCCTTGCCAAATTAATTGGTGGATTCCCATTTATCCGCTCTATTCGGGCAATGCGATGACGTTCTATCCCCAGTATTGGAATCGTCCGGTGAAAAATACCTCAAAGGGTTACAATTACTATCTTTGGAATCAGCAACATCGCGGCGATCAAGTGTTGAAATACATCAAGTCAGATCCGCGGCCGCTCCCCAAAGCGACGGAGGAGCTGAATCTTGATCCTGAGATCCGGCTGATCCCGCCGGTTGGGGGCATCGTCCTATTCTCCGCAGCCCAACTGCATGCCAGCGTTAAGAACGAGACAGGCATCACCCGATTCAGCTTCGATTTTCGAACCATCTACCTCGACGATATCGCCGCGAAGCGTGGTGCACCAAACATCGATTCCCAGTGCGAAGGGCACATGCTCAGAGACTATATCCGTTCGACCGATTTGTCTCATGTGCCCGATCAGTATAATGCCTTGTACGACGACGGAACAGAGAAATTGGGAAGCCTGGTCTACGAGCCGGCGAAAACCTGATCCGTTCCATTCCCTCGTCCTACCAGCGTAGCGAATGTTCCCTGTCGCAGCCGAAGTCCCTTGGCCGTCGGTGTCCAGGATTTCTCGTTAATCCATGAGGAGGTTCGAGTATGTCGCAGTCTGACCTGAAGATCGTAAATCGATCGTCCGGTGCCGAGTTCGAGTCACGGAAACGCCTGCTCGAGCTCTACAGAAATTGCCCGATTCCGGAGAGCGAAATTCAACATCATCTCGGCCTATTCGTGAACCGCCAGCTGATGGCGAGGACGTTGTGGATGCACGAACTCTATACGAAGATCGTCCCTGTCCCTGGCGTGATTATGGAGTTTGGCGTGCGGTGGGGACAAAACTTGGCGCTCTGGAGTTCGTTTCGCGGTATTTATGAGCCGTACAACTACACCAGGAAAATCATCGGGTTCGACACATTTGAGGGATTTGTCGGAACGTCACCAGAAGACGGCAAGGCCGATATCATCACTGAGGGCGCCTATTCCGTGACAAAGAACTACGAAGACTACTTGGATCAGCTGTTGGACTATCACGAGAAAGAAAGTCCGGTGTCGCACATCAAGAAGCATGCGCTGGTAAAGGGCGATGCGAGTAAGACGATCGGCCAGTATCTTGAGAAGAATCCCGAGACGATCGTCTCCTTGGCTTATTTCAATATGGACATCTTCCAGCCAACCGTGAATTGTCTCCAAGCTCTCAAGGGGTACCTGACAAAAGGGAGCATCATCGGCTTCGATGAGCTGAATTGCCCCCACTTCCCTGGCGAGACATTGGCACTCAAGAAGGCGTTGGGGCTTGAGAACGTCCGGCTGATCCGCGGGCCGCACAATCCCTACCCGGCCTACCTGGTGATCGAGTGAGCGGAAACAAATGATGCCGCGGTTCCAAAAGAAGGGGAGTTGGCGATGAAAGTCGTGTTGTTTTGCGGCGGGCTTGGCACCCGACTGCGGGAATATACCGACAATATCAGGAACATTCCCAAGCCGCTCGTACCGATCGGGCCACAGCCGATCCTTTGGTATCTCATGAAATATTATGCCCACTATGGGCACAAGGATTTCATCCTCTGTCTCGGATACATGGGAGACAAGATCAAGGAGTTCTTCCTGAAATACAACGAGTATATCGGGAACGACTTTACAATGATGGAGGGGGGCAAGAGGCTCGAACTCACTCGCAGTGACATTCATGACTGGAATATTACGTTTGTCGATACGGGTTTGAAATCCAACATTGGACAGCGTCTGAAGCTTGTGCAGCCCTATTTGGAGGGTGAGGACATGTTTCTAGCCAACTACAGCGACGGGCTGACCGACATGCCGCTGCAGGATATGCTTCATCAGTTTTCCAAAAGTGGAAAAGTTGGCGGATTCGTGTGCGCCAGGCCCTCACAAAGCTTTCACGTGGTGGCGCTCGGCGACGGCAACAATGTGACGGGTATCACCTCGGCTAAAGAGGCGGGGATCCGAATCAATGGGGGCTTTTTCGTATTTCGCAAAGAGATCTTCGACTACGTTCGGGAAGGCGAGGAGCTGGTCATGGAGCCGTTCGGGCGGCTGATCGAGAAAGAGCTTCTTTTTGGGTACAAGTACGACCGGTTCTGGTGCATGGACACGTTCAAGGAACAGCAAGAGCTGACGGATTTGCTGAATCAGGGCGCTGCCCCATGGGAGGTCTGGAGAAACCCTGGTTCGGACCGCAGAAAGAAGTAAACGATCGGTCACGACCCTAAGGCAGGCACGCGCGGTGGTGAGATGATTCCCTTTCAGTGGCGATTCAAGAATCCCGAGGCCCCTCAAGTTCTGGTACTCGGTGCGCATTGCGACGACATTCCCATCGGGTGCGGGGGAACGTTGCTGCGTCTGTACAAGGCATACCCGTCCGCCGAGATTCTCTGGGTCGTCTTAACCGGAGCGGATGAACGCGTGAAGGAAGAGCGGTCCGTTGTGGCGAAGCTGCTTCCCGGCGCCCGGGTAGAACTCGTGATTTGTCAGGATTGGCGGGATGGGTTTCTTCCCACCCAAGCCATTGCGGTGAAAGAGTTTTTCGAATCGCTCAAGCGTCGTCTGTCGCCGGATCTGATTTTTACCCATTTTGAGCGTGACCGACACCAGGATCACCGTCTGGTGTCCGAGCTGACGTGGAATACATTTCGTCATCACATGATTCTGGAGTATGAGATTCCGAAATATGATGGCGACATCGGATCACCGAACGTGTTTATGCCGCTGTCCGCCGATGAATGCTCTGAAAAACTGCGGACAGTTCTTCAGGGCTATCCTTCTCAACAGAGCAAGCACTGGTTCGACGAAGAACTGTTCCGAGGATTGGCGCGCCTCCGGGGTGCCGAAGCGGGCTCTGGTGTCAGTTACGCAGAGGGATTTTACGCCAGGAAACTTGTGTTGAAGCCGTAGCAGGCTTCCTGCACGGCCAGGCTTCGTACCGGACTCTCCCAGCGGTTATGGCACTGACTTCGACCGGCAGCCAGGCGGAATGATTGGAGTTCCTTCCCGGTGAGCGATCGAGAGCCGTTGGTCAGCGTCGTGACTCCCGTGCATAACGGTGCGGAGTTTCTGCGTGAATGTATCGAGAGCGTGTTGGCGCAAACGTATCGCAATTATGAGTATCTCATCGTCAACAACTGTAGCACCGACGAATCACGATCGATTGCAATGGAGTATGCGGTACGGGATGCCCGCATACGCGTGCTCGATACGGAAACTCTGTTGCCGCAAGTGCGGAATCACAACGAAGCGCTCCGCCGGATCGCTCCTGAAAGCCGCTATTGCAAGATCATTCAAGCCGATGACTGGATGTTTCCGGCCTGTCTCCGGGAAATGGTCGCGTTGGCCGAACGATATCCAACCATCGGCATTGTCGGGTCCTATCGATTGAGAGGTAGGGAGATCGGGGGCCAGGGTTTGCCGTACCAAGAAACCTTTCTCAAGGGGCGAGAGCTTTGCCGTCGTCAACTCTTGGGCGGATTGTTCCTGTTCGGGTCCCCCAGCTCGACGCTTGTGAGGAGTGATATCGTCAGAAAACGGGTGCCGTTTTATGTTGAGGGCGGAGTGCACGTGGATACCGAAGCGTATTATGAAATCATGCTCGAACACGACTTCGGCTTCGTACATCAACTGCTCTCATTCGCCAGAACCGACAACGCCTCTATCAGTTCGCATGCCAGGCAATTGTTTCCCGAGGGGCTTGATAAGTGGATCTGTGTTCGGAAATACGGGCGTCTGGTTCTGGATGAGGCGGAATATGCGCGCTGCCTGAAGCAGGTGGAAGCCTACTACTTTTCTGAATTAGGCGATCGGGTGCTCTGGGGGGCGGGGCGACGACTTGTGGACTATCACCGGAAGGGGCTTGCGACGATCGGGGAATCCTTCTGGTCTGCCCGATTGATGAAGCATATTGCATGGGCGGCCCTGGATGCCGTCGGAAACCCCAAGAAGACCATTGGACGATTGTGTCGCCCTCAGGGGCACCGCAACGGGTAATACTGTGGATTGTTCGAACGGACAGATGAAGGCTCCTGTGTCGAAGGATGAGGTGACGGATATCAGCGTCGTGCTCTGTTCCTACAATCGGAAACAGAGTCTCCTTGGTACCCTGGAGAGTCTGGCGAAGTCCAAGACGCAGAGCGATGTACGGTGGGAAGTGCTCGTCGTCGACAACAACTCCACCGATGGAACGGACACCGCGGTGAGGGATTTTGTCCGCCAGGGGCACGAGAATTTTCGATACATATTCGAACCTCGCCAAGGGAAGGGCTTCGCCTTGAACTCGGGAGTCAGAGCCGCTAGGGGACGGATCATTGCTTTTACCGACGATGACGCAATCGTGTCTCAAGATTGGCTGACGACATTAGTCAAGGAGTTCGAGGCCGATCCTGCCCTTCGGTGTGTGGGTGGTATGGTCGCTTTGCACAATCCCAACGACTTGCCGGTCACGATTCGAACATCCTCGATCCGGCAAGAGGTATCATGGGCCAATTTCAATCTTCTGGATATTCCCATTATCGGTTGCAACGTGGCGTTTCGTGCCACAGTGTTCGGTGAGCTTGGTCCCTACGACGATCGATTCGGCCCTGGTGCGGGCGTCGTCCCAAGCGGCGCGGATATGGACTTCATCTATCGTACCTGCCGCAGTGGCATGCGCATGATCTATGTTCCTCAAGCGGTAGTGTCGCATAACCATGGGCGAACTACGGAGGCCGAAATCGAATCCCTGAATCGTCGGTACCTGGTCGGGCGTGGCGGGTTTTATTGCAAGCATGTGCTTGCCGGAGATCTCTACGTGACTCGCATGGCCCTCAGAGAATTCTATTGGATTGCTCGAGAATGGTTTGGCGAATGGAGACGAGGTTTACCGACTGATAAGCCGCTGGAACGGGCCCGTCTCCTCCGAAAAGGAATCGGGATGTTCATGCAACTCCGCCGACAGGTGCCGGGACAGGTTTCGCCACAGGTGATTCATGCGTGAGGGGGCAGAGAGTGCCATTCGGGCTGGAAGCCTTCTGATGATGCCTGGACAGGTGGATGGCTCGACGGGGGATTCACCATGTTGACGGAGATGGCAAAATATCGTGACCTCCTGACAATGATCACGTGGCGGGAGATACGATTAAAGTATAAGCAATCGGTCATGGGATTCCTGTGGGCGATCCTCATGCCGATGCTCATCACACTCGCTGGCGTGGCGGTGCGGCTTGCCTATGCCAAGGCGTCGAACACTCCGGTGCAGCTTGCACAAGTTGCGACAGTGGCCGTGAAAGCGCTCCCCTGGGCATTTTTTATTGCCGCGCTGCGGTTTTCCACGGTCAGCCTCACCGCCAATTCCAATCTCGTGACGAAAATCTATTTCCCGCGAGAGATCTTCCCGGTCTCTGCTATCCTGTCGCAACTCTTTGATTTTGCAATCGCGGTAGTGTGCGTCGTCGGTGTGCTCTTCGTGGCTCAAGTGGGCATCAGCATCCACCTGCTGTGGGTGCCTCTCTTGATTCTACTGCTGGTGCTCTTCGTCACCGGACTGGGGCTCTTCCTCTCGGCGGCCAACCTGTTTTTTAGGGATGTCAAGTACTTAGTCGAAGTCTTTGCGACGTTTGGGATTTTTGTGACACCGGTGTTCTATGAGGCTTCGATGCTCGGAGAATGGAAGTGGGCAGTGCTGTTGAATCCGGTGGCGGTGATACTTGAAGCGCTGAATGATTGCGTCGTCCTCAATCAGGCTCCTGAGGGAGTATGGTTGACCTATTGCGCCGCCGTCTCGCTCGCGCTGTTCGGAGGGGCCAGCATCGCCTTTAAGCGCCTCGAGCCCAAGTTCGCGGAATGTATCTGATTCCCAATCCTGACTTCCTCCAGACAAACCGATGACAAGGATCCGATGAGCGACATCGCCCTGGAAATGGTGCAGGTCAGCAAGAAGTTCAAACGGGGAGAACTCCACGACTCCCTGCGCGATCTCGTCCCGGATTTAGTGGGGAAACTGTTCGGCCGTAACGAGCGTGAGCGGCAGCGGGAAAAGGAATTCTGGGCCTTGTCTGACGTGTCATTTCAGGTGCGGCGCGGAGAGGCTTTCGGAATCATCGGAGGAAACGGAGCTGGCAAGAGTACCACGCTGAAGTTACTCAGCGGGATCCTCAAACCAACTTCCGGTCGGATCGACGTCCATGGGCGACTCGCAGCCTTGATCGAAGTCGGGGCTGGATTTCACCAGGACTTGACCGGCCGGGAAAACGTATACCTCAACGGGACGATTCTCGGGATGCAGCGGGACGAAATTGATAGAAAATTCGACGAGATCGTCGCCTTTTCTGGCCTGGAGGAGTTCATCGATACTCCGGTCAAGCGATACTCGTCTGGGATGTATGCTCGATTGGGATTCGCCGTGTCTGCCCATGTAGAGCCAGATATTCTTGTGGTCGACGAAGTGCTGAGCGTGGGAGATTTCGCGTTCCAGCAAAAGTGCATGGAGAAGATGCATGCGGTCGTACGAAGCGGGGCCACGATTATTTTCGTCTCCCACAACTTGCGAGCAATGTCCGAGCTCTGCCACCGGGCCTTGCTATTGGAGCACGGGAAGGTCGTAACCACCGGTGCCACGAGCGATGTGATCGGGGAATATATGAATCGGACCCTCACCCGTCGATTGGTGTCGGAGGACAAGGACATCTACGTTGCGAAGGCGGTGTTGCGTGGAGTTGGTGGCCCTGCGGTACATTTCCAATCCGGCGACAAGGCCTACTTGGATGTGGAAGTGGTGGCACGTCGGCGATGCACGAAGGTCTCGATCATCATTTTCGCCAGGGATCAGGAGTCCTACCCGGTTTTTCATACTTCATCAGAACGGCTTGGATTGGGGAATGTCACTTTAGAGCCAGGGGACTCATATTCCTGCACGTTTGGGCTGGATTTGCATTTTGGTCGGGGGACGTATCATTTCGGGGTCGGTGCCTATCGCCACGACATTCCCAAAGAGTACGACACCCGGTTTCCTGCGGCGACTGCTATGGTGAGCTGTGAGATGGATGTGAGTGGGCCGGTGAACCTGAATCCTCAGATTGAAGCCAGGCTGGTGCGTCAAGGTTCCGAGACGTCGGCCGTGACCCCGGCGCGATGAGGGGCCCGGCAGGGCTTTCAGAGCCAACTTTCCGGATATGATGGAGCGAGTGATATGAAGATACTCAATGTTGTCGGCGCAAGGCCGAATTTCATTAAAATTGCGCCGCTGATTCGGGCGATGAAGCGGTTCAACGATGTTGAGCCGTACCTAGTGCATACGGGGCAGCACTACGATGTGAGCATGGCCGGCAAGTTCTTCGACGACTTGGGAATTCCCAAGCCAAACGTCTCTCTTGAGGTCGGGTCCGGTTCCCACGCTGTACAGACAGCCGAGGTGATGAAGCGAATTGAGCCTGTGTTGGAGCAAGAACGCCCTGATGCAGTGCTCGTTGTCGGCGATGTCAATTCGACGATGGCCGCGGCCATTACTGCATCAAAGCTGCACATTCCGGTTGCCCATGTCGAGGCCGGACTGCGCAGCTTCGATCGCACCATGCCCGAAGAGATCAATCGGCTGGTCACCGATGCGGTATCGGATTATCTGTTCGTCAGCGAAGAGAGCGGCATGAAGAACCTGGCGGCTGAAGGAGTGGACAGCAAGAAGGTGTTTTTCGTGGGGAACGTGATGATCGATTCCCTCGAGGCCTCCAGAAAACTATGGGCCGAATCCGGCATCCAGCGTCAGCTCGCCGTGATGGGAAAGCGCTACGGCGTCTTGACCCTCCATCGTCCGTCGAATGTCGATAGTCTCGACACATTGCGCGGGTTGCTTGGCGCGATCGCTCAGATTGCTTCGGACATGCCTATCGTGTTCCCCGTGCATCCTAGGACCAAGAAGCGGCTACAGGAATCCGTCGAATTGCAGTCGTTGCTGCAGATGGGCAAGCCGACGGTTGGCGAAAAGGGGGTCCATTGCATCGATCCCCTCGGCTATATTGATTTTATGGCATTGGTATCGGGCGCCGGACTGATTCTGACGGATTCCGGTGGCATACAGGAAGAAACAACGGCGCTAGGGATTCCTTGTCTCACGCTTCGAGAGAATACGGAACGGCCGGTTACGATCACGCACGGGACGAATCGACTGGTAGGCTGTTCACCCAAGCGAGTGCTGGAAGCAGCGACCGTCGTGCTTTCCGGGTCGGCACCAAAGCCTGTTGGCCCCCCCCTCTGGGACGGGAAGACTGCTGAGCGGATCGTCGACATCTTGCGTACCGTCCTTGTGCCGTAGCGCCCTCTCTTTGCAGGCTTCGGTAATATTCTTATGAAGCGGGTCTTGTTTATCGCGTACTTCTTTCCTCCCATCGGGGCGACAGGCGCCATGCGGCCGTTGAACTTTTGCCGTCACTTGCCTGTCCACGGATGGTTGCCCCATGTGTTAGCCACGGATCATCCGTCTGCGCTGCCGCCCCAGCCGTTGGATATGAAACTGCTGGACCGTCTCCCACGTGAAATTGCGGTGGAACGAGTGCCGCATGCCAATCCCCGTGGGCGGCTACTGCAGGTAAAAGCGAAACTCGACGGCTGGCGGAAGGAAACGGCTCGGCAGCCAGAGTTGCCCAACCGATCTTCTGAGGGCGGGGTAAACGAGGCTCCCAATCCTGCCCGGTCCGTTGGATGGATTTCAAAATTCGCCAGCGGTGTGGCGGAAGCGCTCTTCGAATTTCCCGATATTCAATGCGCGTGGAATCGGCCGGCAGTCCGATCTCAAGTGAAAAAAGACGCCGGAGAGCGCCCTGATGTGGTGTGGGCGACTGGTGGCCCTTGGACGAGCCTGCTCATCGGGCAGCGGCTTGCCCGGCAATGGAAGGTGCCCTTCATCGCGGACTTTCGCGATCCCTGGATCGGGAACAACCTGGCCTCGACCAGATTCCAACGCAAAGCGGCGCGGCTGGAACAGTCCGTCTGCGAGCAAGCGGTTCGCATCATCTTGAATACGGAAGAGTTGTGCGAGGATTTCCGCAAACGCTATCCCTCCATGCCAGAGAAATTCATGGCGTTGACCAACGGGTATGCTCCGGAGCTCGAGGCATTTTACGACGAGCTCGCGCAGACGAACCGTTCGGTTTCCGCCGAGGGAACCACGCAAAACAAGCCGTTCGAGTTATGCCATTTCGGAACAGTGTACGGTAATCGGAGCCCGATCGAGCTCTTCCGGGCTGTCGAAGAGTTAGCCTGCGAAGGGCTCCTCACGCCGGCACAGCTCCGCCTCCGGTTTGTCGGCGCCTGGGACGTCGAGGAGCCGATTTGCCAAGGGTTGGCCAAGTCCCTTGAGGAACGGGGTATCTTAAAGCGGGAGCCGCCTATTCCCCATCGCCAATGCCTGGAGGAGATGGCGTATGCGGACTCCCTGTTGATTCTGCAGCAAAACTTCCCGCTGCAGATTCCCGCGAAGATCTATGAATATATCGTGGCCGGTCGTCCGCTCCTCGTCATCGGCGGGGAGGGAGCCACGGCGAATCTGGTTCGGCGAAATCGCTTGGGCGAATGTTGTCCCAATACGGTGGCGGGCATCAAAACGATGCTCGGGAAGTTGGTCGGTGGAGCCCATCGGATCCAACCTCCGCTGCGGGCCGACGTAGAGCAATTCAGCTATCGACTGCTGTCGAAGCAACTGGCGGATATCTTTGACAAAGTGACGCGCGCAGCCTGATCCACTCAACCATTCCGAGGCCCATCGACTTGTGAGATTGGCATGCCGGCATTGACCGTTCGCACCGTGGAAAATCAGGAGGATGAGGCGAGATGGGATCGCTATGTCGCCGAGCAGGCGAAAGCGTCCGCCTATCACGCGACAACCTGGCGCCATGTCATCAGCAGAGCCTTCGGTCATCCCAGCTACTATTACATGGCGATGGGCGAGAGTGGGGAAGTCCGAGGGATCCTTCCGCTCGTACATTTGAAGAGTCCCCTGTTCGGAAACTTTCTGATCTCGCTTCCATACCTGAACTATGGAGGCGTGCTGGCCGATGATGGGGAAGCAACCGAGACCTTGTTGCAGGCCGCTTCGCAGAAGGCCAAAGCTCTGGGGGCCTCGCATATCGAGTTGCGGCATGAAGCGGGATCCAGTCTCGACTGGCCGAAAAAAGACCATAAAGTCTCGATGCGTCTGGAATTGCCGCAGCGTTTCGATGACTTGATGAAGGCCTTTCCGCCGAAGCTCCGGAGCCAGGTGCGCCGGGGGGAGAAGGAAGGCATGCTGTGGCAAGTCGGCGGAATCGAATTGCTCGAGGACTTCTATCGGGTTTTTGCCCTCAATATGCGAGATCTCGGGACACCGGTCTATGGGAAGGCATGGTTCGCCGAGATCCTATCGGCGTTCCCGAAGGAGGCTAGGCTCTGCATCGTGTCGCTACAAGGACAGCCGTTGGCCGCCGGATTCGTATTGGGGTTCCGGAACCGGCTTGAGATCCCATGGGCCGCTTCCGACCGAGACTATTCGAAACTGGCGCCGAACATGATGCTCTATGGGGCGGTCTTACGGTACGCCTGCGAGCAGGGCTATCAATGTTTTGATTTCGGCCGTTCCTCCAAGGACAGTGGGACTTACCGATTCAAGGAGCAATGGGGGGCCAAGCCGGTTCCGCTGGAATGGCATTACTGGCTCGAAGACGGAGGGCCGCTTCCTGAACTCAATCCGCAGAATCCGAAGTATGCCTTGGCGATCAGTATCTGGCAACGGCTACCGGTCTCGATTACAAGGGTCCTCGGCCCCCATCTGGCGAAACATCTTCCATGAAAATCCAACGCCACCTGCCGCCGACGGCGGCACCTGTCATGTTGGGAGATCTCCTACGGGCTTCCGTCGGGTTCATTCGGGGGAAATCCTGCCTTGCTCGATTTGAACAAGAGCTGAAGCAGTATTTTGGCGTGAAGCATGTATTCCTGTTTACTTCAGGGAAGGCGGCACTTGCGACCTTGATTCGGGCGCTGTCGAGTCAGTCTTCCAGACGGAAAGTCGTCATCCCAGCGTACACGTGCTACACCGTTCCGTCCGCCGTGATTCGAGGAGGCGGGCAAGTCATCCTCTGCGATGTCGACCCACGCACGTTGGATTTTGTGCATGAAGACTTGAAGCGGGTAGTTGATCGGGACACACTCTGCATTGTGACGCCGCATCTGCTGGGCCATGCCGCAGATGTGTCGCGGGTCAAGGCGATCGCGGAGCCGTTTGGTGTCACGGTCATCGAAGACGCGGCTCAAGCTATGGGTGGACAGCAGGGAGGACGGTTCCTCGGAACCATGGGGGACGCCGGGTTTTTCAGCCTGGGGCGGGGCAAGAATCTGTCGGCCGGATCAGGAGGGGTCCTGGTGACCGATTCCGATACAGTGGCCGCCGCAGTTGAAGCGGCCTGTCGGGAGATACCCGATCCGCCGCTGATGCATCGCTGGCTCAATGTGGCGATAATGGCAGCGATGCAGTTGCTCATCACTCCTCGTCTCTATTGGTTGCCAGCAGGCCTTCCATTTCTTAAGTTGGGAGAAACGCATTTCGATCCTGACTTTCCGATCCAGAAGCTGGACGGCATGCGAGCCGGTTTGCTGACGACCTGGCGCAGGCGATTGGCACAGTCGAATGAGGAACGCCGGGCCAGAAGTCGGGGGTATCTGGCCACGTTTTCTCCGGACATACGATCTCTGGCTCCGAGAGGATCGGACGGCACGTTGTATCTTCGTTTCCCCTTGCTGTTGCCGCATCCGGAGCAAAAGGCCGCGCTTTGCGCGATCGGACAATCCAGGGGGCTTGGTATCTCCGGTTTATACCCGCGTGCGCTCTCGGAAATCCCTGAACTGCGTTCGACCGTCGGGTCGCAGCGGTTTCTCGGGGCGGAAACGCTGGCAGGACGGTTGGTGACGTTGCCGGTTCACCGCTACGTCGGTGAGCGGGATCTTCTAGCCGTACAGCAGGCCATCCATGAGGTGCTACATCCCCACCCTTCCTCCGCCGTTCATCGGGAGGCGGCGGGCGGAGACGATCCTTCGTCAGCGCCTATGGCCAGGCAACAGCGGCAAGCCGTCCAGATAGTCGCCGCCTCCCCAGGACAGATCGCATCGTGATCGTCGCAGAATCCTTGTTCTATCTGTCGGTGCTGCTCATTCTCTATGCCTATGCGGGCTATCCACTCCTGTTGGGCCTGATGGCCCTCGTGCGGACACAAGCAGTCAGACAGGCTGAGATTACGCCGCCGGTGACGCTGATCATTACGGCCTATAACGAAGAGCGGCGGATCGCGGACAAATTGGACAACAGCCTGAAGCTGGACTATCCCCGGGCGTTGCTGGAGATTCTGGTGGCCTCGGATTGTTCTTCGGACCGGACGGACGAGATCGTACGATCCTACGGTGATCGAGGGGTTGCGCTCGTGCGGGCGCCGATTCGGAAGGGGAAGGAAGCGGCGCAAAAGTTGGCGGTGGGAACGGCGAAGGGAGAGATACTGGTCTTTTCCGACGTAGCGACGATTCTTCAACCTGATGCCATCGGCAATATCGTCAAAAGTTTCAACGACCCCACGGTCGGGTGCGTCAGCAGCGTCGATCGGTTCGTGGATCAGGATGGTCGCACGAGCGGAGAAGGGGCCTATGTCAAGTACGAGATGTTCTTGCGATCCTTGGAGTCGAGAGTGAACTCCCTGGTCGGGCTGAGTGGGTCGTTTTTCGCCGCCCGTAGTACGGTGTGCAAGCAGGCCTGGTCGGAGGATCTGCAAAGCGATTTCAATACGGTTCTGAACAGCATGCGGATGGGGCTGCGGGGCGTGGCGGATCCTGCCAGCCTCGGTATCTACAAAAATATTGCCGACGAACGAAAAGAATATGAGCGCAAGGTCAGGACGGTGTTGCGGGGAATCTCCGTCTTCATGAAGAGTTGGGGGTTGGTGAATCCGGTCCGATATCCGGTGTTTGCCTGGCAATTGGTGAGCCATAAACTCTGCCGTTGGTTGGTTCCCTTCGGCATGGTAGCGGCGTTCGTCACGAACGGGTTGTTGGCGGCGGGGTCCTCATGGTATGCCGCCTTGTTTGCAGGGCAGGTGCTGTTCTACCTCGTGGCGCTCGGCGGGGTTCTAGTGCGGCCTCTCCTCAAGCTGTCGTTGGTCAGAATTCCATCATTCTTTCTTGTGGTTAACATTTCAATCTTGCAGGCTTGGATTAGGTATTGGTCCGGTGAAAGGTTGGTCGCATGGGAACCGTCCAAGCGTTAGCGCTCGTCAAGCGCACGGCTCGCAGATTGGCGGCAGAACTGTATGCCCGATCGCCGGGCTTCCTTAAGCGGTTGGAAGGCAAGGCCACGATCTTGACCTACCACCGCGTGGTTACAGCGCAGGAGTTGTCGCGCGAGCGCATTCAGCCGGGGATGTATGTCACGGCGGAGATGTTCGAGCGTCACCTCACGTTTCTACAGCGCCACTTTACGGTTCTGGCCTTTCCCGAGCTTTTGGATCTGTGGAGCAGCGGGCGATGGGATTGCGGCGCCCGGTACTGTGTGGTGACGTTCGACGATGGGTGGCTCGACAATTACCGGTACGCCTTCCCGATTTTGAAAGCCCATCGCGTTCCCGCGACTCTGTTCTTGCCCACCGCGTTCATCGGGACGAATCACTGGTTCTGGCCGGAGCGGATTGGGTGGTTGTGCGAGCGTATGAATGGGGTAGGACAGGAGATTCGGCTCCACGTGGAACAATCGCTTGAGCGCACGTCGTTGTGGTCAGACAGGTTCAAGGGCGCCCTGTCAAGCCTGGACATCGATCAGGTGATCGAATGCTGCAAGACGTTTCGAAGTGAGCAGATCGATCAGTTCGCTGAAACCTGGGCGCAGGCGCTTCGAGTGAAACTGCCGAACGACAGACAAGTCATCAATTGGGACGAAGCGAAGGATATGTCCAGAAATGGGATCTCATTCGGGTCACATTCCGTATCTCACGAAATCCTGACGACGTTGCCCCATGACGCTGTGGTGCGCGAAGTGACCGACTCTTGGCTCGCGCTTCGGGGAGCAGGCATCGGCTCGCTGCCGGTGTTCTGCTATCCAAATGGCGATTGGTCCGAAGAGATCGCCCGGGCCGTGCAAGCCGCAGGCTACGCGGCCGCGACCACGACCGAGTTTGGGCATGAGGGGAGCCAGCCGCAGTCAATGTTTGGGCTCAAGCGGATCAACATCCATCAAGATATCACCAGCACAGACGCACTCTTCGGGTTTCACCTCGCCGGATTGAACCACCTCCATGCCTGATCCCTCCCCGTTTCGCCGTGGCGACATCTCTCACGGCGCAGTCATCGTCACGGACGGTCATGAACGCTCGGCATTGGCCGTCGTCCGTTCATTGGGTGCCAGAGGGATTCCGGTCTACGTAGGGTCTGATCGTACGTCGAGTGTAGCGGGGTCCTCCCGCTACTGCGCCGGCACGTTCGTGTATCCCTCTCCTTGGACCCATCCGCATCAGTACTTGGTCTGTCTGGTCGAAGCGGCCAAACACCGGCAGGCCGGGCTGATCTATCCGATGACGGACGTGGCTGTCGAGATCTTAGGAGGGTATCAGGAGCAAGGCGGGCGAGACATCACGCTGCCTATCCCTTCATTGGATGCCTATCAGGCCCTTTCGGACAAATATCGCTTGATGCAATGGGCGGAACGTGCGGGCGTACCGATTCCCAAGACCCTGTTTCTGGAAAGCCGCGATTCGCTAGCGTCCGTCATCGACCAGATTGCGGAATGGCCGGTCGTGGTCAAACCGGGCCGCTCGCTCATTCGAGACGGGACCTTGTGGAAGAAGACGTCCGTGGCTATGGCGGCGGACCGCGAATCGCTGATGAGATTGTACCGAGAGCGCTGGTACTTGAAGTGGCCCTCGATGATTCAGCAGCAGGTGGCCGGATTTGGAGAAGGGGTGTTCGGGCTGTTTGCCAAGGGAAAGCCCGAGGTGTTGTTCGCCCATCGCCGCCTACGCGAAAAACCTCCGTCGGGGGGAGTCAGCGTGTTGCGTGAGAGCATCGCGCTTCCGGAGGAGATGACCCGCTATGCCGTGCAAGTCATGCAGTCCGTGACTTGGCAAGGTGTGGCGATGGTCGAGTTCAAAGTGAACCAGGAAACCCGTGTTCCCTACTTGATGGAGGTGAACGGGCGGTTTTGGGGTTCGCTGCAGTTGGCCATCGACGCCGGGATCGATTTCCCCTGGTTGCTGTATCAACTTGCAACCTCCGGGCAAGTGCCGGTGGCCAAACCCTCCTATAAGGTCGGCGTACGATCTAGCTGGTGGCTCGGTGATCTCGACCACTTCTTGATTCGAGTGAGGCAGTCGGATTCGGCGCTGCATCTTCCGCCTGGAACCCCTTCACGATGGGAGACGCTCAAGAGCTTGGTTGGCGTGTGCGATCGGAATACGAAGTCCGAGGTCCTTCGGGCCGACGATCCCCGGCCAGGATTCTGCGAGCTTCGCGCCTATATCCGTTCGCTGATTGCCGTTCCCTGGCGCAGATTTGGTGAGAGACTGGCTCCCGTCCGTTTGGCCGGGAAAAAGGTCTGGTGGGATGCAACGCTTCGACTCGGCCTCATGGGGCGCGCGGAGCGGATTTCTCGTGGGCGATCCATCAAACACATTCTCCTGCTGTGTAAGGGAAACATTTGTCGGAGCCCCTTCGCCGCCGAGTACTTGCGAGGGAAGATGAAGGAAGCCGGTTTGGCCGTCGAGGTGGCATCCGCTGGACTCGATACGAACGCCGGAGATCCAGCTGATCCTCAGGCTCAGCGTTCCGCGTCAGAGTTCGGCGTCAGTTTGGCGGGCCATCGAACCGCCGTCTTATCCGGTGAGATGGTGGCCAAGGCCGACTTATTGATTGTGATGGAGTTGATGCATCAGGACATGCTGCTTAATGCCTTTCCCGAGGCACGCGAGAAGACGCGCGTTTTGGGGCACTACTCCCAAGAGCCCATGACGAACATCGCCGATCCGTTCGGGCAAACGCCCGACGTCTTTCATGTCTGCTACCGGCAATTGGTCCAGTCTTGTGACGGGTTGATCCGGTGGTTGAGCACTTCTGTCTAGATGATAGTCATGGTGTTTGGCTCGGTCATTCGCGTGAATACTGGTCGGCGTCGGTTGCTGTATAGGCCGGAAGGAAGCCATGGTTTTCAATAGCGCATCATTTCTTGGGTTCTTTCTCATCGTTTTCCTCGGTTATTGGTCGCTGAGGGGGCGCTGGCGGATGCAGAACCATCTTCTCCTGCTGGCGAGTTACGTGTTCTATGCCTTCTGGGATTGGCGATTTCCGGCACTGATGGCCATAACCACGGTCGTCGACTACGTGATGACGGGGCTGATGCGATCGTCGCCGGACAAACGAAAGGCATATCTGTGGATCAGTCTGGCGAGCAATCTTGGCGTCTTGTTCGCCCTGAAATACTTCAACTTCTTCCAGGACAACGTCATATCGGTACTCGGACAATTGGGCGTCGAAGCGTCGCCTTTGTTCACGGGCATATTTCTTCCGGTCGGGATTTCGTTCTATACCTTTCAACGGCTCACCTTCGTGATCGACGCCTATCGGGAGCCGGCACGCGAGCCCGTCGGGTTGCCTGATTTCGCCTTGTTCGTATCATTCTTCCCGCTGCTCCTCTCCGGTCCGATCGAGCGCGCTAAGCAATTTATGCCCCAGTTGCTGGGGCCGCGGGTGATCACGGCTGCGCACATAGAGGAAGGGCTCTGGCTCGTGTCATGGGGGCTCTTCAAGAAAGTGTTCGTGGCCGACAATCTTGCCGTCCTGGTCAATCCGGTGTTTGCGGAGGACTGGCACGGGTCGGGAGGGCACGCCTTGGTCGCGCTCTACGCCTATGCCTTCCAGATCTACTGTGACTTTTCCGGTTACTCGGATGTGGCCAAAGGCATCGCTCGGTTGTTGGGGTTCGACGTGCGGTGGAACTTCAATCTTCCCTACTTCGCCACCAACCCGTCTGATTTCTGGCGGCGTTGGCATATCTCGTTGTCGACGTGGCTGCGGGACTATGTATTTATCCCGCTGGGCGGGAGCTGGGGAGGTACCTGGCGGACCGCGAGAAATCTCATGGCCACCATGGCGTTGGTGGGACTGTGGCATGGGGCAGCCTGGAACTATATCGTTTGGGGCCTCTACCATGGACTTCTGTTGACCGGCTATCGAGCGATGTTGGGAGGGGATGGGAAGAAAGCCCCGCGCTCCGTTTGGACCGTCGTCCCCAGCATCCTGTTGATGTTCCATCTCACTTGTCTGGGGTGGTTGCTGTTTCGCGTCTCCTCGCTCCACCAGGCCTGGCACCTGCTATCAGTGATGGCTTCCGGCATCTCGTTGCCTGACGTTTCGGCAACGGCACTGTGGAACTTATCCGGGTATGTTGCGCTGCTCCTTGCGGTACAGTTGTTCCAACTGCGGAAAGGGAGTCTGTTTGTTCTGGAGCGGGCTCCCGTTGCCGTCAAGGGAATCGCGTATGGAGCACTGTTCTACCTGACAGTCCTGCATGGCGGAACCTCCAACTCGTTTATCTATTTCCAATTCTGACATGAACCATTGGGGCAAGCGAATCCGGGCGTGGGTGGTCTTTGGGGTCTGTTTTGCCGTTACCCTTGAGCTGGCGTCGAGAGTCGACCAATGGGTGGCCTACGGGGCTCCGATCCTGGGCGTCTATACCTATGACTCCGCGTTGTTCACGACCGACGAATTCGGCATTCGAGGCAAACCGTACGGCCAGTATGAGAAGTGGAAACTCAACGGACTTGGACTGCGAGGCGACGATATCGCTCTCGAAAAGCCCAATGGGCGCTTCCGCGTGATCTGTGTCGGGGCTTCGGAGACCTTCGGCCTGTTTGAAGCGCCGGGTCACGAATGGCCCAGACAGCTGGAGGCGGACTTGCGCCTCGCAGGACGGGACGTCGAAGTGATCAACGGGGCGATCGCCGGCATGACGTTGCCGCAACGAATCCGTCACCTCCAACATCGGTTGCTGCAGCTCAAGCCGGATCTTGTGGTCTTCATGGTGGAGTACGGCAGTTATGCCGGGCTGACGCAGGAGAACCTGGTAAGGCGGCGTACCGTGCGTCCGGAGTTGCCGCAGCGAGAAGGCATCGTCGAGGGCTTGAAGTCGATCCGCATCGTGGGCAGGATGAAGGATGTCGTGCTTCCACGGCTTCCGGACGTCGTTCGCGATCCCATCACGCGCAACGAGCGATCAGTCCGCATCTCCATGCAGCAGCGAGCTTTAGGGAAAGACTTTCGCTCCTTCGTCCATGTCAGGCCGTTTGAGGCAGAGATACTCGAACGTGACCTCGGAGAACTGGTGACACTGACGGAGCAGGCCGGGGTGAGGCTGGTTCTGACCTCCCCGGCAATGTGGTTTACCGAGCGCAATCAAACGGAGATGTATCTGAGCTGGCCCTATCTAGATGCCACATGGTGGCAGGAGGCCAGAGCGACGCTGCCGTCCGTCGTCAACGCCTTTGCCGAGAAGCGTCACATCCCCTTCGTCGACCTGTCCGTCGCAGTGGCCGGTCGTGAACCGGAACTGATGCGGGATTTCTTTCATTTCAGCGATCGTGGCGCCGAGCAGGTGGCAGGTGCGGTCGCGCGGGCAGTGTCCAAGTCGGTTCACTAACGACGGACATGATGAATGGCATGAAGACAATATTGCATCTCTCCAGCACGAGCGGGCCTGGCGGCGCCGAAATGATCGTGAGGCGCCTGGCCAGCTCCCTAGACCGCAACCGGTTTCGATCCATTGTCTGCCTGTTCCGTCCGGGTTGGTTGTCGGAGTCCTGTCAGGAAGCCGGCCTGCCGACGTCGATCATCGGTATCAAACATGCGGTCGATCTGCAGTGGGCGCGGAAAGTGGCGGCGCTCATCCGTCACGAAAGGGTGAGCGTCATCCACGCGCATGAGTTTACGGCGAATGTCTACGGGAGTCTGTTAGGTAAGCTGTTGTCCGTGCCGGTCGTAGCCACGATCCACGGCAAAAATTACTATTGGGAACAAGCCAAGCGACGTGTCGCTTACCGATGGGTCAGCCGCCAGGCCAACCTGGTGGCGGTGTCCCAGGATCTAAAACAGTTTGTGATGCAACGCGTGGGAGTCTCTGCGGATCGGATTTCGGTTATCTACAATGGGGTGGAGCCGTTTCGTGATCCTGCGCCTGAACAGGTCGATCTGATACGGGAAGAACTGGGCTTGGCTGCCTGGGACCATGTGATCGGTGCGGTTGGCTCCCTGTATCCGGTGAAAGGCCATCGCCATCTTCTGAATGCGTTGCCCGCAGTATTGCGAGAGTTTCCCAAATCCCTTCTCCTGTTGGTCGGGAGAGGGGATCAGGAGGGGGCACTGAAAGAGCAGGCCGTCGAGCTGGGGATCGACCGGCACGTTCGTTTCCTAGGATTTCGAAAGGATGTGCCGCTATTGTTGTCACTGGTGGACCTGTTTGTACTGCCGTCCCTCTCGGAAGGCCTCTCGATGGCACTTCTCGAAGCCATGGCTGCCGGTAAGCCGGTGGTGGCTACCAGAGTCGGCGGGAATCCCGAACTCGTTGAAGACTCGCGCACAGGGTTTCTTGTGCCGTCGGAGGATCCCAGCGCGTTGGCGGAAGGGATGCTTCGGGCCTTGCGCGGGAGAGCCCAAGGGTGTGATATGGGGTCGGAGGGAAAGCGTCTCGTGTCTGAGCGGTTTTCCTTTGCCGGAATGGTTGAAGCCTACCAGCGATATTACGATCGGGTGTGAGTCGGCTACCCGACGGGGGCTGGGAGCCGGTACGCAGCATGATAATGTTTCCTGACCAGAAAACCTTTGCGTTCACGATTCTTGATGACACCGACGATTCGACGTTGGAAAACGTCAAGCCGGTGTACGATTGCCTCAAGGCCAACGGCCTCCGGACCACAAAAACCGTCTGGCCGGTCGATTGCCCGGAAGGGAGCAAAGATTTTTTTGCGGCCGATACCCTGCAGCGGACTGAATATCTGGAGTTCGTCCAACATCTGGCCAGGGACGGATTCGAGATCGCGTTTCATGGGGCCACGATGGAATCGAGCCGAAGGGCGAGAACCGTCGCGGCGTTGGAGTTCCTTCGGGACAAGTTCGGACGGTGTCCGAGCCTCTCCTGCAATCATGGATTCAATCGCGAGAATCTTTATTGGGGCCGAAAGCGGTTTCACACGCCGGGGCTCAAGCGACTTGCCGGCTTGTTTTTGAAGGAGGCGCAGTCCTATTACGTCGGGGATGACGAAGGGTCGGAGTATTTTTGGGGCGATCTCAGCAAGGCGCACGTGAAGTACGTCAGGAACTTTACGTTCGACGGATTGAACGTGCTGGAGGCCGATCCCTATATGCCATACTCGCTGGCTCAGACTCCTTGCGTAAACCGATGGTTTTCAACAGCCGACGCGCCCGATGCCGCGGCGTTTGTGCGCTCGTTGTCCGAGCCGCGCCTGCAGGCGCTCGAGCGTGCCGGCGGGATCTGTATTCTCTCGACGCATTTAGGCAAGGGTTTTGTGAAGGACGGGCGTTTGGACCCGCAGGTCGAGGCGATCTTTCGGTATCTTGGAAGACGGCCCGGGTGGTATGTGCCGACTGGATCGATTCTCGACTTTCTGCTTGCGGTTCGAGGCGCGAATGGACCGTTGGGCCGATGGCAGCTGATGAAACTGGAGTTGAGATTCTTGCTCGACAAGCTCTATGCAAGAATGGCGTAAGTTGGTTGAATCGAGAGTCCGCCGGTAGGGACGAAGGCCATGAGCGATCCCCAGCAGAGTGAATGGGCCAGGAGATTGGAGGTAAGCGCGGGACAAGCTCCCGCGTCGGCTGAACTGCGCCTGCAGCAGGCGATTGAGCGGTTGATCGCCGCATCGCCGGACGAGGTTTTGGAAGCTGCGAAACAGTCGCCGGAGGAGTTCGCTAAGCTGCTGTCATCGGGCTCGTTGTCTCAGGCGTTGCTGCGCCAGTTCATTGAATCGAAACGGCTACAAGATGCGGCTGAACTGGTGCGCATACTGGCTGGTTGCAATCACCGGTGGGAGACCGAGTTGCTGATTCGCCTCGCGAGGGGGCTCTTGAAGGACGGCATCCTGGACCAGGCGAAGTCGGTATTGGACCTTGCGCTGGGCGGTTCACCGCCTGCCATTTCAGTGCTCAAGGGACTCTACGAGTATTCGATAAAGGCTAATCGCCCAGAGGAGGCCGAAACGTATCTGCGGCGTCTGGCCTCGGCGGACTCAACCTATGCCAACATGGTCTTCGTCTATCGGGAGCGGCAGAAATTGTCGATTCCCCCAGGACGCACGGTCAAGGTGGCTCTGTTGAGCTCGTATGTCTTGGATTGGATCACGCCTTATCTCGACGATGAATGCCGGAAGGCCAAGCTCAGCCTCGAGGTGTTTCATGCTCCCTTCAATCAGTACACGCAGGAAATTCTGAACCCGGGCAGCGAATTATATCGGTTTCAGCCGGACGTTATCGTGCTTGCGCTGGCGCTTGAAGACATCGTTCCGCAGATTGAGCTGAATCCGAAGGAGCAGGACCTTGCCGATGCCCAGGCGGAGATACTGAGCCGGGTGACGGGGTTTACACGGGAGTTGGAGAACCGTACTGGTGCGATTGTGGTGATCCACGAGTTGGCGCTGAGCCAGTGCGGTGGATATGGCATCCTGGACACGAAGGTCGCGCAGGGACTGTTGCCTTGGGTGGCGGGCTTGAATGTCGCCCTACTCTCGGAACTCAAATCGCATGACCGGGCGTATCTTTTACCGATGGAGATGGTGGTCGGTTGGATCGGCAAGGAGCGAAGCTTCAGTCCCAAGTTGTCCTATATGGCCAGCATGAGACTGGCGGAGCCTGCCTTGCCGGTCCTCGCGAAAACCTATATGCGGTACATCAAGCCGCTGAAGGGGCTGACCAAGAAGTGCGTGGTGCTGGACTTGGATGGAACGCTTTGGGGAGGTGTTGTTGGCGAGGTGGGGGCGGAGGGGATTGCGCTCGGACCGTCGGCACCCGGCATTGAGTATCTGGATTTCCAGCGTGCCCTGCTCAATCTCTTACGGCGCGGGGTACTCTTGGCGATCTGCTCCAAGAACAATCCGGAGGATGCGCTGCCTGTAGTCCGGGCTCATCCGCATATGGTCTTGCGAGAAGAGCATTTTGCCGCAATGAGAATCAACTGGAAGAACAAGGCTGACAATATTAGAGAGATTGCGCAGGAACTGAATATCGGGTTGGACTCACTCGTATTCTTCGACGATAACCCGAATGAGCGCGAACTCGTCAAACAGCTGGTTCCTGAGGTGCTCACCGTCGAGCTGCCGAGAGACCCGGCCCTCTACCGCAGGACACTGGAGGAGTTGACGGATTTCGAGTTGCTCGCGTTGACGAAGGAAGATGAAATGCGGGTGGCACAGTACCGGGCCAACTCGCAGCGGCAAGCGGCGAAGAGTACAGCGGCGTCCCTCGACGTGTACCTGGCTTCCCTAGAGATCAGGGCCTTGATCAGGAGGGCGCCGAGGGACGTCCTCACGCGATTGGTCCAGCTGTTCAATAAAACCAATCAGTTCAACCTCACCACGAAGCGCTACCAGACGGAGGATGTCGAAAAATTGATGTCGTCCTCCGCGGTCATCCTGTACGATCTTCACGTCAAGGACCGCTTCGGCGATCACGGGTTGGTCGGGACGGCGGTCGTGCGCAAAGAAGCACGCGCATGGCGCATCGACAGTCTCCTGATGAGCTGTCGGGTCATGGGGCTGGGTATTGAAACAGCTTTCCTGGCGCGTGTCTGTGCCGATGCATCTACTGAACGAGTGGCGCGATTGATTGGCGAATATGTGCCGACGAAGAAGAACATTCCCGTGAAAGATTTCTATGCACAACATGGGTTCAAGCTGGTCAAGGAGGAAGAGGGCCGGCAGGAGTGGGAACTGGACTTGGCCCAGACCTCGGTGCAGGGGCCTGGCTGGGTCTGCATCACCACGGATGAGGAGATATGATGACTGTTGAGACAGTGGTGGCAGAAGTCTTCAATTTGGATCCTTCGGAGGTGAATGAATCACTCACGAAGGAGGCCATAGCCGGTTGGGATTCGATGGGGCATCTGTCACTCGTGACGAGCCTTGAGGAGCGTTTTCGAATTTCGATCGCCATTGCGGATGCCATGGAAATGACGAGCGTGAAAAAAGTGAAGGATATCCTCCGCAACTACGGCATCGCTTCTTAGCCGTTCGTCTATTCCACCGCTCTCCCGTACATCATGGGTGCAGAAGAAGCCAAAGTCTGTCTGTACGACGAGCGCCTGGCGCTGGCGCTGGAGGAGTTCTGCCAGGTTGCCTGGCCGAGCAAGGTCAGAGACTCGCGCCCGACAACGGCCGCGGCCGTCGAGTCTGCTTCCTCGAGTGTGCCACGCCCTCCGACGATCCTTTTCATGAAAGGCCAGAAAGTGGTGGGGCATGTGGCTACGCTTCCGGTGCAACTCTGGATCGGAAGCCAGGCCAGGTCGGCCCATTGGCTGGTGGGGTTCATGGTACTCGAGGAATACCGCAACGGCCTGATCGGTCCTCTCCTGATCAAGGAGGCGAACCGGACACTCGACGTAGCGTTGTCGCTGCATGTCGAGTCGACGGTCCTGCGTATCATGAAAGGACTGAAGTGGAGTCACCAGGGGCTCTTGCCGCAATTTCTCAAAGTACTGAATGCCTCGTCCTTTGCAGAAAATCTTCAGCTTTCCGGCGTCGATGCCATGCAAAAATCAAGCGGGGGCATGATGGGTCTGGCGCGGTCATGCCTGAGTCTCTCGCCGGCACGATGGGTCATGGGGTGGGGAATCGCGGCGGCTCAAACGCTGTGGAACGGGGTTGCGTCGCTGTCGAGACGTCATCCTTCATGTGGAGAGGTGACTGAAGAGTTCGGGTTTGAAGACGGGTTTACAGAGCTCTGGGAGACCGTTTCCAAGCACATTGGCGCCGCCGTTGTCCGGGATCGGACCTATCTTGCCGCTCGCTACGGCCGTGAGCTGGACCGCTATCGTCTCCTGACCTGTCGAGATCACCACCGGAAACTCCTGGGATTCTGCCTGCTCAAGACCAAAACGTTTTCAGACGACATTCGCATGGGCAACATGCGTGTGGGCACGATTGTGGATTGCCTGTACGATCCACGTGCTCCTGAGGTCTGGCAGGCGCTCCTGGACGGGGCCATCGGCATGTTTCGAGCGGCAGGTTCCCACGCAGTCCTCTGCACCGCCTCCTTGGAAGAGGTGCAACGTGTTTTGTTTGCCAACGGATTTGTAGCCATCCCCGGCAACTTGAATTTTGCGATCCATCAACGCGCGGGATCGATCGCAGAACTCCCTCCGCTCAAGGCCTGGCATCTCATGCGGGGGGATTCCGATGCGGATCAGAACTTCTAACCTCTCACATGGCGGGTGAAAGGGGCGGCGACTCTCCTATGGATCCAATTCGGGTGTGCCATGTGGCATCAGGAGATCTTTGGGCCGGAGCGGAGGTGCAGATCGCCTCGCTCTTCAAGGCCTTGAAGGGCATTCAAGGCCTTGAGCTCTCGGCCGTGCTTCTTAACAAGGGGAAACTCCTCGACGAACTATCCTCAATCGGTGTGGCGGTGACATTGTTCGACGAAGCGCACCTGACGTCACGGGCCCTTTTCGGCGCCCTCCGTGCCCATGTCAAGAGAGAACGCCCGAATATCCTGCATTCCCACCGCTACAAAGAGCATATTTTGAGTGCCTTTGCGGCGAAACTATCGCACAATCCGTATCTAGTGCAGACCTATCACGGCTTAGAAGAAAATCTGAGCGGGATCGCAGCTCTGAAGATGCGCGTGAACATGTCGCTGGGGTATCTCGCGGGGCGCCTCTGCGCTTCCCGTATCATCGCCGTATCTGATGAAATTCGCGCCACACTCCAGGCTCGGTTTGGGGGGGATCTCGTGTGCCGTATTCATAACGGCATCGATGTCGAACGGGTGGTTCCTCAAGCGTCAAAGGACATGGTGCGGCAGAAGTTGGACATTCCCGCCACAGCGCATCTGATCGGAGCGGTCGGCCGCTTGAGTCCCATCAAAGGGTTGGAGTTCCTCATCCAAGCCCTGGGCCGGCTTGTGGTGGAGCGCCGCGAAACGTCCCACTACCTCATGCTTGTCGGCGACGGCCCCTTGCGGTCGTCGCTGGAGCAACTGGCGCAAGAAGAGCGGGTAGCCGACCACGTGCGGTTTCTCGGAATGCGGACCGATGTCTATGACCTACTGTCCTCCTGCGACGTATTTTGCCTGCCCTCGCTGCATGAGGGCATTCCGACCGTGTTGCTCGAAGCGATGGCCCTGAAGGTGCCGCTCGTGGCATCGAGAGTGGGCGGGGTGCCGGAGGTGGTGACACATGGTCGGGAGGGATGGCTGGTTGAATCGCGGGATTCCAAGGGCCTTGTCGAGGCGATCCAGGCACTACGGAGTCACCCAGCGCAGACCGAGGCCATGGTTGGTGCGGCCAGGGCAAAAGTGGAATCGAGCTTTTCTATTCGTCACACGGCCCGCGCGGTCCTGCATGAATATGGCACATTGATAGGCAGGAGCGAGGCGCTGGCATGGTAATTTGCCACATCTGGGATGCGGACTACCCTTGGGACATACGAGTAGAAAAGGTCTGTCAATCGCTTCAGAAGAAGCATCAAGTACATCTAGTCTGCAGAAACGCCAAGCGGTTGCCACGGCACGAGGTGCTGGACGGCACGGCGATTCACCGACTGCCCTGCTTCCCCGCATGGCTCGGGCCTTTCCACGATATCATGGGTTTCCCGGTGTTCTTCAATCCCATGTGGCTCCATCTCATTTGGTCGACCGTCAAGCAGTCGAAGGTCGAGCTGATTGTCGTGCGCGATATTCCTCTGGCGCTGACTGCTGCGGTGGTCGCCCGCTGGTTCAAGATTCCCTTGTTACTCGACCTGGCTGAGAACTATCCTGCCATGCTGGAAGACCGGCTTTTGTATACCCCCACGAGCGCTTTCGGCCGGATCGCCAGAAACCCCTGGCTGGCGGGAGTCGTTGAGAAGACTGTGCTCGGCATGGTGGACCACATCATCGTCGTGGTCGAGGAATCTCGCGATCGCCTCTTGAGGATGGGAGTCGACGCCGCTCGGATCACGATCGTGTCCAATACCCCTCCGATCGACCGTTGGCAGGGAGCGGAAACAGGGACTGCACAGGCGGCGGACGACGGCCTGCATCTGGTGTATCTCGGGAATCTCGACGGGAGCCGCGGAATCGATACGGCGATCCGAGCGGTGGCGGTGATCAAAGCGCAGGGTAGACAGGCTAGGCTCTCAATTATTGGGACCGGTCCGAACATCGACCAGTACCGGGAGCTCGTCCGATCGCTCGGGGTATCCGAGCAGGTGGCCATCACCGGCCGACTCGAGTTTTCCAAAGTCGAGGCCATTATGGGGCAAGCAAACGTCGGGCTCATCCCCCACTATGGCACGGGCGCCTGGAATACTACGATCCCGAACAAGCTGTTCGACTTCATGTCGATGGGGAAACCGGTCATCGTATCCAGCGTACGGCCGACGGAGCGTATCGTGCAGGCCACGCAGTGCGGCCTGGTCTTCAAGGAGCGGGACCATGAGGATCTGGCCGCGGCCATGGCCACATTTGAGGATAGAGGGGTGCGGGAACAGTACGGCCGGCGGGGCAAAGCGGCGTTCATCAGCCGGCACAATTGGACGGTCGACGAGCGGGTCTTGTTCGAATCCGTTGAACGAGTGATGGCAGCTGGAAGGCAAAATCACTGATGTGCGGCATCGTCGGCATGCTTGATATGCAAGGCCGGTCGGTCGATCGAGCCTGGATCGACGCAATGAACGATTCGATCGTGCATCGCGGCCCCGATGACAGCGGTGTGTATGCTAAGGGGCCGATCGCAATCGGTATGCGTCGGCTGTCCATCATTGACGTGGCCGGCGGCCATCAGCCGGTCTATAACGAAGATCAGTCGGTTTGGGCGGTATTCAACGGGGAGATCTATAACCATCTGGAGCTGCGGGCGGATCTCGAAAGCAAAGGACATCGCTTCTACACCAAGAGCGATTCGGAAACTCTCGTCCATCTCTATGAGCAATATGGCGTTGAGGGTGTTTCCCGGCTGCGAGGCATGTTCGCCTACGCACTGTGGGATGAACAGGCCGAGCGGCTGCTGCTGGTGCGGGATCGAGTCGGGATCAAGCCCCTCTACTATTCGACGCAGAACGGGCGGTTGAGCTTCGCCTCAGAACTCAAGGCGTTCGGCCGGCTGCCCTGGTTCTCCTCTTCCATTAACCCCGCCGCGGTCGAGCGATTCCTTGCCTACATGTATATTCCCGGTCCAGAGACGGTCTACCGGGATGTCGTCGAACTGCCTCCGGCCCATCTCTTAATCCATGAGAAGGGGCGGATCAGCATCCGGCGTTATTGGACGTTACAGTATCGCTCCGACGAGTCCCTGTCGGCCGATCAATGGGCCGAGCGTCTCCTGGCACAATTTCGGGACAGCGTGAAGAGCCATCTCATTAGCGATGTGCCGCTAGGGGCGTTCCTTTCCGGTGGGATCGATTCCAGCGCGATTGTGGCCGTCATGGCCGAAGCGTCTTCCAAGCCGGTCGTGACGTTTTCAATCGGACACGAAGGGAAGGGAGCGTTTCAGGACGAGCGGCCGTATGCGCGCATCGTGGCAGAACGCTATAAGACGGACCATCACGAGTTTGTAGTTTCAGCCGATATCCACGATATCCTCCCCAAGATTGTGTCCTGCTTCGATCAACCGTTTGCCGATTCTTCCGCGATTCCGAACTACTACATCACGAAGTTGACGCGCCAGCACGTGACCGTGGCGCTCTCTGGACTTGGCGGGGACGAGATCGCAGGCGGATATGAGCGGTACATGGGCATGCAATGGGCTGAACACTTCCGCCGCCTTCCGGCAGGGCTCCGAGGGATGCTCGGGGAGTATTGGGTCAAGTACCTGCCGGATTTTCAATCCGGGCATCCCAGCATGAGCCGCCTCAAGCGATTCGTGGCTTCGGCCGCGCTTCCCGCAGATCAGCGCTATGCCGCAATCGTCATGGCCCATTCGTCCTCGGAGCGGAATCAGCTACTGACGAAGGAGTTTCGTGAGGGAATTACAGGCACTTCTCCGGAGAGTCTGATTGGGCAAATTTTTGCGTCGGCTGATGCCGACAGCCTGCTGCACTATCTGTTGCTTTGTGACATGCACCTCTATCTTCCGGGCGACCTCCTGGCGCTGACGGATCGATTGAGCATGCTGCATTCCCTCGAAGTGCGCGTGCCGTTCTTGGATCATCCTCTGCTCGAACTGATGGCGCAGGTGCCTGCACGGTTCAAAACGACGCTCCGCTCGAAAAAAGTGCTCTTGAAACAGGCGCTCACTTCGTTGCTACCGTCGAGTATTCTGCATCGAAAGAAGCTGGGATTTTCGGTGCCGTTGGGACTGTGGCTCCGCACGGAACTCAGGCCGTTGCTGTGCGATACCCTGGCTCCCGGGCGGTTGAAGGCCATCGGGTATCTTGAGCAGCCTGCGATCGAGCGGCTTATCTCGGAGCACCTATCTGGAGCCGCCAACCATGAAAGCAAACTGTGGACGCTGATGAATCTTGCGCTATGGGAGCAGCAACGACACCATGGGTAATCTGCCTGACAGGAACGACAGGATCAGTTCCGCACAGCCCCGGTTCAGTGGGACTACCTTGGGAATCGTTCTACTGACACTGTCCCTCGGCTTTGCCATGCTGTGCAGCGAGGTACTTTTACGGTTGTTTTGGCCTCAAGAACTCGGAACGTGGATCTATACGCGCGACGGCATTACAACCCACTTCTCGAACATGAAACAATATTCCAATAAATTCGGACACTACATCGAGACGAACTCCGCCGGTATGCGGGATCGGGAACATGCGGTGGCCAAGACACCGGGTGACTTTCGCATTCTGGTGCTCGGCGACTCGTTCATGGAGGCCTATCAGGTGCAGTTTCAAGATTCCTTTGTCAGTATCTTGGAGAACGGTCTTCAGGCTGCCGCTGGAAAGCACGTTGAAGTGATTAATGGCAGCGTAAGTGGGTGGGGGACTGACGACGAACTGGCCTATCTCGTTCGTCAGGGGTTGCAATACGAGCCAGACCTGATTCTGGTTGCGATGACTATTCACAATGATATCAACGACAACCTTATGGAGGAATATCATACGTTCAAAGACGGTCGGCTCGAGGAACGGCCGATCACCTTGCTCCCCTGGGGATCGTACGCCTTGCTCAAAGTTAAAGAGTGGTTGAACGCCAGGTCTCACTTGTATCGGCTGGTGTTCCAGGCTACCAAGGCTCAATGGATCTCCGAGCAAGGGAAAGTGCTAGAGTCCCATGTCGGCGGATTACTTCGCAAAGCTCCGCCAGACCGCATACGTGCGGGCTGGGACATGACCGAGGCACTTTTTGCAAAACTGGTTTCCATCAGTCGAGAGCGCGGGGCCGCCGTGTCGGTCATGCTGCTTCCGCTGTCCGTGCAGGTGTATCCGGAAGGATTGGACAGTTTTCTGAAGTGGAACGGTCTTCAACGCAAGGAGATCGATCTCGGTAGACCGCAGCAGCTGATGACTGAAATGGGTCAGAAGTTGGATTTCGCGGTTCTGGATCTGCTCCCCGTCTTCCGTGCGGAAAAAGAGAGCTGCCGATGTGAGTTGTTCGTGAAAAATGATGGCCATTGGAACGAACGCGGCCATGCGATTGCTGCTATATACGCTGTCGAGCAACTGCTTGCCAGGCATATCGTTCACGTCAGCAAGAGTGGGTTATAAGTAAGGTCGAGCGAACCGGACGGGATCACGACATGTCATTAAAATCTTTCGTCTTGAATTGTCTTCCTGATTCTTGGGTTAGGACCATTCGTCATGTGCATTACCTGCGTGCGTTGCGACGGTCCTATGACCAGCAGGAGCCGGATCTTATCGTTGCCAAGGCGCTCGCTGGATCTGGGACTTGCGCGCTCGACGTAGGGGCCAATATCGGGGTGTATACGAAAGCGTTAGCAGAAGCTGTCGGGCCTCATGGGCTTGTGATGAGTGTCGAGCCTATTCCCCACACATTCGAGGTGTTGTCTTATTGCGTGGGAAAGCTCGGGCTTTCGAATGTGAAGGCGCATAATTGCGCAGTCTCGGATAAGAGCGGGACGATGTCGATGTTTGTGCCCCAATATCAGAAAGGCGAGGGGGAGGGATTTAATTTTTACCAGGCCAAGCTGATGGTTGAATCCGCTGGAGGGGCTTCATCTGCCTTACAGTCTGAACGTCAATATCACGGGATCGTGGTTCGAACGCTCGATGACATTGTGAAGGATGTAGCAATGCCGATCTCGTTTATGAAGTGCGACGTGGAGGGTCATGAGCTTCCCGCCATGATCGGAAGCCGTGTGCTTCTTATGCGGTGGGGACCTGCCTTGTTGATTGAAGTAGCTGGAAATCCTGAGGCTCCTGATACATCCGCCGCCAAGCTCTTTGCCTATCTGAAGGAGATGGGGTATGGGGTCTGGATGTTTTCCGAAGGGCGGCTACGCCGTTGGAGAGCAGGAGACAAGTGGCTGAACTACTTCTTTCTCAAGGACACCCACCTCACGAGAGTGGCGCATCTGATGGAGTCGTAGTTTCCTGCCTGCCATATAGGCACGAGCCCCTCCGAGCGAAGGGCCCGTGCCCCATGCCACTACTCTTCTCGAATCAGCTGAGTAATTCTGAGGTTTGTCGGGGTCTGTGGCGGAGTCACATCACCTCCGCCTCCCTCGATTTCAATAGCAGGGCCGATCATCTGCCCAGCATCAGTGGGAAAGTTTGCAACCATGAAGTGTGATATCTGTTTGGAGCCCGGGCAGGATCCTCCTGCGCGAGGATTGCGGAAGAATTGAAGCTCCGGGCGAACGACTTTTCCAGGAGGAGTCAGCGCAGTCGTGGCTCCCGATGCTGTCGTCCAGTCTTGGGTCGTTCCGCAGCCGCTGCAAGGAATTGTGGAGTCGATGATCTTGATGAGCGGTCCTCCTGCTGTCACATCCTTCCGGAAGGCTTGAAGCATGATGCCTGATGTGCCGTCGAAATGGCGGACGACCACTTCGTAGCGATACCAGTGACCGTGAATCACGCGCCGTTGTCCGTTCGATGCTGCGTCGGAAGAGTTGAGAAACCCTGGCCCAAAGTTGCAGCAATCCAGCCCCGGCTCGAAGTGCGTTTGGGGGCCCGATCCGTTCCACGCATAGATCAACGGGTAGTCATTCTCGCCATTCGCCGTATCCCATTGGAGCGCGCTGGGACCTGTACTCATGCCCAGCGAAAACCATTTCCCCGCGTTGTCGCACGGACCGGAAGACTTGTTTGACCATTCGTATTCGCTCGAACCACTGCCATCGGCAGCTGTGCTGTGGCGTTGATACCAACGAATCGCCATCCGCTGGTAGACGCCCGTATCGAACCAGTGCCCCATTTCATAGGTACCGATGTGGCCTTCTCCGAGCTCGAGATAGCGTTGAACTGTATGGCCTGGAGGGAAAGAGGCCAGGACGGTCGCTTTGGTTCCCACCTGAGGAGGTTTCGATGTGTCGTTCCGGGTAATGGCAGCCGTAAACCCCGAATTGCTTTCCCCATTGCAAGGCTTCACGATTGAGTCGTTAGGATTGAACCAGGAAGCGCCGTGCTGTGAATAGGCAGTAGCTTGAAGAGGCTCAGAGCAGATGCACTCTGCTCCCAAGTCCTTGCAGCGTTGTTCCTCGGCCAGTGCACTCGTTGGCAGGGTTAGCGCCATCGCCCCTACTAGAATTGCAAGTGTCAGGCATCTTGTCAGCAATCTCTGAGCATCCATGTGAGTCCTCCTCAACGATCTAGTCCATAGCCTATGGTAACACGGGCAAATAGCGCAGGAGAGGAAATAGCAATCTTTGGGCCAGAGTAGAGACAGTCTATTTCCCTATGTTTCTGCCCATTGCCCTAGAATCTTGCAGCGTGACCGTATACAAAATCCTTCGGCCCTTCCACGATTTCAGAATATTTTACAGGCATCCGGCGGTCTTGTGCTCTCGTTTCCTGCCGCGTCGATGGCCGTCACCGTAAAGCAGTACCTGACACCCTGGGTACCTGTCGCGGTATAGCTGGTCTGGTTTGCGGCGACGGTTGCTGTTGGGCTGGCTGGATATGTTCCTGGATCCGTTCGCTGATAGACCCTGTATCCCGCAAGTGATGGGTCACTGACTGGGTCCCAGAAGAGGGTCGCAGTGGTCGTGGTTGGTGCGGTTACGGTCAACGACACGGAAACGGTCTGGGGTGTATTGGTGGCGCCAGTTGCCGTCACCGTTATCGTTGCTGAAAACGATCCTGCCACGAGTCCCGCCGTATTGACTGATAGGACGACAGGACTTGATCCGGTTGTGGTGCTTCCGGAGGTTGGCGACAGGGTCAGCCAGGAGGCATTGTCTGAAACGGACCAGGAGAGTGTTCCCGTTCCCGGGTTAGTTATATTCAATGTTTTCGAGCCTGGGTTCGCTCCTCCTTGTACTCCCGTAAATGAGAAAGTTGTGGGACTCAATCCGATAGTAGGAGAAGCAGTAACGGTGAAGGACACAGGGATGTTTACTGATGTTGCTCCTGGCGCGCTGATGGTCACGGTCGCGTTGTAGTTTCCTGCGGTGAGCGTTCCGGTGGCAGCGGTGAAGGAAATCGTGCCGTTCCCGATTCCGTTGCTCGGTGTGAAGGAAAGCCAGGTGGCTCCGCCACTGGCGGTCCAGTTCAGCGTGCCCCCGCCGGTATTGCTCACATTGACTGTCCTCGCTGCGGGGTTTGACCCGCCTTGCTGAGCGGTGAAGGATAAGCTGGTGGGGCTCACGCCAATGGCCGGCGGTACTGGCGCGGCGGTAACGGCGAAGGAGACGGGGATCATCACTGTCGTGGCACCCGGAGCCGTCAACGAAATGGAACCGGTGTAGTTCCCTGCCGCCATGCTGCCGGTGGTGGCCGACACCGTGATGGTGCCATTGCCGGTTCCCGAGGCGGGACTCACGGACAGCCAGCTCAAACCCTCACTGGCGGTCCAGGTCAATGTGCCCCCACCGGTGTTGCTGATGGTGAGCGTCTGGGCTGCCGGATTCCCGCCGCCTTGCTGAGCGATGAAAGCAAGACTGGCTGGGTTCGATCCGATTACGGGGGTCGAAGTGATCACAGGCGGCGGTGGCGGTGGCGGAGCAATCAATTGGACAAGGCCCGGCGTGCTGGCTGCCAGGCTTTGGAGAGAGCGTCCTCCAGATTTCCCGTTCGAACCATTGGAGCCTCCGCCGGCTGCAGCAATCGGAAGAGTGGAATTTGGTGAGCTCGCTCCAGCCATGGCACCGGAAGCGAACCCTGCTGACGGAGCGATCGTCATGACACCAGACGCAACCGGGGTGGTGCTCCCTTTCACTGCTGGTTGTGTTTCCTTGCTTGGAGAGGCGGTCGATTCCAGTTGTGTGGGGAGCAACGACGTACTCGGTGCGGGGGAGGATTCCTGTATGGGTGTCACGGTAATCGGAGCGCTCTGGCTGGTGCCGGTTGAGCCTTGGGACTTCTTGATTAATCGGTGTGATTTTCTCGTTCCCGGCAATTGATTCATTTTCTCCGAGGACTTGGCGTTTCGACCGATGCTTGCTGTGTCTGATGAGGAGGTCTGGTCGCCCGCGAGCAAGGTTTCGGGGAATATCAGGGGGAGATGGATTGTTCCCATCAGAACGGCAAAGGCAAGCGAAATGTGCGTGCAAAGCGTTATCTTGCGCATGGGCAAGGTCCTCCGTGTTGCTAAACCTGCCTGCTTGCAAACTTGGGTAACTTCAAAGGGCGTTGTTTCAGTCATATCGTACTTGTTGTCCTGCAATGAGTCGTACGTCTGCCTAGTAGGTAGGTGATATGAGCAAGAGCAGTGCCCCTATTGGCCAAGCACAGAACCCGCCTCGCTTAGCAAGCAGGTGATGAACAAATTCAATGGGTTCTGAGGGGGCGACGAGGGCCGATCTTGCGAGGCTAGGTGCCTGTGGCTATGGATGTTTTCACGAACGAAAATGGCCAAGTTGAACAGGTAAAGTATAGCTTTAGATATATATCTGAATGTATTGTTGGAAATTGAACAAGCGGATGCGCTCTAGGGGTAACCATGTAGTCACGCCTGGTTTGTCAGCCTGGTGGGACTGAGGACGGCGCGGCCTCTGAATTTTGCCTAATTCTCACCCACTACCTTTTTCAATGGCGGTCATGGCAGTAGCGGAATTTGTCTGGTTTGCCCTGTCACGACCGCGCTCTTCAGGGTCGAACAAATCCGACCTAAGGTGTGCCGCGCCAGATTTCACTCGCTGCGGGGTTGGTTGTGAAGCTCAGAGCGATCGCGTTCAATAGACGAAGAGGCCCGGCATGGGTCGCATAATTCGATTGTCTTCGTTGACGGAAATGCGATGTTCTGCCATTCTGTCAAAAACCTGCAGAGGGGGAGAGCATGGCGCGTAATTCGACGAAGGAACGGAAGATCGCAGTGGTCGGGCTCGGGTATGTCGGTCTTCCCATTGCCGTTGCTTTCGGGAAACGAAGGCCCGTGGTGGGCTTCGACATCAACAAGAAAAAGATTGAGGAACTGAGGAAAGGCTATGACCGCACGGGGGAAGTCTCCGAATCGGATCTGAAGCAGACAAAAGTTCACTATACCGCCCAGCCTTCGGATCTAAAGGCGACGGACTTTATCATCGTGGCCGTGCCGACACCGATCAACGAAGCGTTGCAGCCGGATCTCACTCCCTTGCGTAAAGCCTCGGAGTTGATCGGCGCAAACCTCTCTCCAGGGACCATTATCGTGTTCGAGTCGACCGTGTATCCCGGTGCGACGGAGGAGGTATGCCAGCCTATCCTTGAGAAAACCTCAGGGTTGAAGTGCGGTGTCGATTTCAAGCTGGGCTACTCCCCCGAGCGTATCAATCCTGGCGACAAAGAGCATACGCTTGAGAGAATCGTGAAAGTGGTCTCGGCCCAGGATGAGGAATCGTTGGAGGTCGTCGCCGATACCTATGCGCTCGTCGTCAAAGCCGGCATTCATCGCGCGTCCAGCATCAAGGTAGCCGAGGCGGCGAAAGTCATCGAGAATACGCAGCGGGACCTCAATATTGCGTTGATGAACGAACTGGCTTTGATTTTCCATCGGCTGGGGATCGATACCCGCTCGGTGCTTGATGCGGCAGGAACCAAGTGGAACTTCCTCAAATTCTCTCCGGGGCTCGTCGGTGGACACTGTATTGGGGTCGACCCCTATTATCTGACCAGCAAAGCCGAATCGGTGGGTTATCATCCGCAGGTCATTCTAGCCGGGCGTCGGATCAATAACGGCATGGGAAAGTTCGTCGCCGAGCAAACCATGAAGCGCTTGAGTGAATTGGCTAGGCCGGTGAACGATCTCAAAGTGGCCGTTCTCGGTTTGACATTCAAGGAGAACGTACCCGACCTTCGGAACAGCAAAGTGCCGGATATCATCAATGAGCTTCGGGAGTATGGCGTGCAAGTGCAGGTGCACGATCCGATTGCAGAGCCCGAGGAAGCGGTCCATGAATACGGGCTTCATCTTGCTGAGTGGGATGCGATACAGAATGTCGACGGCATCGTGCTGGCCGTCGGGCACCAAGCCTATTCCGATATGGGGATTTCCAAGCTCTTGAAACCTCTTCGGAGTCAGCGCGAGGGCGTGGTGATCGATGTCAAATGTCTGCTGGATCCGAAGCAGTTGCCGAAGACACTGAAGTATTGGCGGCTCTAGTGGAGATCATGTTTCTTGATTAGTCGAGTGCTGTCTCGGAGTTCTTGTGCCTCCGTCCTTCCGTGCCGATCGTGTCGCCCCGCCAATGTTGTTGAGTGTCTTCGTTGACGAGGCAGGTCTTGTCATTCAAGCAGATTTGCAATGCCGGTTATATCCCAGCTCTGGACGGGCTTCGCGCGCTGTCAGTCCTCACTGTCTTTGTGTACCACTTTGGATTCGATTCCATTCCAGGAGATCTCGGGGTCTCTACGTTTTTTGCGATCAGCGGGTTTCTGATCACCTGGCTGCTCCTAAAAGAGCAGGAGACGGTAGGAGGAATTTCACTTGCGGGATTTTATGCCCGGAGGACCATTCGCATTTTCCCCGTGTACTATGTCTTTCTCGCGGTCATATACCTCGAAGAGCGGATGCGAGGATATGAATGGCCTTCCGGCTTGTTAGCAGCCGGACTGCTGTACGTAGTCAACTATTTCAACGCGATCAATGGTCACCCGGCCAGTTCGTCCATTTCGCATGCGTGGTCCCTGGGTGTCGAAGAGCAATTCTATCTGTTGTGGCCGCTAGCCTTATCCTTCTTGATCAGGCAAGGAAGGGTCTACTGTTCTATCGGATTGATCGTGTCGATCGGATTCGTCGTCCTTCTGCGGGCCTACCTCTATCTGGTTGTCGGAGTGGGGAGTTCCTACGTGTATAACGCATTTGAAACCCGATTCGACTCGCTGGCGGTCGGATGCTTGATCGCGGTGGCCAACGACTCGCCGAAGTTTGATCTCTTCGCTTCCAAACTGGCGCGCTATCCTTTTCTCCCGTTTGTCACCATGGGTTTACTTGTCTGGTCGCGCGTGGGATGGGGGGACGGCTATCACTATTCGGCAGGGTTTACGGTCGATTCGATCTTGTTGGGACTCTTGTTGGTGCAACTGGTACTACTGCAGAAAGATTTCTGGTGGTCATGGCTAGAATGGCCGTGGGTCCGCTATCTCGGAAAGATCTCGTATTCGTTTTACCTGTTCCACGTCTTGGGAATCGGGATCGGACGGCATTTTGCCATCCCGGTCCTTCCACTCCAGTTCGCTGCCTCTCTTCTCCTCTGCATCGGCATGGCCTCCGCTTCGTATTGGCTCATCGAACGTCCGTTTCTGGAGTTGCGACATCGAATCCCGGAGCGTTGGCGTTGGAAGCCTGCCGGAGCAAATTCGCCAGGCGGTGTTCCATTACTCTAAATCTCAGGGACAGGGACGGTGGGCTATGCGTGTCGGAGCCGGGGAGTTGGTGTGGCGGCCAGATATGCCGACCGGAAGCATAGCCGGCCGTCCCTGTCCGAACCCCTGTACTAAGATGCCGACAGGTTATTCATCAGGGCCCCATATGTTGTGGGGGAGAATTTTCTTGCCCGCCTAGAAAGTGTCTGATATGCCATACGTATGGCATCGTTCTTTCACTAGTGGTGCAGCGGTTTCTCGAGCCTCGGTGCAGAGTTCAGTCAATTCCGTTGGAGCAATCAGCATGCCTCACATGTCTTGCCTGACCGCGGTTACCCCATTCACTCGGGGCATGGTATTCGCGATGTCCGTCCTGTTCTCGTGGGCGGTCCTCAACGGCTGCGCCTATTTCTCGTCCCCGGATGTGAAACGGGGAGACGAACAGCTTGCTCAAGGAAAATGGGAAGAAGCGAGCTTGGCCTATCGGCAGGCTCTCAAGGACGATCCGTTCGATCCCACCTTGCAGAGCAAGTATGCCATGGCCCGGGAACGTGCGGCAGCAGAGTATGAGGCGCGAGGCCGAACGTTCCTGAAGGAAAAACAGATCGATCTGGCGGTGGAACAGCTTAAGCGTGCCGTGACGATGGAGCCGACCAACACGACGCATCGAGAAGCGTTGGCGGAGGCCCTGCGGATCAAGGAGGCCCGCGAGCACTATCGTGAGGCGGACCGTTTGGCACAGTTGGGTCGCGCCGATGAAGCGATGGAAGGTTTTACAAAGTCGGCGGAGCTGGATCCGACCTATGTCGATCCGCTGGAGGGTATCTCGAAATTGACGGAGGAACAGCAGGCGCTCACGCGGGAAGACCGGCGGAAGCAGCCGATCACCCTTCGGTTTCGGAATGCGGGGTTGAAGGAAGTGCTCGAAGGACTCGGGAAAGCGGGGGAAGTCAATCTGATTTTCGACAAGGATGTGCGCAACGATCCCGTGACGATCGCCATTCAAGACACGCCGTTCGACGATGCCCTTAACCTGATTCTCAACAGCAACAATCTTTTCTCACGGGTCGTGTCGCCCGGTGTCATGATCATCAGTCCGAATACCAAGCAGAAGCAGGAGCAGTACCAAGACCTGATGATTCGCACGTTCTACCTGTCCAATGCCAAAGCGAAGGACATGCTCGTGTTGCTGAAGAGCATGCTCGATTCCAAGCGCATGCACGCGAACGAGCAACTGAATACCATCGTCATCCGTGATCAGCCGGAGAAGCTCGAGATGGCGGAGAAGATCATTGCCGCCAATGACCGGCTCGATTCGGAAGTCCTATTCGATGTGGAGGTGTTGGAGGTCGATCGGACGGTCGATCAAACCTACGGGTTGTCCTATCCCAAGCAGATTGCCGGGGCGATCGCTCCTCCAGGATTCGCGGGTCTCATCGCCGGCGATGTGGCTCCGCAGTTCAATCTGCAGCAGCTGACCAGCTTGGGTCAGAGCAGCTATCTCCTGAAGCTCCCGACCAACGTCCAGCTGGATTTCTTTAAGCAGATCACCGATGCCAAGACGTTGGCTGCGCCGAAGGTTCGGGTCGTGAACAACAAGAAGGCGGAGATCAATATCGGCGACAAGCAGCCAATTCTCCTGTCCACCACGAACGTGTTGCCGGGGCAGGCTGCGACCGGTGCTGTCCCGACCACCTCCACCGTGACGTCGATCGAATTTCGGGACACCGGCGTGAAATTGACGGTAGAACCGGCGATCCACCTGAATAGCGAATTGTCGCTCAAGATGAAGATCGAAGTGATTCGATTGGGGGAACAGGTCGTCTTGCAGGCAAATCCCCCGATCACCCAGTTTAAGTTCGGGAACCGGTCGGCTGAGACCATGCTCAATGTGCGGGACGGCGAAACGATTGTTCTGGGAGGATTGCTCCAAGAGGAGGACCGCAAGACGCGCACAACCATCCCGTGGCTTGGAGATCTTCCGGTCATCGGCAACCTGATCAGCTCCTTTAAGACGCAACGGGTCACCACGGAAGTGATCCTGACCATTACGCCGCATGTGATTCAGTCCATGCATCCGCCGGCTCAGAGCAAGCAGGTGTTTTGGTCCGGCACTGAAGGCAGCTATGCCAACAGTCCGTTGTTTACGAAGCCTGGGAAGCAGGCGGGGCCAGGGGCCGCCACGAAGACGGGTCTGTCGTCAATCGCGAATGGAGAAACTCTCAAGAAGGCGGCGATGAGCAAATCGTCTCCGGTGGCTCTGCTTCAACTCGCCTCCGTCGGTCCGGATGCATCGGTAAAACCAAGCGAGTCGGTCGTGTCGGTCGGGAAGGAATTCAAGCTCTCGGTTCAGGACGAGCGCCTGAAACCGACGGCGGACAGTCTCTTCCATCTGCACTATGATCCCCAAGTGCTGGAGTTGAAGTCCTTGGTGTATGGAGAAATCGTACAGACCGAGGAGAGCGAGTCATCCGCAGCTGCCAAGGCATCTGGCGCGGAAGGGGTAGTGGTGTTCCGTGTTGCGCCGACGGCTCCACGGGCAGCGGGAGGCGGAAGGTCTGTGACGGCGACGTTCATCGCTAAGTCGGCCGGCGTGTCTCCGATCCATGTGGCGGTCGGTGGGAGTTCCGGAGAGGCCCCTGGCACCTCGCCGCGCGACGGGAAGGGGTTTGTGAGGGTCCGGTGAGGGAGTCGGGGGTCACGCTTCTCGAATTGCTGGTGACGCTGACCATTGTAATGATTCTTGCCTCCGTTGCTCTTCCGTTGAGCCGGGTGTCGTCGAAGCGGACGCATGAGATCGAGCTCAGACAGCATCTTCGAATCATGAGAGCTGCCATCGATACGTTCAAGATGGAGTGGAATCGTGACGGGGATGTGCTGATCGGCCCGCTCTGCGTGAAAAACAAACTCACGTGCAAGGATGTGACGAGTATATATGGCTATCCCAAGTCGTTGGACATGTTGCTCGGCATCAAGTTGACGAGCGAGGAAGCCACGGTTCGGGGGACGACAACGAGGCGCTACCTGCGGAACCTGCCTCTGGATCCTATGACCGGAAAGGTGGATTGGCTGGCGCGCTGTTATAGGGATGCGCCGAATCCGTCCAGTTGGTGCGGTGAAGATGTCTACGACGTGCTGACGCAGAGCGAGGATGTTGCCCTGGATGGTACGAAATATCGTGATTGGTGACGGACGGAAGCCTAACCACAACGGCTTCACGCTCATTGAACTGCTCATTGTTGTATCGATCATCGGCATCTTAGCCACGATGGCTATCCCCAGCTACCAGTCTTCGGTCCTTAAAGCGAGGGAGGCCGCGTTAAGACAGGATTTGTTCGCGATGCGGGACGTCATCGATCAACATCGTGCGGATCATGGGAAGTATCCGTCTTCGCTTCAGGCGTTGGTGAGTGCAGGCTATCTTAGGGGCCTCCCCAAAGATCCCTTCACGAATTCCACCACCACTTGGCAGGAAATTTCAGATGCGACCGAGGGCGGCATCATCGATGTGTTTTCAGGCTCTGAATTTGTGGGAACCAATGGAACACCGTATAATCGCTGGTAATCATGCGCAGCAACGCGAACGATAATTTCTGGTGGTCCAGCGCAGGTGGGGGAGTCCTTCCGAAGCGGACGAGAGGCTCTGCGATCGCCTGGTGTCTTGCCGGCCTGATATTGCTGGCTTCGGGGGGATGCGGTGAACTCGAACCGATGATTGAGCCGGAAGTCAGCGATCTTCAATTGACTGTCGATACGCTCAAAAGTCAGGTGCGAGACGCGCAGAAGAACTTGGCTGAATTGCGGGCCGAGATGGAAGCGCGGAGGCAGGAACTTGCCGAGGCCCATGTCGCGCGCGCGCAGCTGGAAGGGCGGTTGCGGGAAGCGGAGCGACGGTTGACCGAAGCCCGTCAGGTTGTCAATCTGCAGCGCGAGGAACTCACGGTTGCGCGGGCCGAGCGTGAGCGGATTTCACGGAGCAGCGCCCAATTGCAAGGGCAGTTGAAGCAGATGCAGAAGCGCCATCCGAAGGGTAATGGGTTGCCGGACAGCGAAGCGGAGGAAGTGCCGACCGCGACCGGAGGGTCGCCTAAGAAGGCTCAAAAAGCCATGGCCGTTCCCGGTTCTCAGGGCGTTGCGCCCTCGGGGGCATCGATCGGCGGGAAAGTGGCGATTACAGCGGCATCGATGGTCCAAGGTGACGCCTCGACCGGACTCCCGCTTCCTTCCGTTGAACCCTCTGCAAGGGTCCGGGCAGTGTCCGTGATGCCTGGCGATACGCTGTGGAAAATTTCGCGAAAGTATCGTGTCGGTCTCGAGCGCCTGCGGTCGCTGAACCATATGACGGATGATCACCTAATCGTAGGGCAGGCAATTTGGATTCCGATTGCGCGCCCGTCACAGGCGCTTGACGTCCCTAAGGCCGAAAACCGTCCATAACGCGCAACCGAGCGCGAAACGTCTATCCCACAACCGACGATGGCTGTCTTTGCTTACAGAGTCGCTCGTCCCGACGGGTCCACGCTGGATGGGCTGATCGAGGGTGAGGAAGAGACCTCTGTCCGTACCAAGCTTGAGGGACAAGGATTTCTGGTCTTCAAGATCCAGCGTCGGGGCGGGGTCAGCCAAGCAGCCCCCATTGGGCTCCAATCCCTGCGCGGTCTTCCTGCGGGAGAGTTCCTGATTTTCAACCAGGAGCTCCTGGCGCTGGTGAAGGCCGGCCTTCCGGTCCTGCGTGTGTGGGACCTCCTCATTGAGAGAACGCGCCACTCTGGATTTCAACAAGCCCTGCGAATGGTTCGCCAGGATATCCGCGGCGGATCCTCCGCCTCCGAAGCCTTGGCGAAACATCCGGCCTTCTTTTCCGAACTGTACGTGGCGACAGTCCGTGCCGGTGAGCAATCGGGCAACCTGCCGGAAGTTCTTCAGCGCTTCATTACCTATCTCAAGTTGATGCTGGGAATCCGGCAAAAGGTGATGAAGGCTCTGGCTTATCCGGCGTTCTTGGTGCTGGTCGGCGTGGGGGTGGTCGGATTTTTGATCTCGTACGTCGTGCCGACTTTTGTATCGGTCTATGCAGAGACAGCAAAGACACTTCCGGTCGCGACCCAATGGCTGATCGACTTCGTCACCGTGTCGAAGACGATGGTGGTTCCGGCCCTCGTCCTGATGGTGGGTGTGCTCGTCGCCGTTCGGGCGTACTACGGCACGTCGGCCGGCCATCTCACCGTCGATCAGATGCTCTTGCACCTGCCGGTTCTTGGCCCCATTTTTGTAAAACACCATACGATCCAGTTGGCACGGACGCTGGGAACGATACTCTCAAGCGGCACACCGGTTGTTGAAGCGCTTACCATTACAAAAGGGGCGATCTCGAATCGGTACATCGCTGCCGGGATGGCTGCTGCGGTTGACGAAATCAAGGAAGGCTCGACACTCGCCTCGGCCTTGGACCGTCCCCGTGTGTTTCCCAAGCTGGCGATCGAGATGTTGTCAGTGGGGGAGGAGACAGGGGCACTGGAAACCATGCTGCACGATGTGGCGGAGTTTTATGAAGGGGATCTGGATGTGCGACTCACGCAGTTGACGACCTGGATCGAGCCCGTGCTACTGCTGGTGATGGGTGTCTTGGTCGGAGGCATCGTTGTGGTGATGTATCTGCCGGTGTTCCAGATGGCCGGCACCGTATAGCCGACCCTATTGAGTTGGGCGAAGGGGGGTTCGGGAAGCATGGCGAAACAGACGGTCAGACCCACGCTGGCAGAAGTGCTAGTCGGACAGGGAATGTTGACCAAACCAGCCGTCGACCAAGTATTGCACCGATTGGGCGGTGTATCCGCGTCATTGGGGGCTACGCTAGTCAGTGAGGGCTTGCTCTCCGAAGAGCAACTTGCCCGTGCGCTCGCGACGCAGTTCGGATTGCCCTTCGATCCCCTGACCGATTTTCGCGTCGACCATGCCTTTTATGACTCGGTGTCAGTGAAACTGATGCAGCGGCATCCATTCGTGCCGATCGCCGAATCGCGGGGACGATTGACCGTGGCCGTTCCCGATCCTCAAAACCTGCTCGGCATGGATGAATTGGAGTTACTGCTAGGCCGCCAGCTCGATCTCGTGGTGAGCCCGAAAAGCGCCATCATGATTGCGCTCGAGCGGAGTGAAGGGTCGAGCCAGGCGCTGCGGGAGCTTGAGGCAGAGTATCGTTCGATCTTAGTGAAGGAAGACGATCGGGGTGAGGAGATTCTCACGATCGATCATGGCGGAGAGGATCAGAGCCCTGCCGTCAAGCTGCTCGACTCCATTCTGCTCAGCGCCATGCAGCGTCGTGCGAGCGACATTCATATCGAAGCGGCCGACCGCGCGACCATGGTGAAGTTCCGGGTGGACGGGATTCTGGTTCCGGCCATGGAACCGCTGGATATTCGCCTCCACGCGCCGCTGGTTTCGCGGTTGAAAGTTATGTCGGATCTCGACATCGCTGAGCGCCGCATTCCTCAGGACGGAAGTTTTCGCATGCGGCTGGAGCGGAAGACCGTCGATTTTCGCGTGTCGATTTTGCCGAGCGTGTTCGGCGAATCGGTCGTCATCCGTATTTTAGACCGTGAAGCGATTACCGCGGGCGTCTCGACCCTTCGGCTCGATCGGTTGGGATTCAATCAGGAGGATCTCAAGCGCTTTCGACGCGCGATTACCAGACCCTACGGCATGGTGCTGGTGACCGGGCCGACCGGGAGCGGCAAGACAACCACACTGTACGCAGCCATTACGGAAATGAACGTGAAAGAAGACAAGCTGATCACGATTGAAGATCCGGTGGAATATCAGCTGTCCGGTGTCGTGCAGATTCCGGTCAACGAAAAGAAAGGACTCACCTTCGCACGCGGCCTCCGGTCGATCCTCCGGCACGACCCCGACAAGATCATGGTCGGGGAGATCCGGGACTCCGAAACCGCCCAAATCGCCATTCAATCCGCCCTAACCGGACATCTGGTGCTCACCACGGTACACGCGAACAACGTGTTCGACGTGATCGGCCGATTTGCGTCAATGGGGATCGACGCCTATAACTTCTTGGCTGCTTTGAACTGTGTGCTGGCTCAGCGGCTGCTGCGCGTGCTCTGCCAGTCTTGTCGGGTCGCCGTCAAGCTGGAGAAGGCGTTGGCGGAGGAGTCGGGTCTTGACTACGAGGAGTACAAGGATGTTCCGTTCTATCAGGGGAAAGGATGCCAGGATTGTCATGGAACCGGGTACCGGGGGCGGCAATGTATCACGGAGTTTTTGGACCTGACGGACGAAATCAAAGAAATGATTCTCGCCGAGCGTCCGCTTTCGGAAATCCGGTATCGCGCCGTCACCGGCGGCATGATCACCCTCCGGCAGTCGGCGGTCCGCAAAGTGATCGATGGGATGACCACCCTGCGGGAGATCAATCGTGTGACCTTCAGCGAGGAAGGATGATTGTGGGCGATACTCTGTGCAGCATTTCTCTGGTGTCAGTGATCGAGCAGGAGGGGCGGTGAGTGTAACGGCGCCACGGAGCTTGCTCCAGCCAACTGATTTAGGCGGGCCTGAAGAAGCGGACCGTTCCGGTCGGAAGACGTCGCGGCTTCCCGTCGTGGCTCCTGTCGGAGGAGGGCTGGGTTTCTTTCTTGTGATGGTCTACATGTTCTTAGACGTGGTCAGGCCTCCTTTTGTGGGGCATGTGCCGAAGGTGCTGACGATTCTGATCTTGTTTGCCTGGTTGGCCGCGAGTTCGAAGAAGGTACCGTATCAGATCGTCTGCATGCTGCTTTTTGTGGCGGAGATGTTTTTTGACGTTCCCTTTTCCGCCAATACGAACAAGGCCTTCTGGTGCAGTTATGGAATGGGCGTGCTTGTGGTGAGCCTGTGCATGCCATTTGTCCAGTTCGTCAACAGCCAGGCCCGGTTCCAAAAAGCCATTTGGGTTCTGCTCAGCATCTATATCGTCATCGGTGCATGGGCGGCGACGCACAATGGATTCGGTCCCGGTGGCACCGATGCCGCCCAAGATGAAAACTACGTGGCGACGTGGATGGCCATGGCCATTCCTATTGCGGCCTATGGATCGTTTACCTCGGTTGGTCTCATGAGCAAGCTGCGCTATTTGTGGCCTGTGCCGATTTTTCTGTTGGCAGTCGTGTTCGCTCAAAATGCGTCGCGCGGAGGGTTTATCGGCATCATGTGTGGGCTGGCCTACATCGTGTGGTATTCGAAAAAGCGCATGATGGCGCTGGCTGGCGTGGGCATCGCATGCGTCTTCGTGCTGATGGTGGCAGGAGCAGCCTTTTGGGATGAAATGAGCACGATCGGGGACACTGACAGCGGAACGGCGGATCACCGGAAGGTTCTCTGGACCTTGGCGACCAGGATGTATCTGGGCAATCCTGTAACGGGTGTCGGACCGGCCAACTTCCGGTGGAGGATCGGCGACTATGAAACATCCGAGGATATCGAAAAACATGGTCGGTCATTCTCAGGGTCCGCCGTCACCCATTCCTTGTACTTTGAACTGCTCTCCGATCTTGGGACCGTGGGATTGGTTCTCTTTCTGATGATCGTCGTGCGATGTTTTCGGGACATGCGCGATGTGCGACAAGCCGTCGAGCGAGTTGCCGCACGCTACCGGGCTGGCCCCATGCTGCAAGCAGGGGCTAGGCAGCTGACGGATCAGCAACTCGACTGGATCAAATTTTGGGCCCATGGGCTGACGGCTTCCCTGATCGCCTGTCTCGTATGTAGCGCGTTCTTAAGCACGTTGTACTTGACGTACTTCTGGTTACAGGCCACCTTGATAGCGAGCTTCAAGCTGATAGCAGATCAGATGCTCTTGGCTGAATCTCCAGCGCCCGTTCTCGACGACGATTTGAGTGCCGGCCGTCGCAGCAGCCGAATACGCTTGTAAGGACGAAGGTTGCCGAGCCGGCCCATTATCATGAGGAAGCGATAGCACGATGCGCGAGTTGTTCAGCAGTACGCCGCAACATTGCCTGAAGATTGGCGCCCAAGCCTTGGCCTGGGCGGAAGGCTCCACGACGTGGAGGGGGCGCCGGCGGTTTCGCTGTGTCATCTCGCCGACGCCTGCAGGGGCCGTCAAGTTATCCCCCATTGATCCGAATTTGACCGATCAATCTGCGCTGGAAGAACGGCTGCGGGTTTTGGTTGGGCCGTCGAAGCAGATGACCATAGCGCGTCGGCTCATGGGATCGGATCTGCCGAGGCCTATCACGTTGTTGTTGCCCGACCTGTCGATTCGGTCGACAGTGCTGCATCTCGAACAGATGCCGGCCCGACTTGAAGAACAAGAGGCTCTAATCCGCTGGCGACTGGGCCAGGACCAACGGGTTCCCCTGTCCGGAGCCAAGATCCACTGGCAGGTGTTTCCGCCCGCGCGTCATGGTGAAGGCTCGTATGCGGTGCTGGTGGTGGTCCTGCAGGAAGAGATTCTCCATCAGTATGAGACGCTATGCGAGTCTGTGGGATTGATTCCCCGTCGCGTGCAACTGGCGAGCTTGAGCTTGATGGAGTTGTGGGTCAAGGCTGTCGGACGTCGGCGGATCAGCGGAGACTTTCTATGGTTGACTGTGGCCGACGGAGGATTGACCTGCATCGTGTTTCATCGCGGGCGTCCTCAATTTGTACGGATGAAGCTACTGGGCATTGAAAGCCCGCAGACGGAGCATGAGGAATATGCCCAGGTGAGTCAGCGGATCCTGCACGAAGCGGGTGCCTCCTTGCTGGCTTGCCAGGAATTGCATCCTGAGACCCGGGTTGAACATGTCGTCCTTGCGACGGACGGAGGGTTGTCGAGTCTGCAGGCTGAATTGGAGCAGGAATTGGGGATCTCGGTTGAGCGGGTCGATTGGGAACACGTCCGATCGCTGGGCTGGACGCATGACGGCGGAAATACCTCCTGGGCGGCGCTTCCGGTTGTTGCGGGGATGTTGTGATGACGACGCGCAAACGGTCGCGCTCATTTATACAGCTTGTGTCCCTGTTGCCGGCGCTTCGAGTCCCGTCTGTCGGGCGCCGTTTGTTTCACATCGAAATGGCCAGCCGATACCGTCCTTATGTCGGTCCTGCCCGAACGGCGCTGGCAGCGCTCTGCGCGATCTTGTGTATGGCGATCGCCTGGGATGTCGGACAGACCGTATTAGCGCTAGTCGACCGGCAGGAGGTGCGCGCCAAACTGGAGCAGGTTGTGGCGCAAGATCAGCAGCAGTTGCAGTTAGCACTACAGGAAGGGATCGATCTCTCTCCCGCGTCATTGAGTCAATTGCCGGCAGAAGTGGCCCTCGCCAATCAGTTGCTCATCAAGCGGAGCTTTTCCTGGACACAGTTCCTGTCTGGCTTGGAAGAGGCGATTCCCGCGACGGTATCCATCAAGAGCGTGCGGCTTGATCCCTCCAGCTCCATTATCCATTTGACTGGCGTGGCTGCGACGGTTGAGGACGTGACGGGACTCGCGCTTAAATTGCAGACGCACAAGGTCTTCCGCGATCCCGTACTGGGCCAACATCACGCTGGGGCAGAGGGGTTTGTCGAGTTCGACTTAACCATGAAGTACTATCCGCAGGGTGTGTGAGGTCGCGCATGGATTGGCTGCAGCAGGAATGGCGTAAACCGCACGGATCGCTGATCCCCTGGGCAGGTCTTGCGCTTTTGTTGCTGGCTCTCTTCTGGGGGGCTCACGAGGTACGAACCGGAGCGGCCGAGCAGGATCTGGCGAAACTGGAAGCTGAGCGGGTGCAGGCGAGAAGGAATTATCAGATGCATCAGGAGGCGCATCGCGCCAAGAAGGATCTTGCGCAGGTCTGGACAGCGCTGCCTGACGAGAAGGATTTTGCCCCGTTGGCCCTCGGCATCACCGAAGAGGCAAAACGCAATCGTGTCGTTCTGCCGGCGCTGTCATACAAGACGGAACCCACGCCTGTCTCGAGCACGAGCAAGGGAGTCCTGCAAGGCACCATGACCGGTCGCTATGAAGATCTCCGTCGGTTTCTGTACGACATCGAGACCGCTGAGGAACTGGTGTACATCGAAGACATGAACCTGGTGCGATTGGCCGATCAACGGCCGGATGCTTTGACGTTCAACATCAAGATTGCAACGTATCTCCGCGGGGCAAGCGGCCAGCCGGCTGCGCCATAGCGACGAATGGTCTATGGGAACCAGGCAGAAACAACTCGTGATCCTGACCGTCTTGGGGCTCCTCTGGGTGGGGCTCTTGGCGTGGCAGTGGACGGCATCGGAGGATCCGGTTCGCGTGCCGCTGACGAATGTGACGGGGCCTGCAACTGCGCCGAGCGTTTCGCGGAGTCAGGCTGAGAGTCTTCGGGTTCGCCTCGACCTACTCTCTACCTCGCGTACGCAGCGGGAATTGGCGTTCGCAACACCCCGGAACATTTTTGCCCTTCCCAAGGGGACTGGAGTGGCGGCGGTAACTCCTGGTCCGGGCATAGAGGGCAGCGAACGGCAGCAGATTGCTGCGGCGGAATTGGCGCAGTTTCACTATCTGGGCTTCGTGCGAACTGGCGAGGAGTGGGAAACGAAGCAGGATCTTGCGATCCTGACGAAACACGATGACCTTCATGTCGTGAAGAAGGGGCAGACCGTCGAAAACCGAGTGGTGGTCAAAACCATCACAGAGGAAAGCGTGACTCTCTTGGATCGAGACTCCCGTGTCGAACATACCGTGCTGCTTTCCGAGGAGCCGGTGTCGACGCAGTAGGTACCCATGGTCCGCTGCCGAATGAGCAATGAGCAGGGAATCACCTATCTTTTCTTGATGTTTGCCATTGTGCTGATCGGCATCACGACGACGGCCGCGGCCAAACAATGGAAAGCGATGGTGCAGCGGGAGTTGGAGGCGGATCTTCTGATGAAAGGCATCGAGATTCAGAATGCGTTGGCGCTCTACTCTGCAGCTAAAAAAGCGGGACGGGTTATGCCGGGAGAAGTCTATCCGCAATCGCTGGTGGAATTGACCAGGTTGCCCAAACCCTTTCTACGCAAGGCCTACCTCGATCCCATTACACATGGGGAGTGGGAGTATCTTCGGGCGCCAAACGGAGGGATCATGGGTGTTCGCAGTAAGAGTCGAGCCGTCCCGTTCCGTCAGCATGACTTTCCGCTGGTGGTCAGGCATTTCGATGGAAAAAACCAGTATTACGATTGGGTGTTTCAGTTTCCAAACTCTTCGATGGCCGGTATGATGCCGGCTCCCAATGCGCCCAATCAACCTGGTGCAGGGTTGAATCAACCGGGAACAACTCAAGCCGGCGTTCAGCCGTCTCCAGTCGGAAGCGAGGCGCAGGGGGCTCTCGCTACAGTACCGAAGTAGGGGTAGTGAGAGTTTCCGAGAAGGAGTATTCTTTCGACTCAGTTTCAGAAACGTGCATTATTCATCGGGTAATACCTCCAGTATTCCTGTAAGCATGAGGGGCTGATCGATGAGAATCTTGATTACCGGTGGAGCAGGTTTTCTCGGTAGCCATCTCTGTGACTGGTTCGTCCAGACGGGCCATTCTGTCATCTGCATGGACAATCTGCTGACCGGGCGGGTCGAGAACATCGCCCATCTCCTTGGACATGAGCGCTTTTCCTTTATCAAATATGATGTGTGCGATTATTTGCACGTCGAGGGGCATCTCGATGCCCTCATGCATTTCGCTTCTCCGGCGAGCCCGCAGGACTACTTGGAGTTCCCCATCGCGACGATGAAAGTGGGAGCGATGGGTACACACAAGGCGCTGGGATTAGCCAGAGCCAAAGGTGCGCGTTTCCTCTTGGCGAGCACGTCCGAAGTGTACGGCGACCCGCTGATCAATCCGCAGCCGGAGACCTATTGGGGCAACGTCAATCCTATCAGCCCTCGAGGCGTTTACGATGAAGCCAAGCGGTTTGCCGAAGCGATGACGATGGCCTTCCACCGCTATCATGGGGTGGATACGAGAATCGTCCGGATCTTCAATACTTTTGGCCCTCGAATGCGGCCTCATGACGGGCGTGTGGTGTCCAATTTCATCGTGCAGGCGATTCAGGGCAAACCCTTGAGTGTCTTTGGCGAGGGGAACCAGACGAGAAGCTTCTGTTATGTCGATGACCTCGTTCGAGGCATTGCCTCGCTGCTTCTGGTCGAGTCCGATCGGAGCGTCGATCAACGGACCGACAAGAAGTTTCTGCTGAAACAAGAAGCCGAGACGGGAGGGATCCCGAGCATTCATGACCCTGTGAACATCGGGAATCCGCATGAATTGACCGTTCTGGGTATCGCCCAGAAGGTGTTGGAGCTGACGGGTTCCTCAAGCCCCATAACCCATCATCCGCTGCCGGCGGATGATCCTAAAGTGCGGCGCCCCGACATTTGGCGAGCCAAGACATTGCTCAAATGGGAGCCCCAGGTTCCCCTTGAGGATGCCTTGCTTCGGACGATTGAGTATTTCCGCAAGGTCCTCTCACAGTAGCGTACGTCCTTTCGAACCGGCACCTTTCGCGCAGTGCCTTGACCCTTCTCAAACCCGCGCTGTATCCTGTTCATCTTATTGGCTTCACAGGAGTATCGTTTCGTGACATCTGAAGAACAGAAAACCGCCAGCCCAGCGGACGAAGAGTCCCAGGCTACCGAACTCTCCACGCTGCCGGAAGTTTCGCCCGCCGAGTACGTCGCCGAGTTGGTGACACGGGCGCGGCAAGCCGGCAATCGTCTGGCGACACTCTCGACCGCGGTGAAGAATCAAGCCTTGACGGCCATGGCCGACGCGCTGGAAGAGCGGTCAACCACCCTGGAGGAAGCCAACGAGAAAGATTTGGAGGCTTTCGGGACGGCTCCGGAAAAGAAGGCGATGGCCGACCGCTTGCGGCTGACCCCAGCTCGCATCGCCGAGATGGCGGCGGGCATCCGCGAGGTCGTCAAGCTCCCTGATCCCCTGGGCGAATTGCCGAAGATGTGGACGAGACCGAACGGCATGCAGGTCGGGCGGGTGCGGGTTCCGATCGGCGTGATCGGCATCATTTACGAGTCGCGTCCGAACGTCACCGCAGATTCCGCCGCACTCTGTCTCAAGTCCGGCAATGCCTGTGTCTTGCGCGGAGGCAGCGAGGCGATTCACTCGAACAGGGCGATCGCCGCCGTCTTGTCGGAAGCGGCGGAGAAAGCCGGGGTCCCGGCCGGAGCGATTACCTTCGTCGAGCGCCCTGACCGGGAACTGGTTCCCTTGCTGTTGAAGCAGGACCGGTACATCGACCTGATCATCCCTCGCGGTGGGGAGTCGCTCATGCGCCTCGTCACCGAGCACGCAACCATTCCGGTCATCAAGCACGATGCTGGAGTGTGCCATGTGTACATCGATGACGATGCAGATCCTGCCATGGCCGAACGGATCGCCTTCAACGCGAAAGTGCAGCGTCCCTCGACGTGCAATGCCATGGAAGCGCTGCTGGTGCACCACGGTATCGCGCGAACCTGGCTGGCCGGATTCATCGAGAAACTCGTGGCGGCGAAGGTCGAGGTTCGCGGCTGCCCCAAGACTTGCCAGTTGTCCCCCTTGGCGAAGCCGGCGAGCGAGGACGATTATGGCAAGGAGTTTCTGGATCTCACGCTGGCAGTGAAGGTCGTGAAGAATCTGGACGAAGCAATGGAGCATATCGCCCGCTACGGCTCGCGCCATTCCGAAGCGATTGTGACGGCCGACTATCAGAAGGCCATGCGGTTTCTGAGGGAAGTAGATGCCAGCGCCGTCCTCATCAATGCCTCGACCCGACTGAACGACGGATTCCAATTCGGCCTCGGTGCCGAGATCGGGATCAGCACATCCCGCATCCATGCGCGGGGTCCTATGGGGTTGGAAGAACTGACTTGCTCCAAGTTCATTGTGATGGGGAGCGGCCAGATCCGCGAATAAATGTCGGCTGATCCATTCGAGTGTGCCCTCCGCACGACGGGTCATCTTCGTTTCCCCGGCAATCAACCCTTCAAGACCGATCTCCGGCAGGCCGGTGGCACCGTTGTCTGCCAGCCCACGGGACACCTGGTGTTCTATCGGCCGGACGGCCGGCGGTTTCTTGCAACGGATCCAGCCGGCAATCCCTTGCACGAATGTGACTGGGAATTGAACGCGACGGGGCAGGTCAAGTTGTCTCGGGCCAGGATTCGATTGGATTGGGGAGCCTGGGTTGGGATCAAGCCGGGCGGGTTGGTCAATGAAAAGACCCTGAACTTGGCGACAAAGCCGGGATGGCAGCAGCTGACTGCGGATGATCTCCGTGCCATGGCGGCTCAGGCGTTGCGCGTGCCGCTTGAGGAAGTGCGATGGTTTTATCATGACGACGACCTCATCATCGGTTCCGGCGGCAAGGCCACTATCCGCCACCGAAAAGATGCGTTCTATTGGCTCGAAGAGGGGGATTTCGACCGGGCCCGTTTCATGTCCTGCATGGGTGCAATGAATTGGGAGGCCATTGACTTTCTTCCGGTCGTCGAACTCTTCAAATCCTTGCTCCCTGGAACCGGCTCAGCTGCGTTCGAGCTGATCCGCGGACTCTACGACGATCAGAACCAAGGAAAGCCTGCTCCGTTCCCTCTCCGGTACCGGGGTATTCCGACCTATCCTTCTGAAGCCGCTTTTCATCTCTTTAGCAGCTTCTTCACGCCTCACTTGCCTTCTGGCGGTGATATTCTGGCGACCTTCATGGAGCCAGCGCGTTCTCATCAGGTCGTCTGGCTGCCGTCCAGCCATCCGCCATGGCGTTATTTTGGTCGTGAACAGGCCTGTAGTCTGACGGTTCAGGGCGGGATTTTACGGAAGGTGACTTGCGAGCGCGATTCGACCGGTTTGGTATACCAGCGGCCCAAAGGGACGGCCTATCCGATGTGTGATCACTCCCTACACGTGGAAAATGGAAGGGTGTTTCTCAACGATCGGGGGGTGAGTGTGGAATTGCCGATCGCGCTCCCTGCGGAATCGGCAGGGGATCGTACCCAGCAGGCGGCCGTGAGCCCGAGCGACTGGCGGTCGCTGTTCATCTCAGGCCTGCCGCCGATTGCTTCGGAAGAGGCGTTTGGCGCCGTGTTGCTGTACCCGGACGATCAGACCGAGATCGGGGAGTTGGCGGCGCAACCTTTCGTCGCCGACTACCTGCAGGACGTGGCGGAACAGGACCGGGAGATTGGGACGGTCCTGGCGCGGGCAGAGCGCGTCTTGATTGAAAACGGGGATGCTGTGATCGCGACCTGTATTCCGTTCGATCGGCCGCGGCACTATCAGGTGCGTGTGACCGTTCCGGCTTTCGCGCAGAAGCAGGCGCAACAACTTTGGGGGATCTGCGCCGGACTGCAACGGTGGGATTGGCTGGCACAAATCCAGTTCGTGCCGATCAAGCGGTGGCAGCACGAGGCTTCGCAGGACAGCGCCTTCGACTTAGCCTATGTGTGGATTCCGTATGCCATGGGGGAGGACCGATTGCTGCTCCTGACGCTCGTCAAAGAGCTGCGACAGATCCTGCGTGCGGGCGCACAGGGGTTCGTGGTGGGACCCGCGAGTCTCTCGGCCTATTGGAGTATGTCGGGATTTCGGGAGTTGTGGCAGGAGTCGGTCGAAGGTTTGCCGACCTTTCGCATGCACCGGACGATTTTGCCGAAGGCCAGGCTCAAACAGGGCCTGACCTTGTATAGTGTGAAGAAGGCTTGAGGGACTTGCGCCGCCACTCACGATCAACGAGGTTGATTGCCGATGGAATCTCTGCATCCTGATCCGCTCTCCGAAGACGAAACCACCGGTAAGATCACGATCTATTGGGAGCGGGAATATAGTACCGCGATCCCTCCCGAGCGGCTCAAGGTCGATTTCATGCCGCATCGGCCGTTGCTGTCAGGGATGTCTCTCGACGAACAACGCGCGACGGCAGCTGCCGGGTACAAAGTGATTCCGGACGACTGTGGTCCGGTCCGGACCGTGGGGCAATACGGATGGCTGATCCGCTCGCCGGCTGACTGCAAGATCCGCCGGACGGCTGATGGGGTCAAATGGCAGGCCCCCCCGATCCTTCCAGAGGAACGGTTGCTGGGCTACAAGTCATTTTCCGGGACCTACGTCGATCTGATCCTCAATAGCGGGTATCCCAAGCTCTGCTGCGGGATTCGATTCTATTACCCAAAACAGATCGGGCTGATGATGAAGGATGTGCCCAACCATTTCTATCATTACCCCGAGCGAACGTTTACAGTCTGGGAAGGCATCAAGACGCAAGAGTACAAGCGGACCCCCAACGTCTATGAATGGTTGCAGGACTATGACGCCTTTACGGCAAATTTTCTTCTCCAGTTGAACAAGCCCACGACCATCAAACGGGGGGACCCGATTGGCATCGTGCTGCCCGTCCTGTTGCCGAAACAGTTTGCGTTGGAGGAGTTAAAGCGGCCGTAAGGAGATGTACTTGCCGCGAACTTGACAGAGTTCCGGGTTGCTGGATAAGATGGCTCAACCTTTAATGCTCATCCTGTGAGGTGAGCAAGGAGCCCATATGCTGCCGCCCCCGGCTTATGCCGGTTACAGTCATCGGACCTTCTCGCCAGTTCCATGGAGAGAAGGTTTTTTTGTGCCCTGACGGCAAGGGACGAGTCTGGTGAAACAAGAGCGCATGCAAGAAAAAGCGGTCATGGATGCGGGCGACGTGGCGAGAGCTGTGACACGAATTGCCCATGAAGTGCTGGAGCGCAACAAGGGCGTGAAGGATTTGGCCTTGGTCGGCATCCGGACCGGCGGCGTCCATCTGGCGCATCGACTGGCCAAGCGGATTCAGGATATCGAGGGGGCGCAGGTCCCCATCGGCGAATTGGACATCACGCTGTACCGTGACGATCTGGCGCTGAGGAAAGAGCAACCCCTTCTTCGCAGAACCTCCGTGCCGTTCGACATCTCGGGCAAGATCATCGTGCTCGTCGACGACGTGTTGTTCACCGGACGGACGATCCGCGCGGCGATGGACGGATTGATCGACCTCGGTCGGCCGGCTGAAATTCAGTTGGCCGTGCTGGTTGATCGCGGACACAGGCAACTGCCGATCAAAGCGACTTACATTGGAAAGAATATTCCGACCTCCCGGGAAGAGCAGATTCAGGTGTTGTTGGAGGAGGCCGGCGAAGAAGATCGCGTCGTGATCTTCAAGGCGTGAAGGAGACCTTGCCATGAGTCTAAAGCGCAAAGATCTGCTCAGCCTGGCCCCGCTCTCGGCGGACGAAATCAAGCTCATTCTCGAGACTTCCGATTCATTCAAAGAAGTGACCGGCCGCGAAATCAAGAAGGTGCCGGCGCTGCGAGGGCGCACCGTCGTCAATCTGTTCTTCGAACCCAGTACGAGGACGCGGACTTCGTTCGAACTTGCGGCCAAACGGCTGAGCGCCGACGTCATCAACTTTTCCCCCTCGTCCAGCAGCGTGGTCAAAGGGGAAACGCTCCTCGACACTGCCAGAAACATCGAGGCCATGCAGGCCGACATCATCGTCTTGCGCCATTCATCGGCGGGTGCGGCTGAAACCTTGGCCCGCGGCGTCAAATCGTCGGTCATCAACGCCGGGGACGGCTGGCACGAACATCCGACCCAGGCGCTCTTGGACCTCTATACGATTCGGGAACGGGGCTTGTCGTTCGAGGGACTCAAGGTTGCCATTGTGGGGGATGTGGCCCACAGTCGGGTCGCGCGTTCCAACATCCATGCACTCTCGAAGTTGGGAGCGGAAGTGCGGCTCGTCGGCCCGCCGACGATGATGCCCTTGGGCGTCGAGAAACTCGGCGCGCGTGTCTACCACCATCTGGACGAGGGATTGCGGGGTGTGAACGTCATCATGATGTTGCGCCTTCAACTGGAGCGGCAGGGGCGGGCCTTGTTCCCGACGATCCGGGAATATTCCCGGCTGTATGGGCTGACGGCCGAACGGGTGAAACTGGCCGACCCCGGCGCGATCGTGATGCACCCCGGCCCGATCAATAGGGGAGTCGAGATTGCACCGGAGGTGGCGGACAGCCTTTCGTCCGTGATTCTCGACCAAGTGGCGAACGGGGTCGCGGTGCGGATGGGCATTCTCTATCTCATGTCAGGAGCGAACTAATCGTGGCGATTTGTATTCGGGGCGGACACATTATCGATCCGGGGCGGTTCAACGGCGTAGGCGATCTTGTCGTCGACCAAGGCAAAATCGCCGCGGTTGGCACGAATCTGAAGGTGCCGGCTGGTGCCACCGTCATTTCCGCGGGAGGGCGAATTGTGGCGCCAGGGTTCGTCGATCTGCATGTGCATTTCCGTGAGCCGGGGTTCGAGTACAAAGAAACCATTCAATCAGGAGCCGCCTCCGCCGTTGCCGGAGGATTCACCACCGTGTGTTGCATGCCGAATACGAATCCGGTCAACGATAACCAGGCGATTACGGAATTCATGCTGGATCGTGCGCGAGCCGCCGGCTTGGCCAATGTGTTGCCCATCGGGGCGATCACGAAGGGATCGGAGGGCAAAGAGTTGGCGGAGATCGGGGATCTCAGGCGGGCCGGCTGCGTTGCCATCTCGGATGACGGCAAGCCGGTCATGAACAGTCTGGTCATGCGCCGGGCGATGGAATATGCCCTGGCGTTCGATGTGCCGGTCGTGGATCACTGTGAAGATCTGCATCTCGCCGAGGGCGGCTGCATGAACGAAGGGATGATTTCGACCGAACTGGGGTTGCCAGGCATTCCCTCCGCAGCAGAAGATGTGATGGTCGCGCGGAACGTTGCTCTGTCGGAATTGACCGGCGCGAGACTGCATCTGGCCCACATCAGCACGGTGGGATCCGTTCGTATGGTGCGGGAGGCCAAGTCGCGCGGGCTCAAGGTGACGGCGGAAGCCTGCCCCCATCACTTCACCATCACGGAAGAAGCGGTGCGGGGGTATGACACCTGCGCCAAGATGAATCCTCCGCTCCGGACCTGGAACGACGTGCAGGCCATCAAGGATGGGTTGCGGGATGGGACGATCGACGTGATCGCCACCGACCATGCCCCGCATGCGACGCAAGAAAAACAACAAGGTTTTATTGAAGCACCCTTCGGAATCGTGGGGCTGGAGACGGCATTGGCCTTGACTCTGGCTCTGGTCGATGACGGGGTGTTGACCATGGAAGCGGCCATCGACAAGTTGAGTACGTCACCGGCGAGGGCGTTCAGTTTGAAAAAGGGGACCTTGGCGGTGGGTGCCGATGCGGATATAGCGATCTTCGACCCCGGGCGTCAGTGGGAGGTCGATCCCGCCAAATTTCGCTCGAAGAGCCGCAATACGCCCTTTGCCGGGTGGAAAGTGAAGGGATTGGTGGTGACGACGATCGTGGGCGGGCGCGTGGTGTTCGATGCCTCGGCAGATCGATGAGCCGTCGGGCCCACTGGCTGCTGACAGTCTGCCTGACCCTGGAATGGCTTGGATTAGGGGTCTGGGTCGGAGGGATGATTGTCCTGATCGGTGCGGTGATCCCTGCGGTCTTCAATACATTCGGAGGCCAGGACCAGGGGGGATTTTTTTTGACCAGGACATTCGAAGGCTACAACCGGCTCGTCATGGTCGTCATGCTGCTGCTGGCATTGGTCGCCGTGGTTCGGTGGCGGCAAGGCGGAGATGGCATAGGCTTAAGCCGGCTAGAAATCGTTCTCTTCGTGTTGATGTGCGCGATCGCTGGTACAATCGTGCTGTTTCTGCATCCCTGGGCGGCCAGATTGCAGGCCGAAGCCTTTGCCGAAAAAGACGAACAGGCGCGCAAGGCGGCCTTTGAGGCGTTTTTTCAGCTTCATATGCCGGTTCGCTCGCTCTACATGGTGAACCTGGGGCTCGGAATTACTCTGCTGGTCGTGAAGACAAGACGCTTGCTGCGAAGAGAGGAAGTCCAGTCGTGAAAAAAGCGTTGTTGGCGTTGGCGGACGGGACGGTCTTTGAGGGCCGGGCTTTGGGCTATGAAGGAGAGACGGTCGGCGAAGTCGTCTTTAACACGGCGATGACAGGTTATCAGGAGGTTCTTACCGATCCCTCGTACAAGGGTCAGATCATCACTATGACCTGCCCACACATCGGCAATTACGGCATCACGCCGGAGGATATCGAGTCCCGCCGCATTTGGGCCGAAGGATTCGTGGTCAAGGAAGCGAGTGCCGTGACGAGCAACTGGCGGAGCCGGCAGCAGCTGCAGGAGTATCTGCAGGAAGCGAAGATCGTCGCCATCGAAGGGTTGGACACACGCGCATTGACCAGACATCTGCGGGAGCATGGCTCGCAGCAGGGCGTGATCACACACGTTGAGGACAACAAGGCACGAGCGGTTGAGAAAGCGCTCAAGGCTCCGAGCATCATCGGCCGTGATCTGGCAGTGGAGGTCACCTGTCCCAAATCCTATGCCTGGACCGAGGGATCGGGAGAGTGGGTACCGGCCTTGGGGAGAAATAGGCTGTCCAAGACGGCGAAGCGCTGGAAAGTTGTGGCCTACGACTTCGGCGTGAAACAGAACATTCTCAGGCGGCTTGTGGATGTCGGCTGCGATGTGACCGTGGTGCCGGCGTCGACGACGGCCAAGCAGATCGAGGCGATGGCTCCCGACGGTGTGTTTCTCTCCAACGGTCCCGGCGATCCGGAAGGCGTACCCTACGCGATGGAGGCCGTGCGCGAGCTGATCGGTCGCCGCCCCATCTTCGGGATTTGCCTCGGGCATCAAATTCTCGGCCTTGCGCTCGGGTTGAAGACGTACAAGCTGAAGTTTGGTCATCATGGGGCCAATCATCCGGTGATGGATTTACGCACGCGAAAGGTGGAGATCACCTCGCAGAATCACAATTTCGCGGTGCAGGTGGCAGGGTCTCTGTCGGCAATTCCTGATCGTCCTCCTGTCGTTGAGACGAAGTTCGGTAAGGTGGCGGTCACACACGTGAGCTTGAACGATCACTCGATCGAGGGCCTCGCCTGTTTGGATCGGCCCGTCTTTTCGGTACAATACCATCCTGAAGCTTCGCCCGGTCCTCACGATTCAGCCTACTTGTTTGAAGAATTCGTGCAAGTGATGGAGAAGGCTCATGCATAAGCTGCGACGGCTGGTTTCGGGTTTCGCGCTATTCTGGATATTTGCCAGCCTGCCCGGCTGCATCACGATCAACCTACTCGAGCCGTCGGGGCCGGTTCAGGAAACCCAAATCAGCGGCACCGGCGATGCCAAGGTGCTGATGTTGGACCTGTCCGGCATGATCAGCAGCCAGGATAAGGATGGATTGATCCCGCAGCCGAACATGCTGGCGAGCTTCAAAGAAGAACTGACCAGGGCGGCAAAGGACGAGAAGGTCAAAGCTGTGGTCGTGCGGGTGAACAGTCCCGGCGGGACCGTCAATGCCTCAGACATCCTCTATCATGAGCTGAAAGCGTTCAGGACAACGAAGAAGGTTCCGGTCGTTGTCTCGATGATGGATGTCGCCGCGTCCGGCGGCTACTACCTGGCCATGGCCGCCGATTCGATTCTGGTGCATCCTTCGACCGTAACCGGCAGCATCGGGGTGATCATGTTGACGGTCAACGCAAAGGGGTTGTTGGAAAAGGTGGGCGTTGAAGCCAATGCGATCACTTCCGGCCCACGCAAGGATATGGGGTCGCCGTTTCGTGTCATGACCCCGGAAGAACGAGCGATTTTCCAGAGCGTTATCGATTCCTTCTATCAGCGGTTTCTTACGGTCGTGCAGGAGGGAAGGCCGAATCTGACCGCCGAGCAGATCAAGAAACTGGCGGACGGACGGATCTACTCCGGAGAGCAGGCGAAGGCCGTTGGGCTGGTTGATGAGATCGGTTACCTGGATGATGCGATTGAACTGGCGAAAAAGAAAGCCGGACTGACCGAGGCGCGAGTCGTGACGTATCGTCGACGCGGTGAATATCAGAACAACGTGTACTCCCACCAGCTGTTCGGAACGAGTCCGGGCCTGGCGAGTCTGGCCAACTTGGACTTGCTGTCGATGGTGCGCGGCGGTACGCCGCAGTTCATGTATCTCTGGATGCCGTGAGGCGAGATGGCGACATGGTTCGATCAGATGGCCGCTGCTCCCGAGACGGTCGACCGCGTCTTGTCTACCTCGGTTGGGCGTCGGGCTGTCTTGGCGTTGGGGGCACGGGGCGCGTTCGGCATCTGTGCCGCGCTGGGAGCCGGGGCGGCGACGGGTTTCTTCGGGAGTTTGGCCGGCTGTTATCGCGCGCCGGGCACGGCGCGCGATCAGTTGATCTTCTTCTCGGAAGAGAAAGAAATGGCGTTCGGACTCAGTGCCTATCGGGAAGTACTGCGGCAGGCGCCGCTCAGCTCCGATCCGGAAGCCAATGAATTGATCCAGCGGGTGGGAAGAAAAATCGCCGACGTGGCCAACAAGCCCGAATATCAGTGGGAGTTCGCCGTCATCGAAGACCCGAAGACGGTCAACGCCTTCTGTCTGCCTGGTGGTAAGGTTGCGGTGTTCACCGGCATCTTGAAGCATACGAAGAACGATGCAGGCCTGGCCACGGTCATGGGGCATGAAATCGCGCATGCGCTCCAGCGCCATGGGGTGGAGCGTATGAGCCGAAGCATCATCGACCAAATCGCGCAGTTGGGAGCCATCGGCGCGGCAGCCGCCGGACATTCGAGCGGGGGAGCGATACAAGGGCTCTTGGGTGCCTACGGGGTGAACGTGTCGCTTCCGTTCAATCGGAAGCAGGAATCGGAAGCGGATTATGTCGGGCTGCGCCTGATGGCGCAGGCGGGGTACGATCCCCGCGAGGCCGTGCCGTTCTGGGAGCGTATGAGCGGATGCCCCAAACACATGCTCGACAAGCTCTGCTTCCGTTCCCAGCATGCGATTCCCGAGTTCCTCTCCACACATCCGTCCGATCTCACGCGCATCAATCAGATCGAGGCCTGGCTGCCCGAAGCCTTGTCGCAATATCACGGGCCCGGGGGTGGTGCGGGTCCGAAACCTGCGCCCTACAAGCCGGCCATCGGGCCGATGCCGCAAGCGAGTTAATCCACGATGCCAAAACGCACCGACATTCGGACAATTTTATTGATCGGCTCCGGGCCGATTGTCATCGGTCAGGCCTGCGAGTTCGACTACTCCGGCACGCAAGCGTGCAAAGCGCTCAAAGAGGAAGGCTATCGCGTTGTTTTGATCAACAGCAACCCGGCCACGATCATGACGGATCCGGAGCTGGCCGACCGGACCTATGTCGAGCCGATCACGCTGGATGTTGTGGAAAAGGTCATTGAGCGGGAGCGTCCAGACGCGCTGCTGCCGACGATGGGCGGCCAGACGGCCCTGAATGCGACCATGGGACTGGTCAAGCGAGGAACGCTGGAGAAGTACGGCGTTAAGCTGATCGGCGCCTCGGCGGAGGCGATCCACAAGGCCGAGGACCGTGAAGCGTTCAAGCAAGCGATGGAGCGGATCGGTCTGAAGGTGCCGGAAAGTGGCACCGCGCATACCAGGGATGAAGCGATCAAGATTCTAGAAAAAGTCGGATTCCCCGCGATCATCCGTCCCTCCTTCACGATGGGCGGGACGGGTGGCAACATTGCCTACAACCGGGAGGAATTCGAGAAGCTGATCGATTGGGCCCTGGCCATGAGCCCCGTCAGCCAGGTGTTGATCGAGCGTTCGCTCATCGGCTGGAAGGAATACGAGCTCGAGGTCATGCGCGATCTGAAGGACAACGTCGTCATTATCTGTCCGATCGAAAATCTTGATCCCATGGGCGTCCACACCGGCGACAGCATTACGATCGCGCCGGCGATGACGTTGACCGACAAAGAGTACCAGCGGATGCGGGACGCTGCGGTGCGGATCATTCGGGAGATCGGTGTTGATACGGGTGGGTCGAACATCCAGTTCGGGCTTGATCCGAAGAACGGCGAGATGGTCATTATCGAGATGAACCCTCGTGTCTCGCGCAGTTCCGCTCTGGCGTCCAAGGCAACGGGATTTCCCATTGCCAAGATCGCTGCGAAGTTAGCGGTTGGCTATACATTGGATGAAATCACCAACGACATCACCGGCGTCACGAAGGCGTCGTTTGAGCCGACGATCGACTATGTGGTGGTCAAGATCCCCCGGTTTGCCTTCCAGAAGTTCAAGGGTGCCGATCCGACACTTACGACGCAGATGAAATCGGTCGGCGAGGTGATGGCCATCGGGCGGACGTTCAAGGAATCGTTCCAAAAAGCCATCCGCTCGCTGGAATTGGATCTCAACGGGCTTGTGTCCCGCCTGGGAATCGACCGGGGCATTCCCGAGGGGTTCGATCGCCATGCGGCGATGGAGCGGGTCCGCCAGTTGCTCAGGACCCCGATTGCCGAGCGCGTCTGGCATGTGGCAGATGCGATGCGCCTGGGGATGAGCAACCAAGACCTCTTTGCCTTGACCAAAATCGATCCCTGGTTCCTGGAGCAATTGCGGGATCTGATCCGCTTTGAAGGCCAATTGTCGGAACAGGGAGGCAAGAAGCCGCCGACGCTCGACGAAGGCCTGCTGTGGGAAGCCAAAGAACTGGGATTTTCTGACGAGCGTATCGCGCAGTTGACTGGCGCTACGGTCGCCTCGATTCGCAAGCAGCGTACCAAGTCAGGGAAAGGCGCGCGCATGGTGACCTATAAGCGGGTCGACACCTGTGCGGCGGAATTCGAAGCGCATACCCCCTATTTGTATTCCACGTACGGGAGCGAGTGCGAAGCCCGTCCGACCGATCGCAAGAAGGTGATCATCCTAGGCGGGGGACCGAACCGGATCGGGCAGGGAATTGAATTCGACTATTGTTGCGTACATGCGGCCATGGCCCTTCGCGAAGAAGGGATCGAAACGATCATGGTCAACTGCAATCCCGAAACAGTCAGCACTGACTACGATACGTCGGACCGCCTGTACTTCGAGCCGCTGACGGAAGAAGACGTGCTGAACATTATTCAGCGGGAGCAACCGCTCGGTGTCGTCCTTCAGTTCGGAGGACAGACGCCGTTGAAGCTGGCGATCCCCCTATCCAAAGCCGGGGTCAAGATTCTGGGGACGAGTCCCGATGCGATCGATCGGGCCGAGGATCGCGAGCGGTTTCGGGAGCTGCTCGACAAGTTGGGGCTCAAGCAGGCCGAAAGCGGCATCGCGAGATCGGTGGACGAAGCAGTTCGGGTGGCGTCCACGATTACGTACCCAGTCATGGTGCGGCCCTCCTACGTGCTGGGCGGACGGTCGATGCAGATCGTCTATGACGAAACGGGCCTGCTCGAATACATGAAGTCGGCCGTGAAGGCTTCTCCGAAGCATCCGGTCCTGATCGATAAGTACCTGTCGGACGCGATCGAAGTGGATGCCGATGCCATTTCCGACGGGCGGCATGTGGTGGTCCCTGGTATCATGGAGCATATCGAAGAGGCCGGCGTTCATTCGGGCGATTCGGCCTGCTCGCTACCGCCCTATTCGTTGGCAGCACCAATCGTCGAGGAAATTCGCCGGCAGATGACGGCTCTTGCGCTGGAGTTGGGCGTCGTGGGGTTGATGAATGCGCAGTTCGCCATCAAGGACAAGACTGTCTATGTCTTGGAGGTGAATCCCCGCGCCTCTCGCACCGTTCCCTTTGTCAGCAAGGCCATCGGAAAGCCCCTTGCGAAACTCGCGATGAGGACGATGGTCGGCAAGAGCCTGAAGGATCTAGGTTATACCGAAGCCAAGACGCCTCCGCACTTGTCGGTTAAGGAATCCGTGTTCCCCTTCAACAAGTTTCCGGGGGTGGACGTGTTGCTCGGCCCGGAAATGAAGTCGACCGGGGAAGTTATGGGGATCGATGCCGATTTCGGCTGGGCGTTTGCCAAGTCCCAGGCCGGAGCGGGAGCGTTGTTGCCGCGCAGCGGGACAGCCTTCATCAGTGTCAAACACGCGGATCAGCCCGCCGCGTTGGAAGTCGCCAAGCGGCTCAAGAAGCTGGGATTTGCGCTCCAGGGGACGAGCGGGACGGCTTCGTATCTGCGCGAGCAGGGGATCGAGATCGAGACCGTCAACAAAGTCAAAGAAGGCCGGCCGCACATCGTCGACCATATCAAGAACGGCAAGATCGCACTGGTGGTAAATACCGTACGCACGGCGTCCGCGCACCTGGATTCGATTTCTATCAGGCGAGAAGCGTTGAATCGCGGCTTGGCCTATTATACGACGATGCGCGGGGCCTGGGCGGCGGTCATGGGCATTGAAGCTATGATGAAGAAGGAACTGGCGATCCGATCGTTGCAGGAGTATCACGGTTAGCGAGAAGGGAAGTCGTCCGTATGCCGACACCGATTACGAAGAAAGGGTACGAAGCGCTCAAGGCCGAACTGGATCGACTGAGGAAGGTCGAGCGGCCGGCGGTCATCGAAGCGATTGCCGAAGCCCGCGCCCATGGCGACTTGAGCGAAAATGCGGAGTACGATGCGGCCAAAGAGCGGCAGGGCTTCATCGAATCGCGCATCTCGGAAATCGAAACCAAACTGGCGGACGCGCGGGTCATCGAACTCGCCGGCCGTACGTCCGATACCATCGTATTCGGTGCGACGGTATTCGTGATCGAACAGGAATCACAGTCGAAACGGCACTACACGCTCGTCGGGCAGGATGAAGCCGACATGAAGTTCAATCGAATTTCCATCCAGTCCCCCGTAGGCAAAGCGCTGATCGGGAAGCGCGTCGGAGATTTTGTCGAAGTGAAGACGCCCGCCAAGGTCGTCGAGTACGAAGTTGTGGAGATCCGCTTCGAGGAACTCTGACGTGCCTCAGGCGTTGCCGATCATCACGCTGCTGACTGATTTCGGCGATCGAGATTGGTTTGTAGCGAGCATGAAAGGCGTCATTCTTTCCATCCAGCCTCAAGCCACTATCGTCGATCTTTCCCATCAGATTCCGGCGCATGCCGTCGAGGATGGAGCCTACGTGCTCCAGGCTGCTTGCCGATATTTCCCTCCGGGAACCATCCACGTCGCTGTCGTGGATCCAGGCGTGGGGGGAGCAAGGCGTGCGTTGGCGGCAAAAAGCTCCAGGTTTTTCTTTCTGGCCCCAGACAACGGTCTCCTGAGCCGGATTTTGGAGGAGGAGAGAGACGTGGAGGTCCGCGAAATCACCAACCGGCAGTACCAGCTCGAGCCGCAGGGCCGCACGTTTGATGGACGCGATGTCTTTGCTCCGGTTGCGGCTTGGCTGGCCAAGAGCCGGCCCTTTGTCTCCTGTGGTCCCGTCTTATCTGATTGGACCAGGTTGCCGGTGCCGGTCCCGCGATGGGAGCAGCAGGCCTTGATCGGGGAAGTCACCTATGTCGATCGATTTGGAAACGTCATCACGAATCTACGGGCGCAACAGGTCGAAGAGGTGCGACAGGTGACGAAGCGACAGGATCCTGCGATTCAGATTGGACGGTATGTCATCACGGGTCTTGTGGGAAGTTACAGCCAGGGAGAATCGAACCGGCCTGCTGCCTTGATCAACAGCAACGGTGACCTGGAAATCTTCCTCAAAGGAGGAAATGCCGCTGTCCTTCTCTCGGCCGGACGACACGAACCGGTTCGACTGACGTGAGCAGAACGGAAGTGGGGAGCAGGCTGAAGTCCTACGACCCGCTGCCGATGTGCCCCGGGTCTTCTTTCGCTGGATGCTTAGGGCCTGGAACGGAAGGGGCTGTCCTCGGTTGCTCGAGCAATCGCTTCGGAGAGGATGCGTACCATATCTGTGAGGCGGGAAACATCGGTGGCAAGCGGGGGGACGAGGACGATGATATGTCCGAGTGGGCGGAGCAGCAGCCCAAGATGCCTGGCCTGTGATGCCACGCGGTGGCCGATCCGCGCTTCAATCGGATAGGGCTCTCTTGTCCGACGGTCTTTGACCAGTTCGATGCCGACCATAAAGCCGCATTGCCGGATCTCTCCTACATGGGGCAGGCTGCGCAGTGGTCTAAGCAGGCGGGCCAGTGTCTTGATCTTCGGTCGGAGCCGGGCGAGCACACGCGCTTTCCGGAAGACCGTCAAATTTTCCAGCGCCACGGCGCAGCCGAGTGGATTGCCCGTGTAACTGTGGCCGTGGAAGAAGGTCTTGAACTCTTCGTACGTGCCGAGAAATGCCTTGTAGATTGTTTCTGTAGTCAAAGTGGCCGCCAGCGGCATATACCCGCCGGTGAGTCCTTTGCTGACCGCCATGAGATCCGGTGTGACTCCTTCCTGCTGACAAGCAAACATGCTGCCGGTCCTGCCGAAACCCGTCGCCACTTCGTCGGCGATCAAGAGGACCCGGTACTTCGTGCAGAGCCGGCGGAGGTCCTGCAAGTAGCCTGGTGGTTGCACGATCATCCCGGCGGCGGCCTGAAGCAGCGGCTCGATGACCAGCCCCGCAAGTTCCCGATGATGTCGTTTCAGCAGCGTCTCAATCGGATCCATGCAGGCCATCTGGCAGGAGGGATAACTCAACTTCAGCGGGCATCGATAGCAGTAGGGGGGCTCCGCTTCCAGGGTGGGAAACAGCAAGGGTTTGAACCGGCCGTGAAAGAGTTCGATGTTGCCGACGCTCACGGCGCCGATCGTGTCTCCGTGATAGGCCAGCTTGAGATGCAGGAAGCTGTGCTTGGGCCCGACTCGCGGCGTCCGTTGCTGCCAGTACTGCACGGCCATCTTCAGCGCGACTTCGACGGCGGTCGATCCGTCGTCGGAATAGAACACGCGGGTCAATCCCTTCGGGGCGATGCGAACCAACTCGCGGGCCAGTTCGATGGCCGGAGGGTTTGACAGCCCCAGCAACGTTGAATGGGCGATCTTGGACAGTTGCCGCTTGATCGCTCGATCCAGCTTAGGGTGGCGGTGGCCGTGCAGGTTGACCCAGATCGAGGAGGTACCGTCCAGATAGCGTTTCCCAGCGGTATCGTAGAGATAGACGCCTTCACCCCGTTCGATCACGAGGGGAACGTCCTGTTCCCATTCCTGCTGTTGCGTAAAGGGATGCCAGAGATGCTTTCGATCCCAGTCGGCGAGGGTTTTGCGGTGTGAGCGGGGCATGGTTTTCATGAAAATCACGGCAACGGTGATCGGGGCGAGAGCCGGCGGAAGTCCGCGATTTTTCAGCCTCGTGGCCGATTATACGGGGGGGCGATTTCTTTGACAACCTGGGGGGCAGTTACTATAATGAACCGATTTTTTTAGAAATGAGCGGCATTTGCAAAGTCTGATACGCAATTTCTCGATTATCGCCCATATCGATCACGGCAAATCGACCCTCGCTGACCGGTTCCTGGAAGCTACAGGCGCAGTCACTGCTCGAGAAGCCAAAGAACAGCTCCTGGATTCCATGGATCTGGAGCGGGAGCGTGGCATCACGATCAAGGCCCATGCCGTGGCGATCAAGTATCAGGCCAAGGATGGGAAGACCTATTCTCTGCATTTGATCGATACGCCTGGTCACGTCGACTTCACCTATGAGGTCTCCAGAAGTTTGGCGGCCTGCGAAGGAGCGCTCTTGCTGGTCGATGCGACACAGGGGGTACAAGCTCAGACGATCGCCAACGTGAACTTGGCGATGGCGAACAAACTCACCATTATTCCGGTCATCAACAAGATCGACCTGGCCAGCGCCGACGTCGAGGGGACGAAACAGTCCATTTCTGACGTGCTTCAACTGGATGCCAGCGATGCGATGTTGATCAGTGCCAAAGAGGGGAAAGGTGTGCCGGACGTGTTGGAAGCCGTGATCGAGCGCATTCCCCCGCCTTCCGGCGACCCCGAGGCATCGCTGAAAGCGCTGATTTTCGATTCGTGGTTCGACAACTATCAAGGGGTGATCGTGCTGGTCAGAATCGTCGACGGATCGGTCCGCCCCGGCATGAAGATTCAAGTCATGTCGAACGGACGGATCTTCGAAGTGATGGAGGTCGGACAGTTCACGCCGAAACGGGTGAAGAAGGCCGAGCTGTTGACGGGCGAAGCGGGGTACCTTTGCGCCAACATGCGGGAAGTGGCGGACGTGAAGATCGGCGATACGTTGACGGATGCGGCGAAACCCACCGCCACGCCGTTTCCAGGGTACAAAGAAGTCAAACCGCTCGTGTTTTGTGGACTCTATTCAACGGACACATCCAAGTACGAAGACCTTCGCGACGCACTCGTGAAGCTCCGGCTCAACGATTCATCGTTTGTCTACGAACCCGAAACCTCCCTGGCGCTCGGATTCGGTTTCCGCTGCGGCTTCCTGGGCCTGCTCCACATGGAGATCATCCAAGAGCGGCTCGAGCGGGAGTACGGGCTCACGCTCATCACGACGGCCCCGACGGTTGTCTACCGCGTGCTGACCACCGGTGGCGAGGTGCTGGAAATCGACAACCCGGCCGACTTGCCGGAGCCCAACCACATCGCCTCCTTCGAGGAGCCGTTCATTCTGGCCACCGTGATCACGCCGGAGCGCTACATGGGGGCGATCTTGAAGCTCTGCCAGGAGCGCCGCGGGATCCAGCGGGACATTCATTTTCTCGATCCGACCCGCGTGGTCATCAGCTACGAAATGCCGCTCAATGAGGTGATTCTCGACTTCTACGACAAGTTGAAGTCCAAGACGCAAGGCTACGCGTCGCTGGACTATGAACTGATCGGTTATCGCGAGTCGGATCTCGTGAAGATCGACTTGTTGCTGAACGGCGAGGCGGTCGACGCCCTGTCGTTCATCACACACAAAGAGCGGTCCTACTACCGCGGCCGGCAGATGGCGGAGAAAATGAAAGAGCTGATTCCGCGCCAGATGTTCGAGATCGCCATTCAGGCGGCAATCGGCAACAAGATCATCGCGCGGGAGACGATCGGCGCGATGAAGAAGAACGTGACCGCCAAGTGTTATGGTGGCGACATCACCAGAAAACGGAAGCTCTTGGAAAAGCAGAAAGAAGGCAAGAAACGAATGAAGGCCGTCGGCAGCGTGGAAGTCCCGCAGGAGGCGTTCTTGGCGCTCCTCAAGGTCGGTGACGAATGAGCATGGACTCGAAAGTACCCGGCTCCGAAGAACTCGCGCCCCAATCGCAGGAGGCGCTGGCGAGCGTCCCGGCGGCCACAGGGCGGAAGTCGGTCCTTCGGGAATATGCCGAGGCCATCATCATTGCCTTGCTGTTGGCGTTCACGATCCGCGTGTTCGTCGTACAGGCCTTCAAGATTCCATCCGGGTCCATGATCCCCACATTGTTGATCGGGGACCACATTCTTGTCAGTAAGATGGCCTACGGCATCCAATGGCCGGGCGACTGCCGCTTCGAATGGACCGGCCCGATCAATCTTTCGCCGAAGCGCTGGCGCATGCCGGTGGAATGTTATGCGACCCGCATGCTGATCCGGTTCGGCAAGCCGCAGCGGGGCGACATCATCGTCTTCCGCTTCCCCGAAGATGAGGAGAAGGACTTCATCAAGCGCATCGTCGGTACGCCGGGAGACACCGTGCAGGTGAGGAATAAGGTGGTTCTTGTCAATGGGCAGCCGCTCGACGACAAACCCTTCACGCAGCGGATCGATCCCGGCATCATCGACGGCACGATCAATCCGCGCGACAACTTTGGGCCGGTCACGGTGCCGGAGGATTCATATTTCGTGATGGGCGACAATCGGGACCAGAGCTTGGACAGCCGGTTTTGGGGCTATGTGCGGGAGGAGAAAATCAAAGGCAAAGCGTTCCGGATCTATTGGTCCTGGAACGATCAGGACGAAGGCATGAAGAAGGTCCGGTGGGATCGTCTCGGGAAGGCCATTCAATGACCAAGCAGGTTCGTTCGTCATCCGACCGCGATGCCGGTGTGTCGGTCGCCTCGCTGCGCCAGTATATTCAGCGGTTTCCCCAGGCCTCAGTGCTAGTCCTCGGGGATCTGATTCTCGACCATTATATTTGGGGGCGCGTCAGCCGGATTTCGCCTGAGGCGCCGGTGCCGGTGGTGCACGTGGAGTCCGAATCCATGCGGTTGGGCGGCGCGGCCAACGTATTCAACAACGTCTTGGCGCTCGGCGGCAAGGCCGACCTGTGCGGCGTGATCGGCTCGGACGAAACCGGTCGCATGCTGCTCAAAGAGTTGGGATCGAAGCGTTCGGGCCGGGGCGGGGTCGTGATCGACCAGGAGCGGCCGACGACGAGGAAGTCGCGCGTCATCGCGCACAATCAACAGATTGTCCGGTACGACGTGGAGCGGCGCGGGGAAATCAAACCGGTGTTTCAGAAGCGGATCTTGCGTTACGTCGAATCGCGCCTGCGCGAATTGTCCTGCCTTGTGGTGTCCGACTATGCGAAAGGCGTCGTCACGCAGACGCTCATGTCCGAACTCACCAGGCTGGCCTCGCTGCGGAAGATTCCGGTGATCGTTGATCCGAAGGTGGAACATTTCGGCTATTACAAAGGCGTAACGGTCATTACGCCCAATCATCTCGAAGCGACGCAAGCGGCCGGATTGCACGGCGACGGCGATGCCGTCATTCAAGAGGCCGGCGCCACGATCCGCCAGCGGCTGGGATGCCAGTCCGTATTGATCACCCGGGGCGAACGGGGCATGAGCCTGTTCGAAGGCGAAGGGCAATCCTGGCACATTCCGACGAAGGCCCGCCAAGTTTACGACGTGACCGGCGCCGGTGATACGGTCATCGGGACGATGGCGCTCGCGCTCGGGACCGGTGCGGGCATGCGCGAAGCAGCGACGTTGGCCAACTATGCGGCCGGGATTGTCGTCGGGATGGTCGGGACGGCCACTGTGTCGGCCAAGGAACTGTCGGAGGCGCTCGATCGTGAGTAGGGGGAAAGAAGTCACCGTCGTCATTCCCGCGCGCTACGGCTCCTCCCGCTTTCCCGGGAAACCGTTGGCGATGTTGGGACGCAAGCCGATGATCCAACACGTCTACGAACAGGCCGTGGCCTGCCGGCTCGTGACCAATGTGTTGGTCGCGACCGACGACGACCGGATCAAACAGGCGGTCGAGCAGTTCGGCGGGCGTGTAGTGATGGTCACGGGAGACTATCGGACCGGCACGGATCGTGTGGCGGCGGTGGCCCGCATGTACGCCGGTGACTATTTTGTCGATCTTCAAGGCGATGAAATTCCGTTGGACCCCGAGTTGCTCAGCGACCTGATCGAGCCCTTTCTCGGTAGCGGGGCAGAAATGGGGACCTTGAAGCGGGCGATGGATTCGTTGGACGACGTGGAGAATCCCGCGATCGTCAAAGTCGTGACCGACCTCCATGGACAGGCGTTATATTTCTCGCGGGCTCCCGTTCCCTTCGTGCGGGACGTGTCGGACCAGCACGTGGTCGGTGGCCTGCACTACATTCACCTGGGTCTGTACATGTACACCAAGAAAGCCCTGCTGCGGTTTGCCGACTGGCCGACAGGAAGGCTCGAAGACGCGGAAAAGCTCGAGCAATTACGCGCCTTGGAGCAAGGAATGAAAGTCCGGGTCTGGGAAACGAAACATGCCTCGCTGCGCGTCGACGTCCCTGAGGATGTTCCCGGGGTGACCGACAAGCTGCAGAAGTTCGAGACGGTGAAGCGGGAACTCGGTCTCGGTCGGGCGGTGCCGAGCCGATGAGGCCGCGATGCGGATCACAATCGCGCGATCGAGATCGAAGGGGGGCACGATGGGTAAGTTCATCTTCGTAACCGGCGGCGTGGTCTCTTCGCTCGGCAAAGGACTGGCTTCGGCTTCCATCGGGAATCTCCTAGAAAGCCGGGGGCTCAAGATCACGTTTCTTAAACTCGATCCGTACATCAACGTCGATCCCGGGACGATGAATCCCTACCAGCACGGCGAAGTCTACGTCACCGACGACGGCGCGGAAACGGATCTGGACCTAGGCCACTACGAGCGCTACACCTCCCTGACATTGACCAAAGAAAATAACTACACGACCGGCCGGATCTACAATTCCGTCATTACCAAAGAACGCCGCGGCGACTATCTCGGCGGGACGGTCCAGGTCGTGCCTCACATCACGGACGAAATCAAGCAATGCATCGTGCGGATTTCGAAGGGTATGGACGTCACGATCGTCGAGATCGGCGGGACCGTCGGCGACATCGAGAGCCTTCCGTTCCTCGAAGCGATCAGGCAGATGCCCTACGACGTAGGTCGCGACAACGTGCTCTATGTCCACTTGACGCTTGTGCCCTATATCGGCGCAGCCGGCGAACTGAAGACGAAGCCGACCCAGCATTCCGTCAACAAACTGCGGGAGATCGGTATTCAGCCGAACATCTTGCTGTGCCGCACGGACCGGTACATTCCGCCAGAGATGAAGGCCAAGATCGCCATGTTCTGCAACGTGGAGAAAGAAGCGGTCATCACAGCCAAGGACGTCGAGACCATCTATGAAGTGCCGATCGTCTTCCGCAAGGAAGGGCTGGATGAACTCATCGTCAAACAACTGAAGCTGGAAACAGGCCCGCCCAACCTGCGCGAGTGGGATGCAATGGTGCAGAAGATCAAACATCCCAAGCATGAGGTCACCGTCGCACTCGTCGGAAAGTACGCGGGGCTGAAAGAGTGCTACAAGAGTCTCGCCGAAGCTTTGGTCCACGGCGGGATCGATCATGAAACGCGCGTGAATATCAACTGGATCGAGTCCGAGGATGTGGAACGACAGGGAACGGAGCGGATCCTTCGCGACGCCGACGGCATTCTGATTCCCGGCGGATTCGGCGCCAGAGGCATCGAAGGAAAGATCTTCACGATCCGGTACGCGAGGGAGCATCAGGTTCCGTTTCTGGGGCTCTGTCTCGGGATGCAATGCGCGACCATTGAATTCGCCCGGAACGTGGCTGGCTTGGCCGGCGCCAACAGCGCGGAGTTTGACGAGCGCTCGCCGCATCCCGTGATCCATTTGATGCACGATCAACAGTCGGTCAGCGACAAGGGCGGCACGATGCGGCTTGGGTCATATCTCTGCAAGCTGGGTGACGGTACTCTAGCGCAAAAGATGTACGGTGTGAGTGAAGTGCGCGAGCGGCATCGACACCGGTATGAATTCAATAACGACTACCGCGAGCGGCTGACGGCCAAAGGGTTGGTGCTCAGCGGCCTCTCGCCCGACGGCCGGCTGGTCGAAATCGTAGAGCTGAAGAATCATCCCTGGTTCCTGGCGACGCAGTTCCATCCGGAATACTGTTCGCGTCCGCACCATCCGCATCCGCTCTTCAGCGGATTCGTAGGGGCGGCCCTGCGCAAGAAGCTGGGCCACTGACGAATTATGGCGCATCTCGTCGACATCGGCGGTTTTTCGGTGGGCCAAGGCAAACGGCCGTTTCTCATCGCCGGACCTTGCGTCATCGAGAGCGAGCAGCTCGTCATGGATACGGCGGGCCGCATTGCCGAGATCACGAAGTCGCTCGGGATTCCCTATGTATTTAAATCGTCCTTCGACAAGGCAAACCGCACCTCGATCAAGTCGTATCGCGGCCCCGGCGTGAAGGATGGCCTCGCGGTGCTTGCCAAGGTGAAGCAGCAGATCGGGGTTCCGACCTTGACCGATGTCCATACGGAAGAGCAGGCGACGGAAGCCGGTACAGTGGTGGATGTGCTGCAGATTCCCGCGTTCCTCTGTCGGCAGACGGATCTCCTGATCGCCGCGGCCAAGACGGGCAAGGTTGTGAACGTGAAAAAGGGGCAATTCCTCTCGCCGCTGGAGATGGGCAATGCCGTGAAGAAAGTCGAAGAATGCGGGAATCGCCGGATCGTGTTGACCGAACGCGGCTCCTCCTTCGGCTACAACAATCTGGTCGTGGACATGCGTTCGTTTCCAATCATGCGGAGCTTTGGTTATCCGGTCGTCTTCGACGCCACACACAGCGTGCAGTTACCGGGCGGCGGCGGCACGAAATCGAGTGGGCAGCGTGAATTCGTCGCACCGCTGGCCTGCGCCGCGGCCGGCGCCGGCGTCGATGGATTCTTCATGGAAGTACATCCCAATCCCGATGAGGCTCTCTCCGACGGGCCGAACATGGTTCCCCTCCATCAATTGAAATCGCTTCTCGAACGGGTGATGCGAATATGCGACGCAGTAAACCCAAGGGCGTAACGGCGCCGGCGAAACCGGCTCCTCCGGTCCGGCCGCGGGGCGAGATCCTCGAGGAGGGGAAGCGCGTATTGGCCATCGAGGCCCATGCGGTGCATGCGCTGGTCGCGCGGCTCGACGAGCGATTTACGAAGGCGGTAGATCTATTGTTCGACTGCAAGGGCAAGGTGGTGGTGTCCGGGATGGGTAAGTCCGGCCTGGTCGGCCAGAAAATCGCCGCGACGATGGCCAGTACCGGAACGCCGGCGTTCTTCCTCCATCCGGCCGAAGGTATCCACGGTGATTTGGGAATGTTGGAGCGTCGCGACGTGCTGATCGCCATCTCCAACAGCGGCGAGACGCAGGAGATTCTGCAGCTCTTACCGTACGTCGAGCGCATGGGCATTGCGGTGCTGTCGCTCACGGGACGGATGAATTCGACACTGGCGAAGAACAGCGATGTTGCGCTCGACATTTCGGTCTCGGAAGAAGCCTGCCCGATGGGCTTGGCGCCGACGGCCAGCACGACGGCGACGATGGCGATGGGCGATGCCCTGGCCGTGGCCTTGCTGCAGAAACGAGGGTTCAAGGAAGAGGATTTTGCACAGTTCCATCCGGGCGGGTCCCTGGGCCGACGCCTATTAGTGCGCGTCAAAGACCTCATGCATGCCGGCAGCGACATCCCACGTGTCGAAGAGTCCGCCACGGGCACGGCGGCCATACTGGAAATGTCCGGGAAGAAACTCGGGATGACGACCGTGGTCGACCGCTCCGGCTCGCTGCTCGGCGTCATTACCGATGGCGATATCAGGCGGTCGCTGCAGCGCGGGGAAGATTTTCAGCGGATGTCAGCCGGCCAGTTGGCTTCGCGGCATCCGAAGACAGTCGGCCCGGACGATCTGGCCGCCAAGGCCGTCGAAATTATGGAACGGTACTCGATCACTACGCTGGTTGTGTTGGAAGGGAGCCGCAAGATCGTCGGCGTGATTCATCTCCACGATCTCTTGAAGAGCGGAATTGTTTAGAGGATACTGAACGGACCATGAACCGCGTACTGGAAGCCTGGAGAGCCGTCGGGCAAGATTCCCTCAATGTCCCCAATTTCATCACGCTCGTCCGCATCCTGCTCATTCCGGTCTTCGTTATCCTGTTTATCACGCCGACGTCCGACCGTTCGCTCAGCGCCGCGGTAATCTTCGTGGTGGCCGCCGTGACGGATTTGCTGGACGGCTATATCGCACGCCGCACAGGGCAAGTGACCAAACTCGGCAAGCTGCTCGACCCCATCGCCGACAAGCTGTTGGTCCTCTCCGCCTTGATTCTCTTGGTGAACGTGGATCGCGTCAGCGCGCTGGTGGCGATTTTGGTGATTGCTCGCGAAGTGGCGGTCACCGGCATTCGAGCCATTGCCGCGGGGGAAGGCATGATCATTCCGGCCGAGACGACCGGCAAATACAAGATGGCGCTGCAAGTGGTCGCGATCACGCTCCTGATCCTCGAAGGGACGGGACTCGCCGAATTGGGCAACATGCATCTGGCCGGCATCGTCACGCTTTACTTGTCACTCGTTCTCGGCTACATCTCCGGCGGTCAATACGTGTGGAGTTTCTGGAAGCAAGTCGTCGCGAAAGGTTTGTAGCCTGATGCGTACCGATTGCCCCCACCGTCCCTCCTGTGCCGCGTGTCTGATCCATGAATGAAGCGCTGATGTGGGTTGCCATGGCCGTGGCCGGCTACCTGCTGGGCGCCGTGCCGTTCGGTGTCCTCGTGTCCTCGGCGATGGGGCTTCCCGATCCGCGCACGGTCGGGAGTAAGAACGTCGGCTTTACCAACGTGCTCCGCGTCTCCGGCAAGAAGGCCGGCGTTCTCACATTGATCGGCGACATGGGGAAGGGGTGGTTGGTGGCGTGGGCCGCCATGCAATGGCTCACGACCGAATCCTACATCATGATCGCCGCCATCTCACCGATTCTCGGCCACATGTTCTCACCGTTCCTCGGCTGGAAAGGCGGCAAGGGAGTGGCCACTGCGCTGGGATCGGTACTGGGGCTCTCGCCTTCGATGGGTACCTTACTGCTGCTGATCTGGCTGGGGACCGTGGCGATCTGGCGCTATTCTTCGGGTGGCGCGCTCGCGGCGTTTGGGACCTTTCCCGTCGTCGCCATCGTTAATGAACAGCGGCAGGAGTTTCTCGTCTTTGCCATCATCGTCAGCGCGCTGATCTGGGTGAAGCACAAGGACAACATCATGCGGCTGTGGAAGGGGACGGAGAGCAAGATAGGGCAACGGCAGCCCAGTTGATCCAGTGCTCGCGGACCCCCCCCCCCCCCCCCCCCCCACCCCCCTCTGAT